>Ga0126312_10002806_pt1 | contig 11699 bp, 10 predicted proteins | sample Plot104A_FD_92537 | JGI IMG/M metagenome (GOLD analysis project Ga0126312, IMG submission 92537) | Serpentine soil microbial communities from UC McLaughlin Reserve, CA, USA - Plot104A | ecosystem: Environmental > Terrestrial > Soil > Grasslands | place: USA: UC McLaughlin Reserve, Lake County... | reverse complement strand
TGGTCGCCGCCGACGAACTGCCTGCCGTCGAGGAAGAACTTGCGGAACGCCTCCAGCGGCGCGGCGAGCGCGGCCTCGGCATCGGCTTGCGCCCTCGCCTTCATCTCGTCGTCCGCGGCGGACGTCGCGACCTCGCCCGGGTACTGCCCGAACCCGAGCAGGGGATACGTCGCCCGCGTGAGCAGCGGATAGAACGTCCCCACGAGATAGAACATCGCGTTGTCGACCATCGCCCGCTCGCCCGGATCGCGCGGATAGAACTGGTCGAGGCCGTGCTTGTTGCAGAGGTACGCCATGATCGCGCAGCTTTCTCCGAGCGCGCCCTTCGGAAGTCCCTCCTCCTCGAGCATCGGCGTCAGGCGCGCGGCGTACTTGTCGCCGTACTCAGCTTCCGCCGTCTTCCCCCAGACGTCCTGCTCCTCGTAGTCGAGCCCCGCCGCCCGCACGAAGATGCGCACGGTCAGGTTGTTGACGCTCGGCTTGAGGATGTTCAGCGTGTTCGCAGCCATGTTCTCCTCCTAGCTGTACGGGTGCTTCGGAGCCCGATCGTTCGAGAGCGACGGCCGTGACTTCCTGATCAGCGCCTCGATCGCGTCCGCGACGTGAATTGCCTCGATGTTGCGGTCGCCTCGCGTCGTTCGCAGCTTGTGCGCCTCGAGCAGCACGTCGCCGTGCGTGTGCCCGAACGGCGGCTCGAACCGGTACGAAGCCAGCTCGATCAGCAGGCCGAGGGGATCCTCGAAGTAGATCGAGTCCATGAAACCGCGGTCCTTGATGCCGCTGTTGCTGATCCCGCGCTGCCCGAGCCGCTCGACGGCTTGCATGAACGTCGTCTCCGAGACGGAGAACGCGATGTGATGCACGGCGCCGACGTCCGTCGACGTACGCGTCGGATCGCGCCTGCGGTCCTGGCTCGTGAAGACGGTGATCAGGCGCCCGTCGCCGGGATCGAAGTACAGGTGGTTCTCCATCGGGTTGTCCAGGTTGGGCTGCTCGAAAAGGAACGGCATGCCGAGCACGCCCTCCCAGAAGTCGATCGATGTTTGCCGGTCGGCGCCGACAAGCGTGATGTGGTGGACACCTTGCGTCTGGAGCTTGCGCAAACGGAACCCCCTTACCGCTCCACGAGCGTGGACTTGTACTCGCTCCGCCGCAGGCTCCCCCACGGCACGAGGTCGACTCGTGTCTGGACGACGAGCACGTCGCGGATCCTTTCACGGATGGCCGCCGCGAGCGACGCGTCGGCGCCACCGTCTCGCGCCAGCTCGACGCAGATCGGGAGCGGCGGATCCTGCTTCACACCCGGCGCCTGCGGGCGCACGACGACGTGCCCACTGACCGCCGGCGCGAAGGCGGTCACGACCTCGCGAATCGCCGACGGGAAGACGTTCACGCCTCGCACGATCAGCATGTCGTCGGTGCGCCCGATGCAGCGGATCCTGGGGCCGGTGCGGCCGCAGGGGCACGGGCTCGTCCGCATGTGGACATGGTCGCGCGTCCGAAAGCGAACCAGCGGCGCGGCGCGGTGTCGGAGGTGGGTCAGCACGAGCTCCCCGGTCGCGCCGTCCGCGAGCTCGACCGCGCGACCCGTCTCGGGATCGATCAGCTCGGCGTGGACGAACCCGCGGGCCCCGAGGTGCATCCCGTCCTGCTCCTCGCACTCGCCCCAGAGCGAGACGCCGATGTCGCCGATGCCCATCGCCTCGGTGACCTTCGCTCCCCAGCCGTCCTCGAGCTTCGCGCGGAACGACCGCTCGCCGCCGCCGGGCTCGCCCGCGACGAGCACACGCTCCACCGTCGAACCGTGGAGGTCGACGCCGCGTTCGCCTGCCCACTCGAGCAGGTACTCGGCGTAGGACGGCGTGAGGACGATCGCCCCGGGCCGGAGCAGCTCGATCGCGCGCATCAGGCGCTCCGTGTTCCCGATCCCGACCGGAATGTGGACGAGTCCGATCCGCTCGAACGACGCGAGCGCGGCGCCGGCCGCGAACGGACCTGCGGTATAGGTCGAGACGATGCGCTGTCCCGCGGAGACGCCCGATGCGGCGTAGCTGCGCGCCGAGCCCGCGATCCAGCTCTCGAGATCGGTCGCCGTGAGTGGGACGTAGCTGGGAGTGCCCGTCGTCCCGCTCGTCGAGTAGATGCGGACGAGGTCTGCCGCCTCGGCGCAGAGGTGCGTCCCGATCGGGTTGTCCCGCGTGACGGTTGCCCGGAGCTCCTGTTTGTCCGTCAGCGGAAGCTGGGCGATCTCGGCCAGCCCATCGGGCTCGGTACCTGCGAGCTTTTCACGGTAGAACGGCGAGCGCTCGAGGACGTACGCGAGCTGCTCGCGGAAGCTCGCGTCGTCGTGCGCGAGCTGCTCGTCCCACGGGCGCGACTCGACCGCCGGCTCGAGCATCACGCGCGCTCGTAGCGCACTGCGTCCTCGGCCGCGGCCGCGAGCTCGCTGCCGAGCGGCCGCTCGCGCTCCTCCGCGAGGTGCGCGAGCAGGCCGGCGGTGCGCGCGAGGATCGGGACCGCCTTGACCGCTGAGACGGGGAACCCGAGGTCGAGCATCACCGCGGCGATCGGCAGCGCGACGTTCATCGTCAGCGGTCCCCCCCATGCCTCCGCGACCGCGTCGCGCAGCTCACGCGCCAGCGCGACGTGCGGCCCGCTCGCGCCGCGCTTGTCGGCGAGCTCGAGGATGCGCTCGGCGCGCGGGTCGACGGGCTCGTGCAGCGGGTGCCCGAAGCCCGGCACCTTGCCACGAGCGGCGCGAATCCCCGCGGCGACGTCTCGAGGTTCGCGGCCCGACGCGAGGAGCCGCGCGCACTCCTCCGACGTGCCGAGGACGACTGGCCCTGCGCCGAGGATCCCGGCCGCGACCGCGCCCTGCAGCGAGCCTGGGTCGGCGGCGAGCGTCATCCGCGCGGCCACGTTCGTCGGCATCATCCCGTGCTCGGCGATCGCGACGAGCAGCAGGTCGAGGAAGAAGCGCTGCTCCTCCGTCGGCTCGTCGCCGGTCAGCAGCAGGTGGAAGTACTCGGTGAACGTCAACCGGCCCATCAGGTCGCCGGTCAGGTCGCGTCCCCGCACCTCGACCCGGTGGGGATAAGCCTGGCTGATTCGCGTGATGGGGGTCAGAGGCCCAGATCCTCCCGGACGAGCCTGGCGCCGGCAACCATCGCCGCCAGCTTCCCGAACGCGCGCTCGCGTGGCAGGTACTTCATGCCGCAGTCGGGCGCGACGACGAGACGTTCCGGTGGAACGCTCGCGAGCGCGTTGCGGATCCGTTCGGCGACGACGTCCGGCGTCTCGACCTCGGGCGAGCCGAGGTCGAGGACCCCGAGCAGGATCGTCTTGTCGGCAACGTCGCGCAGCACCGCGGGGTCGAGGTTCGGCTGCGCGGCCTCGAGCGAGAGGTGCGTCGCGGCGCAATCGGCGAGCTCGCGCAGGAACGGGTAGCCGCTCGGCCGATCGTGGACGACGTGCGCGTAGCCGAAGCACGTGTGCAGGACGGTCTCGCCTTCGATGCCGTCGAGCGCGCGGCCGATCGCGTCGAGTGCGTACTCGCGCGCCGCGTCGGGCCGGGCCTGCAGGTACGGCTCGTCGATCTGGACGACGTCGGCGCCCGCGGCCTTCAGGTCTCGCAGCTCCTCGTTCACGGCCTCGGCGTACGCGAGCGCGAGGCTGCGATCGTCGGAGTAGTGGTCGTTCTGCGCCTGCTGCGTCATCGTGAACGGCCCGGGGACAGTGATCTTGATCCGGCGATCCGTCAGCGACCGCAGGAACGCCGCGTCGCGCACCTCGACCGGCCGCGTCCGCCGTACCGGCCCGACGACGCGCGGCACCGGGTTCTCGTGTCCGGTGCGGTCGAGCGCGACGCCAGGGTTGTCGAGATCGACGCCCGCAAGCGCCGTCGCAAACCGGTTCGAGTAGCTCTCGCGGCGCATTTCGCCGTCGGTCACGACGTCCACTCCGGCCCGTTCCATGTCCTGTACCGCGATCCGCGTTGCGTCGTCCTGCGCCTCCTCCAGGAACGGCTCCGGCACACGCCAGAGCTCGCGGGCGCGCACGCGTGGCGGCAGGCGCTCGCCAAGCCGCTCGCGGTCGATCAGCCAGCCGGGCTGCGGATAGCTCCCGACGACGCTCGTGCGGAGGACGCTCGGCTGCTCCATCGCCGCGCGCGTGACGATAGCTTCGTGCGGGTGAGCGCCGTGCACCGGATCGTGATGTCCGACGGCGTATCGCTCGCGGTGCGCGACGAGGGGAACGGTACGCCGGTCGTCCTGCTCCACGGCTTTCCGGACACCTCGCACGTCTGGCGGAACCAGATTCCGGCGCTCGTGCGCGCCGGGTTCCGCGTCGTCGCACCCGACCTGCGCGGGGCGGGCGAGTCGGACCGGCCGCAGGAGGCCACCGCGTACCGAATCACGACGCTCGCCGGCGACGTCGTCGCGATCCTCGACGCGCTCAAAATCGAGCGTGCGCGCGTCGTCGGGCACGATTGGGGCGCCGGCCTCTCGTGGGTCGTTGCGGGGCTGCACGACGACCGCGTCGAGAGCCTTGTCGCGATGTCGGTCGGTCACCCGAACACGCAGCGCGACCCGCCCGTCGAACAGCGCGAGAAGTCCTGGTACACGCTCTGGTTCCAGTTCGAGGGGCTTGCGGAGGAGCTGGTGCCGCGTGACGACTGGAAGCTCCTGCGTGAATGGACGCGCGGCAACGGGGACATCGACCGGTACATCCGCGACCTCGCGCGGCCGGGCGCGATCCGGGCCGGCGTGAACTGGTACCGCGCGAACGTCCCGCCGAAGCGGGAGCTTGGGCCGAGGCGTGACTTCCCCGCGATCGCGGCGCCGACGCTCGGCATCTGGAGCAGCGGCGACGACTACCTCCTCGAGGAACCGCTGAAGCGGTCGGGCGAGCATGTGACCGGCGGCTGGCGCTACGAGCGGATCGACGGCGCGAGCCACTGGCTGCAGCTCGACGCTCCCGACCGCGTCAACGAGCTGCTGCTGGAGTTCCTCAGCTAACCGCCGGCCATCGCTCCCACGACGCGGAACACTTCGGCGCCCGAAGCGACCTCGTTCGGCAGCGGCTCGTCCGCAGCGTCGAGCGTGATGTCCCGGCCACAGGCGAAGAAGCGGATGAAGTCGCGCCGTTTCGCCGTTCCGTGATCGCGGATCGTCCCGCGAAGGACGGGATACGTCGCCTCGAGGGCATCGAGAACCGTCTGTTGGGTCGGCCGCTCCTGGGCGTCGAGGGCGACCTCGCCCTCGACGCCCGCGAGCGTGCGCAGGTGTTGCGGCAGAACGACGCGGATCACGGCAGCGTCTGCGCCTCGACCGACAGCACGGCCGGCAGATCGCGAACGATCGCGGTCCAGTTGTCGCCGCCGTCCGGCGACGCGTACACCTGCCCGCCGGTCGTGCCGAAGTAGACGCCGCCCGGGTCGAGCGCGTCGACGCTCATTGCGTCGCGAAGCACGTTGACGTAGCAGTGCTCCTGCGGCAGCCCGTTCGTGAGCGCCTCCCACTCGTTCCCACCGGTCTGGCTGCGATAGACGCGGAGCTTGCCGTCGGGCGGGACGTGCTCGGAGTCGCTCTTGATCGGGACGACGTAGACGGTCTCCGGCTCGTGCGGGTGGACAGCGATCGGGAAGCCGAAGTCCGACGGCAGGTTCCCGCTCACCTTCGCCCACGAGTCGCCGCCGTCGTCGCTGCGCATCACGTGCCAATGCTTCTGCATGAAGAGCGTGTCCGGTCGCGACGGGTTCATCGCGATGCGATGCACGCAGTGGCCGACCTCGCGCTCCTCGTCAGGCAGCTCCCGCGACCGCAGCCCCTTGTTGGCCGGCCGCCACGTCTCGCCCCCGTCGTCGCTGCGGAACACACCCGCCGCGGAGATCGCGACGGTAATCCGGTTCGGGTCGTGGGGGTTGATCAGGATCGTGTGCAGGCAGAGGCCGCCGGCGCCCGGCTGCCACTGGTCGCCGCTTTCGTGCTCGCGAAGCCCCGACAGCTCGTGCCACGTCTGTCCTGCATCCGTCGAGCGGAAGATGGCCGCGTCCTCGACGCCTGCGTAGACGGTGTCCGCATCGGTGGGCGACGGCTCGAGATGCCAGACGCGCGCAAACTCCCACGGGTGCTGCGTCCCGTCGTACCACTGGTGCGTGCCGGGCACGCCGTCGTACGCGAACTCGTTGCCGACGGTCTCCCACGTCTTCCCGCCGTCGTCCGAACGCTGGATCACCTGCCCGTGCCAGCCGGTCGACTGCGACGCGTACAGCCGGTCCGGGTCGACCGGCGAGCCGTTCAGGTGGTACATCTCCCACCCGGCGAACAGGGGCCCGTTGACGTCCCACTCGTCGCGCGTCCCGTCCGACGTCAAGACGAAAGCGCCCTTGCGCGTGCCCACGAGGAGCCGCACTCCGCTCATCAATGCCTCCTTACTCGATCTCCGCCGTCTCTCTCCTACGACGTACAGCGGCCTTCGATTTCGACTGATCGTCCCTTAGACGGCGCGGCCGCGCAAAAGTCATCGGTCGGCGCCGATGTTCGGGCCGGCGCCGGTACCGCGCTACCAGGCACGTGCCGGTAACCGCCGTTTGGTCGTCACGGACGCGTCGGAAGGAGCGCACGCAGGTCGTCGATCGTGTCGGCTTCGGCGGCGCGTTTGTCCGGCCGGTAGCGCTTGACGCGGGCGAAGCGGAGCGCGACGCCGCCCGCATAGCGCGTCGAGGCCTGGACGCCGTCGAGGGCGATCTCCGCGACGAGCTCGGGGCGGACGAGCACGGCGACCCCTTTCCGCGACGTCTCCCGCGTGAGCAGCTCCCTCGTCTGCCACACGAGCAGCTCGTCGGTCAGCCCCTTGAAGCACTTGCCGACCATCACGAACTCCCCGGTGTGCACGTCGCGCGCTCCGAGGTGAAGATTCGAAAGCCATCCCTGGCGCCGCCCGTGGCCCCACTCGGCGGCGAGGACCACGAGGTCGTACGTGCGCACCGGCTTGACCTTGCGCCAGGCCTTGCCGCGCCGGCCGGCGACGTACGGCGCGGCGGCGTCCTTGACAACGACGCCCTCGTGCCCCGCGCTCAGCGCCTCGTCGAGCACCCGCTGCGCCTCGTCGGGGTCGGAGGTCAGCGTTCCCGGGATCTTCAGCTCGGGCGCGATCGTCTCGAGCGTCGTTGCGCGCTGCTCGAGGGGCGCGTCGAGCAGGTCGTCGCCGTCGACGTGCAGGAGGTCGAAGAGGAAAGTGACGGTTCCGGCGGGCGCCTCGCCGCCGACGCGGGAGACGGTGTCCTGGAACGCTGCCGGACCGCCGTCGCTCATCCAGATCGCTTCGCCGTCGAGGACCGCCTGCGTCACCGGCAGCCGGCGCACGACGTCGACGATGCCCGGGAAGGCATGCGTGATCTCGTTCAGGTTCCGCGTGTAGATGCGGATGTCGTCGCCGCGGCGATGGATCTGGATCCGGATCCCGTCGAGCTTCCACTCGACCGACGCGCGCTCGAAGCCCGCGACGGCATCCGAAACCGTTTCGGCCGTCGACGCAAGCATGGGGAAGATCGGCCGGAAGAGCTCGAACCCGACGCCGCGCAATGCGTCTTTCCCCTGCGTCAGCGCGAGCTCGGCCGTGCGCGTGAGGTCGCCGGAGAGCATCAATGCCCGGCGCGCGAGATCGCCGGGGACGTCCGCGGCCTTCGCGACCGCGTCGATCATCAGGCCCGCGAGCGCGCCCTGGCGCAACTCGCCGGTGAACAGCCGCTTGACGAAGCCCGCCTCCTCCTCGGTGGCGCGTCCGAGCAGCTCGGCGAGCAGCTCGGCGCGCCTTGCTCCCGACCCGCTTCCCGTGGCCGCCTGCACGGACGTGATTGCGCCGTCGAGGTCCCCGATCGTGAGCGACGCCTCAGCGGCAGGGCCGCCTTCGATCCCGTAGATCGTCGCGTAGCCGATGCCCACGCGGCCCTGCCGCGGGACGCCCGTGAGGAACCCCGTCGCGGGTGCGATCTCGCTCGGCTCGAGCCCGCGCAGCAACTCCGCGAGCACCGCGATCTTCCGCGAGCGCGAGGTCGTTGCGGCGACGTCGGCGGAGGCCGTGACGAGAGCGGCGAGCAGCGTCATCGTCGGCCCTAGCTAAGCAGGACGCGTTGAACGTCGCAGAGGCCCGGGCTAGACTCGGAAAGACGCTGCGGCGGCGTCGACCGACGCAGGATCGGGTCTTTGCCGTAGCGACCAAGCCGCACATCCAGCTCGAAGCGCTCCACGGCCTTGCGCGCGCGCTCGCGGGGGGCGAGTTCCGCGCGCGGTCGCTGCTCGAGCGCGCCTGCGCCGCGGTTGCGCAAGGGTTCGGGTTCGAGCGCGTCGGCATCGTCCGGTACTTCCCAGAGAGCCGGACGCTCGTGCCGTTCGCGGGTCACGGGCTCGTGCCCGCCGAGGTCGGGGCGCTGCCGTCTTCCCTCCCGATCGACGCCTTCGCAGCATTCGGCCGCTCGCTGGCGACGGGTGAGGCGGAGTTCGTCGCGGACCCCGTCGACGACAACCTTCCCCGCGAGGTCGCCGACCGCTTCGGGATCGGGTCGTTCGTGATCGTGCCGCTACTGAGCGAAGGCCGGTCCCTCGGGTTCATGACGTGCGACCAGCGCGGTGAGCCGTTCGAGCTGGATCGCTCATCCGTCGAGCTGCTGACGACGTTCGGCGCCCTGATCGCAGCGTTTCTCGAGCGCGCCATCGCGCACGGCGAGCTGCGTCGGCTGAACGAGCTGAAGGGACAGTTTGCAGCACTCGCTTCGCACGAGCTCCGGACGCCCGTCGCGGCCATCTACGGCGCCGCGCAGACGCTCGACCTCCGCGGCGACGACCTGACGCCGGAGCAGCGCGCGCAGCTCCGTGAAGTCCTTTCACAGCAGTCGAAACGCCTGTTCGAGCTGGTCGAGAACCTGCTCGACCTCTCGCGGCTCGAGGCGGACTCGATCCGGGTCTCGCCGGCCCAGACGCTCGTCGCGAACCGGCTGCGCGAGATCATCGGCTCGCTCTCCGACGGCAACGGCGTCGTCCTCGACGCCGCGGAAGACCTTGCCGCGGTGATCGATCCGCAGGCGTTCGACCGCATCGTCTCGAACCTCCTCGGGAACGCGCTGCGTCATGGCGCTCCGCCGGTCGTCGTCTCAGCCGCGAGGACGGACGCCGATCTTTGCGTGACGATCGAGGACCACGGCAACGGTGTCCCCGCGGAATTCGTCGGCTCGCTCTTCGAGCGCTTCACCCGCGGGACGACGAGCGCGAGCGAGGGCGCCGGGCTCGGACTCTCGATCGCCCAGTCGTACACGCGCGCGCACGGAGGCACGCTGAGGTACGAGCCCGTGGAACCGCACGGGGCGCGCTTCCGACTGGTCCTCCCCGCCGGAAGCGACGGACTGCGCTCGGTCACATAGCCCGCGGCTCAGTCCGGCAGCAGCGGGACGACGAAGCCCGGGTCGCGTCCGAGCAGCACGGCACGGGTGATCGCCGACAGCCCAAAGCGGGTCCGGATCTCGTCGATCGCAAGGTCGAGCTCGATGCCCGGGTGCCGCTCGAACGGCAGCGCGAGCTGAACCGGACGGTCGTTCTGGAGGTTCGCGACCGCGACGCCGATCAGCGTCAGCCCTTGCAACGCGATCATCGGCTGGGCCGCCGCGAGAAGCGCGCGAGCCGTGTCGGCGACGATCGTCGTCTCCGCGGTCGGGCGCGCGAGCGTGAACGACCGCGTCGCGCGGGAGAAGTCGTCGAAGCGCAGCCGGAGGACGACCGTGCTCCCGATCCGTTTCGCTGCGCGCAGCCGGCGGGTGACGCGGTCGACGAGGCCGAGCAGGATCGCATCCACCTCCTCGAGGGACCTCCTCGAGCGGCCGAGCGCGCACTGCGAGCCGACCGAGCCGCGGCGGCGCCGTGCCTGCACCGGCCGCTGGTCGCGGTTGTGCGCGAGCGCATACAGGTGGCGCCCGGCGGCGCGGCCGAGGATCGACACGAGCGCGCCCTCTCCGGCGCGCGCGATCTGGCCCACGGTCACGATTCCGTACCGGTGCAGCTTGTCGGCGGTGACCGCGCCGACGCCCCAGACGCGTTCGACCGGCAACGGATGCAGGAACGAGAGCTCCTGCTCGGGCGGCACCACCAGCAGGCCGTCGGGCTTCGCAACCCCGCTCGCGACCTTCGCGAGGAACTTTGTCCTGGCGACGCCGACCGTGATCGGGAGCCCGACGCGCTCGCGAACCTCGTGACGCAGCCGCGCCGCGATCTCGGCTGGGCTCCCTGCGAGACGCCGCATGCCGCGCACGTCGAGGAACGCCTCGTCGATCGAGAGCCCTTCGACGAGTGGCGTCGTGTCCTCGAAGACACGGTAGATCGCCTTGCTCGCGTCGGCGTAGGCGGACATCCGCGGCCGCACGACGACCGCTCTCGGGCAGAGACGGCGGGCGATCGCGCCGCCCATCGGCGTGCGGACGCCGTACGCCTTCGCCTCGTAGCTCGCCGCCAGCACGACGCCCGCACCGACGATCACCGGACAGCCGCGGAGGTGAGGGTTGTCCCGCTGCTCGACGGACGCGTAGAACGAGTCGACGTCGGCATGGAGGATTGCCGCCTCCTGCACGAACACATGTTCGCAGAAGGCGGCTGTCGCCGGCAGCAGCCCCGCGGAGCGAACGCGTCCTTCCAGAGGATGACCCTGCGATAGTCCTCGCGGCGGAGGAACGTCCTCCACGCGACCGATGCGCTGCCCGGACCGCTGCCGCAACTCTGTTTCGATGACTTTCCGGCGACAGGCCGGTCTGTAGGGAACGCCAGCACTCACGAGGGAGAGGGACGCATGACGGAGCACGAGGCAGGAACGAACGGGAGCGCGGCAGGCAGGCCGCCCGACGATCTGGAGCGGCGCGCCGCCCACGAGCGACTTTCGACGGGCGCGCTCGCGAGGTGGGCGCGCGCCTGCGCGACCCACCCGTGGCGCGTGATCGTCAGCTGGCTCGGGATCGTCGTCGTCCTCGTCGCCCTCGTCGCAACCGTAGGCGGGAACCTCCGCGACGAGTTCGAGATCCCGGGCTCCGACACGCAGAAGGCGACGGACCTGATCGAGTCGGAGTTCGCGTCGGAGCAGGGCGGCGTACTGAACGTGGTGTTCGCCGCGCCCGTCGGGGAGCGGCTCGACACGCCGCAGCGGAAGGCGGCCGTCGAGGAGGCAATCACGAAGCTCAAGGCGGCGAAGTTCAAGCCGACCGAGGACAAGGCGGGCATCGAGAGCGTCGGCGATCCGTTCGACGAGAACACGTTCTCCGACGACGGTCGCATCGCCTACGCGGAGGCGCAGTTCGACCGCGTCATCTACGACAAGGACCGTGAGTCCGTGCTCGCCGTCGAGGACGAGGTTCGCGACACGGTCGCCGCGGCCGGGGTGACGACGGAGTTCAACGGCGACGCCGAATTCCCGCCGATCGAGCAGGGGACGCAGGAGCTGCTCGGCCTGCTCGCGGCGCTCCTCGTGCTGCTCGTCGTGTTCCGCACGTTCGTCGCGTCGGCGATCCCGATCGTCCTCGCGCTGTCGGCTCTCGCCACGGCGTTCCTGCTCCTCTTCATCCTCGCCGGCCTCACCGACATCAACACGATCACGCCGCTGCTGGTCTCGATGATCGGGCTTGGCGTCGGGATCGACTACTCGCTGTTCATCGTGACTCGCTTCCG
>Ga0126312_10002805_pt1 | contig 11699 bp, 11 predicted proteins | sample Plot104A_FD_92537 | JGI IMG/M metagenome (GOLD analysis project Ga0126312, IMG submission 92537) | Serpentine soil microbial communities from UC McLaughlin Reserve, CA, USA - Plot104A | ecosystem: Environmental > Terrestrial > Soil > Grasslands | place: USA: UC McLaughlin Reserve, Lake County... | reverse complement strand
GGGCCGCGGCACCAGTGTCCTCGAGGACGCGACAGGCGGTTTTTGGATCGGGATGAGTACCGCTTGGCGGGTCACAGGTCAGCCGCCAAGTTGACGTCTTACCTGACCCATCGCGGACCACGATCGTCAGATCAGTCCCGCCCCCTGGCTCAGCCGAGGTCGCCGTGGATGCTTCGGCAGGCGTCGAGAATGACGGTGTTTCTGACATGGCGCTACTTCCTGGGGTGGTGCCGGAAGGCTCTGCGATCTGGTTGGAGCAGCTGAGGAAGAGCAGCAACATCGGGACGCTAAGTGGCATTAATCGATGGGCCGCGGAAGCAGCCTTTTTCATGCCTGGCGAAAGTATCTGATCTCTCACACCCCTCCTCGCCCGCTGCTAGCGTCGAGCCTACTTTTGCCCGACCTGCCGCGCTCGCGGCCCAGGCATCGAAATCAATCGGGGGAATTTCGTGCTCTTGCGTACCCGTCGCGCCAATATGACGGCTATCGCCACGAGCGTGGCGGTCGGTGCATTGCTGAGCTTCTGCACATTCCCTGCCGGGTACGCCGAACCGCCTGAGACATCAAAACCCGCGCCCGCTCCGAGTCGCTACATCGTCACCTTGTCGGACAAGCCGATCGCCACCTACGACGGCGATGTCAAAGGCCTGGAGGCGACGCGCCCCGACAAGGGGGCGCGGGTCGACGTAGTCTCGGGCAACGCCAAACGCTACCGGGATTACCTCGAGCAGCAGCAGATGAATGCCGCCGCCAGGGTTGGCGCCAAACCGTTGAAGCACTACGCCGTCAGTATCAACGGCTTCGCGACGACTCTGACCCCGGACCAGGCGCGTATGCTGCAAACCGCACCCGGGGTCCTCTCGGTAACCGAAGAGCGACCCCGAAAGCTCACTGACAACAAGAATCCGGTCGACTTCTTAAAGCTGTCCGGCTCTACCGGCGCATGGGCTGGAATTGGGGGTGAGGCGAACGCTGGACGGGGCGTCGTTCTGGGCATCATCGACTCCGGCTACTGGCCGGAGAGCAAGTCATTCGCTGGCGAGGCCTTGGGAACGGCGCGGCCCACGCAGTCCGACCCGTTCCGGCCGTACCGTTCTGGCAAGAAAAAGATCATCATGCAGAAGGCGGATGGCCACCGATTCACCGGGACATGCGAAGCCGGCGATTCGTTCACTGGCGACGAATGCAATACCAAGGTGATTGGCGCTCGCTCCTTCTCCAAGACGTACGAGTCGCAGACTTCGCCGGCGCAACGTACCGACTTCCTCTCACCCCGCGACGGCCAGGGCCACGGCACTCACGTGGCATCCACGGCTGCCGGCAACGCCGGTGTTGCTGCCTCGATCGGCGGCCATTCCTTCGGAAAGATCTCCGGAATTGCACCAGCCGCCAAGCTCGCGATCTACAAGGTCGCCTTCACCAGCGCGACTGATCCCCAGCCTGTCAGCTATATCGGCGATACCCTCGCTGCCATCGACGCTGCGATCTCCGATGGCGTCGATGTGATCAACTACTCGATCGGCAGCTCGGATGCGGTCGACGATCCGGTCGACCTGGCATTCCTCTCCGCGGCCTCGGCCGGAATCTTCGTCGCAACCGCGGCAGGCAATGAGGGGCCCGGCTCGTCGACGCTAAATCACGTCACGCCGTGGGTCACCACGGTTGCCGCGAGCACGGTCGCTCCGTACGCCGGGACGGTCGTGCTCGGCAATGGCAAGGTGTACGCCGGGCTCAGCACCACTGTCATTGACAAGATCGGTTCGGCCAAGCTGGTGACGGGCCGGGCGGTGAAGCATGCGTCAGCGGCGGACGCCGATGCGGCGGTTTGCGCGCCGAACACCCTTAGTAGCACCAAGGCCAAGGGAAAGATCGTGGTATGCAACCGTGGCGTCGTGACCCGGCTCGAGAAGTCGGCCGAAGTCAAGCGGGTACGCGGTAAGGGCATGGTGCTGGTCAATCTCACCGACACCTCAACCGATGCTGACACTCATGCCGTGCCGACGGTGCACCTCAATATCCCATACGGCCCAGCCGTCAAGGCCTACGCCGAGAAAGCCGGAGCAACGGCCACGCTCAGACGCGGGAACCTCTCGTCGACGCCGATCAGGTATCCCCAAATCGCCGGCTTCTCCTCTCGCGGACCTTCTCTCGGCACTGCTGGCGACCTGCTTAAGCCGGATATCTCCGCACCTGGTGTGTCCGTCTTAGCCTCAGTGGCGCCGCCGACCAACGGAAACCGCAAGTTTGACTTCTACTCAGGCACGTCCATGGCCTCACCGCATATCGCGGGAGTCGCCGCGCTCTACTTCGGAGTCCATCCGAAGTGGTCGCCTATGGCGGTCAAGTCAGCGATCATGACGACCGGGTCTCGAGTGAAGAAGGCCAGTGGCAAACTGAGCCGAGATTACTTTGCGCAAGGTGCCGGCAATGTCCGTCCAGATCGAATGTTCAACCCTGGCCTGATCTTCGATGCCAGGGAGCAAGATTGGCTCGGCTTCCTCGAGGGCGTTGGCTTCAGCACCGACAGCGGGGTAAGCCCAATCGATCCGAGCGACTACAACTCGCCATCGATTGCGATTGGGGAGCTTGTCGGCTCTCAGACGGTGACTAGGAAAGTCACGGCCCTTAAGGCTGGCAACTACCAGGCAAGCATCTCGGTTCCGGGTGTGACCGCGACCGTGAGCCCGTCAACGCTGAACTTCAGCACTGCCGGAGAGACCAAGACGATCAAGATCACCTTTGTGCGCGAGTCTGCTCCCCTTTCCGAGGTGGTCTTCGGCTCACTGAAGCTTGAAGGCGCGGAAACGGTCGTACGACTGCCCGTAGCCGTCGTACCTGAGGAAGCGCAGACGCCAGAAGTTGCGATTGGCACGACAGCCAACGGTTCCTGATCGGTGGATATCAGCCGATTCCGCTGGCTAATCTGAGCGCCATGACTGACCCGGTGGCCGAGGAGCTGCACCGGCTGCGGATGAGCATCGACAACATGGATGCGGCGCTGGTGCACCTGCTCGCCGAACGCTTCAAGGTCACCCAGCAAGTCGGTGAACTGAAAGCCGCGCACGGCCTACCGCCTGCAGACCCCGTACGGGAGGCGCAGCAGATTGCCCGACTGCGGGCATTGGCCGAAGACGCGAAGCTCGATCCTGAGTTTGCCGAGAAGTTCTTGAATTTCGTGGTTGCCGAGGTCGTACGCCACCACGAAGCTGCTGCGAATCGTCGAGAGTCCGAGGCGTACGTTTCCCACGAGAAGTCGGCCAACACGACCGGGCGACCAGAGGGCTAGGGGACGTTCGCCGCACGGCCGTCAAGACGGCCGGTCGATTAGCTTGGCGAGGGGTCGTTTTGCCGCACGGCCGTCAAGACGATTGAGCCACCGCTGCTGCAAAAGGTCGATTCGGGAGTAGGAGACTGTCCGGCCACCAGCCAGCTGGCATTACCGGCGGCTATACTCCGAGTATGGCTAAAGTCATGGTCTCGCTGCAAGATGACCTGCTGGCCGCTATAGATGCAGAGGCGAAACGGCGTGCCACCAGCCGAAGCGCATTCCTGGCAACTGCAGCGCGGCACGAGCTGAGACGTCGCGACCCTGAGACTCTCGAGGCCGTCATTGCGCGATCCGAGCGGCGATTTCGCAACGCTGGTTCATTTGAGGCAGCCGACCTCATCCGCACTGACCGCGATTCGCGGCGATGATCCATTTACTTATTGACACCTCCGTGATCATCAAGTGGTTTCACAGTCATGGCGAGGCGGAGCTGGCCGAAGCCAGGGCGCTTCGCTCGGCCCATATTAACGGCGACCTCGAGGCCCACATGTTGGATCTCGCTCTTTACGAGGTCGGAAACGTATTGGTACGGGCTCTTCGGTGGCAGCCATCAGACGTCGCCGATCAACTCGATGACCTTTTAACGGTCCTTGGGCCGCCACTCCTCATGTCGTCTGAGTGGATTCAACCGGCCGCCACGCTGGCGCATCGGCACAATCTAAGCTTCTACGACGCTAGCTGGGCCGCAGCGTCACACGAACTGAAGGTGCCCCTGGTCAGCGCGGATCGAGCGCTGCAACGCGCTGGTCTTGCGGAGTCGCCAGCGGAGACTTGCGCTCGCCTCCTCCGGGTCTGACGGATGTAGCTACATTGAAGTTAAAGCTGTGACGCTAAGGCTCGGCCGACGGTGCGACCGGTGAACAAGCAGCCACCCAAGAAGGTGCCCTCCAGAGCGCGGTAACCGTGCACGCCGCCACCGCCAAACCCGGCCGCCTCGCCTGCTGCGTACACGCCTGGTAGTGGCGAGTGGTCGAGGCGCAGCACTCTTCCATCAAGATCAGTTTCCAACCCGCCAAGAGTCTTCCGCGTCAGCACATGGAGTCGGATCGCGACCAATGGGCCGCCGGATCCCGCGCGACCCTCACCCGGCGCTTTCCGATTGAGAAGCTCATGCGGAGACACCACGCGCAGCAGTCGATCGCCGAGGAACCGTCGCGCGGCCGCCGTGGCAACCACCTGGGGATCCTTGCCGAGCCCGCTGCGTACTTGAAGATCACGCGACTCGATCACCTGGCGCAGCGCCTCACCATCGACGAGGTGCTCACCGGCCAGCTGATTCATCTGAGCGGCTAACTCCAGCACAGATTCGGCCGAGAGGAAGTCGATCCCCACGTCTTGGAATGCCCGGACCTCCGGCGTTGGTCCGGACCGGACCCGGCCTGCCAGCCGGCGCAGATTCTTCGCGGTTAGATCGCCGTTCTGTTCGGAGCCCGAGAGCGCGATCTCGGCCGAGACGGTGGCTTGGTCGAGTACCAACCAGGAGTAGTCATATCCGCTCTTGATCACATGCCGGAGCGCACCCAGCGCGTCGAATCCTGGAAACAGCGGCGCCGGAAAGCGTTGTCCGCGCGCATCGAGCCATAACGATGATGGTCCGGCCAGGATCCGGATGCCGTGATGACTCCAAATGGGGGAGTGGTTCGCGATTCCTTCGGGATAGTGCCACATGCGATCAGGATTGATCATCCGTCCACCGGCGGCCTCGGTGATCTTGAGCATCGAGCCGTCGACGTAGTCAGGCACGCCGGCGATCATGCGTTGCGGCGCTGGGCCCCAGTCGCTCGGCCAGTTCTGCCTTATGAGATCAAAGTTGCCGCCGATCCCGCCACTGGCGATGATGGCGGCCTGTGCGGCGAAGCTGAATTCGCCGATGCTACTTCGCGAGGTCTGGACTCCGCGGGGCACCTCGGTCAGCTCCAAAATCCGCCCGGACACGCGTACGCCAGGATTATCGACCTCCAGCGAAGTGACTTGGTGTCGTGACCGGATCCGCACCCGATGCGAGTGCATGACGCTGTCGGCGAACGGCTCAACCAACGCAGGTCCGGTGCCCCAGATGATGTGGAAACGCGGCACCGAGTTGCCGTGGCCCGGTGAGATGTAGCCGCCACGTTCGGCCCACTGCACAAGCGGGAACCAGCGCACCCCAAGTTCACGGAGCCAGCGGCGCTGCTCACCGGCTGCAAAGTGGACGTACGCCTCGGCCCATCGGCGCGGCCAGTAATCCTCCAATCGGTCGAACGCGGCGCTCCCCAGCCAGTCGGCGAGCGCCAGCTCTTCGGAATCATGGATGCGCAGTCGACGCTGCTCTGGCGAGTTCACCATGAACAGGCCACCAAGCGACCAGTACGCCTGCCCGCCCAGAGAGTCGAGCGGTTCACTGTCCAGCATGATCACCGACCGGTCAGCTGCGGCGAGTTCGTGGGCGGCAACCAGCCCCGATAGCCCGGCGCCTACCACGATGACGTCAGCGTCCATAAATCGAATGGTCCCACTAGCGCCTTTCAGTGTTCGCTTGCGCAACGCGCGGCTCCTGGAACAAGACTCACCATTACTCTGGGCCCCATGACCGAGACTGCAGTTGTTTCCTCCCCCGATCTGATGCGGCTTCGGGGGCTGCTGACCGCAACGGGGCCCGGCATGAAGCTCATTTCGCCGGTCAATGGCGAGGTCGTCGGGGAACTACCCACGTCAACTCCTGCCGATGTCGAGGTCGGCGCACAGATCGCCCACCGCGCGCAAAAGGAATGGGCAGCGACGCCAATCGAGGAGCGCGCCCAGTTACTGCTCGATTTTCATGATCATCTATTGGATCAGCGCGACTACTTCGTCGACCTGCTGCAGGCGGACGGCAAGGACAAGCTGACTGCCGCCCAAGAGGTGTTACATCTTGCCCTTACTGCGCGTTACTACGGACGAACCGCGCGCCGCTATCTGCGCTCAGAGCGCGGCAGCGGGGTCCTGCCACTGCTGACTCGCGTCGACCTTCATTACTTGCCGAAGGGCCTCGTCGGCGTGATCGCGCCGTGGAACTATCCGCTCACCGTCGCAATCTGCGACGGGCTGCCGGCTCTGGTCGCAGGCAATGCGATCATGCTCAAGCCTGATCATAAGACCCCGCTGGTTGCACTGGCGGCGGTCGAACTATTGCGCAAAACCGGCGTGCCGCCTGACCTATGGCAGGTCTTACACGGACGCGGCGCTGTGGTCGGACGAGAGTTGATTGGCGTCAGTGACTACGTGTGCTTCACCGGTTCGCTCGCTACGGCGCGTACGGTGGCCGCCCAGTGCGCCGAGCGGCTGATCGGCTGTTCCCTGGAGCTCGGCGGCAAGAACCCCATGTTGATCTTGGACGACGCAGACGTCGTTGCTGCGGCCGAATGCGCGGTGCGGGCGTCGTTTGTCAACGCTGGCCAAACGTGCTTGGCAACCGAACGCATCTACGTTGCGGAGCCGCTCTTCGAGGCATTCACCCGGGCCTTTGTTAGCCGCACCCAAGCGCTCCGGCTCGGCAACGCACCAGACTTCGAGCACGACATGGGCAGCCTGATCAACCAAGATCATCTGAATCGAGTCAGTGCACATGTCGAGGATGCGCGGGCCAAAGGAGCCACGGTGCTGGCCGGCGGCCACCGGAGGGAAGACCTAGGCGAACTATTCTACGAGCCAACCATTCTGACCGGGGTGACGCCGGAAATGGACTGCTACGCCGAGGAGACCTTTGGCCCCGTCGTGAGCGTCTATTCAGTCCTCGACGAGGACGACGCAGTCGCGCGCGCCAACAATTCCGAATATGGTCTCAACGCCAGCGTGTGGACCTCTGACCATGATCGCGGGCGGCGTGTAGCGAACAAGATCAAATGCGGCACCGTGAATGTCAATGAGGGCTTTGCCGCAACGTTCGGCAGCATCGATGCACCGATGGGCGGGATGAAGAACTCCGGGCTCGGTCGGCGCCAGGGAAAGGACGGCATCCGGCGGTTCGTCGACGTCCAGGCAGTCGCTACCCAGACTGCGATTCCAATCGCTCCAGGCGGCCACGGTCTCGACGCCAAGTCATTTATTTCGCTCATGACCGGCGTCTTCAGAGTCATGAAGAAGGTCGGCCGCGCGTAGTCCTATGGTCATAAACTCGTCGCTTCGGGACCTGAGCGGGGGAGAGGACACCAGATGAGCCAGCGAGACCACGATCTGGTGTTGGTGGTGGACTTCGGTGCCCAGTACGCCCAACTGATCGCTCGTCGGGTACGCGAGGCGAAGGTCTACTCCGAGATCGTGCCCCATACCGCCTCGACAAGCGAGATCATGTCGCGGCATCCGAAGGCGATCATCCTCTCCGGCGGCCCCTCATCGGTCTACGAGCCCGGCGCTCCAAGACTCGATGCGGCACTCATTGACGGCGGCACACCGGTTCTCGGCATCTGTTACGGCTTCATGGCGATGGCGCAGGTCCTCGGAGGATCCGTTGCCCGAACAGGAATGCGCGAGTACGGTCGGACTTCGGTAAATGTGACGCATCCCAGCACTCTGCTGGCCGGCGTACCTGCCACCGTAAGTGCTTGGATGTCCCACGGCGACGAAGTGGTCGCAGCGCCGGACGGCTTTCACGTAGTCGCGACGTCGGCACGGGCGGCCGTTGCAGCGTTCGAGGACTCCGATCGGCGGCTTGCCGGTGTGCAGTGGCATCCGGAGGTGTTGCACACCCAACAGGGTCAGCAGGTGCTGGAGAACTTTTTGTACGAGATCGCCGGTTGTAGGCCGGATTGGACTCCAGCCAACATCGTCGGTGAGTCTGTCCTCGCGATCCAGCAGCAGGTGGGCGGCAAGCACGTCATTTGTGGACTCTCTGGCGGAGTCGACTCTGCCGTCGCGGCGGCCCTCGTGCAGCGTGCCGTGGGCAGCCAGCTCACCTGTGTCTTCGTCGATCACGGTCTGCTGCGCAAGGGGGAGGCCGAGCAGGTGGAGCGCGATTACGTCGCGGCGACCGGCGTCGACCTCAAGGTGGTCGACGCCTCAGAGCAGTTCCTCTCCGTGCTGTCCGGCGTCACCGATCCCGAGCAGAAGCGCAAGATCATCGGTCGGCAGTTCATTCGAACTTTCGAGGAGGCGGCACGTGAGGTCGTCGGGGAGGCCGGTGAGGTCGAGTTCCTCGTTCAAGGCACGCTCTATCCCGACGTTGTCGAGTCCGGTGGCGGTGAAGGCGCAGCCAACATCAAGAGTCATCACAATGTCGGCGGACTGCCTGAGGATCTGCAGTTCCAACTGATCGAGCCGCTGCGCACTTTGTTTAAGGACGAAGTTCGCGCGGTAGGTGCGCAGCTTGGGCTGCCACCGGGAATCGTCTGGCGGCACCCGTTTCCTGGGCCGGGGCTGGCAATCAGGATCATTGGCGAGGTCACCCGGGAGCGGCTCGCTGTGTTGCGAGAGGCGGATGCGATCGCACGGGCTGAGCTGACAGCTGCTGGTTTGGATCGAGACATCTGGCAGTTCCCCGTCGTGCTGTTGGCCGATATTCGCTCGGTCGGAGTGCAAGGTGACGGCCGGACGTACGGACACCCCATCGTGCTTCGGCCTGTGACCAGCGAAGATGCCATGACCGCCGACTGGGGCCGGCTACCGTACGAGGTGCTGGAAACCATCAGCACGCGAATCACGAATGAGGTTGATCACGTGAATCGGGTCGTGCTCGATATTACGAGCAAGCCGCCCGGCACCATCGAATGGGAGTAGCGCACCCAATGTGCATGTGTCGGCAGTCGCCATCTTGCGAGATGAAAGGGAAGCGCACTGATCGTCCTCGATGCCTCTACGGTCGTCGAGTATTTGGTTTGGGACCTTCTCAGGTCGTTTACTCGCACGAAAACTTGTTGGCCATGAGTTCCTTGCGCACATACCTCACCTAGCTATCGTGAGACAACATCTGTGCTGCGCGATCTGGTGCGTGCCTCCAAACTCACGGAGGCACGAGCGAAGGGTGCTCTCACGGATTTGGTGGAGCTCCCATTTGTTCGCCATCCACATGAGCCGCTACTTCAACGGACATGGCAACTGCGGGCCAATCTAACGCTCACGACGCGGCGTATGTCGCTCTTGCTGAGATTCTCGACGCAACTCTGGTGACCTGTGATGGCCGTCTTGGCGGCCGCGCGGCTCCTTCCTCCATCATGGTCGAGGTCGTCCCTCCTACCTCGACTTAGATGGGTACGTTTCGCCGCACAGCCGGACGTACACAAGCCCACAGATTCCGGCAGCGTGACGGCCATGGAAATCATCTCGAGCTCCCTCAGGGCGCACCTAGACTGAGAGGGCGAAAGCATCGTTGCGAGCGACTACTGCGGCAACAGGCTCCATCGGGAAAAACCACAAACAAGAGGAATTTGACCGTGTCCGAGATCACCAGCCCCACCCCGCCAACCGGCCTGACCGGTACTGCCCGCGTCAAGCGCGGCATGGCCGAAATGCTCAAGGGTGGGGTGATCATGGACGTCGTCACACCAGAGCAGGCCAAAATCGCTGAGGATGCCGGTGCTGTTGCAGTGATGGCACTGGAACGCGTTCCTGCCGACATCCGGGCCCAAGGCGGCGTCGCCCGCATGAGCGATCCGGACATGATCGACGGCATCATCGCAACCGTTTCCATACCGGTCATGGCCAAGGCTCGGATCGGGCATTTCGTCGAGGCGCAGGTCCTGCAGTCGCTCGGCGTTGACTACATCGATGAATCCGAGGTACTGACACCGGCTGACTACGCCAACCACATCGATAAGTGGCGGTTCACGGTCCCCTTCGTTTGCGGCGCCACCAATCTCGGTGAGGCGCTGCGCCGCATCGCCGAGGGGGCGGCGATGATCCGCTCCAAGGGTGAGGCGGGCACCGGAGACGTCTCCAATGCGGTCACCCACATGCGTCAGATCCGGGCCGAAATAGCAGGGCTGACCTCAATGGCGTCTGACGAGCTGTACGCAGCAGCCAAAGACCTGCAGGCACCGTACGAGCTGGTCGCTGAAGTTGCGCAGCTGGGCAAGCTGCCGGTGGTGCTGTTCACTGCCGGCGGGATCGCCACCCCGGCCGACGCCGCAATGATGATGCAGCTTGGCGCGGAAGGCGTCTTCGTAGGCTCTGGAATCTTCAAGTCCGGCAACCCCGCTGAGCGCGCGGCGGCCATCGTCAAGGCGACCACCTTCTACGACGACCCGGACGTGATCGCCAAGGTTTCCCGAGGCCTGGGTGAGGCCATGGTGGGCATCAACGTCGACGAGATTCCCGAGCCCCATCGCCTCGCTCAACGCGGCTGGTGAGCCGGCCGATCATCGGCGTCCTCGCCCTGCAAGGTGATGTGAGAGAGCATCTCCGCGCGCTCACCGCGTGTGGCGCCGACACTCGACCGGTACGTCGGCCCGAAGACCTAGATGGTCTCCAGGGCATCGTGTTGCCCGGCGGTGAGTCCACCACCATCGACAAGCTCTCCCGAATCTTCGGGCTACGCGAACCCTTGATCAGCGCGCTGCAACATGGACTGCCGGCATACGGATCCTGCGCCGGCATGATCTTGCTCGCCAAGAACGTGTTGGACGGCACCAAAGATCAACAAACCTTCGGCACGCTCGATATCACCGTCCGCCGCAACGCTTTTGGGCGTCAGGTCGAGTCTTTCGAGACCGATGTTGATCTTGACGGCATTGCCGGCGGCCCGATGCACGCAGTCTTCATTAGAGCACCGTGGGTGGAAAGCATCGATAACGGCGTTCAAGTTCTAGGTGCCGTGGTGCCGCCGGGTCTCGACGAGTCCAAGATCATTGCCGTGCGTCACGAAAACGTGCTCGCCACGTCGTTCCATCCTGAAGTCACCGACGACCTGCGGATTCACCGCTACTTCGTCGATTTGGTATGCGCCGCTCAGTGACTCGGTGGTAAGACTCGCGAACGAAGAAGCTATGCCCTGTGGACGCCGAAGCGCTCTGCGACCAGCTCAGAACTCAACTGCGATCGCTCTGCTGACCACCCTCCGATTCAGTGCCGCGTTCGGTTTCGGTCGAACCTTCAGTCTGCGCGCCCTCGGTCTCGGCTAGACGCTGCTCCGGACCCTCAGGCTCGGCCGGCCACTCAGTGGCATCCTCTTCATGTGCCGGGGGAGCGACTGGCGCCTCAGGCTCGGACGGAGCCATCGGCTCGGGCTCGCCTTGGGGTTGTGGCGCTGTGGGTTCCGCCTGGCGTTGCTCCCAGGGCGCGCCCTCGCTACCCCAAACGGAGTCCTCGGCTGAGGCCGGTCCAGCGGGCTGGGACGGCTGTGCCGGCGCCGATGTCGCAGGTGGGGCGTACGCGGGCTGAGCCGACTGCGGGGGAGCTGCCGAGAATCCCGTCGCCTGGCCCT
>Ga0126312_10002803_pt1 | contig 11700 bp, 12 predicted proteins | sample Plot104A_FD_92537 | JGI IMG/M metagenome (GOLD analysis project Ga0126312, IMG submission 92537) | Serpentine soil microbial communities from UC McLaughlin Reserve, CA, USA - Plot104A | ecosystem: Environmental > Terrestrial > Soil > Grasslands | place: USA: UC McLaughlin Reserve, Lake County... | reverse complement strand
CGGCGGTAGCCGCTGGATTTGCCGGGATAGACAATGATCTTCACTGGCCTGAGAACCACTGAGGGTCATCGGCGGGATCGGGTTCGGGCTCTTTCTCTTCCGGGTCGCCTTCGTAGTCGAGAGCCGTCGAAGCAGCGCTTGCCGTCGACGATCACGACCGGGAAGATCATCAACCGGAGCTCGTCGACCAGGCAGATCGAGCAGGCTCGGCGCGAGCTGCCCGCTGCCGTGAACGGCCACATCCTTGTTGTACTGCTGCTTGAGCTTGGAGACCTCCTCCTCCTCCTGATCCCCGCTCATCACTGTCGATTTCCTCCGCTTCCGGCGAGGCGCCGCGTGGCCGGTTCAGAGCCATGACTAGGCGCGTCTGGTCGACGCTGAGCGCCTGCACGGAAAGCTCGAACAGGCGGCCTCGTGCGCCGCGCTGGGCTACAGTCCCTACCCCTTATGTCGGCGTGAGAGGCTGCCACGCCATCGACCCCTTGCGGATGTATCCAGCAATTTCAGCCAAACGCTCGAAACGCAGAAACGGCCGGACCGTCCGGGCGAAATCCTCACGGGCGCACATAGTCGAGACGGTCGAAACTCGGCAGCGAAATATGGATCATGGCAGCAGCCCCCGCCTGTATGCAGCCCGCTCACGCAGCATGTCGAGAACATCCCCGCCCAAACGGAAATCATCCGGATGCGCCTTCGCCCACTCGAACCTGGTCATCAATCAAGCCCAATATGGCGAAACGTCAGGGAGCCAATCGTCAGGGCGGAACTCCAACAACTCGAGCGGCGGCCCGTCAACCAGTGGCCTACGATGCACGGCCATTTTGTCTGGCCTCCCACTCAGAACGCCGATGCGCCTCATACAGACGGTGTTGCTCACGCAACACATCCAACGCAGACCCAAGCTCGGTACCCGGGTGCGCCTTCACAAACTCCATGCAAGCCCGGCCCCAGAGTTCACACGACTGCCACCACTCCTCAGCCGGCCACTCATCAGGATTGAAGATCACAAGCTCAGGCGGCGGCCCAACAGTCGACGGCGGCCTACGATGCCTCGCCATCACGGCCCCACTCCGCAGCCCGAAGCTCAGCAAGCTTGCCGTTAGGCTCGGCGGGCCTGTCCCGCCACCGGCCACGAGCCGCCGTACGGGCATGCCTCTGCCCCGGACGCAACCCAGACTCCTCACCCTCATCAGGCAACGCCAACGAATCGACCAGCCGGCGCAGCAACAAACGATCATCCTGGATGATCTTCAACAACGGATTCGGCCGCGGCTGCCCGGCATAGCCAGCAACCAACGACGAGCAACGCAACTCAGCCTCAAGCAAGACAATCTCGTCACTCGTACGACACGCCTGCCGCAAAATCTCAATCTCGCCAGCATTCAACACGAACGATGCGGCTACCGAGTCCCACAACTGCCTACCAGCCGTTTTTAGACCATCCGGCGGCTTTGGCGACTCCTCAGACATACCCCTACTCCCTATTGGTATAAGGGAGTTTTCTGACGCCCTGCAACGCCGCAAGCCGACGTCAGCAAGTAGCAGCGAAAACAAGATCAAGACGCTGGCCAGCGCGATAGCGCTTACCGCGTCCAGTTGCGATAGCGGGCAGCGATATCGGTGAGCGCCGCAGATCTACTTTATGATCTTCGGCGTCAAAGAAGTTGCAGCGGTCACATGCGAGGTCATACGCGGATCGGGACCGTCGCCCTTATGTCCAGGTGGGATGACGGGCGTCCTCACCGCATACGTGTCAGGCGTCTGGTGACTGCAGGCGAGCCCGCTTCGGCCAACCGTCGAGCAGCAAGGTCATTCCGCTACCGAGCAGCCACACATCCTTGGCCAGACCGATGCCCTCCGGCATCGGTCTGATGCTGCCCTCTTGCCGCATGCCTGGCGTCTTCAGGTACAGCTGAACCAGTCCGGCCGAGAATCCGATCAAGGCGGCTCCAACCAGCGCTGAGGGCACGAACGGGATCAGCAGCGCCGCACCCAGCGCAATCTCGCCGGTCGACAAGAGGCGGCCGAACTGCTCTGGCGGGATCTTCTTCAGTGCCGGGATCGCGTTGGACGCCATGCCGTGCAACCCTTCTGCAGCTTGGCCCTCCAGGCCTTGTTTGGATAGGCCGGAGTTGAGGATGTACGCACCGGTGGCAACGCGCAGCGGTATGTGGGCCAGCTTCATTCAGCACTCCTTGGTAGGTCAGGGACGGACGGATGTAACGACTGATCATTCCTTTCGGCCGCGCCGCGCTCTACACCGGGCGCGATCTTATCGGCCGCTCCGGTCGGCATATCAACTGGCTAATCTGCGGCAGGAGCGGAAGATAGATCTGATGCCCGCCTGGATGTGGCAACTCGACCACCTCAGCACTTCGCTCGCGCAGCTGACCGGCCAGTCGTTGGGTCATCTCGGCTGTGATCATGTGATCGCGATCACCGTTGGAGATGATCACCAAGGTTCCGCTGAGATCCGCGGCCGGAGGTTCGGCGTACGGAACCATCCCGGCCAGCATTACCGCGGCGGACAGGCGACCGGGATGCCGCAGCAGCAATGCCGAAGCGATGTTGGCTCCGTTCGAGAATCGAACGGCGACCAGCGAACCGTCCTCGATCCCGTACGCCGCACTGGCCGTCACGACGAATTCGGCAAGATCATCGGCCCGACGACCTAGGTCCGTCCTCATCGAAGACTCCCTCACGAATCCGACGGAAGAAGCGGGGCATGCCGTGCTCCAAAACCGTGCCTCGGATCGAGAGCACCGCAGCACCAGGCGAATATGATCACGTAACGGCAGCAAGCCGTGTTCGTTCCCACCCGTGCCGTGCAACAGCAGCAGCGGCGGGGTCCGACTGCTGCATCGTCGGCCGGCACGAAAACATGAGGTCGTTCTAGTCCGGTCTCGGCGGAGTTCATGGGATGTCCATGTCAAGCTTGAGCGGCGGCAGAGCGGCGGCAATCTGCTCGCGGTTAGGTTCCAGCCACGGCGGCAGCTTGAGGCTGCGACCAAGCTCGAGCAGCGGCTCGTCGACCGCGAAGCCCGGTGCGTCGGTCGCGATCTCAAACAACACGCCCCCGGTTCGCGGAAGTAGATCGACTTGAAGTACTGCCGGTCAATGATGTCGGTCACCGAGATCCCGCGTGCCCTCAGCTCCTGCTGCCAGCGACTGCGTTGCCAAATCCGGCGCGCGGAAGGCCACGTGGTGAACCGTGCCGCCGGCCTGCCAACCGCGATCGCGAACACCCGCAAAGACTTCAACCAGGGCACCGGTACCACCACCGGCCATCCCAAACCGCGAACGATCCCCCTCGTCACCGCTGAGCTTCATGCCAAGCAGCTCAGTCAACATGGTGGCCGACGGATCCAGCTGCCGCTCCGACAGCGTAATCGCATGCAGGCCGCGGACCGCATGCTCGGCCGGAATGTCAGCGACTCCATCCCAGCCAGAACGATGATCACCTTCTGATGCCACCAGATCGATCACCATGCCATCGGGATCACGAAACGTCAGGACCTCTTCTTCATCGCGGCCGCGCGGTGGCTCAAAGTCAACACCCAGCTTCTTTAACCGCTCCTGCCACCAACCGATTGCCGAGCCGGGCACGCTGAATGCCGTCGCCGTAGTCATGCCCGCGCCCTGTCGACCCTGCGGTACGCCCGGCCACGGAAAGAAGGTGAGCAGACTTGATGGGCTGCCCTTCTCATCCCCGTAATACAGGTGATAGGTGTCCGGCGCATCGAAGTTGACCGTCTGCTTGACCAGACGCAGACCCAGCGCCTTTGTATAGAAGGCCACATTGGACTGCGGGTCGGTGGCGATCGCGGTCACGTGGTGTAACCCGTGCGGGCTGACCTGCGTCATGATCATCAATTGCTCTCTAGCGGCGGCTTCTTACCGCATCCGCCTGCCGCAGCGCGTAATAGACGTCTTCCTTGGTGAAGTCCCTGGGATTGGGCACCGGGGGCCGTGGCGACAGCCTTGCCGATTGCATCAATGGCATCTAGTTCCAAACCCAGCTGGGCCAACGAGGTTGGTGCTTGGAGTTGGATGGCCAATTCATTTAGTGCGGGCCCAACCCCCGCCGGCGCACCTACTCGGAGGGCGCGAGCTGCCCGGCTGAACGGCCCTCCTGCTGAGGGCGCATTGAATGCGGCCACGTGTGGCAGTAGCGCACTATGAACGCCGCGTGTGGCAGTTGATATCTGCCACCAAGCACATGGGCAGTTTGTGGTGGAGTCCCATGGTGGTGCTGCCAAGGACCAACCGGCGAGCCAAGCACCTCGCAGTGTGTCTCGGTTCGAGCCTTCAGGTCACTCGGTTGGCTGACAGCACGCGATAGACCGCGCGCCAACGCGCCGATCGCTTCCTCGGCGACATCCAATGACTGCGCCGTGCTATCCGGCGCATACAGCGATTCGACCCCATGCGCCAAGGCGCTCATGCCGCTGGCAGCGCTGAGTTCCCGCGGCATCGTGGCCGTGAGCGCCGGATCGTAGACAACGATGCGCGGAAGCACCCGCGCGTCACGACCGGTGATCTTCTCGCCTTGATCAGACTGCCCCAGATCGGGGTCATCTCGCTGCCGGCGTACGTGGTGGGCACGGCGAGGATCGGAGTTCCGGTGTCTCGAGCGACGACCTTGGCGAGTCCAGTGGCAGAACCGCCGCCGATCGAGACCAGTACGCCGGCCCGCGCTCGACCGGCACGTGCTGCAGCACTTCGGAGATCCGCCAGACAAGATCATCACCAAGCTGAGCACTCACCGCTGCTGCGGCGACAGCCTCATGGCGACCGGAAATGATCACGATCCGAGCGCCGAGGATACGAGCCTCAGATGCGACCTGATCAAGGTTTCCCGGCCCAAACACAACTCGAACCGCGCGGTCGTTCACGACCGGAGCTAGATAGGTGAACGACTGTCCATCGGTTCCCGGCAGCCCCACCGGCCAATAGTCACACGCACATCCTGTGCATCGCAAACTGACTAACTCACTATTTGATACTATCGACCGGTGGAAGAAGATACGGCGGCCGACTACGGCCCGGGCTCACCAACCCGCCTGGCACTGGATCGCATCGCGCACAAGTGGACGCCGCTGATCGTATGGTCACTCAAATCCGGTCCCCTGCGATTCACCGCCCTTCGAGCGGCGGTGCCAGGAGTCACATCCCAGGTCCTGACCCATTCCCTGCGCGACCTCGAACGAGATGGAATTGTGGAGCGCCGCTACTTTCCAGAGGTACCACCACGGGTGGAGTACGAGCTCACGGACCTCGGACTCACGATGTGCGCACCCGTCACGGCTGTCCGGGCATGGGCGGAGAAGTACGCCGACGCAATCCAGACCGCCCGGGCCGCCCACGAGAAATCCACCACTGTTGGCTGATGTCGCAGGCGAGTCTGATCAGCGCTCCTTGATTTGTCTCGGGCTGCGAATTCGATTGATGTAGTCGAGGAAGACGGTCGTCATATCGACTCGATCGGGATTGAGTAGCCATTGCAACTGGAGGCTGTCAATAATTGGATGATCTCGGCGGCAAGGGAGTGGCAGTTGACGTCCTGGCGGGATTTCCCCGGCTTCGATACCTCCCCAGCGACGCAGCAGGGATCGGTGGTCGACATAAGTCCTTCAGGCGGGCGCTTCACAACTCGTCGGTCGGGCGCCCACTGAGGGGGTGTCTCATAGCTACCCACCCGGCAGCGAATTAACGGTACCAATCTGTGACTTGGTCAGGTTGCAGTTAGCGGCAGGCGTCCTGGAGGCTTTCCATATCACCACGAGTGCCGGCAGCCGCGCTCGACGCTGTGAGAGAGGGGTGCGATCCCGATGAGTAACCTCGATCGGCACCCGCGGGAGACACCCTGTGGCGGCCGGGCGACGGTCGCCGTTGAGCCGGTGCGGCAGCTGCACTTTGGCCGCGCTGTGCCGCTGGGTGGCCCGCGGGCGATGACGGTGACCCGCACGTTGCCCAACCGTGAGCGCCGCATGGTCGGCGCCTGGTGTTTCGTCGACTTTTATGGCCCGGATGACATCAGCAGCGCGGCGGGGATGCAGGTCCCTCCGCACCCGCATGCCGGACTGCAAACGGTCAGCTGGCTGATCTCTGGGGAGGTGCTGCACCGGGACAGCGTGGGCAGTTATCAGCTGGTGACACCAGGCCAGCTGAATCTGATGACCGCTGGTCATGCGATTTCGCATTCGGAGGAGAGCCCACCCGATCACTCGCCGATCCTGCATGGGGTGCAGCTGTGGACGGCTCTGCCGGACCGGGACCGTCATGTCGATCCGCACTTCGGCCACCATCCGGACCTGCCGGTGCTGACCGATTCCGGCGTCACCCTGACGGTGATCATGGGCGAATTGGGCGGTGCCACCTCCCCAGCCCGGGTCTACAGCCCGCTGATGGGCGTCGAGGCAGACCTTGCCGCCGGCGCGGACACCCGGATTCCGCTACACCCCGACTGGGAGTACGCCGCCCTGGGCGTGTCCGGCACGGTGGAGGTGGACGGCCTTGCGCTGTCGACCGGCCCACTGCTGTATCTGGGCTCCGGCCGGTCCGACTTGGCGTTGCGGGCAGATCAAGGTGGCCGGGTGGTGCTGATCGGGGGTCAGCCGTTCGACGAGCACATCGTCATGTGGTGGAACTTCATTTGCCGCGATCACGACGAGATCGTCGCAGCCCGCGAAGAGTGGATGCACGGCGACAGGTTCGGCACGGTTCATTGTTATCCCGGCAACCCGCTGCCCGCACCACCCATGCCCAGCACGCGGCTCAGGCCCCGTGGTCGAATTCGGTAGACATCCCGGTCGCGGTCGGTGCTGCATGATCACAAATGTCCGCACGTGCGCACGAGAGGACCAGGAGCGCCGATGAGCAGGAACCGCGATGAGGTTGTCGCCACCGCCATGGTGGCGAGCGAGGACAAGCCGTATGCCGTACGCGTCGACGCCGGCGGGCATGCCCTTCGGGGGGACGAGCCTGTTGACCACGGTGGGGGCGACACCGGCCCGCCGCCGTTCGGGCTGCTGTTGTCCGGATTAGGTGCCTGCACGGCGATCACGTTGCGGATGTATGCGGAACGCAAGAACTTGCCGTTGGATGGGGTCGACGTCCAGCTGACCTACACGGTGAAGGACCGGGTAACACGCTGGATCGACCGCGTGATCACGGTACGTGGCCCACTGGATGACAAGGCTCGGTCCAAACTGGCCGAAATCGCCGAAAAAACACCCGTCACCAAGGCCGTGCGGGCAGGAACCGACATCCGTACCACATTGCTGTCGGCTTAACCGTGCGATCGTTGCTTCCGGCCCGGGGGTTGATCGAGGTGGTGGTTCCATGCCGGAGCGGCTGATTGTCATTGGTGGCGACGCGGCCGGGATGAGTGCGGCATCGCAAGCCAAGCGGTTGCGAGGCGACGAGCTCTCAGTGATCGGCTTCGAACGCGGGGAACACAGCTCTTACTCAGCGTGCGGCATCCCCTACTGGATTGCCGGCGACGTGCAGGATGAGGAGCTGTTGGTTGTTCGGTCGCCGGAGGAGCATCGGCGCAACGGAATCGATCTGCGCATGCGCACCGAGGTCGAACAGATCGACCTGCACGCTGGCCGGATCGCGGTTCGAGACCTGACCGGAGACCGCAGGTACAGCGAGAGTTTCGACCATCTAGTCATCGCCACCGGTGCCGTTCCCGTGCGCCCGGCGCTGCCCGGTGTCGACGCCGAGGGCGTATTCGGTGTGCAAACCCTCGACGACGGCGCGGCGGTACTTGCCGACCTGGACAAGCGGAAGCCGAAGCAGGCCGTGGTAGTGGGCGGCGGATACATCGGCGTTGAGATGGCCGAGGCACTTGCACGACACGGCCTCGATGTGACCGTCGTCGATCGCGAATCTCAGCCCATGACCACCCTCGACCCCGACATGGGGGAGATGGTGCATCGGGCGATGGAAGAGGACCTAGGCATCGATGTGCACACCGACACTGCCGTAACCGGTTTCGAGACCGACCGTGACGGCCGCGTCCGCGCCGTGGTCACCGCGGACGGCATCGTGCCGGCCGACATCGTGGTCCTTGGCATCGGGGTACGCCCCAACACGGCGCTGGCAGAAGCCGCCGGCGTACCGCTGGGCGATCACGGAGGCATCCGCACCGACGTCCAAATGCGCGTCCTAGGCCGGGATCACATCTGGGCCGGCGGGGATTGCGTGGAGGTCCTCAACCTGGTCTCTGGCCAATATCAGCACGTTCCCCTGGGCACGCATGCCAACAAGCACGGCCGAGTGATCGGACACAATATCGGCGGCTCCTACGCCACCTTTCCCGGCGTCGTGTGCACTGCGGTGAGCAAGGTTTGTGACCTGGAAATCGCCAGGACCGGGCTACGTGAGCGTGACGCCCGCCGCGCCGGCTTCGGCTACATCACCGTCACCGTCCGCTCCGGCACCAAGGCAAGCTATTTTCCCGGCACCCAACGCATGACCGTCAAGATGACGGCGGAACGCCACACCGGACGACTGCTGGGAACTCAGATCGTCGGCAGCCGAGGTTCCGCAAAGCGAATCGACACCGCAGCAACGGCACTATGGAATCACATGACGGTAGAAGAACTGACGGCGCTCGATCTGGCCTACGCACCGCCCTTCTCCCCCGTCTGGGATCCCATCCTGGTGGCCGCACGCGAAGCCGCCGCGGCCGTCCGCGACACGCGGTGAAGGCCTCGTGGGGGACTCATCTCTTGATCCTGCGCCTGTCATGCCAAACCGAATGCCAAGATCGCGATCTCTCTGCTTGACCTCACGGCGCCCCTATATTCAACCCGCGGCTCCTGAGGTCAGACCGCCGGCACACTTCGTGTCCTACGTACCCCATCCGATTTCCAGAATTCGATGTGGAACACACCTCTTGCATGACGGGGTAAACCGTGGCGAATCGCAGCCGGTGCGATCTCGCCATGGACGCCAGTCGGCTACGCGCTAGGCGACCGCTAACCATAGCCCGCCGTCCTTCTGGCTGGCATGACGATGAGCATTCACAAGTTGACTGCGGGCTCGGGGTATGACTACCTAAACCGGCAGGTAGCGGCCTTGGACGCGACCGAGAAGGGCTATGTCCCGCTCGCCAGCTACTACGCCGAGCGCGGTGAGACCCCCGGGGTTTGGATCGGGTCTGGGCTGGCCGGGATCGACGGTCTCAAGACTGGCGATCCGGTGACAGCGGAGCAGATGCAGGCGCTGTTCGGTGTCGGTCTTCATCCTCTCGCCTCGGAGCGGCAGCAGCAGCTGCAAGGCCCGGATCTGACTGACCGGGACTATCAAGCCGTGACCCGGCTGGGGGCGCCGTTCAAGATTTACGCCCACGACATCCCCCCGTTTCGGGTGGAGGTTGCTAAGCGGATCGCCGACCTTAGTGCGGCGGCAGGCCTGCCCAGAGACTGGCCGGTTCCCCGCAGCGAACGGGCCCGGGTACGGACCGAGGTGGCGCGCGAATTGTTCGCCGCCGAGCACGGCAGGCCGCCGCAGGATGCCCGCGAGTTGGCCGCCACGATTGCGAAACACTCCCGGCCACAGACGACCGCGGTCGCCGGCTATGACCTCACCTTTTCGCCGGTGAAGAGCGTCTCGACGCTGTGGGCGCTTGCCGACCCGGCGGTTGCGGCGCAGATCGAAAAGGCCCATCGGGCCGCCGTCAGCGACGCGTTGAGCTTCATCGAACGGCATGCCCTGTTTAGCCGCACCGGCGCCAACGGGATACGGCAGGTGGACGTGCAAGGGCTGGTCGCGGCCGCGTTCACCACCGCGACAGCCGCGCCGGAGACCCCGACCTGCACACTCATGTGGCCGTCGCTAACAAGGTGCAAACCGTTGACGGACGCTGGCTCAGCATCGACGGCCGCATCCTGTTCAAGGCGACCGTTTCCGCATCGGAGACTTACAACACCGCCCTGGAGAACCACCTCCGCGACAGTCTCGGGCTCCGATTCGCCGAACGGCCGAACCAGGACCCGCGGAAACGGCCAATTCGAGAAATCGTCGGCGTCACCCCCGCATTGACGGCTCGGTGGTCGGCGCGTCGAGCGGCCATCGAAACCCGGCGGGCGGTACTCGCGGCCGATTTTCAAAGGGCCCACGGCCGCCCACCCACGCCGGTGGAATCGTTGCAGCTGGCCCAGCAGGCCACCCTGGAAACCCGTGAAGCCAAACACGAACCGCGCAGCCTCGCCGAGCAGCGCACGACATGGTTCGCCCAAGCCGTTGACGTGCTCGGCGGACCAGACGCCGTGCACGCGATGGTGGAGCAGGCGCTCAACCCCGTGCCATCGACAGCACGGGAAGCAGGTGCCGCGTGGCTCAACACGGCAGCCGATCGGGTGCTGGCCGCACTGGAGGAACGCCGCTCCACCTGGCAGGTCTGGCACGTCCGCGCCGAGGCGCAACGCCACATCAGAGCAGCGAACCTGCCCACTGCGGAAGCTAATCGGCTCCTCGACCTCCTGGTCGACAAGGTACTCAGTGGCAGGTCTGTCTGCCTTTCCCGGCCGGAGGGCATCACCGAGCCTGAACCGCTGCGGCGATCCGACGGCGCCTCCGTCTACACCGTCGCTGGAGCCGACCTGTTCACCTCAACGCGCATCCTGGAAGCCGAGCGACGCCTGGTCGGCACCGCAGGCCGGCGCTATGGACAGATCATCTCCGCACTGGCGGTGGATACGGCGCTGCTGGAAGCGACCGTCAAAGGAATTACCCTTAATGCCGGACAGGCGGGGCTGGTTCGGGAGATGTCGAGCTCGGGTGCCCGGTTGCAGCTGGCGATCGCGCCGGCGGGCACCGGCAAAACAACCGCGATGCGGGCCCTAGCCACCGCTTGGACGCACGGCGGCGGCACCGTGATTGGGCTCGCTCCCACAGCCGCTGCGGCTGCTGTGCTGCGCGATCAAATTCACGCTCATTGTGAAACCCTTGCCAAACTCACTACCTCACTGCACCAGCCGCAGCCGCCGGAGTGGGCGGCCTGCATCGGCCCGTCGACCCTGGTGGTGATCGACGAAGCCGGCATGGCCGACACCCTCTCCCTCGACGCCGGGATCAGTTACGTCATCGACCGAGGCGGCAGTGTCCGGCTCATCGGGGACGATCAGCAGCTGTCTGCGATCGGTGCCGGCGGGGTCCTCCGCGACATCGAGGCCACATATGGGGCGGTCCGGCTCAGCGAGCCATTGCGGTTCACCGATCCGACCGAAGCAGCCGCCACCCTCGCCTTACGCGACGGCAGCGCTGAGGCGATCGGGTTCTACCTCGACAACCAGCGCGTGCACGTCGGTGACCTCTCCACCATGACCGAGCACGTGTTCGCCGCCTGGCAAGACGACCGCTCCACAGGGTTGGACTCGATCATGCTCGCCCCCACCCGGGAGCTCGTCGCCGACCTCAACCGGCGGGCCCGCACCCACCGACTCGCCGACACGATCCCGGCCACCGACGCCGAGGTGGCCCTGGCCGACGGGAATCATGCCAGTGTCGGCGACCTGATCATCACCCGCAGCAACGACCGCCAACTGCGCCTCACAGCGACCGATTGGGTCAAAAACGGTGACCGCTGGATCGTCCACGGCATCAGCGGCAACGGCGATCTTGAGGTCCAACACCTGCGCAACCGGCACCGGGTACGGCTGCCGGCCGCCTACGTTCAGACCTCCG
>Ga0126312_10002802_pt1 | contig 11700 bp, 15 predicted proteins | sample Plot104A_FD_92537 | JGI IMG/M metagenome (GOLD analysis project Ga0126312, IMG submission 92537) | Serpentine soil microbial communities from UC McLaughlin Reserve, CA, USA - Plot104A | ecosystem: Environmental > Terrestrial > Soil > Grasslands | place: USA: UC McLaughlin Reserve, Lake County... | reverse complement strand
CTCGAACGCGGCTCCGGGGTCCGGCGCAGTCAGGTCGACCGTCGCGCCGTAGGCGGTCGCGGCCTCGCACTTCGCCCGGCTCGCCCCCTCCCACATGACGACGAGGCAGTCGACGTGCTCGAGCGCGCACCCGTACGCGAGCGCGGCGGCGTGGTTTCCCGCGGAGATCGAGATGACGCCGCGCTCCTTCTCGGCAGCGGACAGCGAGGCGAGCTTCGTGAGGACGCCTCGGATCTTGAAGGAGCCAGTGCGCTGGAGGAGTTCGCACTTGAGGACGGCCGTGCCGCCGAACGCCTCCCCGAGCGTGCGCGACGAGAGGAGCGGCGTGCGGTGGACGCGGTTCCCGATCGCCGCGGAGGCGGCCACGACGTCGACCGCCGTCACGCTCACATCTCGCGGTATTCCGGTCCCGAGCCGCCCTCGCCGGGTGTGAGGCGCCCGCCCTTCGCGGAGATCGCGCCGCACTGAACGCAGTTCGAGGCCGTCACCTCGACCTCGACGACGTTCCCGGCCGGACTCGCCGGCCCGACGACCTCGTAGACCTGGGCCGGGCACATGTTCACCCAGGCCTCGGCAACCTCGCGACGGACACGCCGCTGGACGCGCACGTGGTTCGGGGCATCGTCGCGCGTCTTGTTCCCGGAGAGGTAGACGCTCGAGAGCTTGTCGAACGTCAGCTCGCCGTCAGGCTGCGGATAGGGCTGCGAGGCGCCGTTCGCGACGAAGACCGGCACGTCGGCGTCCGGCTCGAGCGTCAGGTCCCTCGGCGGAAGCTTCCCGAGCGAGTTCAGCGCCGCGCCCGCGACAAGCGCACCGCGGACGAACCCGCGCGAGAATGCGGGCCGCATGTTCCGGACGCGCTCGAGGTCTTTCCAGACGTAGCTCTCGCGCAGCGCGCCATCGTAGCCGTCCAGCGCGCCGGGCGTCCAGGCCGTGCGGCCCGGGCCGATCGCGTCGACCGCGGCCTCCGCGGCCAGCATCCCCGAGCGCATGGCGTAGTGGATGCCCTTCAGCGCCGGCACGTTCACGAGCCCCGCCGAGTCTCCGACGACCATGCCGCCCGGGAAGCTGAACCGTTCGGGCAATGCGAGGAAGCCGCCCTCCGGGATCGTCTTCGCGCCCCACGCGATCCGCTTGCCGCCGCGGAGGATGCCCGCGACGAGCGGATGCGTCTTCAGCTCCTGCAGGAGATCGTGGACGGAGAGGGTCGCGTCCGTGTAGTCGAGCCCGACGACCATTCCGATTGCAACCCCGTTCTCGCCCATCGGGTAGATGAAGCTCCCGCCGAACTCGCGGTAGCGCTTGGCACCTCGAAGCGGCCAGCCCATCGTGTGGATCACCCGTTCGAGCGGGCGCTCGACCTCCCAGAGCTCCTTGACCCCGAGCGCCCAGGTCTGCGGCTTGCGCGCGAACCCGAAGACGTGGTTCGCCACGCCCGCGAGGTGACCGTTCGTGCCCTCGGCGAGGATCGTGATGCGCGCCTTCAGGTCGGAGCCCGGCTCGAAGTTCGCGAGCTCCTCGCCGTTTCGCCCGCGACCGCGGTCGCCCGTCCGCACGCCGACGAGCCGTCCGCCTGTGACCAGGAGCTTCGCCGCTGCCGTCTCGGGGACGATCGTCACGCCGAGCTCCTCGGCACGCTCGGCGAGCCAGCGCGCCAGCTCGCCGATCGACGCGACGTGGTTCCCGTGGTTCCACATCGTCGGCGGCGCGGGGACGCGCGTTGCCCGCCGGCCCGTCAGGTAGTAGACGCCCTCGCGCTCGACCGGCGCGATGAAGGGCATGTCCTCCGAGTGCAGCCCCGGGAAGAGCTGGCGGAACGCGCGCGGGTTGACGACGGCGCCCGAGAGCAGGTGTGCTCCCGGCGCCTTGCCCTTCTCGACGACTGTGATTGGCACGTCGCCCAACCGTTCGCGCGTCTCGGGATGGTCCTCGAGAAGCTGCGCGAGCCGGATCGCTGCCGCGAGGCCCGCCGGCCCGGCGCCGACGACGAGCGCGCCTACATCGATCCGCTCGTCCGCCGGATCGGTCGGCTCGGCGGTGTGCTGAGCCGGATCGAACGGAGGGCGGAAGTCGGAGGGCCTGGCGGTCACGATCCCGTGCGTGCGCGGACGGCCTCGGTCAGCTTGGGGACGATCTCGTGCAGGTCGCCGACGACGGCCAGGTCGGCGTACTCGAAGATCGGCGCGTTCGGATCCTTGTTGATCGCGACGATCGTCCCCGAGCTCTGCATACCGACCTTGTGCTGGATCGCTCCCGAGATGCCGCACGCAAGGTAGAGCTTCGGGCTGACAACTCGTCCGGTCTGGCCAACCTGCGCGCTGTACGGGTACCAGCCCGCATCGACGACCGCGCGCGTGGCGGCGACGGCACCGCCGAGCGCCTTCGCGAGGTCCTCGAGCAGCGAGAAGTTTCCGGCCTCGCCGAGGCCCCTGCCGCCGGCGACGACGACGTCCGCATCCTCGATCGACGGACCGCTTCGCTCCTCGTGCGCCTGCTCGAGCATCGTCGTCCGGGTCGAGAAGTCCTCGAGCTCGACCGAAACGTCCTCGACCTCTGCGGTGCCGCCGCCTCCCTCGCCGGGCTCGAAGGCCCCGGTACGGAAGAGCGCGAGGCGCGGCGTCGAGCTCCACCCCGCTTCGACGATCACGCTGTCGCCCAGGGCGAGACGCGTGCCGACGAGGCCGCCGTCGCGGGCCTCGACGTCCGTGAGGTCCCAGTTGAGCCCCGCATCCAGGCGGGCCGAGAGCCCGGCCGCGACGTCCGCCGTGAGCACCGACGCGGCGAACAGGACGTTCTCGAATCCGCGCTCCTCGACGAGTGGAGCGAGGACGTCCACGCGCGGCTGCGGGAGCGGCGCTTCGAGCTGCTCGTCGTCGGCGACGAAGACGGTCTGTGCGCCGTGGGCACCGAGTCCTTCCGCGAGCCCGCGCACGTCCGGACCGGCGACCACCGCAGCGAGGTCGCCGCCGAGCGAGGCGGCCTTCGCGAGGACGCCGAGACTGTCCTTCGTCGGCTCGCCGTCGTGGTGCTCGACGTAGACGAGCGTTCCCGCCGTCAAATCAGCTTCCGCTCCTCGAGGTACGTGACGATCTTGTCGGCCGCGTCGCCGCCTTCATCCTCGAGCCGCTGCGCCTCCCCGCGCTTCGGGGGGTCTCCGAGGGCCTCGACGGTCGTCCTCGAGCCGATCTCCCCCACCTCGCCGGCCTCGACGCCGAGGTCGCCGAGCGAAAGCGTCTCCTGCGGCTTTTTCTTGGCGCCCATGATCCCCTTGAGCGACGGGTAACGCGGCTCGTTGATCGCGTCGGAGACGGCGACGACGGCGGGGAGGGGCGCCTCCAGGACGTCGTAGCCGTACTCGGTCTGCCGCTTCGAGCGCGCCTTACCGTCCGCGACCTCGAGGCTCGCGGCCTGAGAGACCAGGGGCAGCCGCAGCCGGTCGGCGAGCGCGGCCCAGAGGACCGCACCGTCCGAGTCGCCCCCCTGCTGGCCGACGAGGACGAGATCCGGCTGCTCGCGCTCGAGCGCCTTCGCGAGCGCTTTCCCGGTCGCCACGAGGTCGGAGCCGGCGAGTGCGCCGTCGCTCACGAGCACGGCACGGTCGGCGCCCATTGCGAGCGCCTTGCGAAGGGTCGCGGCGGCCCGCTCGGGACCCATCGTCAAGGCCACGACCTCGCCGTCGCCGGACGTCTCTTTGAGACGCAGACCCTCCTCGAGCGCATGGGCGTCGAACTCGTTCAGAACGCCTTCGCCGCCTCGGTCGAGCCGCTTCGTCTGTGGGTCGATCCGCTTCGGCGCGGCCGCGTCCGGGACCTCTTTCACGCAGACGAGGATCTTCATCGGCGGGGGAGCATATCGGCGGTCGAACGGGCCGAGACCGCGGTGGTGCCCCTCACAATCCTTACAGGCTGCCCTCCGGGACCCCTGTTAAGGTCGCGGCGCCCGAGCTCGATAGAGACGGTCATGCGCCTGCGCCCGACGCGACTCGCCCTCGTCCTCGCCACAGCCTCGTTTTTCACGGTTCCGCCTGCTGCCAGCGCTTCGGTGCCGCGCACCATCGTCTTCCCCGTGATCGGCAAGGTGGCCTACACCGACGACTTCGGCGATCCCCGCCCGCAGGGAGAGCACCAGGCGAACGACATCATGGGCCACCGCCACCAGCTCGTCGTCGCCGCCGAGCCCGGCAAGGTCAGGAAGTGGTCGCAGTCCGGCCCGACCGGGCTCTGCATGCTCTACCTCTACGGCCGGAGCGGGACGACCTACCTCTACATCCACCTGAATAACGACCTCACGAACCGCAACGACAACGACGGCGGCTGCCACAACCGGGTCGCGTACGCGCCGCACCTGAAGAGCGGTCAGCACGTCCGGAAGGGACAGCTGATCGGCTACGTCGGCGACTCGGGCGATGCGAATGGGATGCAGCCGCACCTCCATTTCGAGCTCCATCCGAACGGCGGCGCCGCCGTCTCGCCGTACAAGTGGCTTCAGCGGGGACGCCGCCTCCTTTACGCCGTTCCGATGACCGTCGACTCTGTCGCGCTCACGATGACCGGCATCGTCCGGTGGACAAGCCCGCGCTTGAACCTCGGCGTCCGCCGCGTGCGGACCTCACAGCGCCTGACCCACCTCGTCCGCAAGCCCGTCGGCGTCGACACCCCGATCGACGTGCAGGTGTACCGGCGGACAGCCTCGGGCGACCGTCGCACCGTGACGCTCGGAAACGTCGATCCCGGTGACAACGTACGCGTCTGGACAGAGCGCGCCGCGCCCACGTTCGCGACGCAGGTCGGCGCGGCCGGCGCCTGGACCGCCCGGCGGATCACGATCCTCTCAGACGGCTAGAGCGCCGCTCGGAGCGCGCGCGCGGCCCCCTCGGGGTCGGCCGCGTCGCCGATCGCGCGGACGACGGCGATCCGTCGCGCACCGGCCGCGACGACGTCCTCGACGTTCGTCTCGTCGATCCCGCCGATCGCGAACCACGCCGTTCGAACATGCGCGGAGGCATATCGGACGAGCTCGAGCCCCACCGGCTCGCGCCCGGGCTTCGTCGGCGTCGCGTGCACTGGACCGACCCCGAGGTAGTCGGCCGTGGACGCGTCGATCTCCCGTGGCCCGTGCGTCGACTGCCCGACCGCGAGGCCGAAGCGGCGTGCCGCGTTGACCGGGAGATCCTCCTGACCGACGTGCAGCGCGTCGGCGCCGACCAGCACGGCGAGGTCGGGCCGGTCGTTCACGACGAGGGGCACGCCGAGCGATCGCGTCGCCTCGCGGCCGTGCTCGAGAACGCGGAGGAGCTCCCGGTCCGGCAAGGATTTCTCGCGGAGCTGCACCACGTCGACGCCGCCGCGCACGGCCGCGGCGAGGAAGTCGCCGAGGTCGGGGCGCGCGCCCGTGATCAGGTAGAGGCGCGCATCGGCGAGGGCGCTAGCCGCCTGCGACGGGTCTCGCGACGACGAGGCTGTCTCCCTCCCTCAGCTCGAAGCGCGTGTAGGCGTCGCGCTCGACCGGCTCGCCGTTTCGCTCGACGAGGGCAAACTGTCCCTCGAGCCCGAGCTCGGCGAGGAGATCGGCGACGGTCCGGCCGACCACCTCGCGCGGCTTGCCGTTCACGGTGACGGTCATGGAACCCGGGTGACGACGCCTGCGAGCGGGCTCGACGGCGAGGCCTCATGCTCCTCGGGCATCAGGCCGGCGTGGAAGGCGTCGCGCCCCGCCTCCACCGCCCGCGCAAACGCGCGGGCCATCGCCACCGGATCCTCGGCGCACGCGATCGCCGTGTTCACGAGAACGGCATCGGCGCCGAGCTCCATCGCCGCCGCTGCGTGCGACGGCGCGCCGAGCCCCGCATCCACGACGAGCGGGACCTCGGCCTGCTCGATCATGATCCGGATCGCGTCGACGAGCTTCAGGCCGCGACCGCTGCCGATCGGCGCGGCGAGGGGCATGACGGTCGCGCAGCCCACCTCCTCGAGCTTCTTCTGCAGCATCGGGTCTGGCATGACGTACGGAAGGACCGTGAATCCGTCCTCGACGAGCGCAGCCGCCGCGCGGAGCGTCTCGACAGGGTCGGGCAGGAGGTAGCGCTCGTCAGGGATCACCTCGAGCTTGATCCAGTCCGGCAGCCCGCCGGCACGCGCGAGGCGCGCGACGCGGATCGCGTCCTCGGCCGTCTCGGCGCCGGACGTGTTCGGCAGGAGGAGGACGTCGTTTGGCAGGTAACTCGTGATGTCCTCGCCCGCTTCGACTGCGTCGAAGTCGACGCGGCGCACGGCCACGGTGACCATCTCGCAGCCGCTCGCGGCGGCTGCGTCGCGCATCGTCTCGAACGAGTCGTACTTTCCGGTGCCGGTGATGAGCCGCGAGCGAAACTCGCGCCCGGCGATGGTCAGCGGATCGTGCATCGTGCTCCCTTCGCTGGCATGACCCAGATCAGGTTCCGCGGTCGCGGCCTCGTGGCCGCCTCTCAGCCCCCGCGAGGGGCTCCCGTGGAATCAGCGTAGCAACGGGTCAGCGCGAGGGTTCGCGCTCCCGCCAGGCCGCGATCAGCTCGCGCTCGCGGTCGGGATCGAGCCCGCTCGCGAGGGCGCTCGGGCCCCAGTCCTTGTCGGGCGCGCCGGCGCGCTCGCGCTCCCAGGCGAGGGTGTCGGCGACGGTCTCGCGCAGTGCGCGGTACCGGAGGCCCGAGGCGACCGCGCGGCTCACGTCCACCGCGTCGAACCCCGCGTACGCGGGGTTCGCGGAGACCGCCACCCAGAGCGGGAGCTCCTCGTAGGGCTCGACGCCCTGCTCGAGCAGGAAGCCCTCGGAAACCAGGACGAACGTCGCGTCGCTGCCCGAGACCGCGCGAGCGGTCTCGAGGACCTCTCGCATCTCGAGCGGATCCTCCGGCCCGGTCGTGTTGAACGTCCCGCCCGCGCCACACTCGGCCTGATCCAGGACCCACCGCGCGAGGTCACGGCCGTCGATCACCTGCTGGTCCCACGGCTGCGCGTCCGGGATGAGGACTTCGCCTCCCGCGGCGACCCGTCGGATCCACCAGCCGAAGCGGTTGGTCCAGTCGTAGGGCCCGACGATCAGCCCGGCGCGAACGACGTTCACGGGGCCTTCGAAGCTCTCGGTCACAGCGCGCTCGCACGCGGCCTTCAGCTGACCGTAGTACGCGTTGACGTCCTCGCCGTGGTCGGCCGGGAGCTCGCCGACCGGGTAGTCCTCGTCGATCCCAGTGCGCTCGAAGTCACGGTACGCCGAGATCGAGGAGATGAACGTGTAGTGGCCGACCGAGCCGGAGAGCAGGTCGGCCGACGCGGACGCGACGCGCGGCACGTACGCGGACGGATCGACGACGGCATCCCACTCGCGACCCTCGAGCGCGGACAGGTCGCCGTCGCGGTCGCCGACCAGGTGCTCGGCCTCGGGATAGAGATCCGGATTCGTCCGGCCGCGGGTGAAGAGCGTCAGCTCGTGACCGCGCTCGAGCGCCGCCTCGGCGACATGCCGTCCGAGGAAGAGCGTCCCGCCGAGGACGAGGAGCCTCACCGGCCGGTGAAGCTCGGGTCGCGCTTCTCGACGAAGGCGGTCATGCCTTCCGCGTGGTCGTCGGTCGAGAAGAGCATCGCGAAGAGCGTCGCCTCCTGGGTCAGGTTCGCGTCCTGCGAGCCCTGGAGGGCCAGGTTGACGGCCTCCTTCGCGGCGGCGAGCGCGACCGGGCTCTTCGCCGCGAGCACGCGGGCGATCTCGAGCGTCTTCTCCATCAGCTCTCGGGGCTCGAAAACGGCGTTTACCATCCCGCGGCGCTCGGCCTCGGCGGCGTCGACCGTGCGTCCGGTGAGCACGAGCTCCTTCGCGAAGCCCAGGCCGGAGACGCGGGCGAGCCGCTGCGAACCGCCCCAGCCAGGGATGATCCCCAGGTTGATTTCGGGCTGCCCGAGTTTTGCGGTCGACGCCGCGTAGCGGAGATCGCAGGCGAGCGCGAGCTCACAACCGCCGCCGAGAGCGAAGCCGTTGATCGCCGCGATCGTCGGCTTTCGCATCGTTTCGAGGAGAAGCGCGCACGCGTGCCCGAGGCCGCCCCACGCGCGCGCCTCGAGGACGGAGAGCCCGCTCATGTACTTGATGTCGGCACCGGCGACGAACGCGCGCTCGCCCGCCCCGGTCAGGACGACGACGCGTGTCGCGTCGTCGTGCGCGAGTTCCGTGAGCTGCTCGCGAAGCGCCTGGAGCGTGTAGAGGTCGAGCGCGTTCATCGCGTCAGGCCGGTCGACGATGACGACCGCGGTCGACTCGTGGCGCTCGACGGCGATGCTCACCGATCGGCCTCGTCGCGCATGAGAACGCTCCCCCGGGGAACCCCCCTAAGTTTCCCCTCTGCGTTCGAGCCTACCGCGCGGGTACGCGCGTGTCTCGCGCACTCTGTGCCGAGAGCGTCACGAACGCCCCCGGAGAACGCGCGGGGTCGACCCACTATGCCTCGACCGGAACGTTCGCCTGCAGGAAGTCGACGATGCCCGAGACAGGCGCGCCCGGGGTGAACACCTCCGCGACGCCTGCCGACTTCAGCGCCTCGACGTCCTGCTTCGGGATCGTCCCGCCGACGACGACAAGGACGTCGTCGAGCCCCTCACCGTGCAGTCCCTCGACGATCTTCGGCACGAGCGTCATGTGTGCGCCCGAGAGGATCGAGATGCCGACGGCGTCCGCGTCCTCCTGCACCGCGGTCTCAACGATCTGCTCGGGTGTCTGATGAAGCCCTGTGTAGATGACCTCCATCCCCGCGTCGCGGCAGGCCCGCGCGATGATCTTCGCTCCGCGGTCGTGTCCGTCGAGGCCGGGCTTCGCGATGACGACCCGGATTTTCCTGGCCACGTCGGCAAGTATATGGAGGTGCGTCTGACCGTCATCGGCTCCTCTCCGGCCTGGCCGAACCCGGGCAGCGCCCAGTCCGGATACCTCGTCCACGACGGCGAAGGAACGGGCTCGCTGCTGCTCGACTGCGGCCCGGGCGTGCTCGGCCGGTTGCGCCAGAACGGCCCCCTGGCCGTCGATGCGGTCGCGATAACGCACTTCCATCTCGACCATTGGGGCGACCTCGTCCCGTGGGCCTGGCTCTCGTTCTTCGGTGAGGCGGGCAAGCAGCCGGAGCTCTGGCTCCCTCCCGGCGGCCTCGAGCAGCTCGCGACGTTCGCGTCGTTCTGGGGGAACCCGAACATGTTCGATAGCTGCTTCCACCCGCGCGAGTACCGGCCTGGGGAGCCCTTCACCGCCGCCGGCTTCAGCGTCGAGGCGCGCCTGGTTCCGCACTACACGCTGCAGGCGTTCGGGTTTCGCGTCTCGCATGGGGGACGGACGCTCGCCTACTCCGGGGACTCGGGTCCGGGCGAGAAGCTCGCGGAGCTCGCGAAGGGCGCCGACCTCTTCCTTTGCGAGGCAACGCTTGCCACACCCGACCGCGACGGGCCGCCGCGCGGTCACCTGACGGCGGGCGAGGCCGAGGCGGCGGCCGACGGTCGCATGCTCCTCACGCACCGTCCGATCGAGCTCTCGGATCCCGGCCACGACGTGGCCTGGGACGGACTCGTCGTGGAGGTCTGACGGAGAACCTTGTCCCCGGGCCGCGGCCGACTACCCTTCGATCCGTGCACGACGCTCTCCTTGCTCGCTTCGGAATCCTGATCCGCCACGGCTTTCTCGACCCCGAGACCTGTGCGCGCGTCCGTGAGAACGTCCAGAGAGCGTCATCGTTCGCCGCCCGCGTCGAGGGCAGCGGCAAGGTCGCACTCGACACCGAGCGCCGAAGAAGCCGGATCGCCCAGGTCGACGACGAAACCGCGGACCTCGTCGCGGAGCCGCTCCGGGCGCTGACACCGACGCTCGAGGAGCACTTCGAGACGACCTTCTCCGGGTTCCAGGATCCGGAGTTCCTCGTCTACGGGGAGGGCGACTTCTTCCGCCCGCACACCGACTCGAGCCCGCTCGAGGAGGCGGCGGACTTCCGCCGCGAACGGCGCGTCTCGACCGTCGTCATCCTGAACCCACGTCAGAGGAGCCGCAGCCGGGCACGTACGGCGGCGGCGCTCTGACCTTTTACGGGCTCATGGGCGGCGACAAGCGGGCGGCCGCCGTCGGGATGGCGTTCGAGGCCCGCGAGGGGAGCCTGGTCGCCTTCCGGTCCGAGGTCGTGCACGGCGTCGCTCCCGTGACCCACGGCGAGCGCTACAGCGTGACGACCTGGTTCGTCTAGCTAGCCGGCGACTCAACCGAGACGATCAGCTCCGGGCGCACGAAACGTCCGCCGAGCTCGGGCCACTCGCCCGCCGGCGCGGACCCGATCTCGCGCGCGAGGATCCGAGCGGCGTCCTTGGCCAGCTCGCGTGTCGGGTAGCTGCCGCACGCAACCTCGTCGCCGTCGGTGAGCCGGACGACCACCTTGCAGGTCGACCCGGCCGGCTCGGGGACACCGCCAGAACGCGCCGTCTCGGGCGCGACGGACACGTCGGCCGTGGGCGCCTCCGGCTCGGGTGCAGGCTCCTCGACCGAAACCTCCGGCGCAGGCGCGGGGGGCACCACGAACACGAGCGGTGCGGGCTCAGGTGCGGCCTCGGGCGCCTGCTCCGCCAGTCCGGCCGACGACTCTTCAGGGACGTTTCCCTGCGCGAAGACCGTCTCGGGCACCACCGGCTCGGACACCACCGGCTCGGAGACGACCGGCGCCGAAGGCTCGGGCGCGACGGTGATGGGTGGCGGGTCGTACGCCGCTGGGGCAGGCGTCTCGGGTACCTCCGCCGCGAAGGCTCGGCGGAGGCCAGGACAACCGGCTCCTCGGGTTCCACGGGATCGACTACCGGCTCGGCGACGGGCGGCTGCTCGGACTCCTGCTGGTCCGGAACGCTCTCGGTCGACGACGGAGCAGGCGCGGCCGTCCGAAGCGGCGTCACGTCCGCAAGCGGCGCGGCCTCAAACGCGGGCACACTCGGCTCCTCGAGCTCGGGCTCGGGAGCGTCGGTCTCGGGCCCCGGTAGCGAGACCGCCTAGGGGCCGGCCGCGAGTGTGGGCTCGAGGGCAGGCAAGGACACAGGTGAGGCGGACGGCGCGGATCCAGCCTCGTCGTAGACGGAACCCACCGAGCGCAGGATTGCGCTTCGCGTCGCCACCGCGAACCGGACATCGCGGCCGACCAGACCGCGCAGGGCCTCGAGGCCCTCCTCGTCGGTCGGATCCTCGGCCGCGACGACGACCTGATCCCCGTCAACGCGCACCGGAATCGCGTGGCGCTCCCACGCCGTCTCGGCCGCGACGAGGCTCGCCGTCTCGCGATCGACGGCATCGGCCACCAGATCCATGTACTCGAACCCTTCTGCCGGGCGACGATGCTCGCGACCTGGCTTTCCTCGAGCAGACCGCGCTCGACCAGGACCTGGCCCAGCCGCTTGCCGCGCTTGACCGCGTCGCCGAGCGCCCCCTCGAGCTGCTCGGCGGAAAGAAGCCCCTCGCGGAAGATCAGTGTGCCGAGCGGCGCGTCGGGCCGCCAGTGGTTCCAGGAAGTCCTCTCGTCGCCGTTCACGGCCTCCACGTCCATGCCTCCTTCGATCGCTCGCAGCGCGCTGCAGAAATTCGGGTGACAACAGAGCCTCGGCCGCAGCCCGGAAACCGGCAATCCCCTTTGAAGGGTGATGTCCCGCGCAGGATTGACAAGCTGTGCCCTTG
>Ga0126312_10002801_pt1 | contig 11701 bp, 12 predicted proteins | sample Plot104A_FD_92537 | JGI IMG/M metagenome (GOLD analysis project Ga0126312, IMG submission 92537) | Serpentine soil microbial communities from UC McLaughlin Reserve, CA, USA - Plot104A | ecosystem: Environmental > Terrestrial > Soil > Grasslands | place: USA: UC McLaughlin Reserve, Lake County... | reverse complement strand
TCAGCCCAGCGAGCCCACGGAGGCGGGGTGATCGGGCGAGCCCACGCCACGTTCTCGGCCGCCGTGGTCGTCGCGAGCCTGACGACGGGCGCACTCCACGCCGCGGACCCCCCGATCGCGATCCCATTCGTCGGCGTCGCTGCGGCGGCGGTCTTCGTCGCCGCGATGATCCTCGCGACGCCGCGCGACGACGCGACCGCGCGACGCGCCGACAAAGCGGCGACGTCGCCCGGCGGCAAACGTCTCCGGCTCGCGCCGCTGCTCGTGATCGGCGGCCTCGGCGCGCTGGCGTTCGCCGTGGAGAACGCGCATCAGAGCTGGAGCGCGTTGTATCTGCGCGATGTCGTCGGCGCCGGGGCGGCGGTCGCGGCGACCGGGCCGGCGGTCTTCGCCGGCGTCGTGGCCGTGACCCGGTTCGTCACCGGCACGCTGAGTGGGCGGCGGCCGCGGCTGGTGCTGGTGGGCGGTGGTGTGGTCGCCGGCGTGGGGACGGCGCTCGTCGCGGCCGCGGGCACGCTCGCCGTCGCGCTGACCGGCTTCGCGCTCGCCGCGGCCGGCACCGCGGTGCTGTTCCCGACGCTGATCGTCGTGCTCACCGCGCGGGTTCCCGACCGGGTTCGCGGCACCGCCACCTCGGCGGTGACCACCGTCGCCTACCTCGGCTTCCTCGCCGGGCCGGCGTATGTCGGCGCCTGGGCGGACGCTGTCGGGCTTGCGGGCGCGATGCTCGCGGTCGCCGCGCTGGCGCTCGTCCTCGCGACGCTGGCCGCGGCAGGCGTGCGCTCGCGGATACCGTCGCCGCAGTGAGCGAGCGCGATCGGACGCGCCCGCGGGCCGCACGGCGGCGGCTACCCGATCCGCTGGTCGATGCGGACATGGACGGTGTCGCCCGCCTCCTTGCCGATCGCCTTGCGGAGCTTCGCCTTGACGGGCAGCCTGTGCGTGCCGTCGCCCTGCGCCATGAGCGCGCCGTCGAACGGCTCGCCGTCGATCGCGCCGCGGATCTTCACGAGCCCGCGCGTGCCGAACAGCTCTGCGGCGTCGTCCATCAAGACGCAAGTCCACGCACCTGGGTTGTCGCCCTTCTGAAGCCGGGCGTCGAACTCTCTCAACATGGCACTGAGACTCTCGCATGCGCCAAACTCATCGCCCGGCGCGCCGCGCGTGACGATCCCGGGAGTTTGGGGGAGAATGCGGAAGACCGTACGGCGCCTGACCGGGAGCGCCCGTTGATCGACTGCGACGTGCACAACAACTGGAGCTCGGCAGAGGTGCTGCTGCCGTACCTGCCGCCGGCCTTCCGGGAGTACGCCGAACGCGGCGAGCTGCCGGGCGGCCGCGGCTCCTTCCCGGCGGCGCACCGGCCGTGGCTGCACCCGGAGGACTTTAAGCGCACCGACGCGACCCCGCCGCGCGGCGGCGCGGCCGGGTCCGACTACGGCTTCATGTGCGAGCAGCTGCTGGATCGTTACGCGATCGACCACGCGATCCTCAACGGCGAGGAGGCGATCGAGGTCTCGACGCTCGCGAACCCGTACTACGCAAATGCGCTCGCGTGCGCTTACAACGACTGGGTGCGCGAGGAGTGGCTGCCACGCGACGAGCGCCTCCTGGCGTCACTCGTCGTCGCTCCTCAAGATCCCGTCGCGGCGGCAGCGGAGATCCGCCGTCTGGGCGGCGAGCCGCGCTTCGCGCAGGTGCTCGTGTCGAGCGGCTCCCAGCGCCCCTACGGCGACCCCTTCTACCACCCGATCTGGGAGGCGTGCGCGGAGCTCGGGCTGCCGTTCGCCGTCCACCTCGGGGGCAACGCCGGGGTCAACTCGATGCCGACCGGCACCGGCCCGCCGACGTTCTTCTGGGAGGCGCACGCGCTGCTCTGCGAGACCGGCATGGGGCACGTCGCGAGCACGATCGCGCACGGCGTGTTCGAGCGCTGGCCCGGGGCGCGCCTGGTGCTGGTCGAGTGCGGCATCGCCTGGCTCCCGGCGATCCTGTGGCGGCTCGACGAGGACTATCGCGCCCTGCGCAAGGAGACGCCCTGGCTACGGCGCCTGCCGACCGAGTACGCGCATGACCACGTCCGGCTGACGACGCAGCCGCTCGAGCACCCGCGCAACCCGGCTGCGCTGTGGCCGGCGCTCGACGACATCGGTGCGCGCGACATGCTGATGTTCGCGTCGGACTATCCGCACTGGGACTTCGACGACCCAGTGCTCGTGCGGCTGCCGGCGGCGTGGCGCGAGCAGGTGATGGACGGCAACGCCCGTGCGCTGTACAGGCTGCCGGTGCGCGATCCGGTGACTGCGCGTGGCTGACCACGTCGTCTGCGCGGCGTCCGAGCTCGCTCCGGGAGAACGGCGGATCGTCGAAGTCGCGGGCCGCAGCATCGGCGTCTTCAACGTCGGCGGCCACTTCTACGCGCTCCACAACGGCTGCCCGCACAAGGGCGGCGAGCTCTGCGCGGGCCGCATCACCGGGACGGTGCTGCCAACTTCGGGACGCGAGTTCGTATACGGGCGCCAAGGGGAGATCCTGCGCTGCTCGCGCCATGGCTGGGAGTTCGAGATCGCGACCGGTCGCGCGCTTGCCGAACCGCGCGTCCGGGCCCGCAAGTACCCGGTCACCGTGGAGAACGGACGCGTCGTCGTGACGGTCTGAGCACGAACGTCGGCAACGGCCCGCCGGCGCAACCGCGCGTACGCCCACCGGATCGCCGATGGGATCCGCGGCGCGATCAGCCCCCGAGCCTGCCGCGGTTGCGCTCACGTGCGGACGAAGTACCCGGTGCGCAGCATGGCGCCGACGTCCCCCCGGTCGACCGTCGCGCGCGCACCCGCGCACGCGAACTCGTAGACCCGGCCGGTCGCGGTCCCGCGGACGCGCACGCCGCGGCCGGCGACGCTTCGCAGCTGCACCGCACTGAGCGGCGCGGCGCTCGTTCGGCTCTGGCGCGCGTCAGCCGTTCGCGGAGGCGTTGCTGCCGCCCGGCTCTTCCCACAGCATCCCATCGGTATCCCTCGTTTCGATCGGTTCGAGCTGCACGAGCTCGGGCTCCTCGCTCGCGCCGGCCCGCTCGAGCAGGCAGGCGGCGCCCGAGAGCGCGAGCCAGGTGACGATCGCGTCACCGCGCGTGCGGGCGGCGAACGGCGTCAGCGGTGCGGCGACCCAGACGCTGAGGCACTGGAAGCAGTCGGCGAGCGCGCCGACCCGGCCCGTACCGAGCCGCGCCCGCAGGTGGGCGACCGCGTCGCCCGGGCCGTCCTCGCTCGCCAGCAGGTGCGTGACCCGCCAGGCGGCGAGGGCGGCCAGAGCGAAACGCGTCGCCGATGGCGCCTCAGCGCGCCGCCGCATCTCCCGTTCCCGGAGCGGCGTTGCCCTCCCGCGGCGGGCACACGCCGACGCCGAGCGTGTACTCGCTCAGGTTCGAGTGCCCGAAGCCCGGGTCGCAGCCGAAGCCGCAGTCGCCGCCCGGACCGTATCCGACCGTCGTCCGCTTGTACGCCCGCAGCTCGAGCTGGTAGCAGCACGGGATCGGGAACGCCTCGTCGAGGTCGACAGTCAGCCGCAGCTTGCCGCCGCGCCAGGTCGGCGCCGCCGCGCCCTGGCCCAGCGCCTCGCCGTAGCTGGGGCCTTCGAAGTCGCCGGACAGCACCGACAGCGATGCGCTCGGCTGCGCGAGCAGGTCCTGCACGAGATTCTCCGCGTACGTGGCGACGAGCGAGTAGACCGCCAGGTGGCCGTCCGGGTCGTGCGCGAGGAAGTCGATCTCGAGCGTCCCGCGCTCGGCGTCGACGACGTCGCACGGCTGCACGTCCGCGCCGTTGACCCGTACCGCGATGAAGTCGGTGTCGGGCTCGGTCACGCAGAGGTGCACGGTGCCCGGACCGCACTGGTGGCCGGGCCCGGTCGGATGGCCCGGATCGGGGTCGAGCCGGTTGTCGAACGTCAGCACCCAGCCGTTGTCCGTCTCCGTCTCGCAGACTGGGAGGACGTGCCCGTCGACGAGGTTCCCGCCCGCGTCGATGCGCCAGCCGACGACGCGGAAGGCGTACGTCCCGTCGGCGAACTTCGTCGAGTCGAGCGGCACGACGAGGTCGGCGTTGGTCGTCCAGAACGCGCCCGGCGGGAGGCCGGTCGTGGCCTCGTAGTGCTCGCGGCTCTCGACGACCGAGTGGCCGGAGATCGTCGTGAACGTGAACGGGACGTTGCCGTGGTTCCACGTCGGGAACGCCGGCTGCATCCAGTGGCGGCAGAAGTCGCGCGCGCCGCCCGCCGGCAGCGGCTGCCAGCTCCCGCCGCTGAAGTGCTCGATCTCGTAGTAGTCGACGCCCGTCATGACGTTCGCCTTCTCGACGGGCACGATCCCGGCGAACGGGCGGTCGCCGTTGTAGGCGGCGGCGCCGGGCGCGACGTTCCCGGGGAACAGGTAGCCGTCCGGTCCTGGGGCGCCGCCGTTGCCGCCGACCTGGTCGATCGAATGCCCGCAGACACGTGCGAGGTCGATGCACTCGCCCTCCGTGCACGGCGGTTCGGGGCAGCCGCCGCGGCAGCAGGCCAGCTCGTTGGCGATCAGCGTGACGTCGAGCGGGTTCGGGATGTCCCAGCGCGTGTCGCCGATGCCCTCGTTGACGATCACGGTGCCCGGCCCGTGGCAGTCCTGCGTGACGCGGAAGATGATGTCCGGCGTGCAGTCCCACCACGGCCGCCACGGGAACCACGGCCACACGTGGAGCGCCTCCAGCTCGGGCGCGGCCGGCAGCTTGCGCAGCAGCGCGCCGCGGATCTGGTCGAGGCGAGCGGCGTCGGCCGCCTCGAGCGACTGCCCGGTCACTGCGCCCTCGGGGGCGAGCAGCTCGCTGAAGACCTGGAGGCTGGGCTGGTGGCCGGCGCGGCCGAGCCTGATCCGCGGGTCGCGCTCGAGCACACCCCCTACGCGCTCGGCGAGCTCGCGGTCCAGCTCCCACGCCCGGTGCCGCCACCACCACCACGGCCACATGCCGCAACACCAGCGGAAGCGGATCTCGAACGCCCCGTTGATGTCGGTCGTCGCGCAGCCGGTGAGCTGCGTGCTGGTCCAGAAGAACCACCAGTCGACGTCGTAGGCGCACACCTCCGCGCCGGGCACCGGGCTGCCGTCGGGACACACGACCCGCCCGCGGATCGTGAACTCGCGGCACCAGCGCAACCACCAGTGCCAAAAGTAGGGTGCGATCGCGATCGGCTCGAGGCGCAGCTCGCGCTTGTCCAGCCACGACCGCCCGGACACGTCGACGCTGATCGTCTGCGACGCCGCGATCTCGTCCTCGCCGGCGCGATCCGGTCCGACGAGCACGCGCAACGCCCCCGGGTCCTTCGGCAGATCGAAGCTCGCGCTCGCCTCGCGCTCGGCCCCCAGCTTCACCGTCTGCGAGCGCAGCGATCCGTCCCGCAGCTGCACGACGACCCTGAGCGCCTGATCGTCGGCGTCCGCGCCGACCTGCGACGCGTCGAGGGGAACCTCGAGGCGAACGCCTCGTTCCTGCTCCGGCATTGCTTGCCTCCTTGCTGTAAGCGCGTTGCCGAGGGGCAACGCCGGCGGCTTCCTGCCGCCGTCACTCAAGGTGCGCCGCGGCGCGCCCGCGCGTCAAGCGAGCGGAGCGCGCCGCGCGGTGGGGCGTATTGGGCCTCCACTTAGAGTGTCAGGACGCGAACAACCCGCTTACCGGTGCGCCGGGTGTGCAAGCGCGCTACAGCTGCGGTCGGTAGGCGAGGTAGAGAACGCCGTTGTCGTACGACTCGACGGTCGCAAGCGACAGCTTGCGTGGCGCGGCATCCTCGGGGAAGAGCCGCGGACCGGACCCGCGTGTCAGGGGGTAGACGAACAGATGCAGCCCGTCGACCAGGCCGTCGGCGAGCATCGCTCGTACGAGCGTGACGCTGCCGCTGACGTAGAGGTCGCCGACCTCGTCCTTGAGGCCGCGGATCGCGTCGGGGTCGTACGCCCCGACGATCTCGGAGTTCCTCCACGTCGCCTCGGTCAGCGTCCCCGAGACGACGTGCTTGGTCGTGTCGTTGAAGAACGGCGCGCCGGGATCGTCCTCCACCGTCCGCGTCGACCACGCCGGCTCGAACATCTCGTAGGTCGTGCGCCCGAGCAGGATGCCCTGCGACCGTGCCGTGACGGCGCCGATGGCCTCTCCCATCTGCGGGTCGAAGCCGTATTCGAACGTCCACGTCGGCGCGTCGATCACGCCGTCGAGGCTCATGAACTCGTGCACATGTATCTCTCCCACTGCTCACCTCCGAGTCGATGTTTGCGTGTAGACGTCGCTACCGCGGCGAATTCATCGCGCGCCGCCGGTCGACCTCGCCGGGCGGCGGCAGCAGCGCAGGGTCGACGAACAGCGCGCAGACGTCCACGCTCTCGCAGTCGCACCACTGCGCTACCTCGAGCCAGCGCTTGACGGCGTGCGCGCGGGCGATCAGCGCGTCGATCTGCGGGAGCTTCTCGCCGGCGAGCCGGCGGATGTGACGACTGGCATCGGCGCTGCGGTTGCCGGGGCCCGTCAGCGGAGCGATCTCGTCGAGGGTCAGTCCGGCGCGCTGCGCGACGTCGATGATCGACAGCCGGTGGAGCACCTCCTCGCGGTAGCGGCGCTGACCCGCGACGCGCGCGGGCGCCGGCAGCACGCCGACGCGTTCGTAGAAGCGGATATGCGACGTGTTCAGCCCCGCGCGCTCGGCGACCTCGCCGATACTCAGCGTGGGCTCCTGATTGCCGGCTGGTGATCCCATCTCGCAAGACAGTCCTTGACTTGAAGTCCAGTTCAAGGTGCACGGTAGAGGCTGCTCCGTCTCACGTTCAAGGATCCGCCCGATGCCCGACTCGCCGATCGCCTGCTCCCTGTCCCCGGACGGGATGACCGCCCGCCTCGCCTTGATCGACGCGCTCGCCGCCGACGGGCTGCTCGATCGCACCACGACCGACGCCGGAATGCGCGTACGCCTCCGCGACACGCCCGAGATCGAGCGGCGCACGCGCGAGCTCGTCGCCGCCGAGTCCCGGTGCTGCGCGTTCCTCGACTTCGATCTCGGTCGCGCCGGCGGCGACCTCGTGCTGAACATCGCCGGTCCCGAGGAAGCGCGCCCCGTGATCGAGATGTTCTTTGCGCGCGAGGCCGCCTGAAACTCCTCCGACTGCTCGTTTGTGATACGTGAGGCGGACTATGACCGCCTCCCAGTACGACTTCGTCATCGTCGGCGGCGGGTCCGCCGGCAGCGCGCTCGCGAACCGGCTCTCCGAGGACCCCGCCAACCGGGTGCTCGTGCTCGAGGCCGGGCGCAACGACTCCCAGTGGGACGTCTTCATCCACATGCCCGCGGCCTTCGCGTTCCCGATCGGCAGCCGCTTCTACGACTGGAAGTACGAGTCGGAGCCCGAGCCGCACATGGGCGGGCGGCGCATCTACCACGCGCGCGGGAAGGTGCTCGGCGGATCGAGCTCGGTCAACGGGATGATCTTCCAGCGCGGCAACCCGCTCGATTACGAGCGCTGGGCCGCGGACGCAGGGATGGAGACCTGGGACCACGCGCACTGCCTGCCGTACTTCAAGCGGATGGAGGACTGCCTCGCGGCGGCGCCCGACGACCCGTTCCGCGGGCACGACGGCCCGCTCGTGCTCGAGCGCGGCCCCGCGAAGGGGCCGCTGTTCGAAGCGTTCTTCGCCGCGGTGCAGGAGGCCGGCTACCCGCTCACCGACGACGTCAACGGCTACCGGCAGGAGGGCTTCGCCGCGTTCGACCGCAACGTCCACAACGGCCGCCGGCTGTCGGCCTCGCGCGCGTACCTGCACCCGGTCATGGGGCGGCCGAACCTGGATGTCCGCACGCTGGCCTTCGTCACGAAGATCGTGTTCGAGGGCGACCGCGCGGTCGGCGTCGAGTACACGCGGAAGGGCCGGCGCGGGAACGAGGCCGTGCGCGCCGGCGAGGTGATCCTGTGCGGCGGGGCGATCAACTCGCCGCAGCTGCTCCAGCTCTCGGGGATCGGCGCGGCGGACGAGCTGCGCGCGCTGGGGATCGACGTCGTCGCCGACCTGCCCGGCGTCGGCGAGCACCTCCAGGACCACCTCGAGGTCTACGTGCAGCACTCCTCGACCCAGCCGGTCACGATGGCGCCGTACTTCGCGATGAAGGCGCGGCCCAAGGTCGGGCTCGAGTGGCTGCTGCGCAAGACCGGGCCGGGCGCGACCAACCACTTCGAGGCCGGCGGCTTCGTGCGCTCCAACGAGGACGTCGACTACCCGAACCTGATGTACCACTTCCTGCCGATCGCGGTGCGGTACGACGGAACGCTGCCGGAAGGCGGCGGCCACGGCTACCAGGTCCACGTCGGGCCGATGTACTCGGACGCGCGCGGCACGTGCAAGATCGTCAGCGCCGACCCGCGCAGGAAGCCCGCGCTCTGCTTCAACTACCTCTCGACCGATCAGGACCGGCGCGAGTGGGTCGAGGCGGTCCGCGTCACGCGGCGGATCCTCGACGCGCCGGCGTTCGCGCCGTTCAGCGGCGGCGAGCTCTCGCCCGGCAGGGACGTCGAGACCGACGCGCAGATCCTCGACTGGGTCGCGAAGGACGCCGAGACCGCTCTGCACCCGTCATGTACGGCGCGTATGGGCACGGACGACATGTCGGTGGTGGATCCGCTCACGATGCGCGTGCGCGGGGTGCAGGGGCTGCGCGTCGTCGACGCGTCGGTGTTCCCGTACGTGACGAACGGCAACATCTACGCGCCGGTGATGATGACGGCGGAGAAGTCGGCTGACCTGATCCTCGGCAACACCCCGCTGGCGCCGGAGCCGGTCGAGTTCTACCGGCACCGTAAGCAGGCCACCGCGCCTGCGTAGCGCGCCGATGGCGACCGGCAAGGCCGAACGGCGCGAAGCCCTCGTGCGCGCCGCGATCGACGTCATCGCGGAGAAGGGGCTGAGCGGGACGCGGATCGCCGACATCGGCGAGCGATCCGGCATCAGCCCCGGGCAGGTCCTCTACTACTTCGACGGCAAGTCGGACATCTTCACGCGCGCTCTGCGCGCGATCGAGGACGACCTGCGCGACGAGGCGCGCGCGGCGTTCGAGGCGCGTCCGGGCGCGGCCGAGCGCTGGGACTGGCTCGTCCGGCACGTAGCGCCGACAGGGCCGCGCGATCCCCGCGTCCTGCTCTGGATCCAGGCGTGGGAGACTGCGTCGCGCGACGCGCAGGTGGCGGAGGTCGTGATCGAGCTCGACCGCGGCTGGATCGCGCTGCTCGTCGAGCTGCTCGAGTACGGGCGCTCGACCGGCGAGTTCCACGTCGAGGACCCGGAGGAGTTCGCGATCCGCTTCTCGGCGCTGATGGACGGGCTCACGCTCCAGGTCGTCGCCGGCTCGACGGCGATGGACCGGCCGCGGATGCTCGAGGTCTGCGCCCGCGCGGCCGCTGAGCTGCGCCGCTGAGGCGCACGGCTTTCTTTGGCAGCGCCGGCGTGCGGTTGAGGCAAGGGTCCGGACCGTGGTGGCGGTTCGCGAGGCGCCGGGAACGGCGGGCATCGAGGGACGGTTCGGAAGGTGGTGGTGGTTCGCGAGGCGCCGGGAACGGCGGGCATCGACGGTGGGTTCCGAAGGTGGTGGCGGTTCGCGAGGCGCCGGGAACGGCGGGCAGCGAGGGTGGGTTCGGAAGGTGGTGGCGGTTCGTGAGGCGCCGGGAACGGCGGGCAGCGAGGGTGGGTTCGGAAGGTGGTGGCGGTTCGTGAGGCGCCGGGAACGGCGGCTGGTGACGGAGGGCGGGATCTGTGTGGCGGGTCGCGAGACCGTGCCGGTGAACGCTGCAAGCCGCGCGAATCTCCCGGGCCGTGCAGCGTTGAGGGCGTCATACGCCGTCAACGCTGCAACGCCCCTCAGAACGGGGCGGTGTGCGGCATTCACGCGCGGCAACACCGGTCGCCCGACGGAAATCGGCGAGCTCCCGGCGTTGACGGCGAAATAGGCGGTCAACGCCGGTCGGACGCCGAAATCCCGACGGCGCCCGGCGTTGACCGGAGGCTCTCGCGACCCGCCGCCACTGTGCTGCGCTCCGTCACTGCGTTCGCGACGCCCGCGAACCGCCAACACCTTCCGAGCCCTCCCTCGATGCCCGCCGTTCAACGCGTCTCGCGACGCGCCACCGTCCACCGACCCGCACCCGGGCGAACCGCTCACTCCGCTGAGGCGCAGGCCGTTGTCCGATCCGTACAACGGCGCCGCTTAACGTGCGTCTTGACCCGCGCGCGCATCTACGCCTACCGTGCCGAACGTCATTTGGAATCCTATTTGGGGGGAAGAGTCCGATGTCAATCGAGACGCGGGGCGTCGAGCAGGTGCCGGAGGCCGAGCGGACGGCGCGGCCGCGCGACATCTTCATGATCGGGATCGGCGGCAACCTGGCGTTCTCGATCGTCCTGTTCGGCTGGCTGCCGCTGACGTTCGGTCTCGGCTGGTGGTCGACCGTCACCTCGATGTTGCTCGGCTACGCGATCGGCGCCCTGCTCGTCACGCCGATGGGACTGCTCGGCCCACGCACCGGCTCCAACAACTCGGTCTCGAGCGGCGCACAATTCGGCGTGCTCGGACGGCTCGTCGGCTCCGTGATCGGGCTGCTGATCGCGGCCTGCTACACGGCCCTGGCGATCTGGGCCGGCGGCCAGGCGATCGTCGCGCCCGCCGCGCGGCTGCTCGGCACCCCCGACGGACCCGCGGCCTACGCGATCGGCTACGCGGCCGTCGCCGCGCTGGTGGCGGCGATCGCGATCTGCGGCTTCCGGCAGCTGGAGCGCGCGCAGAAGCTGCTCGTCCCGACCGTCGGCCTCCTCACGCTGACCGGAGTGTTCGCGTTCGGCGGCCACTTCGACGCCGGCTACGGCGGCGGCGACTACGTGCTCGGCTCGTTCTGGAGCACCTGGGCGTTGAGCGTCGTGCTCGCGGTGTCGGGACCGGTGTCGTACTGCATCTCCGTCGGCGACTGGACGCGCTATGTCAGCCGGCGCCACGGCGACCGCCGGCTGGGCGGCGCCGTGTTCGGCGGGATGTTCCTCGGCGCGCTCCTCCCGGCGCTGCTGGGCGCGTTCGTCGGCGTCGCGATCGGCGTGCGCCCGGACGCCGACTTCGTCGCCTCGGTCGTCGCCGCTGCGCCCGCGTGGTACCTGCTGCCGATCCTGCTCAACGGGCTCGTCGGCAGCTGCGGGCAGGCCTCGATCTCGCTCTACAGCACCGGCCTGGACCTCGACGCCGTCTTCCCGCGGCTGTCGCGCGTGGCGTGCACGACGCTGATGGCGGTGGCGTGCCTCGCGCTCGTCTACCTGGGCGCTTTCGCCTGGGACGCGGAGGAGTCCGTCATCGCGTTCGCGCTGCTCCTCACCGCCGTGGCGACGCCGTGGATGGGCGTCACGCTCGTCGGCTTCGCGCTCGCGCGCGGGCGCTACGTGCCCGAGGACCTCCAGGTCTTCAACGAGCGCCGGAGGGGCGGCGTGTACTGGTTCACGGGCGGCTGGAACGTGCGCGCGGTGGTCGCGTGGGCGTGCGGCTCGTTCGTCGGCCTGATGTGCTCGTACACGTCGCTCTACAGCGGACCGCTGGCCGACGTCGCGGGCGGCGTCGACCTGAGCTTCGTCGCGGGTGGCGTCACGGGCGCGCTCGCCTACCTGGTCAT
>Ga0126312_10002800_pt1 | contig 11703 bp, 11 predicted proteins | sample Plot104A_FD_92537 | JGI IMG/M metagenome (GOLD analysis project Ga0126312, IMG submission 92537) | Serpentine soil microbial communities from UC McLaughlin Reserve, CA, USA - Plot104A | ecosystem: Environmental > Terrestrial > Soil > Grasslands | place: USA: UC McLaughlin Reserve, Lake County... | reverse complement strand
TCCCACGACCGCACCGTGCTGGTCGGGCCGCCGGCCGTGGCGGAGAGGGTGAGCGGCCGCGTCCTGTCGGTCCGCCCCGGACAGCTGCTGGACGACGAGCTCGTGCGCGGCGTGGAGATCGCGACGGTCGCCGCGTACAACACGTCCAAGCGGGGTCCCGACGGGAGCGTCTTCCACCCCCGCGACGCCGACTGGCTCGGCTACGACCTCAATGTGCGCGGGGAGCGGCTCTACCATTCCGGCGACACCGACGTGATCCCGGAGATGGACAGCGTCACGGGCGTGGACGTGGCCCTGCTGCCGGTCAGCGGCACGTACGTCATGACCGCCGGCGAGGCCGCCGAGGCGGCGCGCCGGATCCAGCCCCGGGTGGCGGTCCCCATGCACTGGGGCGAGCACATCGGCACCCGCGCCGACGCCGAGGCGTTCGCCCAGCTCGCTCCCGTGGACGTGGAGATCCTGGAGCCCGCCGGGTGAGCCGGACCGATCGCCGCCTCGAGGCGCCCGGGCGCGTGGCGGACCACGACCCCGAGCTCGCCGCTCGGCTGGTGCTGATGACGCTTCTCGCTGTGGCGGCGAGCGCGCCGGCGACGATGACGTACGAGCTGGAGGTGGACGGGGTCGGGGCGTACCGGGTCTCCGCGGGGGCCGGTCGTGCGCGCGTCGACCCGGTGAGCAACGGCGAGCCGACGGACTTCAAGCTGTCCACCGACGTCCGCTCGCTCGTGGACCTCGCACTCGGGCGAAAGGGGGCGCTGGCCCTTGCCCTGCGCCGCCGGCTCAGGATCCACGGCAGCCGCCGGCGTGCGCTGGCGCTGCGGAAGCTCGCCGCCGCCCAACCCGAAGCGGCGGCGATCGTCCGCGCCGGCGGCAGCCTCGACCCGGACCTCCTCTACCGCGCCCTGCCGTACATGATCGATCCCGACTGGACCCGAGGCCACCGCTTCACGGTCGGCCTACGAGCTCAGCGGCGACGGCGGAGGCCGGTGGTTCGTGCAGGTCCGCGATGGCGAGCGCCTGGCGGTGACCACCGAGGAGCCCGGCCCGGTCGACGCGACCGCCCGCCTCTCCATGGACACCTACCAGCGGCTCGCCGCCGGCGAGGTGACGGCCGACCACACCATGCGCGACCAGCTCACGCAGGTGGAGGGCCAGATCTATCCCGTCACGTTGTTGGGACGCTGGATCGATCGCTCCCAGGGGAGGGACGACGGCGAGCTGGAACGCGAGCGGGCGCAGCGACGGATCCAGGAGGCCACTCATCCGAGGTCTACGGCTACGCATACCGCGCGCTCGCGCGACGGATGAAGATCCTCGGGCTGGAGGCGCCGCCGCCCGAGGAGTTGATGCCGGGGCCGATAGGAGGAGCGTAGCCGCGCGACCCTCGCGCGTTTCCGCTCTACGGTGTCGGATCGCCGGGCCGCTCGCCCGGTAGAACGACTTTCTAGCCCCAGTTCGCCGGTCCGCGAGCCAGCCGCTCAGCCGTCCAGCGCCCGCGAGTACCTCAGCGCGTACCCCGTGAGGAGGAAGCCGGTGCCGATCGCGATCAGGGTGGCCACTGCGAAGCCGGTGCGGGGGAGGCCGCCGCCGTCGGACGAGGGCTCCGCGGCCGCCGCCGTCTCCGTGCTCGGGGAGGGATCGAGGGGCTCGCCGCTGTTGGCCTGACTCGCCTGCGCCGGCGGCGCCACCGTCGTGGTGGTGGAGGCCGAGGGCGCCGGGGTCGCCTGGGGCTCCTCGGCGGGCGCGTCGGCGCGGGCCGGCGCCGCCGCGGGAGGAGCGGGGGGCGTAGTGGGGCCGCTCACGCCGCCCTGCGGCGAGACCAGCGGCTGAGTACCCGCCTGTAGGCCGCCGGTGTCGGCAACCGCCGGTGCCGCGGCGAATGCGGCCAGAAGCGCGGCGAGGAAGAGGGCGGGAAGCATCTGCGCAGGCGGATTTCGCCTTCGGGCCCCGGCTTCCTCCGCCATGCAGGAAGCTATGCTGCCCGCGTCTTGCGTCGCTCGCGCGCCCTACGGACGCTGGCGTGGGGCGCCGTGGCCGCCGGACTGGCCACGCCCATGCTGCGCCACCGGCTCCGGCTGCGCCCCCCGGTCGTGTCCGCTCTCTCCTGGCAGGCCCCCGCCGCGCTCGTGATCGCGATGCCGCGTTCCCGCCTGAGGGACGCGGGTATCTATGCCCTGCAGATGTGGGCCTACTTCGCCCACTACGACATGCCCGACGACGACCCGGAGGCACTGCTGCGCAGGCTCAAGGTCGACTACCCGATCCAGGCCGACACCGCGCTCGCCGGTGGCAGCACCCCCACGGTCCGGCTACAGAAGGCGCTCGGCGAGGAGGGCACGGTCAAGCTCCACGACTACGCGCTGTCGGTCGTGCACTGGAGCTGGTTCCTTGTGCCGCACGGGACGCTGCTCTACATCCTCCTCCGGCACCCCCGGCAATATCCTCGCGCCGCCGTGCTGATGTCCGCCTGCTTCGACCTGGGCTGCGTCGTCTATTGGATCGTTCCCACCGCCCCGCCCTGGTGGGCGGCCGAGAACGGGAACATGCCGCGGGTGCGGCGGATAATGGCCGAGGCGGGTGAGCGCTTCTGGGGACGCTTCTGGCGCCCGCTTTACCATTCCCTGCAAGGCAATCCTTTCGCCGCTATGCCCTCATTGCACTTCGGCACATCCGTTATGGCAGCGAGGGTGCTGTCAACCGTCGGTAGGGGTCCAGCCGGGATCGGCTGGGCCTACGCGCTCACGCTCGGATTCGGGCTCGTATACCTGGGAGAGCACTACGTCGTCGACCTGATCGCCGGGCTCGCGCTGGCCGAGGGCGTCTGGCGGGTGGCCGCGCGATTCCAGCCGGGGACCGCCAGTTGACTCCCGAGGAGCGGCGCCAGGGCCTCGTGGAGGAGGACGCTCGGGTTGCACCCGAGCTCGAGCTGGAGGAGGACGAGCTGGCGTCGCCCGCCGAGGATCTGGAAGAGGCGGGCCGGATCCAGGCGTTTGTCCAGGATCGCCGCAAGCTCGTAACGACGGCCCTCCTGTTCGTGCTCCTGCTCGTGGCCATCTACGTCCTGCTGCCCAAGCTCACCGACGCGGGCGACGTGTTCGGGCGGATGGGCGACGCCAAGTGGTACTGGGTCGTGGTCGCCGTCGCATTCAACGTCCTTTCGTTCGCCGCCTACACCGCGCTGTTCAGAGGGATCCTTGGCGGGCAGAGGGAGGACGACGTCAAGCGCCGCCTCGACATGAAGGCGTCCTATCAGATCACCATGGCGGCGTTCGCGGCCACGCTCCTGTTCTCGGCCGGCGGAGCCGGCGGACTCGCGCTCACGTACTGGGCGCTGCGCAAGGCGGGGATGCCGCGGCGCCGCTCCGCCTGCCGGATGGTCGCCTTCCTGGTCATGCAGTACGGCGTCTACCTGATGGCGGTGGTGATCTTCGGCGTCCTCTTGCGCACGGGCGTGCTGAACGGCGTCAATGGCAAGGCCCCGCTCGCCGGCACGATCATCCCCGCGGCTCTGGCCGGGGTCTTCCTCGTCATCTTCCTGCTCATCTCGCTCATCCCCGGCGACGTTGAACGGCGCATGGCCGGCTTCGCGAAGGGCTATCGGCGAGCGCACCTGGCGCGCCGGCTCGTCACCGTCCCCGCCACCGTGGCGACCGGCGTCCGCACCGCCCTTTCCCACCTCCGCGAGCCGCGCACGGGAGCCCTGGCCCTCGGCGGCGCCGTGGGCTACTGGGCGGCCAATATCGGTGTTCTCTGGGCGAGCTTCAAGGCGTATGGCGTGAACGTGCCGTTCGGGGTGGTCGTCCAGGGCTTCTTCGTCGGAATGGCGGCCAACCTGCTCCCGTCCGCGGCCGGTGGCGTCGGCTCCATCGATGCCGGGATGATCGGCGCCTTCGTCCTCTTCGGGTTCGGCGGCAGCGTGGTGTTCCCGGCGATCCTCACCTTCCGCGCGATCTTCTTCTGGCTCCCGATCCTGCCGGGGGTGATCGCCTACTTCCAGCTGCGCCACACGGTCGCCCGCTGGCAGGCCGAGCGCGCTGGCAAAATGTCGGGCGACGGCTATACTTCAGAAAGTAAAGTAAGAGCAGCGGAGGCAAGTTGAACGACACCAGGCGCGTCGAGAACGTGATCATCATCGGCAGCGGGCCCGCCGGCTACACGGCGGCCCTGTACACGTCGCGCGCCGACCTCGACCCGCTCGTGATCGAGGGCTTCACCTGGGGCGGCCTGCTCCAGCAGACCACGGACGTCGAGAACTACCCGGGCTACCCCGAAGGCGTCCTGGGCCCCGAGATGATGCAGCAGTTCCGCGACCAGGCCGAGCGCTTCGGCACCCGCTTCATCACCGACGACGCATCCCAGGTCGAGCTGTCGCGTGACGGCGGCCTCCACAAGGTCACGGTCGGGGACCAGGAGCTGTGGGCCAAGAGCGTGATCCTGGCCATGGGCGCCGAGCCGAAGAAGCTGGGCGTGCCGGGCGAGGAGGAGCTCGCCGCCAAGGGCGTGTCCTACTGCGCCACCTGCGACGCCGCCTTCTTCCGCGACGCCGAGACGATCGTGGTCGGCGGCGGCGACACCGCGATGGAGGACGCCTCGTTCCTGTCCAAGTTCGCCGGGAACGTCTCGGTCGTTCACCGCCGGCCGGAATTCCGGGCCTCGGCGATCATGGTCGACCGTGCTCGCGACACCGACAACATCGAGTTCGTCACGCCCTATGTCGTGGAGCGCTTCGAGGACAGCCACAACGGGTCGCTTACGAAGGCGGTCCTGAAGAACACCGAGGACGGCTCCGGCAAGGAGATCGAGATCAGCGGGGCGTTCATCGCCATCGGCCACAGTCCCAACTCCGACCTCGTCGCGGGTCAGGTCGATCGCGACGAGAACGGCTACGTGCTGGTCGACGGCCGCTCCACACGGACCAATCTGGCCGGTATCTTCGCCGCGGGCGACCTCGTCGACCACACCTACAGGCAGGCAGTCACCGCCGCCGGCAGCGGCTGTATGGCGGCGCTCGACGCGGAGGCCTATCTCCGCGACACACCGCCCGACCCCGAGGCGCACTGGGCGCCCAAGGCGGAGGAAGCGGCTACCGGCTAGGCCACTAGGCCGGCGCGGCCAGCTTCTCGAGCTGGCTGTCGCCTACGAGCTCGTAGTCAATCACCCGCTCCCGGGCTTCGCGGACGAGCGGCATCCGCACACAGCGGGGTGCGGTCCGGCTGATGACGAGGAAATCGCCCACCAGCAGGGCCAGCAGCCGGCGGCCCTGTCTCATGATGGCGGTCGGCGGGCGCTGGACGCTCTTGCCCGTGAGCGGGTGAACCACGTCGCGGTGCTCGCGCAGCTCGACCTGGAGCCAGGGTCCGTCGACCGGCCGGCGGGCGAAGTGAGCGGCCACCGCGACGTCCGTGTTGTCAACCAGGCTCATACGAGCCGGTTGCCCCTGGGTGTGCCCACCCCCTGCGAGGTCGCGAAGACGGGCCATCACGGAGTCCGTTCCGAGCATGGCGATGCGGACCAAGTTAGGCCCGAATGCCGTACTTCGCCACGGACCTCGACGAATGGTCGGGGCGTATAGGCTCGCCGCTCATGCCTGAGCGCTGGACGAACTGGGCCGGCGAGCAGGTCTGCGCCCCCGAGCGGATCTTTCGTCCAGTCAGCGAGAAGGAGCTGGCGCGCGCGGTTGCAGACGCTTCGCGCGTCCGCGTGGCCGGAAGCGGTCACTCATTCACGGACATCGCCTGCACGGACGGCCTGCTCGTGGACCTGCGCCGCATGGATGCGGTCCTCGCCCAGGACGGGCAGCTCGTGACCGTTCAGGCGGGCATCACGCTCCACGAGCTGGGCAAGCAGCTGGCAGCGCGCGGGCTGGCGATGGAGAGCCAGGGCGACATCGACCGGCAGACGCTGGCCGGCGCGCTCGCCACCGCCACCCATGGGACGGGCGCGCGCTTCGCGAACCTGTCGTCCCGGGTGGAGGCGGTGCGCCTGGTCATGGCCTCCGGCGACGTCGACGAGGTCTCGGGCGGCGACGACCTCCTCGCCGCCCGCGTGTCACTCGGCGCACTCGGCGTGGTGTCGGCTGTAACGCTGCGCTGCGTGCCTCGCTTCAGCCTGCGGCGCGTGGACGAGCCGCGGCCGCTCGCGGAGACGCTCGAGCGCTTCGACGAGCTGGCCGACTCGAACGACCACTTCGAGTTCTTCGCGTTCCCCTACTCCGACGTGGCCCTTGTTCGGCTGTCGCAGCGGGGCGGGTTCGAGCCGGAGCCTCCCGGCCGGGTGGAGCGGCTCGCGCAGGACGTCCTGCTCGAGAACGTCGTCCCGGACGCGCTCTTTCGCCTGGGACGTCTGGCGCCGGGCATGATCCCGTCGCTCAACCGCCGAGTCGCCCGCCTCGTCGGCGGCTCGACGCGCACCGACCTCAGCCATCGCGTGTACGCGAGCCGGCGCGACATCAAGTTCACCGAGATGGAGTACGCGGTCCCGCGGCACCAGGGGGCCGAGGCGGCGAGCCGTGTGTTGGAGCTGGTCGCGAGACGGCGGCTCCGGGTGGCCTTCCCGATCGAGGTGCGAGTCGTGGCCGCTGACGAGGCCCTGCTGTCGACCGCTCACGGCCGCGACACCGTCTACGTCGCGGTCCACCAGTACCGGCGGATGGAGTACGAGACCTACTTCCGAGCCGTCGAGCGGATCATGGAGCAGTACGGCGGGCGTCCGCACTGGGGCAAGCGGCACTACCAGGTGGCCGCCACGCTCGCCCCGCGCTACCCAGGCTGGGACCGCTTCCAGGAGGTGCGCCGGCGCCTGGACCCGGACGGCAAGTTCACGAACGACTACTGCGAGCGGGTGCTCGGGCCGCGCTAGGCAAAGGTCCGACCCTCGCCGCGGTAGGTCGGAACCTCGTCGACGATCTCGCCCCCCTCCACCAGGTGGAGGCGGTCGAAGCGCTCGCACAGCTCGCCGGCCTTCGCGTGACGGAGGATGACGTGGTCGCCGAGCTCGAGCTGGGCGGCGGCTTTGCCGATCACCGGCGTCTGCACCTCGCCGGCGCCCTCCAGTGGGTCGAGGCGAAGCCCCTCCGGTAGCCACGGCTCCGGGAGGCGGTCCTGCCCGGCCGGCCCCGAGGCGATGTAGCCGCCGCCTAGCAGCGTGGCGACCTTGCGTGACGGTCTCCGGACCACGGGCAGCGCGAAGGCGGCCGCGGGCGTGAGCGTGAAGTCCGCGTAGCGGTCGAACAGGGTCGGGGCGTAGAAACCCGAGCCCGCGGCCACCTCGGTCACCGCGCTCTCTCGGGCGGTCGTGTGGATGCTGCCGGTGCCGCCGCCGTTGACGAGCTCGAGCGGCGCCACCCTGCTCACCGCCTCCACGATCTCCGCGCGGCGCTCCGCTATCTCCATCGCCGAGCGCCGCTTGATCAGCCGGATGGCCGGGCCCTGGAGGCGCTTGCCGAGCGGGCGGTCGCCGACGCCGGCGATGTGGGACTCGTAACCCATGATCCCGAAGAGCTCCAGCCCTGCGCGCCGCGTGATCTCGCGCGCCAGCGCCGCCGCCTGCTCGGGGGTGCGGATCGACGAGCGCTTGGCGCCCAACTTGAGGCGGCCGCCGGCGATCCAGTAGGCGAGGTCGATCTCGATGCAGAGCCGGGCTCGCCCCGCCGTCGCCTGGATCAGGTCGAGATGCGCGGTCGAGTCGACCATCAGGATCGGCGGCCGCTCCAGCTTGCCCGACTCGGCGAGAACGCCTCGATCCGCCGTGGGGTACGCGCAGATCAGGTCGTGGAAGCCGTGCGTGTCCAGCCACAGCGACTCGGCGAGCGTGAACGTGAGCAGTCCCCTGAAGCGCTCGTCGCGCTCGAGGATCGCCTTCGAGAGGCGCCGGCAGCGGATCGACTTGCTCGCCACCCGAATCGGCTTGCGGGCGGCGCGGCCGAGCATCTCGTTCGCGTTCGACCACATCGCGTCGAGGTCGACGAAGGCGAACGGTGCGTCCCGGCCGGCGAACGCCGTCCGGTAGTCCTCCCAGCTGCGAGCGGCCACCGCCGGGCATTATCGCCCTGTGAATCGCGTCCCACCGATCGGGCTCGTGCTGGGCGCGGGCATCTCGGTGCAGTTCGGGGCCGCCCTCGCCAAGACGCTCTTCGACGACTTAGGCCCCGGCGGGACGGTCTTCCTCCGGGTGGCCTTCGCCGCGCTCCTGCTGCTCCTGCTCTGGCGACCCCGCGTTCGCGACCGGAGTCGCCGGGAGCTTGCGCTCGCTGCGGCCTTCGGCGTCTCGCTCGCCGGGATGAACCTGTCGTTCTACGAGGCGCTCGACCGCATCCCGCTAGGCGTCACGGTGACCTTCGAGTTCGTCGGCCCGCTGGGGGTGGCGGTGGCCGCGTCGCGGCGGCCGCTGGACGTGCTCTGGGTGACGCTGGCTGCCGTGGGCATCCTGCTGCTGTCGGACTTCGGCGAGTTCGGCGGGCTCGACACGGCAGGAGTCGCCCTGGCCCTCCTCGCCGGCGCGTTCTGGGCGGCCTACATCCTCCTGAGCGCCCGCACCGGCCGGGTCTTCCCGGGCGGCACCGGCCTGGCGCTAGCGATGGCCGTGGCCAGCCTGGTGCTCGTCCCGGTGGGCGTGGCCGACGCCGGCGACGCGCTACTGCGACCTGACCTGCTCGCGCTGGGCGCCGCCGTGGCCGTGCTGTCGTCGGCGATTCCCTACTCGTTCGAGCTGGAGGCCCTTCGCGGACTCGCAGCGGGCGTCTTCGGCGTGCTCATGAGCCTCGAGCCGGCCATGGCCGCGCTGGCGGGCTTCGTCGTCCTCGGCCAGGACCTCGGCGCTCGCGAGCTCGTGGCGATCGTCCTGGTCGTGGCCGCCAGCGCCGGGGCGGCACGCGAGAGCTCAGCGCAGGTAGATCGGGTTTGAGATGACCCAGGTGCGCCCGTGGCGGTGGGCCTCGACGCGGTAGACGCCCGGCTCGTCGGCGTCCATCGACTCGACCTCCACGCCGTCGCGGAGCACGCGGACTCGCGCCTCGCCGGGCAGCTCGACCCGGAGCGTCCAGTCGCCCGCCGGCGCCTCCTCTCCCATCTCGACCCTCCCCTGGGCGCTCTCCGCCCAGAACCGGAACCCCTTGGCGGGCGCGAGCGCGTCGACGGCGATGTAGCAGCGGCCGCTGCGCAGCGCTTCGTACACCTGCGTTCGGTCGTGCTCGAGGTCGCCACTCAAGGGCTCCTGGGTGAGCACGTGCGTGCGGATGTACCTGAACGAGCGTCTGTAGCTCATGAGCCTGATCGGCACGAACCGCCCGATCCGCTTGCCGAACTGGTGCGCGTCGAGGCCGCCGAGCGCGACCATCCTCCGCTCGCGGCAGAGCTCGTCCCAGCCGCGCAGGTTGCGCTCGGGGGGATGCCGCAGCACCGTCCCCGGGCGGGCGAGGAAGCGAATCACCTCCGGGATGCTGCGCAGGCTCTCGCCCGTGTCGGTGGCGAAGCTCCACAGCTCGACACCATGCAGGGCGGGGCAGGCGAGATCGTCGAACGGCATCCCCTTGGCCCGCTTCCTGAAGCGGACCGAGCCCCGCGACCAGGGGTGCGCGGCAAACCCGAAGCCGCCGCCGGCCCGCACCGTCTCGCAGATCTCGCCGGGGCTCTTCCCGCCGTGCCCCACGTGCTCCTCGAGGCCGAAGGCGAGGAGGTGGTTGCCGCCCCTGGGCGAGATCTCCTCGCCGACCAGCAGCAGCACCGGGCCGTACCAGCCCTCCTCGCCGCGCGCCTTGGCCTCCAGCGTGTCGTGGTCGGTGAGCACGACCACGTCCGCCCCGGCGACCCGCGCGGCCTCGGCGATCTCGGGCACTGTCCCCGTCCCATCCGAATACGTCGAGTGCAGGTGGACAACGCAGGCGAGGTCGTGCACGCGCGGAGTACGCTAGTCGGCGATGGCGGTCATCGAGAGCCCCGAGACGATCGGGATCAAGCCGTTCCACGAGTTCGACGAGGCGAACGCCGCCTGGCCCCGCGGCGACCGGCTCGAGGCCATCCGCGCGGCCGCCGACGACTTCCGCCGCCGCTTCAAGGACCAGGGCCAGGTGACCGGCGTGCGGACCGTCGACCTCGTCACGGCCGGCTACCCGACGCGCTACGCGTTCGGCGGCGCGGCCCGGGGCGTCAACCCGTACATCAACATCACGAACCGGCTCGTCGTCGTCCAGTTCCACGACTTCGAGGGCGCTCTGCGGACGCTGGTGTGGGAGCCGACCGTGCCTGAGGGCTCGGCCGAGGCGCCGTTCTACGCGCAGCTGATCCAGCGCTACGGCGAGTGGCTCTCGAACAATGTGCTGGCCAAGGAGTACAACACCGTGCACGAGGCGCTCGGCTCGTGCGGCCTCTCGCCTGCCGACGTCGACTTCGTCTCCTTCGACCACCTGCATGTGCAGGACATGCGGATCCTGATGGGCACCACCCAGCCGCTCGAGGGCGAGGCCGAGCCGCGCAAGCCGTTCTTCCCGAATGCCAAGTTCCTCTGCCAGCGGCGCGAGGTGGACACCCTGCGCTCGCCGCACCCGATGCAGTGGGCCTGGTACGTGCCCGGCGGGATGGACCACGTGATCGAGGACAACCTGGTGCTGCTCGACGGCGACGTCGAGCTCGGCGTCGGCGTGGCCTTGATGGCCACGCCCGGCCACACCGACGGCAACCAGTCGCTCGTGATCAATACGCCGGACGGGGTGTGGGTGTCCTCCGAGAACGGGGTCTGCGCCGACAACTGGCACCCGCACATGTCGAAGATCCCGGGCGTGAGGAGGGAGGCCGAGTTCATGGGCCGCGAGGTGATCCTGAACTCGAACACGCTCGAGGACTCGATCGACCAGTACGACTCGATGGTCAAGGAGAAGGCGGTCGCGGACCCGAACCGCGCCGACCCCCGGTGGATGAACGTCTTCCCCTCCTCGGAGATGCCGTCCTGGCGCCGCCAGTGGCCCGTGGTCCCGAGCTTCAGCTACGGCGGGATCAACTACGGCAACGTAAGCGGCTAGCGCCACCCCCGGGGGCGAACTCGGGCTAGAAAGTCGCTTACCGGGCCAGTGGCCCGGCGATCCGACACCGTAGAGCGGAAGCTCGACCGGATGGCGCCGCGGGCGCACGGGGTGGCAACACGTGCGGAACTCCTGGCTGCCCGGATCAGCGACGACCAGATCCGGCATCGCCTCGGGACGGGGGCGCTGATCCGCGTGTACCCCGGCGTCTATCGGGTCGGTCATCGGGCACCCAGCGTCGAGGCTCGCTACATGGCGGCGGTCAAGGCGTGTGGCGACGGCGCCGTGCTGAGCGGGATGGCCGCTGCTCACCTGCTGGGCCTCGTGAAGGGCTCTCCTCCGGCGCCTCAGGTGACCGTGCCTCGTCGGCGCTGCGTCGAGGGTGTCAAGACGCGCTGCTCGCGAGGCGTCGGGCGATCGTGTGGCGCGGGATCCCGGTCACCGCCGTCGCGCGGGCCCTCGTGGACATCGCGGGCGAGCTGCCGGAGGGCGAGCTCGCGAAGGCGTGCCACGAGGCCGGGGTGCGCTTCAAGACCACGCCACGACAGGTCCAGGCGGCGCTGGGGCGGCGGCCGCGGGGCGCCGGGGCTGGCAAGTTGCGCCGGATTGTGACCGGCGACAGCCCGGTGCTGCTCAGCCGCATGGAGCGGCGGTTCCGCAGGCTCCTGCGCGCAGCGGGCCTGCCACTCCCG
>Ga0126312_10002799_pt1 | contig 11704 bp, 12 predicted proteins | sample Plot104A_FD_92537 | JGI IMG/M metagenome (GOLD analysis project Ga0126312, IMG submission 92537) | Serpentine soil microbial communities from UC McLaughlin Reserve, CA, USA - Plot104A | ecosystem: Environmental > Terrestrial > Soil > Grasslands | place: USA: UC McLaughlin Reserve, Lake County... | reverse complement strand
AGTCCATGCTCGGCAATCTGGGGATGGAGCATCACCTGGTTCCCCGCAACGCCTACCTCAAGACGGACATCCCGGTGGCGGGCGTGGCCCACCAGGCGGGGACCTGCCGCTTCGGCACCGACCCCGAGACGTCCGTGCTGAACGTCGACTGCCGGGCGCACGAGCTCGACAACCTCTACGTCGTCGACACGAGCTTCTTCCCGAGCATCGGCGCCGTCAACCCGGCGCTGACGGCGATGGCCAACGCCCTGCGCGTGGGCGACCACCTGCTCGAGCGCCTCGGCGCGCCGCAGGCTACTTCAGCGCCTGCTGCTTGATCTGCTCGAACTCGGCCTGGCTGATCGCGCCGCTTTCGACTAGCTCCTTCGCGTGCGCGATCTCGCTGGCGGGCCCGCCCGCGGTCTGGCGCACGTAAGCGTCGAACTGCTCCCTCTGGGCTTGGGCGGCCTCCACGTCGCGCTTGCCCATCTCCCTGCCCTCGGCGATGAGATAGATCAGGACGCCGAGCAGAGGCAGGACGATCACGAACAGGGACCAGAAGAGCTTGGCCCAGCCTCCGACGTCGTGCCGGCGGAAGAGGTCCCCGAAGACCCTGATCAGGAGCCAGAACCAGAGCGCGAACCCGAAGAACACCAGGATCGAGCCGAGGATGTCGAGGAACGGGTAGTCAGCAGCGATCACCACCTGGATCTCCTTCCGTTGGAGGCTCGCGGGATCATATTGTCAGTCTCGGTCGACAACGGACTATCGGAGGGTTGGATGGAAGCTCGTGCGACGGAAGCGCCCTATGCCCGATACGGGTGACGCCCAGCCCATGAGGCGGCGAGTGGGGCTGTCCCAGATCGCCCGGGTCCTCGTGGTCTTGGTGATAACGGCGGGGGCCCTCATGCTGCTGAGCGCGCTGCTCGCGGGCTTCGACGTCGACGACTTCGGAGTCGCGCTCGTCTCGGCGGCGGCGATAGGGCTGATCAACGCGCTCGTCTGGCCCCTGGTGATCAGGGTCGCGCTCCCGTTCACCGTGCTCACCCTCGGACTGGGCGTGCTCGCCCTGAACGGCGCCGTCGTGCTCGGCGTCTCAGAGCTCGAGCCGGGCATGCATGTGTCCGGCCTCGGCGTAGGCATCGTGGTGGCGGTCGGGCTCACGGTCGTCAACACCCTCGTCACCTCGCTGCTCGCCATCGACGACGACGACTTCTGGTACCGCAACGTCGTCAAGCGCCGCGCTCGCCGCCTGCGCCCGGAAGGCGATCTGAGCGTGCCCGGCGTGTACTTCCTCGAAATAGACGGGCTCGCCCACGATGTGCTCCGGCGCGCGATCCGGGACGGCAACGCGCCCAACCTGGCCCGCTGGCTGCACGACGGCGGCCATCGGCTGCTGCGCTGGGAGACCGACTGGTCGTCGCAGACCGGCGCCTGCCAGGCCGGCCTGCTGCACGGGAACAACGACGACATCCCGGCGTTCCGTTGGTGGGAGAAGGACCGCGGGGCGCCGATCGTGACCAACCATCCGAAAGACGCCGCGGAGATCGAGCGCCGGCACTCGAACGGGCAGGGCCTCCTTCACGAGGACGGCGCCAGCCGCGCCAACATCGTCTCCGGCGACGCCGTCCACACGCTGCTCACGATGAGCACCGTGCTCGATCGCGATCGACCGGGCCGGATCGGTCAGGACTACTTCGCCTACTTCGCGAATCCCTACAGCGTCACGCGCACAATCGCCCTTGTGATCGCCGACATCGCGCAGGAGCGCCACTTCGCGGCGCAGCAGCGCCGCCGCGACGTACGGCCGCGGATCGAGCGGGACCGCAAGTACGCTCTCGTGCGCGCCTGGGGAACGGTCATCCAGACCGATCTCCAGGTGAACGCCGTGATCGCGGACATCTACGCGGGCCGCCCGGTCGGCTACTCGACCTTCCTAGCCTACGACGAGGTCGCGCATCACTCAGGTGTGGAGCGCGCCGACGCCCTGTCGGTCCTACGCCGCCTGGACCGGCAGATCGGCCGAATCGCGGCGGCGGCCCGCGACGCCCCGCGTCCCTACCGGTTCGTGGTCCTCTCCGATCACGGCCAGTCCCAAGGCGAGACGTTCCTCGACCGCTACGGGACCTCGCTCGAGGACCTGGTGCGGGAGGCGTGCCAGACCGAGGACGTGGTGGCCGAGGCCGCGGGAACCAACGAGGCGCTCGGTTACCTCGGCGCCTCCCTGACCGAGGCCTCGGGCGCCGACTCGGCGGCCGGGCGCGCCGTCGGCGCCGCGACCCGCGGCCGTACGGTCGACGGCGCCGTGCGCTTCGGCGAGGACCGTGGAGATGCGGCGGCTGACGGCGAGCTGCCGGAGTTGTCCGTCATGGCGTCTGGCTGCCTGGGCCTCGTGACCTTCCCGCGGGAGCCCGGCCGTGTCACGCTCGAGCGGATCGAGTCGCGCTGGCCGAACCTGATCCCGGCCCTGCGCGAGCACCCGGGGATCGGCTTCGTCCTGGTGCGCTCGGAGCGCGACGGCGCCACCGTGATCGGCCCCCGCGGTACGAACTACCTGGACCAGGGTCGCGTGGAGGGAGAGGACCCGCTTGCGCCCTTCGGCCCGGGGGCGGCTCGGCACGTGAAGCGCACCGACGGCTTCCCACACTGCCCCGACCTGGTTCTGAACAGCACCTATTGGGCCGAGACGGACGAGGTGGCGGCTTTCGAGGAGCTCGTCGGCTCGCACGGAGGGATGGGCGGCGCCCAGTCCTTCCCGTTCGCGCTCGTGCCCTCCGACTGGGATGCGCCCTCGGAACCGGTGGTCGGCGCCGAGGCGATGCACGCCCACTTCAGGACCTGGCTCGCCGGCCTCGGCCACGACGCCTACCGTGAGAGGAGCCTGGCGTGATACGCGCCCGGCTCCTGCGACGCAGGGGCGGCGGAGAGCGACGCCATCCCGAGGACGACTACATCGAGATCGACGCGGCGGAGCTGACCGGCGTCCTCGCCGCTCCGAGCTGGCTTCGCGACATCGGGCTCACCGCGTGGCTGCTCGTCGGGGTGGCGCTGTTCCTGGTCGGCGCTGTCTGGCTTCTCTCGCTCACCGAGACGATCGTCCTGCCCGTGATCACGGCCGGGGTCATCGCGGCGGTCGCCGGACCAGTCGTCGGGTGGCTGCAGCGCCACCGCGTCCCGCGACCGGCGGGCGCGATCCTCCTGTTCGTCGCGGTTGTCGGGTTCGGCGCGTTCGTCGTTTACATCGTGCTGGCAGGCATCACGAGCCAGGCAGGCGACCTGGGCTCCCACCTGGACAGCGCCAAGAACACGATCGAGGGCTGGCTCAAGGACCTCGGCGTGGACTCGGACAAGGCGAAGAGCGCGAAGCAGGACGCCAGCTCGTCCACGAGCCAGGCGGTGAGCGCGCTGCTGAGCGGTCTCGGAAAGGGCGTCGCGAAGCTCTCGTCGCTCGTCTTCTTCCTTGCCATGACGGCCCTCAGCCTGATCTTCCTGCTCGCGGACGGCCCGACGATCCGAGCCTGGGGGGAGAGCCATATGGGCGTCCCCCTGCCGGTCGCCCGCACGATCAGCAGGCGGACCCTCGAGTCGCTGAGGGGCTACTTCCTCGGCGTCACGATCGTGGCGGCGTTCAATGCCGTGGTGGTCGGCCTGGGAGCGCTGCTGCTCGGCGTCCCGCTGGCGGGGACGATCGCGGTGGTCACCTTCCTCGCCGCCTACGTCCCCTACCTCGGCGCCTGGACGGCCGGGGCCTTCTCGGTGCTGATCGCGCTGGGCGGCGCGGGGACGGACGCCGCCGCGGGCATGATCGTCGTCCAGCTGCTCGCGAACAGCGTGCTTCAGCAGCTCGTGCAGCCGATCGCGATGGGCGCCGCGCTCGGCATCCACCCGCTGGCCGTCCTGATCGTCACGATCGCGGGCGGCGCCCTGTTCGGCGCGGTGGGGCTGATCCTCGCCGCGCCGGTCACGGCCGCGCTCACGCGCATCTCCGCCGACCTGTCCCGCGCCCGGGCAGAGGAGGAGCGGCAAACCGTGTCCGCGCCGGAAGCGGCGGCGCCCACTTAAGTCGTCACGCGAGGATCAGCACGATGAAGATGGCGCAGACGATGACGTTGACGGCCCAGGCCTGGTCGCGCATCCAGTCGCGGACCTTGGGCATGGCCAGCTTCGCGCGGCGGTGGAAGAGGAGGAACCCCAGCAGCGGCAGAGCGGCGACCAGAAGGGTGGCGCCAATGAAGGGCAGCGCGCTCGCGAATGACGAGCTCGTCTGCTCCAGGTTGGTGCCTACCGTGAACATGATGATGATGTCCGAGGGCATCAGGAGGATCACCATGAGCCCGGTGGTAAGGGCCTTCCTGGGGCCGGCCGTCTGGAGGGTGCCGAGCCACTTCGGCGGCTCGACCGTCTCTCGCTTCAGGTAGTTCCTGAGCGCAGCGAGCACCAGCAGCGCCACCAGCGCGAGCTGGATGATGTTCCCGGACGAGCCGTTGTCCGAGGAGTCGCCCAGGTCGATCCCGAGCACGGACACGACCCCCTTGGCGATGGCCGTGCCGACCGTCGCGGCGACCACCACCCCGATCAGGAAGGTCAGCGACACCCGTACCGGGTCGTCGCCGGTGACGAAGATGATCGCCGACATGATCTGCGGACCCGCCATCATCGTGATCGCGAGCGGTAGGACCTGGAGGCTCATGGCTGAGCATCATGCGCAGATGCCGGGCGTCGGCGCAAACGCGCGTCGACGAGCGTGTGCCGGCGCGCTGCGCTTCGGGCTCCCCGAGATCAGTCCCGGCCGCGCTGGGCGTTGAAGCGGGCCGAGGCGCGGCAGTCCTCTCCGCGGGTCATGCTCGCGCCGCCCATCGCGGACGACTTGCTGAGCGTGCCGTGGAAGTACACGCCGTTGGCGGTGAAGGGGAATGCCCCGTTGCGCGTCGAGATCCTCGGGCCGGTGCCGCTGCAAGTCGGCCGCGCGAAGGGCCTAGAGCGCGGGTCTGGTGCGAATCCGGCGCCCGCCTACTCGGCGGGGGCCGGTCGCCCGAGGGGCGCCGCAACGGCCGGGCGTGCGACGAGCAGGTACCCCACTCCGGCCGTCGCGATCACCGCCAACACGATCGGCGCCGCCCATACCTGGTAGAAGGGCGCGCCCGGCGGAGCGAGCGCCTCGCGCGGCCAGGCGATGTTGATCGTCTCGAAGGCGAGCCAGCCGACGGCCAGTACGTTAAGCACCGTGCCGCCGAAGCCGAGCCTGATGGCCCCCGCCGGCCGCCAGCTGCCGCGCAGCCGTGCGATCAGCGCCGCCACTGCCGTCATCAGGAAGGACACGTAGATGGCGGCGGTGCCGAAGGTGATCAGGCTGCCGACCGCGGCCGAGTCCAACCCCAGCAGTAGACCCAGACAGCCGACCAGCGTGGTGGCGACGATCGCGCCGATGGGCGACTTGCGTCCGTCGACGGTGCGCAGCAAGCGCGACCCGGGGAGCGCGTCGTCGCGGGCCAGCGAGAAGATTGCGCGCGCTGTAAGCCCCTGGGCGGCCATCCCGCAGGCCAGGAACGCGATCAGCACAACCGCGGCGAACGGCTTCGCCGACCAGGATCCGAACGAGCTGACGACCGCGGTCGTGACCGGGTCGACGTCCTCGCCGGCGACGACCGACGCCGGGTCCGGGTGTGCGAGCGTCGCTGCGACCGCGTTCAGGATCACCAGGCACGCGACGCTCAGCAGCGCCGCCCAGATCGCCCTCGGCACGTGGCGAGCGGCGTTCTTGGTCTCCTCGGAGGCGCCGACCCCGACGTCGAAGCCGATGAAGACCCAGCCGCCCACCGCGAGCGCCGCCAGCAGCCCGGCGAACACGGACCCTCCGAACAGCGCCTCCGCCCCCAGGGTGTTCGTGAGGATCGACAGGTCCTGCTCGCGGAACACGAGGAGGAGAGCCAGGCCGATGCCGAGCGAAGCGACTAGCTCGGCGGCGATCCCGGCTTTCACCGCCCGCCCGAGGACGCCGATGCCAAACGCCCCCGCGACGGCGCACACGAAGACGAAGACGATCCCGGTGAAGACGATCGCGTTCGCCGTGGGTTCGATCCCCAGCAGGGTGAGGGCCCAGGGCGCGCCGAGGTAGGCGATCGTCGTGTTGGCCACGGCGTACGCGCAGACCGCCACCCAACCCGCAAGCCAGCCGTAGCTCCCGCCCAGCAGGCGCTTGCTCCACTGGTAGGCGCCGCCTGCGATCGGGAACTCGGAGGCCAGCTCGGCGTACACGGCCAGCACCAGGCACTGACCCCCCAGCGCGACCGGCAGCACCCAGACCCAGGCGGGCCCGGCGACCACGGTCCCAACCAGCACCACGGCGTAGAGCCCGACGACCGGCGAGATCCCGGCGAAGCCGAGCGCGATGTTGTCGAAGATCTTGAGGCGCCGGTCGAGCTGCTGCTCGTAGCCGAGCTCCCGCAGCCGGGCGGCGTCGGCGTCGATCGGCGGCGCCGCCCCGCTCACACGCACCCGCGGGACAGCCCATCGAGCGTCTGCTCGAGTCGTCCCAGCTCGTTATCGCGCCCGACGATCGGCCCGGCGTCCCAGTGCGAGTCCACGGCAATGGCGAGGATAACCCGCCTCGGGCTCGGTTTCAGGGTCTCGGTTCAGGGTTCCTCCCCGATGAACAGCGGGTGCTCTCCGGCCAGGATTCGAGCCATGCCCGCCTTCCTCCTCAACCACCAGCACCAGCCGCATGAATGTGCCGCTGCGTTCGCCGCCTGGCAGGGCTTCGACAGCCCCCTGAGGCATGGCCGTGTGCCATCGAGCTGCCTCGCAGGTGGACACGGTCTGTGGTGGCGAGTGGAGGGCCCGGACCCGGCGGGAGCGCTCGCGCTCCTGCCCCGGTTCGTGGCCGCGCGGACCACCGCGATCCAGGTCAGGGAGGTCCAGATCCCATGACGCCGTCAAGCTCGCAGTTCCAGCTCCCCGTCGAGCTCGAGTACATCGAGGCGACGATTCCCCCGGGCATGGCGATCGCCGAGTACCGGCGCGCGCGCCCGCCGCGGAGCTCGTGGTGGCGCCGGCTCCAGCTCCGCTACGTGCGATGAGAGACTGCCGCAATGACCCACCGCGAGCGGCGCCAGGCGACCCTCGATCTCGCAGACGAGGAGCTCCGCGCGCTGTTCGGCTCGGTCGCTGAGCTTGCCGAGCGTGAGATCCGAGCGACCCGCGACGGCCCGGTGTTCGCCGAGCCGCCGTCCACCGAGCGGCTGGCGCCCGTCCTCAGCGACTGCAACGAGGTGCCGCAAGACGGCGAGCCGCTGCCGGAGCTGCTGGATGCTTGCGCTCAGGTCCTCGGCGCCGGCCGGCGAAGCGCACCCGGCTTCTTCGGCTACGTGTTCTCCCCGCCGTCTCCCGTCGGCGTGGCGGCAGACATGCTCGCGGCGGCCGCCGACCAGAACGTCACCGCCTGGCGCTCGGCCCCGGCCGCGACTCAGGTCGAGCGGACCGCGATCCGCTGGCTCGGTCAGCTGGTGGGCTTCGCGGACCCGCCGGCGGGCATGCTCGTCAGCGGCGGATCCGCCGCGAATCTCATGGCGCTGGTGATCGCCCTGGCCGCGCGGGCCGAGCCGGACATGGACCGACGGCTGCTTACCGTCTATGTGTCCGCCGAGACGCATTTCTCCATCGCCAAGGCGGCCTCGGTGCTGGGTGTGAGCCTGCGCCGTATCGGGGTGGACCGGGCCCGCCGCCTCGACGTGGCAGCGCTCGACAAGGCGATTGCCGACGACTGCGGGGCGGGCCTCCAGCCGCTCTGCGTGGTCGGCACCGCGGGGACGACCGCCACCGGCGCGGTCGACCGGCTCGACGCGCTTGCTGATGTTGCCGGCGGGCGCGGACTCTGGCTCCACGTGGACGGGGCCTATGGGGCCCTCGCGGCCGCTGCCCCTTCGGTGCGGCCGCTCTTCGCCGGCCTAGAGCGGGCGAACTCCCTGTCGCTCGATCCTCACAAATGGCTGTACGTACCGGTCGCCTGCGGTGCGCTGTTGCTCAGAGACTCCGTGGCCGCGGCGAACGCCTTCGGATCAGGCGCCGACGACTACGTCCGGGTGCTGGGCCAAGGCGAGGTCGAGTCGTTTGCATTCTGGGAGCATGGGCTCGAGCTCAGCCGCCCGTTCCGGGCGCTGAAGGTCTGGATGACGCTGCGTCACTACGGTGCGCGGCGAATCGCCGCGACAATCGCCGAGGACATCGCCGTCGCCGCCCACCTTGCCGAATGCGTCCGAGCGGACGAGCAGCTCGAGCTGCTGGCCGGGCCGAGCTTGAGTATCTGTTGCTTCCGTCACGTGCCTCCCGAGCTGCCGGAGACGGAGCTCGACGGGCACAACGAAAGACTGCTCGAAGCCGTGCAGCGCGACGGCCGCGTCTACCTGTCCAACGCCACCGTCGAGGGCCGGTTGGCGCTGCGAGCTTGCATTACCAACTTCCGCACCACGAAGGCGGTCGCGGAGCGCACTGTCGCGATCGTCCGAGAGCTGGGCGGGCGCATGGTGGCGGCCGAGAGCCGTTGACTTTTAGGCTACCTAAGTATAGGTTATCTAGGTATGGCTGGCGATGCGCTCAAGGGCCACCTCGATCCGCTCGTCTTGGCCGTCGTGGCCGGCGGCCCGATGCACGGCTACGCGGTGATCGAGGAGCTGAAGCGACGGAGCGGCGGCGCCTTCGACCTACCCGAGGGCACTGTCTATCCGGCGCTCCACCGGCTCGAGCGGGCGGGCCTTCTGGCCAGCGCGTGGACCGAGGCGGCCGGGCGGCGTCGGCGTGTCTATCGGCTGACGGCGCGCGGCCGCCGGAGGCTCGCGGCCGGCAGGCGCGAGTGGCGCGGCTTCGCGCGCGCGGTCGAGGCGGTGCTGTCGTGATCGAGGACCTCACGCGCGCTACGGACCGCCGCGACCGGCGTGGCTTGGCACACGTCGTCGAGGCGGTGCTGTCGTGACCGGGGAGCTCTCACGCGAACTCGGCGCCGTCGGAATCAGGGGACGGCGACGTGAGCGGATCCTCGCGGAGATAGCGGACCATCTCGCGAGCGATCCCGATGCCGACCTCGGTGATCCGAGATCGCTCGCCGCCCAGTTCGCCGACGAGCTCGCAACGAGCGCGGCGCGCCGGGCCACCGGCACGAGCTTTGCCGCTCTGGCTCTGGTGGCGGCGGCTCTCGTCGGCACGCAGGCCGCCCTGCCCAGCTACCCCGACATCGCGAGCGGGCGCTCGGTGGCCCTCTCCGGGCTGTCGATCCTGTTCATCGTCGTCGGGGCCCAGGTCGCGTTCGTCGCGGGCTGCCTCGGGGGCCTCCGCGCGCTGCGGCTGCGAGGGCGGCCCGCGCTGCCGGCCGCCGAGGTCGCCGTCCTGCGGCGCCGAAACGCGGTCGCGCTCGCCGCGGGCGCGGTCACCCTCGCCGGCATCGCCGTCGACGCGGTGAACTTCTCCGCCGAGCTGCCCGCTTGGTGGTCCCTCTTGACTCTGGCGACCGCGGGCGCCGCGATGCTGCCGCTCGCCGGCGCTGCGCTCGCGCATGCGCGGACGTCCTCGCTCGTCGTGTCGGGCGCGGGGGAGGCCGGTGGCTCCCGCGCCGACCTCGGACCGTTCGCCCAGCCCGTCCCGATCGGCGCCGGGGCCGTGGCGGCCGTGCTCCTCGTCACGTGGCAGGCCGAGAGCTCCTTCGTCGAAGGCGCCCTTCGCGCAGTCGCGGAGGGCGTCGCCTTCGCCGCCGGCTATCTCGCGCTCCGTCGGCTGCTCGCGCTGCGCTGATCCCGGCGGAGCTCACGCCGGCACCTCGTCGACGGCGTGGGCCCGAGGCCGCGCCGGAAGGCTCTCGCCGGCCCGTCACTCCTTGATCGCGTAGCTCCCCAGGCCGCCCTCTAGGACCGCGAGCGCCTGCCGGGCCTGCTCCCGGACCCGGCGGCCGAGCCGCGGGTTGCGGGCCCCGGCGAGGATCTGCCGGCGCGTGTATTCGACAAGCGTCCGGTGGACTCCGATCAGCGCGTTCGCGGCCACGCGGGGCTCGACGGCCTCGGCCGGCGCGCCGGTCTCGGCCGCCAGCAGCGCCGCGAGCGAGCCCGTGTACCTCTCGAAGACCTGTCGTTCGCGCGCCAGCAGGGCCGGGCTCTCTTCGATCACCCGCGTGATCCCGGCCAGTCTCTCGATCGCGTCCGGGTCGTTGGTCGCCAGGAGGCCGCGCGGCTCGAGCACGAAGCGACCGAAGGCGGCGAGGGCAGATTCGCCGTGCCCCCGCTCGCGGATGCTCGACAGGAGCTCCTCCTCGAAGCTCTCGAGCCCGCTGTAGAAGAGGTCCTCCTTGGTCGGGAAGTAGTTGAACACGGTCGCCTCGGATACCTCCGCCGCGCGGGCGACCTCGGCCACCGTGACCGCCTCGAACCCGCGCTGGGCGAACAGGCGGCGGGCGGTATCGGCGATCAGCTGCCGGGTCTGCCGCTTCTTGCGCTCTCTCAGTCCAAGGGTTTGATTCATGGCTCAGGGTGGTATAGTCACTCTAAGTTTCGATCCACCAGGAGTTTAGCGTGACTACAGCACAGACACAACAGACAGCTTCGAACCCAGACAGTCTCTCCGATGGAGCCGGCCGGGCCGCGGCGTTTGCGGCGATCGTGCTGGCGATGCTCCCGGCGGTGCTGGACCAGACCATCCTGGCCAGCGGCCTGCCGGTGATCGCGAGCGATCTGGGGAGTCTGGGCGACGTCTCCTGGGTCGTGACGGCCTACGTCGTCGCCGCGGCGGCCACCACCCCGGTGTGGGGCAAGCTCGGCGACCGCTACGGCCGCAAGCTCCTGCTCGAGGTCGCGCTCGCGGCATTCGTCGCGACCTCCGCGCTGTGCGGAGCGGCGCAGGACATCACCCAGCTGATCGGCCTGCGCCTGGTGCAGGGCGCGGCGGCGGGCGGGCTGATGTCGCTCGCGATGGCGGCCGTCGGCGACCTGGTGGCTCCGCGCGAGCGCGGCCGCTACCAGGGCTACATCGCCGGCGCGTTCGCGGTGGCGACCGTGGTCGGACCGCTGCTCGGCGGGCTGCTCGTCCAGCAGGCGAGCTGGCGCTGGGTGTTCTTCGTCAACCTGCCCCTCGGCGTCGTCGCACTGGCCGGGCTGAGCCTGCGGCTTCCCGCGCCCGACACCGAGCGCCCAGACCGCCCGCTCGACACCCTGGGCGCGGCGCTGCTCGCCGGCGCCACCAGCGCCCTGATGCTGACCTGCATCTGGGGCGGCGAGCGCTACGCGTGGGACTCCGTCACGATGCTCGCCCTGATCGCAAGCACGGTGCTCCTGTCGGGCACCCTGCTCATGCGCGAGCGTCACGCGGCGGACCCGATCGTCCCGTTCCACCTGCTCCGTACGCCGGCGGTGGCGGTCGCCAGCTCCGCCCTGTTCCTGGGCACCGCGGCGCTCTTCTCGATCACCGTGTTCGTCCCGCTGTTCCTGCAGACGACGACCGGCGCCACCCCGACCGAGGCCGGGCTGCTGCTGGTACCTGCGATGCTAGGCATCACCGCCTCGACCACGCTGTCCGGGCGGAGCATCACCCGCACCGGTCGCTACAAGCGCTTCCCGATCGCGGGGCTCGCGCTGATGACCACGGCGCTCGCCCTGCTGGCCGCGCTGGCGGGCCACCCCTCGCAGATCGCCACAGGCGTCGGCCTGGTGCTCTTCGGCCTCGGCTTCGGAATGGTCACCCAAGTGCTGGTCCT
>Ga0126312_10002795_pt1 | contig 11712 bp, 9 predicted proteins | sample Plot104A_FD_92537 | JGI IMG/M metagenome (GOLD analysis project Ga0126312, IMG submission 92537) | Serpentine soil microbial communities from UC McLaughlin Reserve, CA, USA - Plot104A | ecosystem: Environmental > Terrestrial > Soil > Grasslands | place: USA: UC McLaughlin Reserve, Lake County... | reverse complement strand
CTGATATCGGTTCTTTGATAAGGTTCAGAACTAATAGACAGTGGGCTAGGTAAAAAGTTTTAGCTTCCTAGTGAGCGCAGGGAGAGGGATTTGAACCCTTGATTTCATCGTGAGGGTTTACTCTTTTCACAAGAAGCAGGGATGCTAATGTTTAAAGTTTTGTCATGGGAGAGGTTCGATGCGATGCAGCTTAAAAATATCAATTAACCCTCAACGTCAATCTAATTTCATTTTAGAACATAAGTAGATCCTACACAAAAGCTTTGGAGTTTCCTGCTAATGCGTACCAGTCGCGGCTAGGGTATGATATCGTCAAAAAAGAGTCCTTAGGTTTAGTAGCAAAGAGAACGAGAGAGCGTATGTCTTCCTGTTCTGACATACTCTAGCTATAGGTCACGGCTTCAAGCAAAAGAGAGAGACAGCAAATCTTGGAAAAAAATTAAATATTCTTTTGAGCATAATAGTAATAGTCTGCGAGCAACCCAGTCCGTTACGAATGTTGGGTAAAGGCTTGATGTCGGTTTAACGTCTATCGTCGTTGTTGGCAGACACCTCGCCCCTTCCTCTATCCGTGTTGCCTGGGGCGAGGTTCTTACCATTTAATAATAAATTCCTAATGGCATGTTGTCGAGAATTTTATAGACAATAAGCTCTCGGTACAACTTTTGTTTAGTCTTATTCTCAAAGGGCAAATATTATACTATACTCTTATAACAATTAGTTTGATATCCGGCTCGGGGTAGAAGAATCTTTGTATATTCACAAATCTCAAGACTACAGCATTCAATTGTTATTATTCTAAAGATGGCTATCATGAGGAGTTAGCGACAATTATAAACCCGTTAATCAACGGGCGTAGGACTGCCTGCTGACATGGTTCCTTAAAAAGGTCCAAGATTCCCATACATCGGGCTACCTAGAAAGTTTTTGTAAGTAACCGCCAGAAGAAAGGCTTGATCCTTTTGTTTTACCGAGGGTTTACTACTTCTTTAAGGCAAGGAGTAGGGACACCACTATTATTAAGAAAGGCTTAAAATGAACCATTTTCTCTGTCCTTTTGGATAATATGTCTACATATCTTGATGCCCATGACATGGGAAATGCGACTGAAGAGCAGCTAAAGCAAGCCCAGAACTCTCCAATGGATGAATTCGGCGTTACACATAAGAATATCCTTTACAACATAGAAGAGAACAAAGCCTTTTGCATTGTAGATGCACCTAACAAGGATGCTGTGGAAAGGAACCACCAAAAATTTGGTATGAAATGCAATTGGATAACTGAAGTAAAGACCACTGTATGAAAAAAGAAGTCGGATTGATATTTCTTGCCATTTTTTCTTTCTTTTGCTTTTTCTGCCATAATCAAGAAAGCTCATACCGTAGTTATATAACAGCAAGAAATAGACCAGGTGGGATTATTTGAACCCATGACCTCAGCTTTCATTGAAGGCAGCCCCTTATCTAAAGGATAGCAGCTAGGAAAAGGAACTGCTTAAGTTGCACCTAGTATATACACAGGTAGGGCAAAAGCGAGACACGGAACGAGGCACGAGCATTCTGTTGCCTGCTCCTGCTTTTCTAATTAAGTTATCGCCTCATATATCCCCTATATACGTGAAAAGTGAGTGCCTTGATATGTAATTCAATTAAAATGAAGAAATCAGCATCAAATTAGAGATTACTGCCAATTTCAGCACAATCATCCATAATCACTGTTCGTCTATAATTTTTTCACTATAACATGTCTTTCATTAGTTCCATAAATTTTTTCAAATGACACCTTGTAATTCTTCGATTCTAAAAGGCGGATTATCGGTTCATAGAAGGTTTTATTGTTGGCGCCTACATTGTGAATTTCTATTAGAAGTGAAATATCTTTGCTACTTGAAAGTATTGTAATGGCTCCCTTTAGTACTTCAAACTCGGCTCCTTCTACATCGATCTTTATCCAATTAACTTCTTTTATTCCATTTTCAAGTAACAAAGAATCAAGTCTATTAGCTTTTACTTCTATGTATTTTTGATTATTCAATGATATCCTATCGGTCATTATTGTATTGTAAATGGTGAATCCTTCTTCTTGACCTGGCTCATAGAGTTTAACCAGCATTTCCGTTGAATGCACAGCATAATTCAAAGCGATAACATTGCTTAACTTGTTAATTACAATGTTCCGTTTTAGGATATCATAGTTGGCAGGATGAGCTTCGATTGCAATTACTTTTCCTTTAGATCCGACCATTTTTGAAGCGATAATGGTATATTTGCCAATATGAGCACCAACATCTACTACTATATCTCCTTCCTTTGGACGAAATAGCTTTACTATGTCCTCTTCTCTGTCGGGGTTAAAATCTTCTAATCTGCAGTAATATTTGTAATCATGTTTTTTTGAATATACTTTCAAAAGGCTTGGATTACCGAGCTTAAGAAACTTCATTGATTTGTAAAAGAACTTTACGACATCATATGACGGGATAATATTATCGCCTACATATAGCCCTCTATAGAGTTGTGATTGGTTTCTTCTTCTTTTTCCCAGACATAATCTAAATATGATTCTAATACATATATAGCAGGCTTTTAGGATTGGTAGTGTACATCTATCGAATGCGGGCATAACTGATTCTATGGGTTGCTTTGTCAGCCAAGAAGTAATATTATTAGCCATTTGATTTCGCTTTTTGAAAGTAAGATTAAAAGGTTATTAACTGCTCCATTGTCCCCCTAACGGTCTGTTTATAAAAATTAATAAAAATGATCCTTATACTCTTCCAGAGGTAACAGAAAATTTGAATTCATAGCATATCTTTCAAGCTGATTATGATTATATAAAGTACAAATTACAAAGTGACCATTTCAAAGTATCCTCTCGACAGTAGGAGGATAGGTAAAAACAGGTAACCGACATTTTTTGTAAAAAATTTCAACTTTTGTCGGACAAACAGTAGGATACGGCATTGGCATTGTGAGACTTTCCGTCCAATAACAACCTAAAACAAGGTGAATTCAATACCGTAATTTACCAGATTGATAAAAGAAATGGACCGGGTGGTTGGATTTGAACCACCCACGACCTCATCAATGCTAATTGTTGTTAGACGAGCGTGTTCAAACTCCACCCAGTCCAACTTGTCTCTGTATGAGAGGTTAAGTTGCTGTTGCGGTGGCTGCTATCATTTTTCTCACAGTGTACCAGTTTGATTTCCTGCTTCTCTTTCTGTCGTCTGATTCTCTCCTTCTCCCTGTACGATCACTTCACCAGTCATCCATGGATGGAGTGCACAGAAGTATGGATACGTACCAGGTTCTTCAAACGTTACGGTGAATGAGCTAATTAGTGGAAACGGGAACGATGGTTCTTCTAATGCTGGTTGCTGTAGTCCTTCCTCTGTTGCTTGGGGCGTTTCTTCACCGTCCGGCCCTGTCGTGACATCGTTAGTCGTAGTAGTGGTTGTTGTTGAATTGTTTGTTGTAGTTGTTTCATTCATTGGAGCACCTATAGGCGGCAATTCAGAAAATATGATGCCAGAATTTATTACCTTCTCGGTGCCATCCATAGTATATTGTATGTCTTCTGTTTCATTGAGGTAGCTGGTCTGATTATTTGCATCAAGCACTGAAGGATAGAATGCATCTTTGTTTAAGGCAACAATTGCTTCTCTGCCATCTGGAGCCTGTGTCAGGATAGGCTTACCAACATTAAACGGTGGCAGCAGTTCAAAGCTTGTTTCCCCTCCTAAGACAGCAAATGGTACTATTATGTCAGACATTACGTTCTGGTCCAAGACAAATGTTACTGTATGTAACTCGGAGAGTTCAGCAGGGCTGTACCATGTCACACTTTCTCCTGCATTAATTTCAACTGTCTGTGGGGTAAAGGTGTAGTATTGAACAGTGAAGTTACTGTCTTCACCAACTGCTACCTTTACACTTTCTTCCCGTGTCGGTGTTGTCTGTGTTTGGTTCATTGTTTCTGGTGATTGCATTGGTTCTGTAGTAACGGTGGTCGCAAAAGTAGCTTCTACTAGTCCATTTGCCAGTAAAAACATCAAAAGGACCAAGGCTAAAAATGCAGCATAGTAGACGTTTCCTTTCATAAGAGGTAAAGTAACATCACCCATTTAAGGAATACTTCGACAGACACTTTATCCTAATCTGTAATGCTCTTTAGTTCCTATTTTCTAGGAGAGTGATATATTTCATAAGTCAATATTATAAGGATATCCACGTGCCTTATACATCCGGCGATCCTTATGGAATTTGATCCCTTTTGTGCAAACCTTACAAAGAGTCTCTTCTTTTGATGTTGTTGTCTGATTTTGCCCGACAAGTATCAAGAACCAGCTCATTTTAATGACGTAGTTATCCTGATTGATAAAAATGGGCCGGTCGGGAATTTGAACCTACGACTACCTCAGCTTGTTCTAATTCTTGTCATCTAGTGCCACTTCATCCTCTATCACTATGTCTATTCTGTTTTATCATCACAAAAAGCTCATGGAATGCATTTCAGAAGTTGAGCGAATAGAAGAGGCTGGAGTCAATAACAGCAGCAAGAATAAGGAATTGACCAAAAGGAAGAAGAGCAAAGATGCAAAAAGTTTCCAGAATCCTTAAGTGCCTTACTTTCGACATTGACGTCGATGGCATTAGGTGAAATAGTGGCAGAACTGCGTGGCAAAGTTGCAAGTCTAAGAGCAATGCCAGACGACAAAGTTGAAGTTACACTCCAAGGCAGCGGCAAGTTGCTTGGAAGTGAAGTAATAGATATAACTACATTCTCATCAACTATGAGACCCAACGGGACAGTCTATGGTGAGGGACAGACAATACTTATGTTAAGCGATGGTAGTGGTTCAGCGACATGGAAGGGTTCTGGAGTTGGCAAGCCTACGGGACAGGGTGGATGGAGATATTCTTTCGGAGGTGCCTTTCAGACTGTTACATCTGAGAAGTTGGGACGCCGCCTACTTGATGTTTATATTGTTGGCGAATACAATTCGGACGAGAATGGAAATTACCAATGGAAGGTTTGGGAGTGGAAATACTAACCTAAATAAAACACTCTATTCGCTTATTGTGTTGAACAAAATCCTTTAGCTCCATATACTTCTTTTTTTCAGTATCGTAAAATTTCCTTTCCATACATTGGTAGTCATCAGTTCTTATAATTTATAATACCAGCTGTTGTTTTGTACAATCGTCCTTTTTATTGAATCTCAATAAGATATAGAGGAGCCGCATTCTGTTTCTGAGCGTGAAAAACAACATTTTTAGGCTATGGTGGGAAAACATGGACCAGGTGGTGGATTTGAACCCGCGACCCTTTATTCTAACGCTGATTGCTTTGGAAATGGCATATAGAATGGGCAGAGCTATTGAAAGACTTGAGAAATTTCGTCACTAGCACAACATAATAGTAAGCTGAAGATCCTATTTGTGTAAAAACTTAAAACAGGCTGGTGTTATTGCTTGCACTCTTTCCAAGAGTGTAAAGGGTCAATCCCTGCCTATTTCTTTTTTATCGATAGGCAAAAAGAATACTTTCTGCGTGTTTACCTAGGAATCTGTACGGTGCAAAGGTCCTAGAGATAAGATAGAATTCAATTGCAGTTGACAGCACATCAAGCCATCAGAATATTGTCAAAATTGTCAGCGTTTTGAGAATAATCAGTTGCACTTTGACGTAAATAATCCACAATCTGACAAATTGATGGTTGTTAGCAATATTTATAATTAAACTTCATCTATATCTAATTCAACAAAATGGCGGCAAAAATTCAGAAAAAAAGTCTAGATTCTTCACCTGATGAGACACGAACTTTTGAAAAAGGAAAAATCGAACTTGCGAATCTTGGTGATGTTACCATAGGACGAGGCATTTTAGAACCAGGCTGGAGCTGGGAAAAATGTGTCAAGCCAATAGCTAAAACAAATAGCTGTCAAGCTCCACATACACAATACATTGTTTCAGGAAGAATGAAGGTCGTAATGGATGATGGAACAGAAGAAGAATTTGGTCCTGGAGACGCTGCGCTAGTTCCACCGGGTCACAATGCCTGGGTAGTTGGAAACGAACCTGTAGTTTCAGTTGACTTTACAGGCTTAAAGGACTATGCTAAGAAGAGTTGAACCAGTTAAAGAGTAGTAACAGTTATTGACTGGCAAGGAGGTATTTGGTCCTAGCCAAGATGCACTTGCTCGTACAGCCTGGAAGGCTTTATTCGATAATCATGTCATAGCTGCCAATTTCTGATTACATAATAATGATTTATAATGATGAGTTGACGGTAATACTATCACCATCACCTAATGTCGTAGTATATGGTTCAACATCTGTATTGTGAGAGTTCGTTTCATCACTATTCTCCTCATCATCATCTTCTCCATCATTTGCTCCTTCTGTGACTTCTATTGTTCCTGAACCTACAATTTGTGCGACATTTTCTATTTCTTCGCCATCATCACCATCTTCTTCTTCATCATCAACGTCAATCCCTTCTCCTGATATTACTGCATCATCAAATTCCTGTCCTCTTATTATAAGACCTGAATTTCCTGCCAAATGATACTCACTCTCTTCTATGTCAGAGAAAGTGGTGTTTTCCACGATATTATTTTGACTTCTTGACGCGCTAACACCATCCCGAGAGTCAGATATGGCATTATTATAGACTATGTTACCCTCAGTCACGCCATCATCTGCTATATCAGGATTAAGCAACCGTATTCCATTTGAAGTTGCTCCTTCAACTGTATTGTTGTATATTTGGTTATTTGGTGATTCTGATAACAGTACCCCGGTACGTGCATTAATGACATGGTTATTTCTTGCAATTGAATCAGTCATGTTTCTTGAGAAGAAAATTGCAGCATTAGTGGTATCTTGTATCAAATTTCCCTCAATGAGTATGTTCCAGCACCTGTCCGAACAGATTACCCCTATTGGGTTGTCATGAAGCCAATTATTTGTAATAATCATGTCATGAGTTGTAGTATGAGGGTCTAAAGCGTATTTGATATTGTTGTAATATTCATTACCATCAACTGTAATATTGTATGCGCCGTTAGAATAAAATGCAAACCACATATCATGAAATTTACTGCCTCTAATTTCCATATCGTGAGACGGGCCCTCTCCAAAGAGGTCAAATCCTCTTCGTCCCGGCTCAACATCTCCTAAATACCCAAATTCGGAATTTATTATTTGAGAGCCTTCACTTGCAGCAAATTGGATATACCCTCGGCGGATAGTACCATTCATATCTTGCTCTATTACATCGTCTTCTTCTGTGTCCCAAGATGTTATTGTTACACCATTTACCAGTATTGTTCCATGAATTATTATTCCATTTTCTCCAGCTAACTTTAGGTATTGCAAACCACCATCCTGATTTGAAGTCATTGAAAAGCTCACACCGTCAGCTACATCTAGATTAGCTTTTAGGATGTATTCACCATTTCCTAGATTCTCAACTATGTCAGGGTCATTTATGGTCTGAACGACATCTTGAAAGGAAGCATTACAGCTGATGGTGATGGTGCTTTCTGATTGGTCATAAGCTATACACGCTCCTCCCTCCGCAGTAAAGCGAAGATGATGGTGCTCCAGCTGTTGCCCATATGGCATTATGTTTGTTATGAGGAATAGAATAAGAGTAGTAACGGCAGCAGCGACCGCGGTATATTTTTTATGAAGGGAAGTCATATATTGTTACTTTGAGACGTATATAGAGTATTGGTAAACTTAAATGAATTCTGGTTTGAACTCTAGAAGAAATTATAATTCGAAGTAAGAATATGTACTATATAAGTAATAACTAGAACAAAAATTATTATCATTATTACTTTAAGATGGACGAGGAATCACTGTCGTTTCTTCTGTTCCAAACCTTTCTGATAAAGCAGCGTTTATTTTTGCTAGTATTTCATGGGCTTCTTTTAAAGTTAGATTTTGGTCTAGGACTACGTGGAGTTGTGCTGAGAATGCATGACCTAGAGGTCTTATTAGCACATCATCTACATTTACATGGAGAACTTTTGCTCGATAAATCTTTCTATGTCATTTTCCATCTTCAGGTATTGACTGCATCTACTAAGACCAATGTTGATTCTTTTAATGCTATATATGCCATATAGAAAATGTATCCAAAGCAGTTGCGGCTAATTGTTGTAAGTATTTGATAGATCTCTAGCAGCCCTTCTTCTCTCTACCGTGTTCCTACGCTTTGCCCCAAGTCTGCTGCCACATTTATTAAAATTTTTGTTCTTGCAATACAATATTCCCTATTATAAAACATCCTTCGTCGGTTGAGAGCTATGATTTTGTTTCCTGAACACACACATAGTAACATTAGCAGCAACAATGGAAATTACAGATGCAACAATTGCTATTCCCCATTCCGTCAAATTCAACGGATGTAGCTCAGAGACATCACTCAATGGTTTGGTATAGATCGCTACTACCAGCAACCCCAATGACAAGCCGATCGCCCCAACCAGCGGTTTATTGACCTCGTTGAATTTACCTAAAATTCCTTTTAGTGTAGAAGAGTAGTTCAAAACATGCCAGGTTTGTGCAAGGCTTAAAGTGGAGAACGCCATGGTCGGAGCTACTGAATATTCGTCTTCCTGCGATAGCGCCCATAGAAACACAGCAATTGCTGCAGCTGTCATAAATGCTGATTGTACACATATGTCAAGCCATTCCTTTCTAGAGATCAGGGGTTGGTGTTTTGCAGGCGGTCTAATACCTATAGAATTTTTATCGCCTTTTTCTGCTGCAAGCGCCAGTGCAGGGAATGTGTTTATTGTAAGGTTCATCCATAATAGTTGCAAAGGAAGCAAGGGAAATGGTAATGCCATCGCTATAGCAACAAGCATGGTCATTACCTCACTTATGTTGCATGAAAAGAGGTAGCGGACGAATTTCTTGATATTGGCAAAAATAAGCCTCCCTAGCTCTATTGCATGTGTTATCGTAGTAAAATTATCATCAAGAAGGATTAATTCTGCGGATTCTTTTGCTACATCGGTTCCTTTCTTTCCCATGGCTACGCCGATATCTGCTTGCTTGAGAGCAGGCGCATCGTTAACACCATCTCCTGTCATTGCTACTATGTGTCCTCTTCTCTGAAGGGCTTCTACTATCTTTAATTTGTGCTCCGGTGTTGCTCGTGCAAAGACCCTTATTCTATCAATATCTTCGGTCAGTTTCTCTATTGACATCTTTTCTAATTCACTTCCAGTCATTACGGTCATTGTTGAATCAATGTTCTTGATTACACTGTCACTGCCGTCATCTATTATCTTCAATTCTCTAGCTACCGCCTTTGCAGTAACAGGATGATCGCCTGTTATCATTATCACCCTTGTCTTTGCCTGTTTCATAAATTCAATAGCATTCTTTACTTCGGCTCTGGGAGGATCATATATAGCAGCTATTCCCAGTAAAATGGCATCATCCTGTGCAATCACATTCGCATAATTATCCTCATTCTCTTCCTCTTTGCCTAGCTCTTTGTATGCAAGCATGAGTAGCCTATAGCCCTTGGCGGTAACTTCATTTGTGGATCTTTGGATATTGTTTACTTTGACTGGATCAAGTTTTACAATATTTCCGTTTTCTCTTACTCTGTTACATATTGGAAGAATAGATTCTGGCGCACCTTTAATGAAGGCATAAATTTTGCCACTATCATGCGTCTTATGCACAGTCGTCATTCTTCTTGTCTTTGGGTCAAATGGATCTTCCCATATCCTCTCATTTTCTTCTTCTAACTTCTTTTTTTCGATGCCGCTCTTGTGAGCAGCAACAACTAGCGCACCCTCTGTAGTGTCCCCCTGAAGAATCCATTGCTTTCCGTCGTATGATAATTCTGCGTTGTTGCATAATGCGCCAGCCTTTAGAAACATCAACAGGTCCGGTTCTTTAATCAGGTCGGCTATCTCTTTGCCATCCTTGTATAATTTGCCTATTGTAGGGTCAAAACCTTCGCCGGTCAAACAAACAGTACCACTACTGCTATTGCCACCCAATACAATTTCGCGGAGTGTAGGCTCGTTTTTCGTCAATGTTCCTGTTTTATCTGTACATATAACAGTGACGGAACCAAGTGTTTCTGCACCGGCTAATCTTCTTATCAAAGCATGCTTTTTTGCCATTCTCTTAACACCAATAGCAAGTGTTATCGTTGCAACTGCAGGTAATCCTTCAGGAACGGCAGCGATGGCTAACACTATTCCGCTTAGAATTATAGCTCCAATCATAAATCCTTGGAAATAACCTATTGCAATGTACAAACCCGTTATTCCAAAAACTGCAATGACAAGTGTCTTTCCTAACTTTTCTAATTTGTGCTCAAGAGGTGTTTTGCCGCCACTTACCCCTTGTAACAGCTCGCCTACCTTACCTATCTCTGTCTGTTTGCCTATAGATACAACTATTGCTTTTGCTCTTCCTTCAAGAACAAGCGTACCCATATAGCACATGTTTATTCTGTCTGCGAGCTCAACTTGACCTAGAATCGTATCGCCATCCTTTCTTACTCCTTGCGATTCTCCTGTCAGTGGAGATTCATCTATGGTCAGATCAAAGGATTCAATCAACTTGCAATCGGCAGGTACCTTGTCCCCAGCTTCAAACTCCACTATATCGCCAGGCACCAAATCATGTGCGTTAATTTCTATTTCGTGACCATCTCTGAGTACCTTTGCCTTTGGTGCTCTAAGCGTAACTAACGAGCTTATTGCCCGCTCTGCACTTTTTTCCATAAAGAATCCAAAGCCTACAGTCATGAATACGACTGCAAAAATTGCAATTGATTCAAGGATTCTTCCCAATGAATATGATAGCACAGATGCTGCTAAGAGCAGTATGATGGGCAGGTTTTTGAATTGTAATAGAAGGATTTGAGTTGTAGAGCGTTGTTCGACGTCAGCTATAACATTATATCCATACTTTTGACGTCTTGCCCTAACTTCGCTCGAAGAGAGACCCTTGTCCTCGTTAGACCCTAACTTTGAGACGACATCTAAAGCCGACATAGAATGCCCATCGGTCGTTAATATTTTCTCCAGAACAGACAACTTTGGTTTGTACTGGGATTGGAGCATAAACTAGATAAACATGATCCCAGACAGAAAGCTACTATTAAGAAATTTCAATTATTTTTTGTGAATTCAAAGAATTCCGGACAGAGAAGCAAAGGATCCCGCATCATAACTGGTGAATCCCCATCAATAACGCTGGCACCTACAGAAGGAGAAACTGCAACAGGATGAGGAAGGCAGATAAAAAACTCATAGACCCTCAGGTTTTTGAACTTTGTATAATAGATTAGATAAATGCATGTAGTGTCGAGTGTTGCCCAGTAAAGTATAAATCAAAACAAGCGATTCTACAACTGCCATAACAGTGAGAACAGATCAATTTGCTTTTTTAGGAGATAACAAATGTAAATGCAAGGCAGCAATTATTGCTGCCACCGTCACCATAAGCTTGGGTGTTCTTTTATTATTATTGCCAGCTAGTAGCCTTGGATACGGGGCGACAATAATCAGCAGACAAGAAGCCTTTGGACAGTTTGCTCTCCCTCAGTTGGAGGAGCCGGAAGAAGATACTACTACTGCTCCGCAGGAGAATGGAGGTATAGTTGTTGAGGAGGAGGAGCCTGAGGAAGACACAACGACAACTACTACTACTCCT
>Ga0126312_10002794_pt1 | contig 11714 bp, 9 predicted proteins | sample Plot104A_FD_92537 | JGI IMG/M metagenome (GOLD analysis project Ga0126312, IMG submission 92537) | Serpentine soil microbial communities from UC McLaughlin Reserve, CA, USA - Plot104A | ecosystem: Environmental > Terrestrial > Soil > Grasslands | place: USA: UC McLaughlin Reserve, Lake County... | reverse complement strand
GAGGTCGAGGACCTGGAGGCGAGCGAGCGCTTCTACTCCGAGGTGCTCGGCTTCCCTGTCGTTGACCGTTGGCCCGAGCGCGAGGCGATCTGGGTGATGGCCGGCGATCGAACCCGGATCGGCCTCTGGAAGCCGCAGGTCGGACTGTTCGGAAGCCGCGGCGGGGTGCACGTGCACTTCGCGATGCACATCGACGAGTCCGACTACGTCGCGGCGGTCGAGCGCCTGCGCTCTCTGGGGCAGGAGGTACGGGAGACCGAGTTCGACGGCGCCGGCCGCGCCGCCTACGTGAAGGACCCGGACGGCAATCTGGTCGAGGTCTGGACTTGGGACGTCGCCGAGCACCTGCGGCCGTAGCATTCCCGCGGTGCGAACCGCGGCCGATCTGACGGAGCCGCTGTTGCAGGGCGACAAGCGCGCCCTCGCCCGCGCGATCTCGCTGGTCGAGAACGACGACCCGGAGGGCTGGGCGCTCGTGCGCGAGGTCTACCCGAAGACCGGACAGGCCGCCATCGTCGGTTTCACCGGGCCGCCCGGCGTCGGCAAGTCCACGCTGATCGGCCGCCTGATCGAGCACGCCCGCGCCCGCGAGCACGAGGTGGCGGTGCTGTCGATCGACCCAAGCTCACCCTTCACCAAGGGCGCCCTGCTCGGCGACCGCATCCGGCTGTCCGACCACTTCCTCGACCCGGGGGTCTTCATCCGCTCGATGGCGACGCGCGGCTCGCTCGGCGGCCTCTCCGAGGCGACGCTCCAGACCGCTCTGCTGATGGACGCGAGCGGCAAGGACGACGTCTTCCTCGAGACCGTCGGCGTCGGCCAGGCCGAGGTCGACATCATCGACCACGCCGACACCGTGGTGCTCGTGCTGATGCCGGGCTCGGGCGACTCGGTCCAGGCCCTCAAGGCGGGCGTGATGGAGATCCCCGACGTGATCGTCGTCAACAAGTCCGACCACCCGCTCACGGACACCATGGTCCGCGAGATCCGTGGTGTGCTCTCGCTCGGCCCGCAGCAGGGCTGGCGCGTGCCGATCGTGAAGACGGAGGCCTCGCGGGGCGAGGGGATCGAGGAGCTGGTGGAGAAGATCACCGACCACCGCGGGCACATCGAGAGGGAGGGAAAGCTGGCCGAGCGCCGGCGCAGCAACCTGCTCAACGAGGTGATGGCACTTGCCGCCGCGCGGCTCCGTCGCCGCCTCGAGGGCCACACCCGCGACGACCCCGAGGTCAAGGAGCTGTTAGAGGAGGTGGCGGCCCGCCGCCTCGATCCGGCGAGCGCGGCTGCGAAGCTCCTGGAGAGGGAGACCTCCTGAACCCGTCGGATAGCCTCGCGCTGTGAGGAAGGAGCCGCGCGGCTACCGCCTTCGCCGTGGTGAGACCGTGCCCGATGGGGTCGCCCGGATCGCTCGCGGCCGGCTCGATCACGCGCTCGACGAGCTGCGCGGCGTGACGGACAGCTCGTCCGAGGCGGCGGTCCACGAGGCGCGGAAGGACATGAAGAAGCTGCGCGCGCTCCTGCGCCTTGCCCGCGACGAGCTCGGCGACGACGTCTACCGGCGCGAGAACGAGTGCTTCCGCGATGCCGCCCGGCGGCTGTCCGGGGTCCGGGACGCGGACGTGATGCTGGCCACGCTCGACCGTCTGGACGGCTCATTCAAGGAGCTTCGCCACTCGCTGAAGGAGCACCGCCGGGCGCACCCCGATCGCGGCGACGGCGTCGTGATCGCCGAGCTGCAGCAGGCCCGCCTCCGCGTCGATCGCTGGCCGCTCGAGCACCACGGCTTCGAGGCTATCGAGGGTGGTCTGCGGCGGGTCTACCGTCGAGGGCGCCGCGCCCAGGACGCGGTCGAAGCCGAGCCGAGCACGAAGACCCTGCACGAGTGGCGCAAGCGGGAGAAGGACCTCTGGTACCACCTGACCCTCCTGCGCGGGGCCTGGCCGGCGCCACTCGAGGCCACCGCCGACGAGGCCCACGCGCTCTCCGAGCGACTGGGAGACGACCACGACCTCGCGGTCCTGCATGCCTGGGCGCACGCGCAGCCCGACGCGGGGGCGCTGGACCGCTTCGACGGGGCCGTGGAGCGCCGCCGCGCCGAGCTGCAGGCCGATGCCCTCGACCTCGGCCGCCGCCTCTATGCGGAGCGTCCGCGAGCGTTCGCTGCCAGGCTCGGCGGCTACTGGTCGGCCTGGCACGGGCACGGCACGAGTTAGGGTTCCCTAATACGATCCAGTCCCGATGGCGGGACGGCTCGAGATCTGGGCGGCGCGGCTCTGGAACGTCTTCAACGAGGGGCGGCCCTTCTCGCTCGTCTATCCAACCCTGATCCTGCTCGCAGCCGCGCCGCTGGGGCTGCTGGGCGAGCTTCCGCTGGCGCTCGTGCTGGCCCGCTTCCCGTTCGCGCTCCGTGGGCGCCTCCTCCTGTGGCTCGCCGCGGCCCTGGCGGTGCCAATCCTCGAGCCCTGGCGCGCGCCTGCCCTACTGGCGGGCGCGCTGGCGGGCTACCTGGTCTTCACCGTGTTCGTGTGGGGCGGCCTCTACTACCGCCTGCGCACCGGGGCGCCGTGGACGAACTTCCTCCGCTTCTGGCGCCTGGTCCTGACGAACTCCGACCCAACCAGCGGCAATGCCCCCGAACAGGTCCCGAAGCTCCTGATGACCCTGAGCGCCGGCGCCCTGCTGGCCGAGGAGCCAACGATCGGCTCGGCGACCCGGATCGCCGCGGCCGCGGCGATAGCGGCGGTGCTGGGAACGATCTGCTGGCGCCGGTTCAAGCGGCAACTGCCCGTCTACCCCTCTGCAAGCTGCCAGCTGCCAGCTGCCAGCCCCCGTGCGAAGCGCGCCTACGTAATCGTGATCGACGGCTGCAATCGCTCCCGCCTGCGCCAGGCCGACACGCCCTGCATCGACCGCCTCACAGCCGAGGGCACCGAGTACCTCCAGGTCGAGCCCGCCTACCCGGCCCGTACCGTCGTCTGCTTCTCCTCGATGCTCACCGGGGCAGCGCCGGCCGAGCACGGGATGCTGTCCAACTTCGCCCCGCGGCTCGGGGTGCGCCGGGAGTCGATCTTCGACGTGCTCGAGCGCCACGGCCGCAGCGGCCGGCTCGTGGGCATCGCTCACCTGCTCGATCCGTTTCCCCACCACACCCGACCGGTGACCTCCGTGCAGCCCACCGAGCGGCTCGACCGCTCATTGCGAGCCGAGGCCGAGCGCGTCGTGACGGAGGAGGATCCCGATCTGCTCGTGCTCCAGCTGCTGGCGGCCGACCAGACCGGCCACGTGCGCGGAACCAGGAGCCGCGAGTACCTCGACCGCCTCGAGGAGACCGATAGCCACGTCCAGGCGTTCCTCGACTTCCTCCGCCGCTCTGGCCGGCTCGACGGTGCCACGTTGATCGTGATGGCGGACCACGGCCAGGGACGCGGCATCGGCGGCCACGGCCACCTCGACTGGGGGGAGCGACCAGTGCCCTTCCTGGTCTGGGGGGAGGGGGCCGCGCCCGGCGCAATCGTCCGCGAGCCGCGCTCGATCCTCGAGCTGGCGCCCACGATCGCCGCCCTTCTCGGCCTCGCCCCACCCGCCGCCGCGCGCGGCCGTCCACTCGTACCCGTGACCGACCCGTCGGTCGAGCCGGCGGCGATCCGCGGCCGCTGCCTGGCGATTGTCGTCGCCCGCGACGAGGCGCGCTCCGTCGGCTGGGTCCTGTCCCGCGTCCCCGCCGAGGCGGCGGGGATGCCGGTCGACGTGCTCGTCGTGGACGACGGCTCGCGGGACGGCACCCCTGAGGTGGCGGGCGCAGCCGGGGCCCGGGTGCTGAGCCACCGGCGCTCGCGCGGCCTCGGCGCGGCCCTGCGCAGCGGCCTGGAGATCGCGCGGGACGAGCGCTACGCGGCGGCCGTCTACGTCGACGGTGACGGCGAATACGACCCCTCGCAGCTCGAACGCCTGCTCGAACCCGTGGCGACCGGCCGCGCGGACTACGTGCTCGGCTCGCGCTTCCTGGGCCACCGGGATGGCATGGCCTGGCACCGGGTGCTGACCAACCGCGCCGCGAGCGCCGCGCTCGGCACGTTGATGGGCACGGTGCTGAGCGACGCCCAGACGGGCTTTCGCGCCTTCTCGCGACGCGCGCTCGACGGGGCCCGTATCCGCCACGACTACAACTACGCGCAGGTCCTCACGCTCGCCCTGTGGGGGGAGGACATCGAGCCGGCCGAGGTCCCGATCGCCTACAGGCGGCGCGCGCACGGGCGCTCGTTCGTCCGCTACCCGGAGTACCTGGCCCGCGTCGCGCCGGCCGTCTGGCGGGAGTGGCGAAAGGCACGGGCCTCGCGCAGGGCCAGGATCAGCAGGGCGGCCCCGATCGCACCGGCGAGCAGGTTCGGCCACGGCGATCCGTCGAAGAACGGGAAGGCCTCGGTGAGCCGACCGAACGGCGCGTCGGGCCGGTCGGTCACGAGCGAGCCGCCCCCCCAGCGGACGTCCACGTAGAGCCATACCGAGGCAGCGAGCGTCAGCGTCACCAGCAGCACCCCGACGCGCGGCGCGTGGCGGAGTCCCCAGGCGACTAGCGGCACGGCAAGCGGCAGGCCCGCGAGCAGGTGCCTGGGCGGGAACCAGAAGCCGAACATGGTGGGCGCGAGGAACGCGGCCACGAGCAACTGCGCGCCCAGCAGGGCGGCGCAGAGGCCCGCCGTGAGCTCGATCTCGCGAACGGCGGGCACCGCCCGTGCGAGCCGCTCGCGGTGCGAGTGCCACAGCCACCACAGCCCCACGAAGACGAGTGCGAAGACGGGGGCCCAGCGCAGCAGTCCGTAGTCGCGGTCGATGAAGAGCGCCACGAGCCGGTAGGCCCGTTCGGCGTAGCCGCCAGGGAAATGGGCATCGGTGGCCGTCTCGCCGGAGAAGTCGGCCGAATACGGCGTCAGCCCGCTGTAGAGCGCCTCGTTAATGGCAACGAAGAGCGCCGCGCTGAAGCCCGCCACCTCGGCCGAGCCGACCGCGAGGGTGCGCCGCCGAGCGCGCCACAGCGTGCGAAGTGCGAAGTAGCCGATCACGAGTCCGGCCGGCACGAACTTCGTCCCAAGCCACGGCAGGACGCCGAGCAGCGCGAAGCAGCCGAACGCCTCACGCGCGCGTGGGCGCGGGCCGAGCCTCAGCGCGAGCAGGGCGGCCCCCGCCAGGCAGGCGGCGGCGCTGAGCTCCGGGTAGACGGCGGTCCCATAGGCGATGAAGGGGGGCGACAGCCCGACCGCGAGCGCCGCGCCGAGGGCCCACGGGTCGGGCGCGACTCGCACCGCCAGCCTGTAGCCGAGGGCCACCGCCAGCGCCGCCACCGCTGCCAGGAAGAGCTCGACACCGTGCGCGCCGCCGACGGCGAAGGCGGGAGCAATGAGTGCCGGGAAGCCGACGCCGTGCGGCTCGTTGAGCCGCCCGTCGGTTGCCTTGCCGTGCTGGTCGAGCGGGTAGGGGTAGAAGCCCGAGTAGGCGCGCGCCGCGTACTCGTCGGTCACGTCGATGTTGCCGTCCTCCACGAGCGACTTCGCCGCGAGCAGGTAGTGCGGCTCGTCGCCGGCGTAGTCGGAGTCTCGGAAGGCATGAAGCCCGAGGGTGGCCGAGTAGGCTCCGAGCAGCAGCAGGAAGAGGGCGGCGGTCCGTCTCACCGCGGTCAGCAGCCGAGCTGCCGCGCGATGATCATTTGCTGGACCTCGTCGGTGCCCTCGCCGATCGTGAGGATCTTCGCGTCGCGGTAGAAGCGGCATACGGGGTACTCCTCGATGTAGCCGTAGCCGCCGTGGATCTGCACGGCATCCTCGGCGGCCCTCACCGCCAGCCGCCCCGTCTTCAGCTTGGCCTGCGCGGAGGTGAGGGTGAAGTCGCGCCCGGCGTCCTTCTCGAGCGCCGCCTTGTAGGTGAGCAGCCGAGCCGCCTCGATCTCCGCGGAGATGTCGGCGAGCTTGATCTGGATCGCCTGGTGTCTAGCGATCGGCTGGCCGAAGGCGCGGCGCTCCTTGGCGTAGGCGAGGGCCTCGTCGAGCGCCCCCTGGGCGAGCCCGACCCCCATCGCCGAGACGCCTATCCGTCCGCCGTCGAGGGTCTGGAGAAACTGCTTGAAGCCGTCGCCGCGGCGGCCCACGAGGTTCTCGTCCGGCACTCGGCAGCCGTCGAACGCGAGCGGGCGCGTGTCCGATGCGTTCCAGCCCATCTTCCGGTAGGGCGCCTCGACGGTGTAGCCGGGCGTGCCGTTCGGGACGAGCAGGTTGGAGACCTCCTTATCAGCGGTCCGGGCCGTGATCGTCACGCAGCCAGTCATGTCCGTGCCGGCATTGGTGATGAACTGCTTTGCGCCGTCGATCACCCACTCGCCGTCCTCGGGCCTGGCCGTGGTCCTCGTGTTACCGGCGTCCGATCCGGCCTCCGGCTCCGTGAGCCCGAAGGCGGCCAGGCGCTCGCCGGAGCACAGCCTCGGCAGCCACTCGCCCTTCTGCTGGTCCGAGCCGAAGGCGTAGATCGGCCAGGTGCCGAGGCTGGTGTGGGCGGCCACGGTGATCGCGACGCTCGAGTCGACCCTCGCCAGCTCCTCGACGGCGATCGTGTAGGCGAGCGTATCGGCGCCCCCGCCGCCGTACTCCTCCGGATAGGGGATTCCCATCAGCCCGAGCTCGCCCAGCTTCTCGACGATCTCGTACGGGAAGCGCTTCTCGCGGTCGAGCTCTTCGGCCACCGGCCCGACCTCAGCCTCGGCGAAGTCGCGAACGAGGCGCCGGATGTCCTGTTGCTCGTCGCTGAGGTCGAGGTTCACGCGCGGCGGATCGTATAGTCGCCCGCGATCGCCCCGTGGACCGCAACTCCATGCTCTGGACCCTCGTGCTCTTCTTCGGCGCGTCGATCCTCTTCGGTTCCCTGCGGCAGGCGACCGAGGACTCCGGAACCGGCGTAACCCTGGCGGTGCAGTTCGGCGCGCTCGCCGTCCTCATCGTCGCGATCGTGATCGTGGTGCGGCGGCTGCGCCGCTGATGCCTCGCGGGGCCCGAATCCGCGCAAGGTTAGTATCGCGCCATGGCTGTGGCCGCGAGCGTCCTGACCGACCAGCAGCGTGAGACGCTCGGAGCACTCTGCGACACATATGTCCCATCGGTCGACGTGGACAGCGGCGACCCGGTCGAGCGCGAGTTCATGGCGAGGGCGGCGTCCGCGATGGACGTCCCGGCTCTGATCGAGCAGAGCTTCGCGGACACGCTCCTGCCGGATGAGATAGCCGCCTTCGCGGGCCTGCTCGACGCCCTCGCGGCGGAGGGGTTCGCCGCGGCCGAGCTCGACGCGCGGACGGCGATCATCCACGCGTTCCGCGACCAGGACCCCGAGGCCAAGCTCGGTCTTCACTCGCTGAAGTCGCTCACGCTGCTCTTCTTCTACGCCCTGCCCGACGAGCAGGGACACAACCCCAACTGGGAGGCGATCGGCTACTCCGGCCCCGTATCGGCGCCGCCCTCACCCTCGGAGGCCCCGAAGACGATCCGGGTGGAGGAGGTCTCGGGTGCGTCCGCCGCGCTCGAATGTGACGTCTGCATCGTCGGCTCGGGCGCCGGGGGCGGAGTGATCGCCGCGCAGTGCGCGGAGGCCGGCAAGGACGTGCTGGTGCTCGAGGCCGGCGCCTACCGCAACGAGGCCGACTTCAAGCAGCTCGAGCTGGTGGGGATGCAGGAGCTCTACTACGGCGGCGGCCTGGCTGCATCCGAGGACGGCTCGATCTCGATCCTCGCCGGCCAGACGCTCGGCGGGGGCACGGTCGTCAACTACATGAACTGCATCCCCACGCCCGAGCGGATCGTCGACGAGTGGGCCGGGCACGGGATCGTGGGCCTCGACGACTACGAGGCCTTCAAGCGCGATCACATAGACGCGGTGATGGATCGGATCAACGCGAACGCCGAGGCCACGACCCAAAACGAGACGCACCAGAAGCTGATGGCGGCCTGCGATGCCCTCGGATACGAGCACCGCCCGATCGTCCGCAACGTGTCTCTGGACGACGAGCCCGAGCAGTGCGGCTTCTGCTTCGCCGGCTGCCCGCGGGGATGCAAGCGTTCGGCGATGAAGACCTGGCTCCAGGACGCCTCGGACGCCGGCTCACGCTGCGTCGTGGGCTGCCACGCGGACACCGTCCTGGTCGAGGACGGGCGCTGCGCGGGGGTCGCCGCGACGGTCACCCACGATGATGGGTCCGCGACCGCGCTGACGGTCCACGCGCCGACCGTGGTGGTCGCCTGCGGCTCGATCGAGTCGCCCGGGCTGCTCATGCGCAGCGGCATCGGGGGCCCCGCGGTGGGCAAGCACCTGCGGCTGCACCCCGCCTACCTCGTCCCGGGCGTCTACGACGAGCCGATCGAGGGCTGGCGCGGCCAGATCCAGTCGCTCGTCTCGGACAAGTTCGCGGACATCGAGGACGGCTGCGGCTTCCTCTTCGAGGCCACCTCGATGCACCCCGGGATCGTTTCGGCCTCGATGCCGTGGGAGTCCGGCGCGGCGCAGAAGGAGCTGATGCAGGCGTTCCGCTGGCTGGCGCCCTTCATCTCGGTTGCCCGCGACCACGGCGAGGGCGAGGTCGTGATCGACGCGTTCGGCCGCCCGGTGGTGCGTTGGGGCCTGTCGGACCCGGTGGACGAACGCCTCGCGGTGCGCGCCCACGTCGAACTGGCGCGGCTCCACCGGGCGGCCGGGGCTCAGCAGATCTACACGCTGCACGCGCGGGACATCCGCTGGCGCCAGGGTGAGGACTTCGACACCTACCTCTCCGCCCTCGAGTCGGCCAGCTACGCGCCCAACGACGTGACCTGCTTCACGGCCCACCAGATGGGCTCGTGCAGGATGGGCTCGGATCCCTCGGATTCCGTCGCCGACGGTCGCGGCGAGCTGCACGATGTCAAGGGCGTCTGGATCGGGGACGCGAGCGCCTTCCCGACTGCGCCCGGCGTGAACCCGATGGTGTCGATCCAGGCGCTGGCGCACAGGACGGCGGAGGAGCTGCTCGCGAGCTGAGCCGGGATGCACGGGTACGATCGGCCGAGATGAGGCTGTGCTGGCCCGCCGCTCTCGACCTTCGCCGTTCCCCCCGCAACGCGGACTTCGGCGAGCTCCAGGAGTCCTTCCTGGTCTCCGCCGTCGGCACGATCCTGGTCATCCGCACCCAGCTGTGGCTGACCAACTACCCCCAGCTCGGCGGCGGCGGGCTGCACATAGCGCATCTCCTCTACGGCGGCATCTTCATGGTGCTGGCGATCGGCCTGCTGGTCACCTTCCTGGGCCGCTCGCCGCGCTTCCCGGCCGCTGTGATCGGCGGGGTGGGCTTCGGTTTCTTCATCGACGAGCTCGGCAAGTTCATCACCTCCGACAACAACTACTTCTTCGAGCCGGCCGCGGCGCTCATCTACCTCGTCTTCATCGGGATGTTCCTGCTGACGCGCGCCCTGCAACGCCGGCGAGGCCTGTCGCCGGCCGAGCGGCTCTCCAACGCCGTCGACCTGATCGGCGAGGCGGCGCGGCACGACTTCGACACGGACGAGAAGCGACGGGCGCTCGAGTTCCTGGAAGGGGCCGATCCGGCGCACCCCCTGGCGGAGCCGGTGCGCCGCCTGATCTCGGAGCTGGACGCGATCCCGGCTCCCGCTCCGTCGCAGCTCTCCCGCTGGGCGCGCGCCGTTCGGGAGCGCTACCGGCATCTGATTGAGAAGGGCTGGTTCCGGCCCCTGATCGCCTGGATCTTCGGCCTCTGGGCCCTGCTCTCGGCGGCGGCGATCCTGGAGCTCGTGTTCTCGGTGGGTATCGACCTGGGTGGCGCCCGCTCGGGCTTCGGCTCGGATTCGCTCTCGCACCTGACGTTCATCAACATCGCGAGCCTGTGCTCGACCGCCGTCTCAGGCGTTCTGGTGCTGATGGGCCTCCGCCGCCTGCACGAGGGGGACCGGTTGGGCGCCTACCGGCTGTTCGACCGCGCGCTCCTCGTGTCGATCTTCCTCACGCGTGTTCTCGTTCGTCGAGTCGCAGTTCGGGGCGATCTTCGGAGTGGCGCTGGACGTCCTACTGCTGGTGACGCTGCGCTACGCGGCACAGCAGGAGCAGCGGATCGAACGCGGCGCAGGCACAGCCGGGGAAGGCGCATTCGGATCGTCGGCTGTGGGTATTTGAGACTGGATGCCTCGTGACAAGCCGCCATTCAGAGCCGACCACGTAGGCAGCCTGCTCCGCCCGCCGGAGCTGCTCGACGCCCGCGAGAAGCACGCCGCCGGTCAGATCTCCGACGAGGAGCTGAGGACGGTGGAGGACGATGCGATCCGTGACGTCGTGCGGATGCAGGAGGAGGTGGGGCTCCAGTCGGCCACTGACGGGGAGTTCCGCCGCGCCTCCTGGCACATGGACTTCATCTACTCCCTCGACGGGATCTCGAAGGTCGAGGGCGACATCGTGGTCCAGTTCCACAACGCGGAAGGAGACATCGAGTTCAAGCCGGCCGCTCTCAAGATCGACGGGAAGCTGGGTGTCGGCGAGACGATCTTCGGCGACCACTTCAAGTTCCTCCAGAAGACCGTCGACGGTGCCGTGCCCAAGCTAACGATCCCATCGCCGAGCATGGTCCACTACCGAGGCGGCGCGGCGGCGATCGACCCGAACGTCTACGCCGACCAGGACGAGTTCTGGCGCGACCTCACGGCCGCCTATCGCGAGCAGGTGGCGCGCGTGGCGGAGCTCGGCTGCACCTACCTCCAGTTCGACGACACGAGCCTCGCGTACCTGAACGACCCCAAGCAGCGGGAGATGATGAGCCGGCGCGGCGAGGACGCCGAGCACCTGCACGAGAGCTACATCCGTCACATCAACGAGGCGCTCGCCGATCGAGCCGACGGGCTGACCGTGACGACGCACATGTGCCGCGGCAACTTCCGCTCCTCCTGGGTGGCGGAGGGCGGCTACGACTTCGTCGCCGAGGCGCTCTTCAGCCAGCTCGGCGTCGACGGATTCTTCCTCGAGTACGACGACGCGCGGTCGGGCGGTTTCGAGCCGCTGCGCTTCGTGCCGAAGGGCAAGCTCGTGGTGCTCGGGCTCGTGACCACCAAGCGCGGCGAGCTCGAGTCGAAGGACGAGCTCAAGCGGCGGCTCGACGAGGCCTCGCAGTTCGTCGACATCGACCAGCTCTGCCTCTCGCCGCAGTGCGGCTTCTCCTCGACGGTCGAGGGCAACGTGCTCAGCCACGAGCAGCAGGTGGCCAAGCTGCGGCTGATCGTGGAGACCGCGCAGGAGGTCTGGGGTTGAGCGCCGTTCGGCCCGGGAATAAACCTGACAATTTGGCTATCCGCCTTGCCCCGCCTCTTCTCCTGAGCGCGCTGCTCCGTCGTGGGGATGGCCACGGGTTGTTCGATCGGCCGGAGGAGCCTGCGCTTGCGGTGCTCCACCCGACCGCGGGGCTCGGTGACGCGGTGGGCGCGCTCGCCACCGCTCGGGTGAACCGGGCCCCGCTGGTCGTGCTCGGCCAGCGAAGGGAGTGAGCATGGCTACAGCGCAGATGGAACAGCAGCGACTGCTCATCGGAGGGCAGTGGAAGGACGCGAGCACCGGCAGCTCGTTCGAGCGCACCGATCCGTTCACCGGCGAGCCCGCCGGCACCGCCGCGGCCGCCAGGCGCGAGGACGCCCATGCCGCCGCGGACGCGGCCGCCG
>Ga0126312_10002793_pt1 | contig 11716 bp, 10 predicted proteins | sample Plot104A_FD_92537 | JGI IMG/M metagenome (GOLD analysis project Ga0126312, IMG submission 92537) | Serpentine soil microbial communities from UC McLaughlin Reserve, CA, USA - Plot104A | ecosystem: Environmental > Terrestrial > Soil > Grasslands | place: USA: UC McLaughlin Reserve, Lake County... | reverse complement strand
GCACCGATGGAGCGCACGACCGGCGCCGCGGTCGTGCCCTGCTTGCGGTAGAGCGTGAGCCGAAGCCGGTAGCTCGTGAGCGCGACGCCTTTGGCGGCGAAGAAGGTGTCGATCGCGATCGTGCCCGTTGTGTCGCCCTGACCGCCGAGCGACGTGCGGTGGATGTCGCCCGCGGTCGCGGACGGGATCTGCGACGTCCAGCGGCCCATGACGTACCACTTCGTCGCGGTGCCCGCGGTCGTCGTCCCGCTCATCTCGACCTGGATCCACGTGCCCGAAGGCGTGTCCGCCGTCCAACTCGCTACGAGCTCCGTCAGGCCGAAGCCCGGTGAGTACGTCGGCGAGGTCCACGTCGCGTAGTCGTAGGCCGTGTTGTCGGTCGACCCGTCGAAGGGATCGTCGTACTGAACTGTTCCGGCCGGAGCGCCGATTGTGATCGCGCCGTCGCCCGCGGTGGCGGTCTGGCCGCCCTGGAACGTCCCGGACGCGAAATCGGCGGCGGTCGTCCAGCCGCGGTAGCTGACCTGATCGTGGTTCGCCGGCTGCTTCGCCGGCGCTCCGGTCGCGGTGATCGATGCGGCCAACGCGCAGGCCAGGATCGCGGCTCGTACGACGCTTCGGTGCATGACGCCCTCCCCCCTCGGACGGTGGAAACACTCTCGCGACGGCCGATGGTAGGGCCGCCCTTGCCGTCGTGTCAACGTGCCGGCCGGCTATGACTCCCGCTCCGCGATCAATGGCCAAGCCTGCCGTCGGCGACCGATCGTCGTACGGGCCCCAGCGTCAGACGGGCGGGTGGCCCGAGGGCCGCGCCAACGCGCGAGGTACGCTCCCGCGCGTGGATACCGAACGGGCGAAAGAGCTGTTGGCGCGTGAGCGCAGCAGGATCGAGCGACGGCTCGGGGTGCCCCGTTCGGACGGGAGCGACGAGCTGACGACGATCGATCAGCACCTCGGGGATCAGGCGTCAGACTTGCTCGAGGCCGAGCTGGACGAGGGGCGCGCAGACGACCTTCGCGCCGAGCTGGCTGCCGTCGAGCGGGCCGAGCGGCGACTCGAGGAAGGGACGTACGGGCTCTCGGTCGAGAGCGGCGAGCCGATCCCCGACGAGCGTCTCGAGCTCGTACCCACGGCCGAGCGCACGGCGGAGGAGCAGTCGCGGTTCGACCGCGGCGGGTAGGAGCGCGAGGCATGGATCCCGGGGACGCGGAGCTGGCGGCACGCTCGGCGCCGCGCGACCCGGAGGAGCTGGCGGCGGCGGAGCAGCGTCCGGCCGAGCTGTCGGCGTCGACGAAAGTGGGCGCGGTGCACCTGACGGTCGCCGCCCTCGACCGATCGATCGACTTCTACCGCAGCGCGCTCGGTCTGACGCCGCTCGACGAGCGCGACGGCCGGGTCTCTCTCGGCGCCGGCGAGCAAGAGCTGCTCGTCCTCGTCGAGGAGCCGGGAGCCAGGCCTGCCCACGGGTACACCGGCCTCTACCACTTCGCGCTGCTCGTGCCCCACCGCGCCGACCTCGCCCGCTGGCTCGCGCATGTCGCACGCGAGCGGATCCCTCTGGCGGGCCTCTCGGACCACTTCGTCAGCGAGGCGATCTATCTCGCCGACCCGGACGGCCACGGGATCGAGATCTACGCCGACCGCCCGCGCACGCTCTGGGAAGGCCAGGTCGGTGCGCGAATGACGACGGTGCCGCTCGACGTGACGTCGCTGTTCGGCGAGCTCGACGATCCGGCGACGGCGCCGTTCGGCGGGCTGCCTCCGGGGACGACGATGGGCCACGTCCACCTCAAGGTCGCCGCGATCGCCGACACCGTCGCCTTCTACCGCGACATCCTCGGCTTCGCGCTCGTCGCGCAGTTCGGCGCCCAGGCGGCGTTCCTGAGCGCCGGCGGCTACCACCATCACCTCGGAGCGAACACGTGGGCGAGCGCCGGCGCCGCGGCGCCTCCGCCTGGAACCGCCGCTCTCCGCCAGGCGACCATCGTCGTCGGCGACACCGCCGAGCTCGACCGCGTCCGTGACCGGCTCGAGGAGCACGGTCAGGCGCCGCAATCGAGCAACGGCGGTTTCACCGTCTCCGACCCGTCGGGAAACCCGCTTCTCCTCACGGTCGGCTGACGCGCGCCGCGCGCCGCCCTCCGTCGGTGGACGGCGAGCGCGCGCCGCCGCGGTCTCCGGCGCGCCGCGTGATCGTGGGCGCCCGCGGCGTGCGTAGCTAGGTTCCCGGCCGTGGAGGGGACGCACGGAATGCACGGCGGTGGAAGCGCAGCGGTTCTTACCGCGCTGATCGCGAACATCGGCATCGCGATCGCCAAGTTCGCCGGCTTCTTGCTCACCGGCTCCAGCTCGATGCTCGCGGAGTCGGTGCACTCGGTCGCCGACAGCTCGAACCAGGGGTTGCTGCTGATCGGCGCGAACCGCTCGCGGCGGCGCGCGTCGGAGCTGCACCAGTTCGGGTACGGGCGTGTCCGGTACGTCGCGGCGTTCGTGGTCTCGATCGTGCTGTTCAGCCTCGGCGGCGTGTTCGCCCTCTACGAGGGCTGGCACAAGTTCACCGATCCCCATCCGATCGACTCGTGGCAGTGGGTTCCCGTCGCCGTGCTCCTGATCGCGATGGCGATGGAGGCCTTTGCGCTGCGCACCGCGGTCAAGGAGGCGAACCGCGTCCGTGGCGAAGCGTCCCTCGCGCGCTTCGTCCGTACGTCGCGGTCGCCAGAGATCCCGGTGATCCTGCTCGAGGACACCGGTGCCCTGGTAGGCCTCGTCTTCGGTCTGTTCGGGGTCGGGATGACGCTCGCCACCGACGACGGCCGCTGGGACGCGGTCGGCTCCGCCGCGATCGGACTGCTGCTCGTGGTCATCGCCGTCTTCCTCGCGTGGGAGATGCGTTCGATGCTGATCGGCGAGTCGGCCCTCCCGGAGCACCACGCGGCGATCGAGAGCGCCCTCGCGGGCGACGGTATCGATCACCTCATCGAGATGCGCACGCTGCACCTCGGGCCTGACGACGTGCTCGTCGCGGCGAAGGTCGCGGTCACGCCGACCGACTCCGCCGCGGAGGTCTCGGATGCGATCAATGCCGCCGAGCGGCGCATTCGAAAGTCGGTCCCGTTGCGTCTCCAGATCTACATCGAGCCGGACCTGGCGCACGACGATCGTCGAAACGACGCGCCGCGGCCGGGCGACGGGAGCGCCGAATGAGCGGCGTCGTCGCGCGGGGGACGGCCGAACCGACACGAGATCACTCGCCGTTCGGCGTCACGCGCGTCGAGGTGAAGGGCTTCCGGAGCGCGCGCGAGGTTGCGTTCGCGCCGGGACCGCTCTGCGCGCTCGTCGGCGAGGCGGAGGCCGGAAAGTCCAACCTGCTCGCGGCGATCCGCGCGGTGCTCGACCCTGCGGCCGCGCCGCTCCGGCCGACGGACGCGGCAGCAGGCGGTGGCGGGCAGATCTCGATCCGGATCGGCTTCGCGGGCGGAGCGGACGCGACCCTCGAAGCTTCCCCGGGCCGTGCCGCGGTTGCCGGAGCCGACCAGGCGCCGCCGGTGCTCTTCCTCCCGGCCGGAGCGAGAGCGCGCGGAGTGATTGCCGGCGGGCCGCCGCGAGCGGCGCGCGCGCAAGAGGCGGTCGAGATCTTCACGGGCGCGCTCGGACGCGAGCCGACGTCCGCTTCGCGAGCTCTCTCTCTGGTAGACGCGCTCGAGTCGTGTTCCGCGCGCGGCATCACCGGCCTCGTGCTGTTGATCGAGGAGCCCGAGCTGTACCTCCGTCCACAGGCGCAGCGCTACCTCTACCGCCTGCTGCGCGAGTTCACAGCAGCGGGTAACCAGGTGATCTACGCGACGCACTCGGCGAACTTCCTCAACGTCACGCGCCTGGACGAGCTCGTCTTCGTCGACAGGCTCTCGGGTACGGGGACGCGTGCGCTGCACCCCGAGCCGGTGACGGCCGACGAGGACTTCCGCGTCATCACGGAGTTCGACGCCACGCGCAGCGAGCTGTTCCTCGCGCGCGCCGTCGTCCTGGTCGAGGGTCTCACCGAGAAGCTCGTGCTGCCGTTCGTGTTCTCTGCCCTCGGGTACGACGTCGACCGCGCGGCGATCTCGGTCGTCGAATGTGGCGGCAAGCCGAACATCCCGTTGTTCGCGCGCATCTGCCGCGCTACCGGGATCCCGTTCGTCGCCGTCCACGACAGCGACCGGAAGCGTGACGGAAGGATGACGCGTCCGCACCGCGTGCTGAATGAACTGATCGCCGACACGGCCGGTCCGGACTCCGTACTGCTGCTCGACCCCGACTTCGAGACGGTCGCGGGGCTCCGCGGGCACAGGCGCAAGCCCGAGCGCGCGTGGAGGGAGTTCGCGACCCGCGGGTCGAGCGAGATTCCGTCCGAGCTCGTGCGTGTCGCCGAGCTCGCCGTGGCGCTTACGCGTTCGTCCGCGAAGGCGTAGCTCGACCGCGCGCCGGCGCGTGATCCCGTGCCGGCGCGCAGTCCTTCTTCGCTAGCGGCTGAGGTTGACGGGCGACGAGACGAGTCGCCGCGTCGAGATGCCGCCCAGGAGGCTCTCGCCGGGCTTGCGGGCGCGGCCGTACACGACGAGCAGGCGCTGCTGGCGTGCCGCCGGGAATCCACGCTGTTGGTTCAGCTGCATCGCGGCCCAGCCGTCGGCGCCGGTGGGCGTCTCCGGCGGGATCGAGAACTGGGCGAACGGAACGGCGCTGGTGTAGACGAGTGCGCCCTGCACCGGCCGGCCGCCGCACGCGGAGACGTGGAAGCGCACGACCAGCGTGCTCGTCGAGCGTCCGATGACTGACGGCGACGCTTCGTAGCGGTCGAGGTTGAGGCGCGCAGGCGGCGAGAGATCGGTGACGCTGATCGCACCGGTGCCGCCGGGGCAACCGGTCGCCGGCGCCGCGGGCGCGCGGCGGATGATCGCCGTCGGGACAGAGGCCGCCTGCCGGCTCCCGTCGCCGTTTCGCGCAGTGACGCGAACACGGAGCGTGTCTGCGACGTCGACACCTCTCACGACGTACGTCTGCGCCGTGGCGCCGGCGATGTTCACGCAGCCGCCACCGTTCCGGTTGCAGCGCCGCCACTGGTAGGCGAACGTGATCGGCTGGGTCCCCATCCAGGTTCCCGGGCTCGCAGTCAGCGTCGAGCCCTGCTCGGGCGTGCCGGAGATCGTCGGCAGCGATTGCGGCGACGGTGCGACCTGCCCGGCCGCGCCGCCCTCCTGGACGACGCCGAACAACGCGCCGATCGCCAGCGAAGCGAGCGCGAGAAGCACGGCGGTGCCAAGGCCTTTGGTGATGCGGTTCATGCGATACCCCCTCGGAAGTAGTCACGACGGTGTTCCCGCTGCGCCCGTTCTTATCGCCCGCGATTGCAAGGATCCCGTAAAACCAATGGGCACTCGCGGAGGGTGCTGTCCGAGGCCGGGCGTACGATCGGCGGCCCTTCACGACGCAGCGGAGAGCGAGTAGAGCATGGCCGATTCGATCAAGTGTCCCGAGTGTCGAGCGGACATCCCGCTCACGGAGGTGATCTCTCACCAGATCGAGGAAGAGCTGGCCTCGCAGCTTGCGCGCGAAATTGCGGCACGCGAGAAGGAGTTCGCGGAGCGCGAGGAGGCTCTTGTCGAAGCCGCCGCGGCACGGGAGCAGGAGGTTGCCGAGAGCATCGCCGCCCGCGAGAAGGCGCTTGCGGCCGAGGCGGCAGAGCGAGAAGCGCACATCCGCCGTGACTTCGAGGAGACGCGTGCGGCTCGTGAGGCCGAGCTTCAGACACGCGCGGAGGAGAAGGTCGCTACGACACTCGCCGATCTCGGCTCGCGGGTCGAGGAGCAGGATACGAGGCTGCGCGAAGCGCGCGAGCGCGAGCTCGAGCTTCTCCAGACGAAGCGCAGGCTCGACGAGGAGAAGGAGCAGCTCGGCCTCGAGCTCGCACGCCGCCTCGAAGCCGAGCGCGGAAGGATCGCCGCCGAGGTGCGTCGAGCGGCGACGGAAGAGCACCAGCTGGAGCTTCGCCAGAAGGAGCTTCAGGTGGATCAGATGAAGCGCCAGATCCGCGAGCTGCAGGAGTCGGCCGAGCAGACGCGAGCCGGCCTTCTCGGGGAGGCGCAGGAGCGCGAGATCGAAGACGTCCTGCGCGAGAAGTTCCCGGCGGACAAGATCGAGCCGGTGAAGTCGGGGATCCGCGGCGCGGATGTCCTGCAAAGTGTCTACTCCGCGCGCGGCGAGCGCTGCGGGAAGATCCTCTGGGAGTCGAAGCGCGCGAGAAACTGGTCGAACGGATGGATCTCGAAGCTGAAGGACGACCGGGCCGCGGCGGGTGCGGACGTTGCCGTGCTCGTGTGCTCGGCGCTTCCCGCCGAGGTCCGGCACATGGAGCTGATCGACGGGGTCTGGGTGATCGGCTTCCCGTATGCGACCTGCATGGCGCAGGCGCTCCGCGCGGGGCTGGTCGGTGTCGCGCACGCGAAGTCGATCGACGCGAATCGCTACGACTCGCTCCACGAGATCTACGACTACCTCACGAGCAACGACTTCAACCGGCGCGTGCGGTCGATGGTCGAGGCATTCGTCGAGATGAAGTCGGGCCTGGAGTCTGAGCGGCGCTCGATGGAGCGCCTGTGGAGCAAGCGTTCGAAGCAGCTCGACGCGCTCGCGCTCAACACCGCTGGGATGTACGGCGAGCTCGAAGCGCTCATCGGGACCGCGCTTCCCGCGATCGAGATGCTCGAGCTGCCGCCACCGGTGCCGCTCCGCTCGGCAAGCTGACGCACGGGACGGCGCGTCTCGCCGGTCAGCCCGTCCGCGGCGGCGACCAGACGTACGGGGTCGTGGTCGTCACCGCCAGGAAGCCGAGCCGCTCGAGGATCGGGCGGCTGTCGTCGGAGGCGTCCACCTGGATGTACCGGCGGCCGCGCTCCGCCGCCAGGTTCGCCCGGTGCGCGACGAGCGCGCGGTAGATCCCGCGGCCGCGCCACGCCGGTAGCGTTGCGCCGCCCCAGAACGTCGCAAACTCGGTGTCCGAGGGGAAGCGCACCCAGCCGGCGGAGACGGTGAGGTCGCCGGCCTCGGCGGCGAAGATCCGGAGCCCTTCCGGGTCGGCGGCGCGTTCGTCGGCGAGGTGACCGACCCAGCTCTGCTCCTTGCTCCAGACGGACTCTTCGAGCTGCCGTATGCGCGCGAAGTCGTCGGCTTCGCGCACCTCGGCGATCGTCACGCCGTCCGGCAAGCGCGGCTCCGCCGCGACGTCGACCACAGCTGCGATCACGACTGTCTCCGGCTCATGGGGCACGAACCCCGCGCTGCGCAGGCGGTCGGGGAGGTCGGCCGGGAGGTCGTGTCCGTGCAGCTTCCATTCGAAGCGCTCGCCGCGCTCCGCGAACACCTGCACCTGGCGCGCAATCAGCGAATCGAGCGCCTCGCCGTCGACGCCGCCCAGGTCGCGGTACTCGACGAATCCATGGTTCCCGAACCCGACCGTCCGGACGAGCGGGTCGTCCTGCTCGACCCGGACGGACTCGGGCAAACGGTCGTTCACGTGCGCGCGCAGCTGCGTGTCGTACGCGTCGCGGAGGCGAGCGACGTCGTCGCGCGTCACCTCGGCGCTGCGTCGGCGGGCGCCACGTCGAAGCTGAACATCATCCCGCTCTCGTGGTGCTCTGCGATGTGGCAGTGCGCCATCCAGCGGCCCGGGTTGGTCACGTCGAGGAGGATGTCGACGACCTCGCCGGCGCGGATCAGCACGGTGTCCTTCCAGACCAGGTTCTGCTCAGGCACGCCGTCGCGGGCGAGGATGACGAAGCGGCCCGCGCCGTGGATGTGGAACGGGTGGTGCATCGGGTGATCCGAGTCCATCTCGTTGACGAGCCTCAGCTTGACCTTGTCGCCGACGCGGAACTGCCAGTCGATCGCGTGGTTCGCGGCGCCGGTGTTGCGGTCAACGAAGCTCCAGCGCGTATTCGCCTGCGTCGTGATCCGGTTGACGTCGACCATGTCGTCTTCCCACTCGATGCCTGCCGTTGCCGCGGGCTGCTCGTGGCCGTGATTGCCGTGGTGGCCGTGCCCGCCGTCGTGCGCGCGCGCGTCCTCGGCCTGGTCGCTTTGGCGGCCGTGGCCGTGATGAGAGTGCGCGTCCTCGGACTGCCGCTCGGTGTCGCCGTGGCCGTGGTGCTCCCCCCGGCCGTGATGGGCGTGTTCGCCGTGCGCGGAGGCGCCGGCGACCACTCCCGCCGGCAGCAGCTTCATCCCGCACTCGGGGCAGCGGCCGGGCTCGGTGCTGACGACTGCGGGGTGCATCGGGCACGTGTAGACGACCGGCCCGTCGGGCGTGCCGAGGTCCATCTCGGCGATGAGCGCCAGCGTCTTGTCCGGCGCGGCGTCGAAGTATGGCGCGAGCCGCTCGCGTTCAGCCGCCCATTCCGGGTTGTGCCGCAGTGACGTGAACTCGGTCGCGAGCGGCGGGGTCGCGGGCTCGAGCGCGCCGTCGATCGTCGCCAGCGTATAGGTCTGCTCGGGAGTGACGTGCTCGAGCGTGAGCTGCCCCGGCTGCTCGAGCAGCACGTCGACGACCACGCGCTCCGACGGTGCGAGGATGACCGAGTCGACGAGTTGCTCGCGTTCCTGGCGGCCGCTGTCGCCGCCCACGAGCTTCATCCGTGCGCCCGGCAACGCGATGTTGAACACGCGCGTGTTCGCCGTGTTGGTGAGGTAGAGCCGCAAGACCTCGCCATGCCGCGCGGCGAGCGCCGGCTCGATCTCGCCGCCGACGAGCATCACGTTGCCGAACCGGCCCATCGCCGCATAGGTCGTCTCGGAACGGCTGAAGCCGGCGATCTTGCCGTCCTCGATCAGCACGTCGTCGAGCGTCAGCAGCAGCTCACGGTGCACCGGCGGCCAGTAGTCACGCTCGGCCGGAACGACGAGGATGTTCCCGTACAGGCCCAGCTCCTGGCCGTAGTCCTCGCGAATGTGGGGGTGGTACCAGTAGATGCCGGGGTCGGGGAACTCGATCCGGTACGAGAACGTGCCGCCGACGGGAATCGGTGCCTGGGTCTCGTGGGTGCCGTCGTAGCGGTTCTCGAGCCGCAGGCCGTGCCAGTGGACCGTGGCCTCGAGATCACCCTCGTTGACCACGTTGACGACGAGGCTCGATCCCTCGCGCACGCGCATCGTCGGGCCCGGAATCGAGCCGTTGTAGGCCAGCATCCGGACGGTGGCGTCGCCGAGCTGCTTGGAGACGGGCGCGATCCGCAGCTCGAAGTCGTCGCCGTCGCCGAGGTCGACGACCTCACTCGTCCCGCCGTGCGGCAGGTCGAGGGCCGCGGTGGGGAAGTTGTCATCACCCATCCGGTCGTCGCCGTGGCTGCCGTGGTGATGGCCGTGCTCGTGGTGCATCTCACACTCCTTCCCTCGCGCCTGCCGCATTCGACAGACGGCCGTGGTCGTTTTCGGTCGTCGCGTCCGCGCCCGGCATGTCGCCGGCGCGCCGCGCGATCTCGTCGGCGATGAACTCCGCGTCGTCCTTCACGAACCCGAGCAGCGCGGAGCCGCGCGTGTACTGCCACGAGAGGCCGAGCAAGTACAGGCCCGGAACGTCGGTCACACCGCGACGGTGCCGTGCCCGGCCCTTCTCGTCGACGATCGGCAGCGCGATCCACGAGTAGTCGGAGCGAAATCCGGTCGCCCAGACGACCGCGTCGACCTCGACTTCGCTGCCGTCGGCGAAGCGAAGCGTCCGGCCGGACGCGCCGACGACGCGCGGCTTCTGCTGGACGCCGTGGCGGCGAAGCTGCCGCGCGCTCGAGCCGATCAGGGTGTCGCGCTCGCTCGCGCGCGTCCCGACCCGGGATTCGATCGTCTTTTCGAGCAGGCCGAGCTTCGTCAGCCACCAGAACAGGTCGCGGCCGAGGATCCTCTGCGGCAGCGGCGTCTGCTTCGAGCCGACGGCGATCTGCACGGAGTGCGTCGACGCGAGCTCCTTCGCGATCTGGTAGCCCGTGTTGCCGCCGCCGACCACCACGACCGTGCCGGACGGCACGTCGCTCGGCCGCCGGTAGCCGGTGCTGTGCGTCTGGAAAACCTCGCCCGAGAGGTCGCCGCCCGCGGCGGGCAGGTGGGGCACCTGGAACGGCCCGGTCGCGACGACGACCTGATCGGCTCCGAGCTCACGCCTGTTGACGGAGACGACGAAACGGCCGTCCTCCTTCGTCAGCGAGCGCACCTCGCTCTCGAGCTCGATCGGCAGCTCGAACTCGGTCGCATACCGCTCGAGATACGCGACGACCTCGTCGCGGGTCGGATAGCCGTCCGGATCCCCGGCAAACGGGAGCCCCGGGAGGCCGTCGTAGCGGCGCGGGGTGAACAGCACGAGCGAATCCCAGCGGCGGCGCCACGCGGAACCGATCGAGTCGGCGCGGTCGAGGATCACGAACCGCTTGCCGGCGCGGGCGAGGTAATAGCCGATCGCCAACCCAGCCTGGCCGGCGCCGACCACGGCAACGTCGAGCCGCGCCTCGCGGCCAGGGCCGCTGCTCATCTCCCGAGCCATGTGCGTCATCGTGGGCGCATCACACCGTCCAGCGACCGGCTGCGTCAAGGGTCACATCGTGCCTTGACACGTCGGGCCGCCCCACGCAGGTTTCCGTGGTGCACCTCCTCCTGGGGGACGAGAGAGATCTGTGCTGCAGCGCCGTGCGAGACGCGCTCGAGGAACGCGGCGCCGAGTCGAGGATCGTCCCGAATCCACTCGTCGATCCCGCTTGCTTCTCGTGGCGTCTCGACAACGAGCGATCGCTGACGTCCCTCGCCTTCGACGGCGACCCGGCGCTCTCGGATGACGAGATCGCGGGCGTGCTCGTGCGCAGCTCCGGGTGGGTCGACCCCGCGGGGTGGCAGCCCACGGACCTGCCGTACGTGCGGGCCGAGACCCAGTCCGCGCTGCTCGCCTGGCTCTCGAGCCTCGGGTGCCCCGTCGTCAACCGGTTCACCCCCGCGATCTGGTACCGGCCGCAGGCGCCGCTCCTCGCGTGGCGTGGGATGCTCGCGCGCTCCGGTCTCGCCACACCGGAGACGCTGGTGACGAACGCCGAGGAGGAGGCGCGGGAGTTCGGCCGGCGGCTGGACGCGGTCGGAGTCGGCGGCGCCGTCTACGGGCCGCTCACGGGTGACTCCCGCTACCTGATCGCGGGCGAGGAGGACTGGCGTGGCCTGAGAGAGCTTCAGCGGCTCGGACCGATCTGCCTTTCGGCGCCGCACGGCGCGCCGCAGCGCGCCTGCGTCGTGGGAGAGCACGTGGTCTGGGACGGCGAGCCCGCGGCGGCGCACACGGCGCTCGAGCCGCGCCTGCGCCGGTTCGCAAGCGACGCAGGGCTCGCGTTCGTCGCGCTGATCGTCGCGCCGGCGCCGACCCGGCCGTGTGTCGTCGCCGTCGACGCGCAGCCGCGCCTCGACGAGTTCGGCCGAGCCGCACGGGAGGAGATCGTCGACGGAATCGTCGAGCTGCTGACCGGAAGCCGACCGTGATCCTCGTCGTCGGGGGGCTCGCGGATACGGTGACGGAGCTCGTCTGCGCGCGGCTCGACGACTGCGGCTACCCGTACCGGCTGCTCGACCTCGGCGTCTACCCCGCCGGCTTCGAGGTAACCTGGCATTGGCGCGGCGCGTACCCGGACGGCCGCATTGCCGGAACCGGCTGGGCGGTCGAACT
>Ga0126312_10002792_pt1 | contig 11718 bp, 12 predicted proteins | sample Plot104A_FD_92537 | JGI IMG/M metagenome (GOLD analysis project Ga0126312, IMG submission 92537) | Serpentine soil microbial communities from UC McLaughlin Reserve, CA, USA - Plot104A | ecosystem: Environmental > Terrestrial > Soil > Grasslands | place: USA: UC McLaughlin Reserve, Lake County... | reverse complement strand
TCCATTAGGCATTGGTATTACATCCGTGCGATATTGTTTTCCTAAAGTCTTCCACCATATCTCTTTTCCTGTAGCAGCATCCATTGCCATTACATTTCCCATTTTGTCATGACCTATGACAACTTTCTTCTCTGTACCATTTTCTAATGTTACTTTGGTAACACTGCTTCCCCATGAGGTATCCCAATCATGAGTATCTGGAACTTGTACATCTAAAACAGTACCATGTGCTATAAAAGGAGTTGCCCAGACGATTTTTCCATTAGTAACATTAATAGCTATCATATGATTTGAATAAAGATTTGGTGTATGTCTTGTGGTTGCATTGAAGTTTGGTGAAGCACTTCCCAATGGTATATACACAATCCCTGTCTCAGGATCTAATGAACCACCTGACCACGCTGTTGCACCACCATTGGGAGGAGTCTTTCCTGGTTTGACCCATTCTCCTGTTGTTGTTTGCAGATTCCATATTATTTTACCATTATCGGTACTATTGAGCGCTGTGATATTTCCTTTTACTAATCCTAGGCCTGGAGGCAAACCGCTGCCTCCTGAACCTGCTATCACATAGTCTTTCCATATAATAGGAGGAGCATCAATGCTGTAACCTACTTTAGGATCGCCTAACATTTGTGATTCCCATATCATTTTACCATCCGTAGCATTAACTGCTACAATGCTAGCATTAGATGCTGTACTTGCATATATTATTCTAGAGCCATAAACCAAGCCCATTGTAGGTCCACCACCTGTGCTGACCTTCCATATTATATGTCCTGTTCTGGTATCAAAAGCTAAAATATTTCCTGCATAATCTTGTACGTAACCTTCATCACCTATGATTATCGGTGGATCCTGTATTTCAAAGTCGTTAAGCAAACTCCATTTGATTTCAAGTTTGTCTACGTTATCTTTTCCAATTATTGTCTGATTGCTATTTCTGGTACCGTATATATCATGATTAACGGAAATCCAATCATTCTTATTTTTTTCCTCCTCTATAGCAACACTTGATAAAATTAAGGAGACAGTTGATAAGATGAGTAATGACACAACAATAAAAGAGAAGTATATTTTTGATAACATCTAGTTGTTTAGGAATACGTGAGATATAATATCTATTCTATCCTGGAACTGGGATCGACACACCAAAGGAAGAAAAAGAAGACTTCGAGAAGAGATTAGGTATAGTGCCGTATCCAGCTCCAAATAACGAAACCGAGACCAGTACTTTGCTTGGAGGCTGGCTATTGAGTATTCCTCAAATGTCAGAAAAAAAGGAACTAGTATGGGAATTAATTACGGTAATGTTAGAACCAGATATACTTGCTCCTGTGTTAGCCAAATACAAATATTTTCCAACACAGGTGCCTATAGGCGAAGGTCCTTATGCATCACAGTTGAATCAAACTATTGTATACTATGATAAATTGATATCTCTTATTCCACTTGGGCATACGAGGCCTAACATTCCTGAATTTTCACAAATAGACGAGCATGTAAGTCAAGCTATTGATGGGGTTTGTCATAACGTTGAGGATCCAAGTCAGGCATTAGCTGATGCTGCGACAAAATCTGCAAAGGTTCTAGGATGGTCATAAACGTACACTTCTTTACAGGGTAAAGAGAGCGTAGCAGGGTAAAAAGTGGCTTCCGAAGTGCGGTCATAGGTCTTGTAATACAAGAGATGGGATTTGACGTGCGGGGCGGTCTTCCATTGAAGTCCAGATGCTACGAGCTCTAAGCCTAGGACAAATATTATTCACCCATCCTGGGGCCGACATTTTGTGTCAATCTTCTATGTAAATGGCTCAGGATATATCCCAGAATAAAATACCCCTAAATGAATAGTTCTGAATCTATTGTGTCATTCAAAGATGATAAATGCATTCGTGAATGTCTAAGTTCAGTATGTTCTCCAGCACCACATAATGAGCAGTCCTTATTTTTCCGTATATTAAGATCAAAGGCAACACCGCACACCTCCTACAAACCTGCATATCTTGGGTCAAGATAGCTACTGTACTTTCGTCATCTAGTGGGTTATAACAGTTAGCCAGTAGGAGTATTAATTGTAGCGGCTTCTATTGTGATTTGGCAAGCGTTTTCTTTCTAAACCTAAGCCTGTGTTGCAATAACTTCATATAACAACTGCGTTGACAACAACGAAGAAACATTGGCTAGCCAAGTTAATAAAAGAAGAATCTTGGTAGTCGATAATGAACCGGATATTACTATAACCTTGCAGATAGGATTAGAAGCTGGCGGGTTTGACGTTGACGCATTCACTGACCCAAAACTGGCATTATCTAGTTTTAAACCTGGCTTATACGATCTTGTACTTATTGATATTATGATGCCAAAGATGGATGGTTTTGCGTTATATGAACGGTTAAAGAAAGTAGATTCCGATGTCAAAGTGTGTTTTCTGACAGCCAGTGAGATGTATCATCAGGAAGTTAGAGAAAAAGACCATTGTGCATTGGACAGGGATCTATTTCTTCAAAAGCCAATGTCAAATGAAGATCTTGTAAGGGAAATAAACAAGAAGATAGACTCCACTTAATAAGCAATAGAGGAGCCAAGCTGGAGGATGGTGGTAATGCATGCAGTCCCTTGGTATGCTTTTGTCTCTCCTTAAAGAGACTTATCACATGTTTCTATCCTCTATTACTATTATATTTTACAACATTACATTATATGAACAATGGATACAAGTAGATAGCAAAAACTAAAAGCTTTCCTAACCCATTAAAAAAATACTACAGGCGGCGTCTACTATATAGTAAGAAATAACTGGTGACCATATAGAAAGAACATGAAGCTAAAGCCCTCAGATTTAGTTATATTTCACTCAGGTAAACCATTAAGCATGCCTTGGTAGACCTAGTATTTGGCATGGTAGACCCAGTATTTGAGATAGTAGACCTGCAGGTCTACCAAATGGTATAAAAATTTCTTATAAACATTCTATGGTATAGATGATGTCAGCTGACTCGGTGTCTAATACAGAGAGGAGAAAGAATGCCAGGAATAAGCTGAAAAGAGTAATATCTACAAAACTATTGACAGAAGATTATAAGAAGTTTCGAGTACTTACAAGCTTGACATATCAGTATAGAGGAATCAAGAAAGACAGCACGTCGGAAATGTTAAGATTCATTATAACTTCAGCAGTTAATGAGCTTCGCAATCAGCCTGGATTCTCGCTATTGTAACCATACTAGCTATCATATCCAGAACCTTTGATCATGGCTCTATTATTATCCCAACATAAAATGATTAAATGGTTATCAGGCAGAATAAAATGTTAAGTCTTCTAACTTAATCCTGTCCTTTATATTCCCAAGACTCTATAATCTTGTATTTGTACTGCCTATGTTTTTCTTTTAGGCCTTGTTCCAATATTTTGTCCAAAGTGTCCTTGTCTGTTAATGCATAATAGATATCTTTCACGTTTCTAATCCTAAATAGAGTCTTCCTTTGCGATGACGTATTTCAAAGCATCTAATACTATGCCTGTATTAGTTGACATTTCTAGTATGAACCATGTAACAGTCGTTTGCGATAGCTCTAGCTTGCAGTTTTGTTTTAGGGTCCGTTGCTGTCTTTGCTATTTTCAAAGTCTGTTTAAGGTTTCGTTTCATTCCAACCATACACTTTTGGTACTCTTCTGGCACTGTTTCATGGATATGTTTTTGAAGGTTTTCCTGTGTTATATGTTTAGTAACCTGACCTATTTCTTATTAGTTGCTTTAAATCTGATCTCATATTTTGTTGTTAACACTGGGTTTGCAGTAGTAATAATAGTTATACGTAAATGCATGCTACCACTATACCCAATTATCAACATTATGTAACTAAAACAATCAAGCAACTGCAACCATTCGGTCATTTTTTCTTTCAAATAGTTATCCAAATTGTGCTACTATCTTATATAGTAATAGAGGATAGAAGTACGTGATAAGTCTCTTGGGAGACAAAGGCATACCCCAGGTGCAAGTGCCCGTCATTGATTCCTCTATTGCTGCTATAACAAAAAGCCATACTTGGTGAAATATGAAAGGTATTATTTTTGATATGGATGGAGTATTAATAGACGCAATGCCGTTTCACGCAGAAGCTATGAGAATTGCAATTAATGAAGAAACAGGATATGACATTGACAAAAAGATAGTGTACTTGCTTGAGGGAATGCCTGGACCCGGCTTGGTAAAAGAGATTTTCAAAAGGGAGAATATTAATAAAGATATAGACGATACCCTTGCAGAAAAGATCAGCAAAAGAAAAAAAGAATTGTTCAAAGAGATTCAAAAGTCTCAAGTTATAGAAGGGGCAAAGGAACTAATTGAGGATTTAAAGGAATGCAATTGCTTAAAAGCTGTAGTCAGCGGTGCTGCCAAAAAAGAGATTGAAGCCATTCTTGACAAGAATATAGGATTAAAGAATTTCAACATAATAATTGCTGGTGATGATATAGAAGAAGGCAAACCACATCCCTCACCATTTCAGACAGCACTACAAAGAATGAACTTAAAGCCTTCTGAAGCAATAGTAGTTGAAAATGCTCCACTAGGAGTTGAGGCTGCTATAAGAGCAGGAATCGAATATATTATCACACTTAATAATACACCACTTGACATTTCCTCTGATTTCAAAGGTACAATATCTTTTGAAGATAAAGAAAGGAACAAGATATTCAAAGATACAAAGTCTGCAAGTAGTTTTTTGAAGAAATGGTGTTGTAACTAGGATTTAAATGATGATTGATAGTAACTATACCAATATGAATCAATAGCACAGCTTCTATCTTATTCTGTGCATTTTGTCATACTTTAATTTTAAAATTATAAGAATAATATTCAGAATAAAACCTGTAACATTAGTACCAATTATGACAGGATCTCCTCTTATTGCACCATAGATAACCCATAAAAACATCCCGCTCGCTATGAGACTCATTAAATAAATAGATACATCTGCCATCTTCTTGGTTTTGTAGGCCTTGTATAGCTGGGGAATAAATGAAGACAGTACTAATATCCCAGCAATAACACCAATAGTATCAGCTATGGCAACATAATCTTTCAACATGACTTAAAGTTCAATAAACTATCTAGACATTATACCCGGTAATAAGAGCAACAATAAGTCATGTTCCTCTTGCTTTGAGACCTACTTTTTATATGATATAGTAAAGACCACACAATAATGGTGAATAAAAATATGAAAGGTAGACGACTGAGAAGACCATAAAAAAGTGGATGAATCCATGCTGAATGATGTTGAAAAAACAAAGAAAGATGCCTTGGAATCTGTGCTATAAATACCTAGAGAACAAATTCCAAGCGTAGAGGAAACAACAAAAGAACTTTTAGATGGTAACACAACACACAAGAAGAAGTCTAAAAGACCATATAATGAAATAGAAGAGCTACTATTAATTTCTCTCTTCTGGTAAGTAGGAGAGGGTTTACACTAAATGGTAGTAGGAAAACTTTTTAAAGTTTGTCTCCATTTTTATTATTACTTAAATAATCCACTTATTTATTACAACTCTGTGTCTTTATAGCTTCTCCGATAATACAGGAGGAAACGAACTTATATATTTTTATTTTAATACTAAATGATAATGGACTGACCTGACATGGGTGCCAAAGAATCAGCTGTTGCTAAATCATCTGGACAGCAACAAGAAGAAGATAGAACTACACCAGATGTTACTTTTTTCCATGTCTTAAGTTCAAAACGGAAGATTTCAAAAAAGGAAGCAAACTATCAAGAAGAACAAATAGAAAGGAAAGAAATACAAGATCAGTCCTCTTCTTGCTGCATAAAATGCAAATTCAATTTGGGTGATGAAAAGAAATGCCACATAGTAGAAGCAGAGATTAATGATTATGGTATTTCCAAATTCTTCTCACCAAAGGGTGATGGTATGCTTCCAGGTGATATTGTGTGGGATTTTATAAAAAAGACTGGAAGAAAACTTGACTATAATGAAGGCTATGTTATAGATGAAGGTGCAAAAGAATATCAATGCAAAGATTGTAAATACTATATGTATTATGGTAATTGTTTATTAATTAAAGGTGATTTTACTCCAGAAATGAGCTGCGGCTTTATTGTGAAAATTGGTAATAGGACTGAAGTCTAGAAATCGTATATAGTGTTTAAAGATATAAAGGGCTATGCAGATATACACATTAAGATAATAAACAATAGAGTATATGCATGAATAACAAGGTGCATGAATAACAAGGAAATAAAATGAAGTAAAACAAGATAGTAGTAGTCTACTCACATCTCTTCATTATGCTCCAACAAACTCAAACATATTGAAATACAGGTTTAGACGAAGACTGAATAGAATATAAGAGGGATACTAACGAAGAACTTCTTCTACATTCCTTCTAGGGGTAGGTCTTATCTGTTGATTATAATACCCCATTCTAAGCAATACTTGTGGAAATCCCTTTTTGTTTCCTATTACATCGAGCAGTTTAGGCCTCAACTGTGGAATTTGTATCGGCTGATTTAGACAAGAACAGCAAACATTTTCAGAACCAGCAAGTAACAAAATATTGGCTAAAGCCATACCTGTATTTATCCAATCTAAAGGCTCATCTGAATGTGAACCTAAAACCGCAAGAACAGGAGATGTTACTGCACGCTCCCAGTCTTTTTCAGCATGTTTCTTATTTATATTAAATGTTTTAGTAACAAAAGGGCTTACCATAGACATAAAATTGCTAATCCCTAATGCATAACCAGGTGTGCCACCTCTTCTCCTACGACTTCTGTTATCATGTATCCATGAGACTAGTTCATGTCTAAATGCCTTATCCGATAGCTGAATACGATCTCCTTGCACTATAAGTTCTGCTAATGCATTTTTTTCATCGTCTTCTTGTGCAATATGCAACCATATAGGCTTTGCTTGCTGTTGACACCATGGATATTTATCTACAATATAGTAAAATCCTACCAATAATATATCAGGAATATTCCTGTCTTCAAATCTAAATCTATTGGTTCTACGTTTAGTTATTGCTCCAAACAATCTATCATTATTGTCCTCCTGCAGTGAATTGACTTCAATATTACCTTCTTGTATGTTAGTAGTGTCATTATCATTTCCACTACCATCATAGACATTTATTCTAGCCAAAAGATGCTCGTCATTTTTCCTCTCTCCAGAAGAAGGTAATACTTCTATTTTGTATCTGTAACCAAAGTGTCTTATTGTTATCTGCAAGTAACCTAGTGCAGCCCCACAGCTAATAGTCAATTCTCTATCTCTAGGATCAGCTACTGGTAATGTCCTACTTCTATCAGCATATAGTTCTATTGTATTATCATTTAGAATCTTAAAGGTCCATGGCTGAGTATTATGGATAGAAGGAGCAAGGATGGCATACTTCAAGAAAAACTTCAATTTGTCATGCATTGAACCTTCTTTTGGAAATGCATCTTCAGATATATTCCAGGGCTCCAAGTCATGAGTAAATATTTGCACACCTACATCTCCTGCTTTTATGAATTGTTATATTCTCTGTATGCTATATTATAAATTGTCCAATTATTTTAAATATACTATTAAAAGACAGAAGAATATAATAGTTAGTATCTATAATTATTGCTGATTATTAAGCATGTTAGCTTGGGTTCACTAGAATTGTTTCATGCTGTGTTTATTACAAGAAGCTCTACAATAGGGCTAATCTCTTCGGATGGGGGCAGAGCATCGTTCAAACATCAAGTACAAAATTTTTGCAGTTAGAGTCGGCTAGTCTGTCAAATTTATCAATAATGCTGCTTGATCATCTTAAATGACCAAATTAGGTTGTCAGGAATGGTGAAATTGAGAGCGAGCCTCAATTAGACAGAAAGCCTAAAAGTCACCAAAACCTCCTCCGTCAAATCCTCCAAAATCTCCTCCGGCATCTGATTCACCAAAGCCAGCCCCACTACTATCTGTCTCTGTCCCTGTTTCTCCTGCTCCTCCCTCAGCTCCTCCACCTCCGCTATCTGCGGCCATTTGACTCTCCATAGGATTAAGGGCCATTCCCATCATGGACATCATAGAAGTGAAAAACAGTATATCCATAATTCCAGAAAATAACATAAAAGGCACCCATGACCTGTTATTATCAGAATTCATATATCTTTGGAGTTGAGCAGTGTCTCCATTCTTATTCCACTGTCTCAACTGTTCAGCTTGTTGTTGTAATTCTTGTTTCTTTGAGTTTAGCATTCTTTGCCCTGTTTCAGTTACTTTGATCTCTAGCTTGTTGCCGCCAAAGAATCGCCTTTTCTTTTCTTCTTTTAGAATTAGCCTTTGTAGTGACAAGTCATTTACGACAAGCTCAACTTCTTCTTTGGGCAGTCTAGTGGCTTTGGCAATTTTATCAATGCTTTTTATGCCTCTAGCTATCGCATCCAATACTATGAAATGGTGAGGATTGTTATTAGTTACATTTGAATGGTCATAACTCATATCTCTATAATAAAGATATTAATGCATTATTTATTAATATTTACTAGAGCTAATGCTATCTTTTTGGTAGTATTCACTTATCATATTTATAATATCTATCCGTCATTTCAACTCTCTATTGGTCAAGCTTCATCGAATAACTCAACTACTTTTCGGCGCTGAGGTATATCAATTAAAGCTGACATATACATTTGGTTTTTAGTTTTTCACACAATAGTGAGAGGTTAATTATATATGTGTTAGATAAACTATCCACAAGATACAGTACATCATACAATTGGTTTGCTACACTAACCATTCCTTGTCCTATACTACTGATATCAACTATGAATTTTCCTGCACGTCCCTGCTCTTTAGGGCTATTATGAGCCAGCTCCGTGTTTGGCCTTTCCTCTCTACCATAATAATGACCTTCGGTGAACGGAACAGAAACCCGGGCCATCATTTTGCAGGTGTATCAATGTAATCAGTTTTTTTATTTAAACTATGTTCAACAGAAGTAGCTCCGAGTAACTTGCTAACCTGTTGTTTGTCATATAATGCAACATATTGGGACCATTCAGTTATACTCGACTGCAGCAGTTTAATTGTGTGGCCAAATACGTGGTTTGTATTATATTTCGAGGCAATATCTTTGACATAACCAGCAGGGTAGGCCCCAGACTCAATATCATTATTCTAAAGTAAACCGGACCTTTTAAAATCATTTGCAGTAAGTCTCAATTCGTCGCGAAGCGCTGTGATTGACACCTGCATTTCCTTTACTGCAGAGGTTATTTCGCTCATGTTATTCTTATTCTCGCGAGCAGCTTTTAGTACTTCTGAAGCTTCTTCAAAAACTCCTGTCTTTTTTATTTCTTGAAGCGAGCTCTCTAGCCTCTTAGAGGCATTCTGCATGGTCTCCGCAGCGAGACGCATATTATCCATATTTTTTATCATCTCTGGTTCCCTTAAAGACTTCCTAATCTCCTTTACTACTTGATTAATTTGGTAAATCTTTTTAAGGGATCTGTAAACACCTCGAATACTCAGTTTGTCTCCCATTTATTGTGCAATACATACGGGCCCTAATAAACCTCTATTAATGCTACTGGCCCCTAGGCAAAGAAAACAAAAAGACATCCCAAGTTTCTTTTTCCTTTCAAATAGTCATATCCTAACTTGTGCTATAATCATATATACTAATGAGGATGTATGCCATCAGTCTTGCTAAACAGGTAGTGAAGAAGCAAGTAAAAAGAAGAAGAAGGGCCATCAATCAATCCAAGTAAAATAACTAGTAAGCATTATTTTCCTATATCTATAATCTTCTTCTATATCTATAATCTCAGAACACCAAGTAATTCTGCTCTGATATTGTTTTCGTGCTTGTCAAGCTGAATCCAATTTTCTATTGGTAAATTCAAATAAGCTAGAGCACAGGGCGACATTGTTATCTCTAATGGACCTGTAAGTATTTCTATTACTTCTTCAACCGTTGGATTATGTCCTACTAACAATATGCACACATACCTATCAGAAAGTCCTGCCAAGATTTTCATATAGTCTTTTGGTTTAGCTTGATAAAGCGATTGTTCGAAAATAATTTTTCCTTCTCGATATTTGCAGCCCTCAACTACGAGGTCTGTTGTAGTTTTAGCTCGAAGTGCAGTTGAGCTCATAATAAAATCTGGGATTAGACCTCTGTCTCTAAGTAGCTTTCCCATTAGTAGTGCATCCTGCTCGGCAAGTTCATCCAGCGGCCTATCATGATCTGGTACGCTTGAGTCTTTTAGGCTGGATTTAGCATGACGGAGAATGAGTAGAATCTTCATTTATTATATTGCTATATCATCAGCTTCTCAGAGCCTTTTTATCGTATATCCTTAAACTCAAAAGTATCTTGCTATACAAAATGGGATAGATGTTAGAAATGAACAGGGAAGTAACCTCATCACACATAGAACATCCCATAACTACTAAGGCAAATAGGATAGATAACAGGATGGAATGGATATTGGAAGCAAAAAGAGAACAATTAGCTACAACATTTCTCCGATTACCCTAAGTCCATAGGCAGGTAGGATAGATGGATAGGATATGATAGATTATTAGAATAAGCTATTGGTCTTGCAGCTGATGCAGTAATTCAATTAGCTGAACCTTTGTTTTAAATGGTATAAAGGATAACCAGATATACTATTAAATACAATCCCCTACTTTATGTTGGGTCCCAAATTGTATTTCAAGATAGATTAAAGATCATTCGAAGTTGTGCATTTGAAGAGCAAAAATATTCTTAATCTACAATGTAGTATACAAGAACACAAATTGGTGAAAGCGTTAAAGGCATTAGATATAGTAGTTATTGTAATACTAGTCGTCATAGCTGCGGCATTAATCTATCTTTTTTGGCCGCTTATTGTAGCAATTATAATTATGGCTGTTGGCTATTTCATATATAGATGGTATATGAAGAGAAAGCGGCTAAGATAACAACTAACAGTATCTTTAAAATTCATAGGATTATTAGCTTTTATTTGCTGTTACCCTGAGCCTTTAGGCGACTAAGTAGAAATGCATCAAATTAAGTTACTCCTTTGATCATTTAGTAGAGTTCTCTATATGTATTCATTTGATTTTTGCAGAATTCGTCAAAAATAATCTGGCTGAAAGCAACTACAGAGATGAACTTTTGTACGTATTCTCTCTCAAATTGATTCGTATGTAACGCAGCCTGTAAAATAAGCTAAAAGGCATGGCTATACGCATGGGCTACCAGTCGGGATGGATTAATGGATCGACCAAACTTAGCTTAAGCGGAATGAGGGTGAATCCGGTCTTAACAACGAGCAAATCTGCGGTCTTATGTCATTGCAAAGCAAACATTTCTCATTCTATCTTCTTCCTTAACTCAGTTGCAAACCATCTAAGGCCGTTTCTGAGTATCTTTCGCAAAATGCAACTCTATACCTCTCTCAAGACCTATTTCGTTTAGTTTTTGGAAACAGAGTCAGAGATCTAGGAAAGAGCCTAAACGTATCTATAGTTTGATAAGACAGCTAAGCCATTTTAGATGATGGCAGTAGATATCAAGAGCGTGATGTAGACCCAATAGATAATCTGACAAATATAGAAGTCATTTCAAAACTATAGATTTTGTTATCAGTTCCTTTTGCTTCAAAAACTGGAGGAGAAGAATCTTTTATCTGTTCAAATTTTAGCTGCGCACCATT
>Ga0126312_10002791_pt1 | contig 11719 bp, 12 predicted proteins | sample Plot104A_FD_92537 | JGI IMG/M metagenome (GOLD analysis project Ga0126312, IMG submission 92537) | Serpentine soil microbial communities from UC McLaughlin Reserve, CA, USA - Plot104A | ecosystem: Environmental > Terrestrial > Soil > Grasslands | place: USA: UC McLaughlin Reserve, Lake County... | reverse complement strand
GCGGCTCTGGGTGAGGGCCCGGGTCACCGAGCGGGGGAGGAAGAGCTTCGAGCTCACGTCCCTCTTCGGCAGGATCACGCCCGAGGATGACGGCGTCATCGAGGTGGAAATCCCGCTCTCGGAGATCGACTACTACGCTTCGCGCCTGCTGAGCGTCGGCACGGACATCCGCGTGGACTCCCCGCAAGAGCTGGTTGAGGCCATCGAAAACAAGGCCCGCGAGATCGTACATCTCTACCGACCCCAAACCTCATAGCACCTGGCCGGGATGGAGTCCGAAAGTTCGTCGCGAGGCCAGATGCACCATCCCTGCCGGCGACTTCACGAGATCGCGAGCAGACCGTCCGCGACGAATTTTGTAACGTGCTCCAAGTGCCTAACTGATATGAGATCGGTGTCTTTGTAGAGGAACGGGTTCAGCCTCCACTGACTGTGGTAGGAGTCCCCGGAGAGGTCTTTGTATCTGACGCTAACGTGAATGCCGTTCTGGGGTTCTTGGTCTCCAGGAACGGCAACAGAGAATCGAGTTCGTCCCAGTAGCAGGTGATCTCACCGTTCGGCGGTAGGAAGTCGAGTCCGTACTTGAAGTAGGGCAGGTCCGAGATGACGAAGCCGTTGGAGCTCTCGATGGGCGCCGAGAATGCGAACTCTATGTCCCTGGCCGCGCCCTCGCTCACGTTGCGGATGGTCACGTCAAGCTCGGGCAGGCTCTCGTAGTCCTCCTCCACGATTACGAGCGGACGGCCCATCGCCGTGCGCTGCGCCCGCATCTCCTGCAGCGTGGTCTGGCTTACCCGCCAGGTAAAGTAGTAGCCGAGGGCGAGCACGATCACGAATAGCAAGTTGGTAACCGAGGTGATGACCTGGGCGAGCGTTACGATGTCCACGGACCGTACATTATCCGAGGCGACAACCGGACACAAGCGTCGCTCTAGGTTACAGGTAAAGGCCGTCGCGGCCGCAGCCTGGCAGCGCGGCGGAGATGGGGAACGCTTGCCGGAACATCGTCTTCAGAGACGCTTCAACGCCAGAAGCCTCGCCTAGAGTAACCTGTGGCCTGAAACCTGATGCCTAATACCCTGGCACCGGCACCTCGTCGAACATCTCTTTACCGGCGCCGCAATCCGGGCACTTCTCGGGTAGCTCGCCCTCGACGCGGTAACCGCAGTTAGTACAGGCCCAGTTGAGGGGTTCGGCTTCACCCTTCACTTCGTTCGCATCTTCGGTCATTAGCGCTCCTCCTCTATATAGTCTGGGACCATTATGGCACTGGCGAGGGCCGGGGTCACTGGACTATCCGTGCTCTGGGCGGCGTCTGCCTGTTTGGAGGGTGCGACAAGGGCTTGTGAGAACGAGGTGGCGAGGACCTCCGCCGCCCGTAGAGTAGTGATCAGGGAGTCTGGGGAGCGAAAGGATGTGTCTGTGACCGCTGAGGCGCGGGGCGCTGCTGAACTACCTGCTGTTGCACCCGCCCTGCAGTCGGCGCTCAGCCGCTACATCGCCGGAAAGCGTTGGGATGGACTGGACGTCGACCGGCTCGTCGGGGACACCCCGGCTCCGCCCCGCTTCGCAGGAGATTACGACCATCCCTAAAGTCTACTTTCGCCACTCGCGGGAGACAACCGTCTCGACCTCGACGGGGACCTTCTCGAGGATGTCCTCCCCGGCCCGGATCATCGCCGCCTGCGTCTTTTCGGAGACCTTCTCTGCCCGCTCCTCGGCGCATTCGACGACGAACTCGTCGTGGATGGAGTTTATGAGCCGGGCGTCGAGACCTTCCAGTTCCTCGCGAACGTAGACGAGAGCAAGCTTGGCGATGTCGCTTGCGGCCCCCTGAATCGGGAAATTCATCGCCTCGCGGCGCATCGCGCCCCTGTCGTCGGCCACGGGGTCGTTGCCGAACTTGCGTACCCTTCCCGCGAGCGTCTTCAAGGTGCGGTCTCGCATGGCGCGGTTAGCCGTCCGCTGCAAGAAGCGCTGCACCTTGGGGTAGTTGGCGAAGTATTCGTCTATGAGCTGGCGGCCACGCTCCTCGTCCGTGCCGAGCTGGGCGGAGAGGCTTCTCGCTCCGCGGCCGTACATCAGGCCGAAGTTTATGCGCTTGGCCGCCGAGCGCTGGTCCTTGGTGACCTCATCCATGGACACGTTGTACATCGTTGCCGCCGTAAGGCGATGGAGGTCTATGCCTCTCTGAAAAGCCCCGACGAAGGCGGGATCTTCCGAGACCTCGGCGAGGATCCTGAGCTCTATCTGCGAGTAGTCCGCTATGACGAGCGTATTGCCGTCCTCTGCAACGAAGCAGCGGCGGAACTCGTCCTCGTGAGGTATCTGCTGGATATTGGGAGCTGTGCAGGCCAGACGCCCGGTCGGTACGCGGCACTGGAGGAAGTTCGCGTGGATGCGGCCGGTCTTCGGGCTGACAAAATCGGGGTAGGTCTCCAGGTAGGTGCCGAGTTTCTTCTGCAGCTCCCGATACTCCAGTAGCGCCTTCGCCGCCGGGTGGTCGACCTTGAGGAGGGTCCAGACCTTCGTGTCGGGGAGCTCTATGCCCAGGGTCCGGAAGGCGTCGGTGATCTGCTTGGGACTGTTGAGGTTGAGTCGTGGCCCCAGCCCTTCGAGCGGCAGCACCCCTTCGGGCGGCGGGAAGAAGGACTCCAGGCGCTCGGCGGCCCGGTCACGACGCTCACGCACTTTGACCTCGAGTTCCTTCCAACGGCCTACGTCGAGCTTCACACCCGCAAGCTCCATCTCCGCTATGGACGCGACGGCCGCGAACTCTATGCGCGAGATCCGGCCGAGTCCTTCCTCTTCGAGCGAAGCCGCGAGCCGCTCGCGCAGGGGCAGCAAGACCCTGGCGTCCTGCGCGGCGTACTCGAGTTGCGCCGCGCTCAATTCCCCCGACCAGTCGCTCCTCTGCTCGGACTTGTCGAGCGACTGGTCCAGATAACGCTCCACCACGGCTTCCAGGGAGTAGGATGGCGCGTAATTACCACCGTCGAGGACTTGCGCTGCGAGCATCGTGTCGAAGAGGGGCGAGGGCGAGACGCCGTAGATGGCGTGCAGGAACTGGTAATCGAACTTCAGGTTGTGCCCCACCTTGACCGGACCGTCCTCCAGTACCTCTCTGAGCGCTGAGAGATCACCGACCTCGAAGACGTCTATGACGAACGTCTCTTCGGGGGTGGCGAGCTGGAGCAGGCGCACCCCGCCGTCTCGGGGAGAGAGACCCGTGGTCTCGAGGTCCACGCTGATGGTTTCAGCGCCTCGCAGGGTCTTCGCGATGGAGGCAAGGTCTTCCGCAGTCGTGACTAGACGATAGCTCTGGGTACGTTCCTCCACCCCTCGATTCTAGCAGGGAGAGGGGGTATATAGCATTTCAGCTAGTCAGCACTTCAGCACGCTAAGCCCTTCGGGCTTCGCTTGTCAGCCTTTCAATATGAGATTGTCCACGCGAAAGCTGACAAGCTGACAAGTCGTCTGGCGAAGCCGGCCGACGTGCTGATGCCTCTCCGGCCAGCGGGTGGGGTAAACTCATCACGATGGGTGGATCTTTCAAGATAGGACGTGTGTTCGGCATAGACGTGAAGGTCCACTGGAGCTTCTTCCTGCTCCTAGCCTTCTTCGGCTACCTCGCGTTCAGGGATTCAGGCAGCTTCGGGGACGCGCTCGTCACCGTCGGCATAGTAGTCGCGCTGTTCTTCTGCGTCCTGCTTCACGAGTTCGGCCACTCGCTGGTGGCCATACGTCTCGGGAGCGAAGTTCAGGACATCACACTCCTGCCCATCGGCGGACTCGCCAGGATGAAATCTCTTCCCGAGAGGCCCATCGACGAGGTGAAGGTCGCCGTGGCCGGACCGCTCGTCAATGTCGTGCTCGCCCCTGTATTCTTCGGGCTTGCCCTGCTCTTCGGGGGCAGCATCTCGGTCCCGACGAACATACTCTCGGGGGTTGGCTCCTTGAGCGAGGTCTTCGTCGCTCTGGGCACGATCAACGTCGCCCTCGTGGTCTTCAACCTGATCCCGGCCTTCCCGATGGATGGCGGCCGTGTGCTTCGCGGCCTGCTCGCCACGCGCCTAGGGCCCGTGCGCGCGACGGATATCTCCTCGACCATAGGGCAGGGCTTCGCCGTCCTCTTCATCCTCTTCGGCATCTTCAGCAACAACTTCCTGCTCGCCATCGTAGGCTTCTTCGTCTTCCTCGGCGCGAGCGGCGAATCCCAGCTGGTTCGCCAGCGCGAGCACATGCGCGGGCTGACCGTCGCTGACGTAATGGGCACCAAGGGCCGAACCGAGACCGTAACACCCTACCACAACTTCGGCCAGATCCTCGACTCCGTCATCCACGGCTACCAGGAGGACTTCCCTGTCCTCGACGAGGATGGACACCTGGTCGGCATCATCACCCGCAGCGAGATCATGGCCGCTGCCCACTCCCCAGGCCGCTTTGACACGGTCCGTGACCTGATGAAGACGGAGTTCCCCACCATCTCACCCGACGCCGACCTCTTTGCAGAAGGCAACCGCGTCCTGCAGGAGAGCGGCCTCAGAGCCCTGCCCGTCGTGAAAGACGGCAACCTCGTGGGGATGCTGACCGTGGACGACGTGGGCCAGGCCGCCCTACTCCGCGACTTTCGCAAACAGCGGTAAGGGCTCGAGCGGTACCGCGTGCAAGAGTGAGGCAAGGGCTCGCACCGGCGGGGTCTATTCGCTAGACTCCCTGCTATGAGACCGGTGGTGGAGGAGATAGAGGCACTCGTCGCCAGGGTAGGGACGCACCCGGTCTACGGGTACGCCCACTGCCTGAGGGTCTTCGCCCTGGCCGAGGAGCTCGCGGTCTCAGAGGACGTCACCTACGACGTAGAGATACTGCGCGCGGCAGCCCTGCTGCACGACGTCGGGCTCTACAAAGCCTATGCTCTGCGGGATACGCCCGACCACGCGAAGCGCTCGGCGGAGGTGGCCAGCCGTATCCTCCAGGACTGGGATTTTCCCCCGCAAGCGAGTCAGGCGGTCATAGAGGCGATCGAGCACCACCCGCCCGGCGCTCCGGGCAGTACCTCTTCGGAGACCATCCTCCTCAAGGACGCGGTCGGCCTCGACTACCTCGGTGCCATAGGTATCTCTCGAATGCTGGCCATGGTCGGCACGGAAGACGACGTGCCCGATATACCGACGGCGATCTGGAACGCGGAGAGCCTGCGGCAGAAGATCCCCGACCTGCTCGTCCTGCAGAGTAGCAAGGAACTGGCTGGCCGGCGTATCCGCGAAATGGAAGCTTTTCTCGAGGACCTGAGGGAGGCTACAGAGAAGCTAAAGCTGTTGTAGCGCTTCAGCACGTCGCCTGTTCCAGGCGACTTGTCAGCAATTCAGAGCTAGTCAGCTTTCGGGTTCGCAAGGCCTTGCTGACCAGCTGATATGCCGCCGATCGAAGGGAGGTGGGGTGCATGTCAGCACCCGACAGGGCGCGTGCTGACATGCAGAATTCCTAACCCTGTCCGTTGTTCCTGTCGTTCACCATGCGGGAGAGGAGGGTGCGGAAGCGTGGGTCGGCGTGCAGGGGTGCGAACTCCAGCGCGCTCCTGAAGTGCTCGACGTCGCTCTCCCCGGCGTCTACGGCCTTCTCGATGTAGTCCAGCGCGTCGCCGTATTCGCCGCGGCGGGCCTGGATGCTGGCGAGCGCGGAGAGTGCGGGGGAGTATCTCGCGTCAGCGGCTATGGCCCGCTCTAAGATCTCCTCTGCGGCCTCCAGGTCGTCGGCCGTGTAGTAGAGGCTCGCGTACGAGTAGAGGGCGCGGGGGTTCGCGGGATCTGCCTTGAGCGACTCTACGAAGTGCTCCTCTGCCTTCTCCATCTCCCCCCTGCGCTCGTTTATGATGCCGAGCTCCAGGTGGGCCTCCGGGTTCTCCGGATCGAGGGCCAGTACCGCATTGTAGGCTTCGGCGGCCCCGGCTTCGTCTTCCAGGGCAAGCCTGGCCTCCCCGAGGGTTACGAGGTGCCGGATCTCATCCCGCCCTAGCGCCACGGCCTCCTCGGAGAGCCTCAAAGCCTCCGGCAGGTTCTTCCCCAGGGCCAGAAGATGGGCGGCCAGTTCGTCCCTGATCTCTGGCGATCCAGGACAATCTTCAAGCCCCCGCCGGAAAGCGGCCTCGGCCTTCTCCAGATCACCGTTGCGGGCGTGGCAGATCCCGAGGTTCGCGTGGGCCTCCCACCAGTCGGGCGCCGCCTCTATTACCTCCTCGTAGGCAGCCACGGCCTCCGTGTAGCGGCCGAGCATGTCGAGGGCGTTGGCCCTGAAGGTCCGCGCGCCGCTCTTCTGCACCTCGTCCGTGGCGGCCGCTATAGCCTTCTCGAAGAACGCGAGGGCCTCGGCGTAGTCGGCGGCGTCGAAGAGGGTCAGGCCCGCGTTTATGAGCATGTCAGCGTCTTCGGGCACCCGGTTCGTCCAGCGCTCGAAGGTGGCTTTCGCCAGGGCAGGCTCTCCCATAAAGCCGTAGTAGCGGCCCAGCTCCACGTATGCGTCCGGGTAGCCCGAGTCCACCTCTATGGCCCGCTCGAGATGGTGCACGATCTTGAACGGCTCGTCGCGCGAGAGCGCCACCATCGCGAGCCCCATCCGCGGCGCGACCCACTCGGGATCCAACTCCAAAGCGTCGAGGAAGCTGGCCTCGGCCTCCTCGAGCCGTCCCAGGTTCAACAGAGCGCGTCCTACGGCCTCGATGACCTCGGGGTTCTCGGGGGCACTCTCGAGGGCCTGCTCGAAGCGCGAGAGGGCCTCCTCTACCAGACCCTCGCTCGCCAGGGTCTCCCCCTGCTCCAGATACTCCTCGTATTCCATCGCCCTCATTAAATCAGATGGGGCGCGAAGTGAATGTGTACAATCGTCCGCGGAAACCTTCTAAAGAAGGGGACGCCTGTGTGAGGACACCGCCCGCTCTTACGCGGCTCGAGATCCGCTACGGGGACCTCGACCCTTACGGCCACGTCAACAACGCCGTCTACCTGGAGTTCTTCGAGAAGGTCCGCATCTGCTACTGGCGCGTCCTTGCGGATATGGTCGGCATCGAGAAGCTCGAAGCGGGCGACGTCCCCGGCGCCCGGTACGTGATCGCCGAGACCACCGTACGCTACAAGGCCCCCATCTTCTTCGAGGACACCCTCCACGGCGCTGCGCGAATGCGCACGATCGGCGACCGCTCCTACGCGATGGACTTCGAGCTGCGCACCGGCGAAACCTTCGAGGATGGGAGCCTCGTCGCCGAAGGCTCAGCGGCCCACGTCTTCTTCGACCCTATTGAGAACGCGGTCCGACCGCGTCCAGACTGGTTTCTCCCCACCGTCGCGAAGCTGGAAGGCCGCCCCGAGGCGTCATTCTCCCCGGAGAACCGCTAGAACGTGTCAAACACTGCCTGACCCGAGAGGAGATCATGATGGAGTATCTGACGATAAAGGGCGAGAAGGTTCCTTCACTGGGTCTGGGCACTTACAGGCTCACCGGGGAGGCCTGTGTGCGGGCCGTCGGGCGCGCCCTCTCTATGGGCTACAGGCACCTGGATACGGCCCAGATGTACGGCAACGAGGCTGAGGTCGGGCGGGGCATCGAGGATTCGGGGATAGGCAGGGAGGAGATCTTCCTGACCACGAAGGTCTGGCCCAGCGACTTTGCCCGCGACCGCGTCCTCCGGAAGACCAGGGAGAGCTTGAAGAAGCTCCGCACGGAATACGTCGACCTCCTGTTGATGCACTGGCCCGGCGATGGCGTGCCTCTGGGCGAGACCCTCGGGGCCATGCGGGAACTGCAGGAACAAGGTTGCTTGCAGCACATCGGGGTGAGCAATTTCTCCCCTTCTCTGGTCGATGAAGCTCCGGAACACGCGGAGATCTTCTGCAACCAGGTACAGTACCACCCCTACAGGAGCCAGGACGCGCTCCTCGAGCAGGCGCAGAGGATGGATTACCTGCTGACCGCCTACACGCCTCTCTCCCGCGGCGGAGTTCAGAAAGACACAACCCTCAGGGAGATAGGCGAGACTCACAACAAGACGGCGACGCAGGCGGCCCTGCGCTGGCTCTTGCAGCAGGAGAACGTCTGCGCCATTCCCAAGGCGACCAGCGAGGAACACCTGAACGAAAACCTCGACGTCTTCGACTTCGAGCTCTCCGACGAGGAGATGGACCGCATCTTCTCCCTGAACCGCTGAGGCCGCGTGCGCGCCTACGAACTGGGAATAAGGATCGGAGATCTATCACCCGGGCCGCACGATGCGATCACCGACGTCGAAGGCGTAAGGGTGGGACACTCGACTATCGTGCGCGGGGAAGGACCGCTAGTGGTTGGTGACGGGCCGGTGAGGACTGGCGTTACCGTCGTCTGTCCCCGAGAGGGTCTGGCGCGCGATGAGCCTGTCTTCGCCGGCTCCCACAGGTTCAACGGCAACGGGGAGATGACGGGGCTTGTGTGGATCAGGGAGGCCGGCGTCCTGGCGACGCCCGTCGGGATCACCAACACCCACAGCGTCGGTATCGTACGCGACGCCCTGGTAAAGGCCGAGATCGAAGCCCGCACCGACGAGGAAGATTACTGGTGCCTCCCCGTGGTCGGCGAGACCTACGACGGCACCCTGAACGACATCAACGGCCAGCACGTTAAGGTGGAGCATGCCCTATGGGCACTCGCTTCTGCGAGTAGCGGGCCTGTGGAGGAGGGCTCTGTAGGCGGCGGAACCGGAATGATCTGCCACGAGTTCAAGGGCGGCATCGGCACGTCCTCGCGCCGGCTTCCGGAAGCGCAGGGCGGCTGGACGGTAGGCGCCCTCGTGCAGGCCAACTACGGACGCCGCTACATGCTGCGCGTGGATGGCGCACCTGTAGGGCGTGTACTGGGCACAGAACTTGTCCCTTCGCCTTTCGAGAGCGAGGAGGAGGCACAGCCGGCGGGGACGGGCTCCATTATCGTGGTCCTCGCCACCGACGCTCCGCTCCTGCCTACCCAGTGTGACCGGCTGGCGATGCGCGCGGGCATCGGTCTCGGCCGGATGGGGGGCGGCCTCGACGACGGTAGCGGAGACATCTTCTTCGCCTTCGCCACGGGCAACCGCGGCATCCCGCGCGCCGGACTCTCCAGACCACCGGTGACCGTGCCCCTGCAGATGGTGACCAACGATTACATGACGCCACTCTTCCACGCGGCTGCGGAGGCCACGGAGGAGGCCATCCTGAACGCGCTCCTGGCGGCCGGCGACATGACAGGACGCGACGGCATCATGGCCCACGGCCTCACGCCGGAGCTACTGCTCGGCGCGCTCGAGGAGGCCCGATCCCGGGCTCCCGGCACCGCGACCCCGTAATATCGCTAAAGCGATCGGACCCCGCTGCCTGATAATGGTGGTGTGGAATTAAGGGACTTGCAGGCGTTCGGCGAGCCGGGGGCCATAGTCTACCTCGCGGACTGTGTGGATCTCATGAAGATCATACCCCCAGGAAGCGTGGACGTGGTCTTCGCCGACCCGCCTTACAGGCTCTCTACAGGCGGCGTTACGGTCAAGAGTGGAGAGCTCGCCCCGGTGGACAAGGGTGCCTGGGACAGATCCATGGGGTTCGTAGAGGATCACCGGTTCAACGTCACGTGGCTGAAGGAGGCGAGCCACATCCTCAAACCAGAAGGGACGATCTGGGTCACGGGCACACATCACATCATCTTCAGCCTCGGTTTCGCGCTGCAGAGCCTAGGGTTCAAGGTGATCAATGCCATAGCGTGGGAGAAAACCGACCCCCCTCCCAACGCCCTCCACACCGCCTTCACCCACTCCCACGAGACTATCGTCTGGGCAAGAAAACGAAATCGCTCCCGCCACACCTTCAACTACGACCTCATAAACAGCACAGACCCCAAAGCCCAGGTCTCATCCGTCTGGCGTATCCCTTCCGTGCCCAGGAGGGAGAAACGTCACGGGTATCATCCCACGCAGAAACCTCTGCGCCTCATCCGCCGCGCCCTTCTGGCCTCGAGCAGGGAGGGTGATCTCGTGTTCGACCCTTTCTGTGGATCTGGGACGACGGGGGTCGCCTCCAAGGAGCTTGATCGCTTCTTCGTGGGGGCAGAGAAGGAGATTGAGTACGCAGAGCTTGCGGGACGCAGGATCAGGGGAGCGGTGCGTGGGGAGGTCTTGCGAGAGATCTCCTACCTGTTGTGCGCCCAAGATGGCTAGTCGGTGCTGGGGCGATCGCTCGGGCCGAGGCCCTCGCCAGGGAGTACCCCGACGGGTAGTCTACGTCGAGCCGACGTACCAACCTTCGGCCGCGGGCTCCTCGCCGCCTTGGCCGAGGGGTAGGGAAGAGGGCCGCACACCAGCGGACAGTCCAGTGTAGTGATAGGCGCGCTGTAATAGTCGGTCGCCCTCCTAAAGCCCGAAGGTCGTAGAGGTGGGCTCGAAGTGCGTAATGAAGATGTCTTTATTGTCTTGCGAGCTCCTAGCGCCAGCCGAGCGTTGCCAGCTCCAGCCTCTCGGCCTCCTCGGCGGTCATCTGCCAGCCTAGGGCGCCTGCGTTCTGACGCGCCTGGCGCTCGTTCTTGGCGCCAGGGATGGGCAAGGTGCTCCTCTGCGCGATCAGCCAGTTCAGGGCTACCTGAGCGGGCTCTTTGTTGTGGGCATCGCCTATCTCGCGCACTATATCTAGCACCGGCTCGATCTTCTTGAGGTTCATCTCGCCGAATGCCCTACCCAAACGCCGCACGAGGCCCACTGGCCTGTCGCCACCAGGGCCATACTTGCCGGTAAGGAGACCCTGGGCGATGGGGCTGTAGGCAATGAGCGTCACGCCCAGCTCCCGGCTCGCCTCGAGCAACCCGTTCGTCTCCGGTGCCCGCCGCAAGAGGCTGTATTCCACCTGGTTCGAGGCGAGCGGCACCCCGTGAGAGGCGAGCCGGTCGTGAGCCCGCTGCATCTGGTCCGCACCATAGTTGCTTACGCCTACCCGGCGGACCTTGCCTGCCTTGACCGTCTCCGAGAGGGCATCCATCAGACTGTTTATCTTGAAGATCGGGTTCGGGAAGTGGATCTGGTAGATGTCTATCGTCTCTTTTCCGAGTCGCTCCAGACTGTTGTCTACCGCGTTCAGAAGGGCTTTGGCGCTGAAACGATACGGTAGGGGTGCGAATTTGGTTGCTATGATCGGCGTCCCCTCGAAAGCACCCTCACGCAATATCTCGCCGATGATCCTCTCCGAGGCGCCGTTGCCGTACATCTCCGCCGTGTCCACAAGGGTGACGCCCTCGGCCATGCTCGTACGGAAGGCGTTCCCCACGTCGCTACGGTCGTACTCCTTGCCATATCCCCAGAGCCTGGTCGTACCCCACGCCCAGGCCCCGACACCCAGAGGAGCGATGTTCAGCTCATCCGCCAGACCAATTGTAGGCTCGCTTTGCAAGGCGTCTCCTCTCATATCTTCGCCTCGGAACTTGGGCTGGTGAGGTACGTCGGCGGCTCATGGCGGGATGATCCTAGACCTTCGCAAACTCACCGTTTCTATCCCATTGAGACTATCGCAAAATCTCGAATCGACCCAGAAGGCTGTATGCGCCTTCCTCAGTACGACCTGACTGCTGGCTGTCAATCTCTCGGATGCCTACTGTGTCACGTGGCGAGTCGCACGCCGCTCACAGGCCCTACGGGTCCCACGCGCACCACGAAGTGAAGTTCCGTTGTCGCTATCGACGTCGATCG
>Ga0126312_10002790_pt1 | contig 11720 bp, 14 predicted proteins | sample Plot104A_FD_92537 | JGI IMG/M metagenome (GOLD analysis project Ga0126312, IMG submission 92537) | Serpentine soil microbial communities from UC McLaughlin Reserve, CA, USA - Plot104A | ecosystem: Environmental > Terrestrial > Soil > Grasslands | place: USA: UC McLaughlin Reserve, Lake County... | reverse complement strand
GCCCGGTATGGATATGCGCTTACCTTTGCCGCCACCGGCCATGATCAGCATTCCGGCGGCGATTGGCTCATACTCAATGTTGGTTAAAGGCGATGCATGGCTGATGGTCACTCCCGTGCAGCGTCACCCGCGCCACCGCCGACGATGCTCGCAGCCGAGGCGGCGTGATGCGGATCCGAGTATGACGGTCGATAGATGAGGCCGTCAGACAAGGGATAGCCGACCAAGGAGGGAATCGCCGAGACCTCGGACGCCTCCTGGTTATTCAAGTCGGGCAAACTCATCTGTCGCACACATGCACCCGACTCATCACAACAGCGCACCCGGAGGGATTCGAACCCCCAACCTTCTGATCCGTAGTCAGATGCTCTATCCGTTGAGCCACGGGTGCCGGTGGTGGCCATTAACCGCTCATAACGACCTGCGAGTCTAGCTTGGCGCCCCATGATGGGCCAACCGGGATGCTGAGATGGGACCAGTGCAACACCAATTCGCGTCTGTTACAGCGAACGGGCAAGGATGCCGGTCAATTCCTCGTCGGTCAGAGTGATCGGATTTGCCCGCATGCTGCTTGCCTTCCGTCCAGCGTCGACCAACTCAGGAAACAGCGACTCATTGGCGCCATAGTGCGCCAACCCTGGGATTTGCAGCGCCTCCTTGAGATCACTAAGCCACTCGACGGCCGCTTCAGGGCTCGCGGCAGCCCCGTCGGTCAGCAGTTCGGCCACTTCGCTCATTCGACGCAAGGCTGGATGGTCCGGATCTCTGTCGCGCAAGGCAGACCAGTTAGCTTCGAAGACGGCCGGTAGCAGCGCCCCGCACAGAGCGCCGTGCGGCGCCTGAAGTCTCGCGCCAAGACCGGCTGCAAAGCCGTGTGCCGCGCCCAGACCAGCGTTGGCAAGACACAGGCCACCACAGAGGCTGGTCCAAGCGAGATCCTCGCGGATTCCAGGATCGGAGTCCATTCCCTTCTCCCACGCCCGCCGCAGCGATCTGGCCGACCGCCCAATGGCGTCGCGAGCCAGTGCGTCGGTGAACGGGTTGGCACGCGCGGATAGGAACGGCTCGATAACTTGAGAGAGTGCGTCCAGGCCGCCAGACGCGATCGCCGGCCGCTTCAGTCCCTTCAGCAAATCCGGGTCGATGATCGCTATTCGAGGCAGAAGCACCGGGCTGCGGAGGCTGGCCTTGGTCTCCCCGTATGACAAAACAGCGTTCCGGGTGACCTCGGAGCCGGTGCCCGCCGTCGTTGGTACGGCTACACACGGCAACGCCGGCTGGGTCAGCGGTTCCCCTGACCCGATCACCTCCAGGTGATTAAGCGGGTCCGATCCTGATGCCGCCAGGGCTGCCACCGCCTTCGCCGTATCAACGGCGCTGCCACCGCCGTAGCCGAGAACCCCATCGCAGCCAGCCCCTAAGAGCGCTGCGACACCCGCGCGAACCACCTCAACCGAAGGCTCCCCCGCCACCGGAAACACCTCGCTTGATTTTCCGGCCTCCCTAAGTCCGGCGCGTACGCCGTCAGCGCGTCCAGGTGTCGTACCGGTAACGATAAGTACCCGGGACACTCCCAATCCGGCCAGTGCCGCCGGCACCTCGGCCACTCTGCCTGCCCCAAAACGGATGTCGGTGGGCGCAGCGATATCGAAACGCGTCAACAAGCTTTACCAGCCCGAGTCGTCCGGTGACACGTTGGTATATCGGGTCGATAGACGGGCCCGTGCCATCATCGGCTCCACCGCATGACGCCATTGGTTGTAATGGGGGGTTGCCTTGTGATCGGCGGCATCGTTTTCGCCCTGATAAATCTCGACGAGCACGAGGTGACCCGGGTCTTCACGATCCTGCAAGACGTCGAACCGTACGACTCCGGGTTCCTGGCGGCTCGCGGTGGCATTCACCTCAGTCTCTGCGAGGAATTCGTCGACTCGATCGGGCAGCACCGAGACGTCTACGTGGACGATCAGCAAGCTGTTGGCCATGAGCGGACTCTAGATTGACATCATCTGCTCTTCACTTATTGTTCATACGGCGGCTAGGGACTTACCGTCTATAGTGCCCGGGGTGTTCACCGACACCTGCGCCACAGATTCCAGATGGGATCAGATGTGACAGAGCTGTTCGTGGTGATCGCCGTTGTAATGGTGGCGCTCATTTTCGACTTCACGAACGGCTTCCACGACAGCGCCAACGCCATGGCTGGCCCGGTTGCAACGGGCGCGCTGAGGCCCCGTACGGCAGTCATCCTGGCGGCAGTGCTCAACCTTGTCGGCGCCTGCCTCTCTACCGAGGTGGCCAAGACGATTTCTGGTGGCTTCTTCGATGAAGAGCTGATCACCGTATCGATAATCCTGGCCGGGCTCGTGGGAGCGATCATCTGGAACCTGCTGACCTGGCTTCTTGGCTTGCCCTCCAGTTCCTCGCACGCCCTGTTCGGCGGCCTGATCGGCGCAGTCATCGTCGGCGCCGGGTTCGCCTCGGTCCACGGCTGGGTTATCGTCTCCAAGGTCTTGCTACCCGCAATCGTCGCCCCGCTCGTCGCCGGCATCGGAGCCGCGCTGGCAACCATGCTGGCCTATCGGATCACTCGGAGAACCCCCAGCGGCCACAGCAACACTGGCTTCAAGTACGGGCAAGCGTTCACAGCCTCACTGGTCGCTCTCGCTCACGGCACGTCCGACGGCCAGAAGACCATGGGAGTCATCACCCTCGTCCTGATCGCCGCCAACCTTCAGCCCCCGGACACCGGCCCGCAGCCGTGGGTGATCCTCTCCGCTGGCATCGCGATAGGGCTCGGCACCTATTCGGGCGGCTGGCGGATCATGCGGATGCTCGGCAAAGGCGTCGTCGAGATCGAAACCCCACAGGGGGCAGCATCAGGGGCGGCGTCAACCGCGACAATTCTGTCCTCGGCGCACCTTGGCTTCGGCCTGTCCACGACTCACGTTGCTACTGGCAGCATCCTCGGTTCAGGGGTTGGCCGCCGCGACGCCGAGGTTCGCTGGGGCGTTGCCCGCAAGATGGTTTTTGCCTGGCTGCTCACGCTTCCTGGTTCCGGGCTGGTCGGCGGCGCGGCGGGGCTTTTGGCTAATCGTGGTCTGGCCGGGGTTATCGCCTTGCTGGTGCTGCTTGCCGGTACTTGCCTGGTCATCTGGGCATTCTCCCGGCCCAATAAGATCAGCCGCCACAACGTCACCGATAGCCGTGAGGTTCTCGTCTTGGCCTCTCCCCGACAGGCCGAGTATGTTAACGACCCGCGCGGCGATGCCGTGACCAAACCCAAGAAGAACAAGAAGCACAAGGCAAAGAGCGCCGCTTGATGAAGATCGATTGGGCCGCCCTCGGCATCGTGGCTGTTGTCTCTATTACAGCGACCGTGCTGTTTATGATCTTGCTCGCTACCAGTATCCGGCTGCTCTCAGCCGCCCGGGTGAAAACCAACCAGGGTCAATCCGCAACGGTCACACTGTCGCTCGGCTACTCGCTGCTCGGCTTGGCAGCGCTACTCGTGCTGTTTTGTATCTACTTGATCGTGCCCCAGTTCCACTGACACTGCACTGGTTCGTCGCCTACGAACTGGCATGGCGGCGGGACTCACCACCAACCCTGCTTGTGGGCCCAGCGGAGCAGCAGCAGCGACATGATCAGCATGATCAACAACAGAATGCTGAGCCACGCCCAATGCGTTTCGTCATTGACAATGACGTTCATCCCCACGACGGATGACAGCGACGTAATCGGCAGCGTGATCGCCGCTATCACCGCCAATCTCTCGGCGGCGATCGTCATCTTCGTATCTGTACGGGCTCGATAGAACTCGGTGACGCCCATCAAGAAGTCAAGCTGGCTTTGACTGATGCTAGTCACTCGCTCGTACTGGTCGAGCAAATCCCTCATCAAGCTCAGCCCGTCAGGCGGCGCGAAGGAGGCGAGCTTGATCGCGCGATCATAGATCTGACCGCCCTGGGCAGCCATTGTCTTGATCGTCAAGAGCTCATGGCGGGCGGTAAATAGGTGGGTCAGGAATGTCTGCGGCTCCTCTTCCGCGCCTTCCATTACTCGCTGCTCCAGGAGTCCAACTTCTCGGGCGATGTCGGCGACCAGCGTCGAATCCTTACGCACGATGGCTGAGACAATGGCGTAGGTCAGCCCAAACGGCGACGTGGGATGCAGCCGTCCCGCGTCCATTCGAGAGACGACACTTCTGGTCTCGCGCAGCGCAGCTTCGAGCGGCACCCTGGGATTTAGCGGGCCATGAACGGTGACCAGGAAATGCTCCCCGATGAATTGATCGAGCTCAAGATAGTGAACGTGACCGGCCGCTCCGATTTCGGGCGCGTGTATCACGATGAAGACGTGATCTGAGTAAACGTGGACGCGCGGGACGTGGTTCCGTTCACGGGAATTCGCAATTGCTATGGGGTGGAAACCGAAATCGTCGGCTAGCACTCGCTCGGCCTTATCACTCCATTCCGGGATGTCGAGCCACAAAAAACCGTCCGTCCGCGAACGAAGCTCATTCAGCTCCGCCACATCACATTGGCGCATTCCAGTGTCATCGATCCAGCGCAGCTCCATTGGAGTAACCATCTTCAGCCCCGGGCCACGTTGTTCCGGGCCGGCGAGCCGGACGGTATCGTCTGTAATGCCACCCGGGGGACCAGGCTTGTCAGCTTGCTGCGCACTGGAAGTTCCCATGTTCGAATGCTATGCACGCTATTCTCATCCGTTTCACAGACGCTTGCTGATCCACTTGACCAGGGCTGCCAGCAACAGGAGCAGCGTAGGGTGAGCGAGAGGTTGATGGCCAACTCCACCGTTGAAGCGGTGAACCTGACCAAGCGGTACGGGACCCGGACCGCGGTTGACGATGTCAGCTTCACCACGCGTCCCGGTGACATCGTGGGTCTGCTCGGCCCCAATGGCGCGGGCAAGACCACGACAATCCGGTTGCTCACGACCGTTCTAACGCCGACCAGCGGCCAATTCTGGATCGCCGGCCACCCGTGGACTTCGCCCGACGAGATCAGGCGGCGGGTGGGCGTGCTTCCGGAGAGTGGCGGCTATCCCGGTTTTCAGACCGGCCAGGAGTACCTGCATTACCACGCACTCCTCTACGGTTTCACCGGCGCCAAGGCAACCGGCATCGCGGATTCCTTACTTGCTGAAGTCGGCCTAGACGACAGAGCTGGCTCTCGAATCTCCGGCTACAGCCGCGGCATGCGGCAGCGGCTCGGTATCGCCCGAGCGCTGGTCAACAATCCAGCCGTTGTGTTTTTCGACGAGCCGAATCTCGGGCTGGACCCGGCCGGCCAGTCGCAAGTCCTCGAGATTATCCGTCGGGTCGCCCACGGGCGTGGCGCCACTGTCATCTTGAGTACGCACATGTTGTCCGAGGTCGAGGAGGTCTGTTCGCGGGTGATCATCCTCAACGAAGGAAGCTTGGTGGCCTCGGGCACGGTTGGCGATGTCATGCGGACCGCCGAAGTTGAGCGAGCGGCACAACTGCGGGTCCCGACGAACCTGATTGAGCGGGCTCGGCGGGCGCTTTCAGAGGTGCCGGATCTCGTGATTGAAAGGACGGACGGGCGGCCGGACGTGGTGCGGATCTCCCTTCGAACCTCGGCTGGCGTGGCAGCGGACGAGACCAGCGAGCGGCTTAACGCTGCCATAGTTGCCGTCGCGGCCGCGAACGTACCGGTGCTCTCGTACGAGATGGAAGGGGCACGGCTTACCGACGCCTTTCTGCAAATGACCAGGAGGGCAGCCTCATGACGACTGTCGTGAAGTCGCGAGACCTGAGAGCGCCGCGGAATGCTCTCGATCGCCCGGCCGGGAGGTCGGGCTGGCTGGTGGTCGCTGGTCAGGAGGTCCAGGACCTGTGGAAGAGCGGACGCGGTCCGCTGCTGTTGTTTTGCTTCAGTGTGCTGCTCAGCGCCGTGACATACCTCGCGTCGACCAACCAAGCGCTGAACTTTCTCGAGCGCCGGGAAGCCGTCAACCTGCTGCTGCAATTCGCAGTGGCCGTAGGAGTTCTCGTCACGTTGATCGTCAGCGCCGATGGAATCAGCGGTGAGCGGGAACGCGGAACGCTGGAGAGCCTCCTCGTCACCCCGGTGTCACGTCGCGGGATCATTGCCGGGAAGCTGATTGCCGCACTGTCCCTGTGGCTTGCGGCGTTTCTGGTGAGTGTTCCGTATGTCTGGGTGCTGGCTCGAGCGGTGGGCATCCTCAGCAAGGCATTGATCCTCGGTCTGGTCGTTGGCACGATCGTCGCGATCGGTATGGCGTCGATCGGGTTGTTGATCAGTGCGGTCTGCAACTCGAACAAGACAAGCCTTGCTGCCAGCGCATTCCTGCTGCTGATTTTGTTTGCTCCCACGCAGCTGCCGAGCGGGCTGCCGCAGGGCTGGTTCTTCGACGTCCTGCAGCTGGCCAACCCCGTGGCTTCTGCTCTGAGCTATCTGACCACGCAGCTCGTGCAAGGGGCGCACTGGACAGAAGACCTCGTCTATCTGGTCTCGCCAGTGATCACGGTTGTCCTCGCTGGGGGCGCGCTGATCCTCTTCGGTCCAGGGATCGTTCGGCTCCGAGCTGGCGGAGATGCCGGGTGACGAGAGGGATCCTGCTGACCGTCATCTTGATCAGCTTGTTGATGCTCACGCCGGCGGCGGCCGTCGCCTCGCCCGTCGGCGTGACGGTTGCTCCAGATCGATCCGACGTCTCGACAGTGCTCGGCGGCCGCTTCACCCTCAAGACTGAGGTGACTAATACCGGCAGCGTCCCAACTGGTGTCCTCCTGGCGCACCTCAACGTCGCCAGCGTCCAGGGCGATATCTATGTCGATCCCGAGGACTGGTCGCCAGCCCGCAGCCAAGAGTTTTCGCTGCAGCCAGGGGATAGCCGGATGCTTTCATGGGAGATCCAAGCGGTCAATTCTGGGAAGTTTGCCGCGTATGTGGTGGTGCTTCCCTTCGGCGAGGAAGTCGCCGGCACAGAGGAGCTGGTGGTCAGTCCGCTGGTCAAGCTCGACGTTGCTCCACGTTCTACGGTCAGTGCAGGGCTTGCCCTGCCCGTCGTCGTGTTGATCCCCCTGGCCCTTGGAGCAACAGCAGCCGTCACATTGATTCGAGCTCGCCGCCGCACCTAGAAGCGGAGATTGAGCGACCAGCATTGGAGGGCAGTTCTGATGCCTAGAGGCGCGCCGGGTTGGGGACCGACGAATCACGACGGCATGCCGTCAGCCAGTGAGCGGGGGCCCGTGCCGTCGGTACCGGGTAGCCGGTTGATCGGATCTGCCGACCTTCAATGATCGGAGAAAGATGACCGTGACAACATTCCGCGAGTGGGCGTTCCAACGAGATCTGCTGCTGACAGTGATCTTGGCTGGTCGCCGGCAAGCTGCTCGAATCACGTACGTCCCAGCCCTTCTCGGCTTGACTCTGCTGGTCGCTTGCAGCGGCATGAACGCCCGGAGCGACGAACAGTCATATGAGGTGGCTGAGCAGGTCAAGACCCTGGTCATCGATGCACGCGCGGCGGCGGTCACTGTCCAGGCGGGCGACGGGCCAGTCAAGGTGACCGAGACCTACCACTACACCGAGGACAAGCCACGCACCTCCCATCAGGTCAGCGGCACAGCTCTGAACCTGACCGAGACCGGCTGCGGGAACACCGACGTCCGATGCGCCGTCGAGTTCAACGTGCGCGTGCCCGCTGCGACGGCTGTCGACATTACAAGCCGTGCCGGCGCCGTTAGCCTTTCCAATCTCACCGGCAATGTCACAGTTGTCACCGATGCCGGTGCCGTGGAGGGCAAGGGCCTTGGCAGTGACAATGTGACCGTCAAGACTGACGCCGGTGCAACCTCGCTGCAGTTCGCTGAACCGCCGGCGATGGTAGAGGCGTCGACCGAGCTGGGCGCAATCTCGGTGAAGGTGCCGAGCGAAACGGCGTACGCGGTAGATGTCTCAACAACGGCTGGTGGCTCTGATATCGGGGTTCAGCAGGACCCATCGTCCCCGTACAAGCTGTCGCTTCGCACCAGCGTGGGCGGAATCCGGGTGGAAAATGCCTAACAGCACCTCCATCGCGTTCGTACTTCAGCGGTACTCCTAACCCGAACGCCCCACTCCAGCGACCCAACCAACCCCTCGCGCTTAAGAGACGTAAGCGTGGCGCTCCTACATGCCGAGCGGCGTGGCAGGTGTGGTTGACTGTCCGACGGTCGGGAAGCTAGGAACCTCACTGGATCGTAGGACTCACATGGCGTCAGTGCCGGACATCACGCTCAACAATGGCGTGCAGATCCCACAGCTGGGTTTTGGTGTGTTCCAGATCCCGCCGGAGGAGACGAAGGCGGCCACGCTAGTCGCGCTCGAAGTTGGATATCGCCACATCGATACGGCCGAGATGTATCGCAATGAGAAGGAGGTTGGCGAGGCAGTCCGGGAATCGGGTGTCGATCGGGCCGAAGTCTTCGTCACGAGCAAACTCAGCAACGCCTGTCATGCCCGGGATGCCGCGCTGCGGGCGTTCGAGGAGACCTTGGCGACGCTTGACTTGGGTTATCTCGATTTGTTCTTAATCCACTGGCCACTTCCCGCCGTCGGCGATTATCTGGAGACGTGGCGGGCGATGGAAGAGATGTACGCGTCTGGCCAGGTGCGGGCAATTGGGGTGTCCAATTTCCAGGTGCCGCATCTGGAGCGCCTCACCGCAGAAACAGACATCGTGCCGGCAGTGAACCAAATCGAGGTGCACCCGTACCTGACGAACGAGACGGTGAGGACATACGACCGGGAGCATGGCATCGCCACCGAAGCCTGGTCCCCCATAGCGCAAGGCAAGGTGTTGGACGACCCGGTAATCGTACGGATAGCCAATCGCTTGCGCCGGACGGCAGCCCAAGTCACGCTGCGATGGCACATTCAACGCGGAGATATCGTGTTTCCGAAGTCGGTGACGCGGACCCGGGTCGAGGAGAACTTCGACATCTTCAGCTTCGAGCTCACCGAGCAGGACATGAACGACATCACGGCGCTGAACCGCGACGAGCGAACCGGCTCCAACCCCGACACCTTTAACTGATACCGAAGAACTAGCAGGCTTGCTGCCCGGCGACGCGCCCCGTTCGACGCCGGTAGTCTTCCAACGCTGGCGTCAGCTCGGCGGAGTGGAGCCGTTACGGCTGGGACTCGTTCTCCAGTTCGCCGAGGTATTCGGCACCGGCATCTTGGGCGGAGACCGCGACTCTCGGAACGCTCGGCATGAAGCTGAAATAGTCGGGTTCAAGGTGCTGGATATCGGTCATGAGCCATTGCCAGCCATGAAGCCGGCTGAACCTCATTGACAGAACGCCCGTGTTATCCCACCAACCCAGCCGGGTGAATCCGCGATACGCGGCCAGCTGGTCTGCAGTGTCGAAGCGAGCGACGGCGGTGAACATCAGATGGGCAAGCCAAACCTTCAGGATTCCGCCGTGGGAGACCACCACAATGCAGTCTTCTGTCCGCCACTCCAGATAGCCGCGGATCTCCTCTGCCCGTCGCCACAGATCGTAGAGGTTTTCTTCGTTGGAGTAATGGCCGTCGGGTTGCTCGGCGACCGCTAGCGCTGCGTGCTGGATCTCCCGAGCCTTGGGATCGTGGAACGTCAGGCCCTCAAGCTCAGAGGGAAGGTCAATCTCTCGCAGAAGCGAAGGGTAATTGCGGGCCTCGGGATCGTCTGCCAGGAGATCAACCCATGACGAGTTCTTCAAAACAGGAATGACATGCGGGGCGCCCGTCGCTTCGGCGATGCGGGCAGCCGTGCGGCGCGCACGCAGATAGCTGCTGCTCACGATCATGTCGACGGGCACTTCTGCCAGGCGTCGCCCGAGGCGTCCGGCGACCTCCTCCCCCAGTGGGGTGAGCGGGTCGGAGTCGTACTGGTTGCCAGCTTGGAAGGTGTTGGTGGCGTTCGTTTGACTCTCGCCGTGGCGAACGACAATGAACTGCTGGTAGTCAGTCATGCTGCCATCCGATCTAGGGTCGCGCGTATGAACTCGTGGGTCACCTCAACATCAAGGCTGTCAGTCTGGGTGTGGTTCAGGCGACGCTGCCGATGTTGGGCCTGGAGCACGGCCTGCACCAACTGTGCGGTGAGCATTGACTCCTCCGCGACTTCGCTCGAATAGCACTCCCAAATTCCGGCCAGCAGTTCCCGGTCACGCGTGAGAGGTTCTGGCGGCACCCGTTCCCATCGGAAGCGGAGCTCGCTGAACGCGGCGTTGTTCATTACCGGGGCGATGTCCCAGGAAGGGTCACCGCTCAAGGGATTGGGATCGAAGAGCCCTACCTCGATGGGTTCATATCTGTGCACTCCGACGTTGCGAATGGACACGTCGCCGTGTAGGAAGCGACCCTCTGCAACAAACGGACACGTCTCGATGAATCTGCGCGCTGCCTCGATCCGATCCTCCGCGATGCCAAACCCCCTGACGAAATCGGCATGCAGAACAAAGAAGTCCTCGAGGTAGGCGCTCCAGGTGCCGTAGGTACGCTCGCTCCCCGGTGAGTCGGCAAAGTTGCCGAAACCGGTCTTGTCTACCGCCTGATGCATGCGGTGCAGCTCGGCGCCCACAGCACGCCCGACCGGCCGAGCATGTGCTGGGGCACGTTTGAGGTAGTCCGCGGCGGTTTCCACAATTTCGTCCTGATCGTTCTTCATTGCCGTGAGGACGACGTACTTGATCGAGCGGTCCCCGGTCGAGGGCACCGCACCGAGGCTCAGCACCTCGGGGACCCGTTCGGTAAAAGGCCTCCAAGCGCGCAGCGCTCTTGCCTCAGCCTCGACACCGCTGGTGTTCAGCTTCACGACGACGTCGCGATCCGGGCACCTCACGAGATACGTGGCTGCGTCAACCCCGCCCCTCAACGGGACGACCTGCTCAGAGGTCAGGGAATTGAATGCGGGCAGGTCAGGAAACTCTCCGCTTTCCTCGAGCACCCACTTCAGATCGTCCGTTGGATTCCACGACCACTCCTCCCGAACGGTGGACGGTGGGCTAGCCCGAGCAGGGTCGGAGTTGTGCTTGCGCACTCCGCAAGCCTATTTGAGCGGACGAAGCCCCGTCGGGCACTAGCCCTTCGGACAGCGGACTGCGAGCACCGACTAGGTGGGAACTTGTCCCGGCCGCCGGCGGAGGGTTCGGAAGGTGAGCGAGTATCGGTCCGCCTCCACCGGAGGAATGCTGTGCTGCCAGCGATTCCTGGCTTGCTCGGCGAGGATGTAGGCCGAACGCGGTTCCAGGCGCTGCTGGAACACCCGCCGATCAGCTCCCGACCCCCGCTGGAAACGCAGCTCACAGCTTGAGCCGAGCGATATTCCCACTACGTCACCGAACGGAGGTGCGTCCCGGTGCCAGCCGATGGTTGCACCCGCTGGATAGTAGGTCACGAGAGCTTCGGCGAGTGCCTCGTCAGTTACCGTGAGCAGTCGTGCGGCACGACTGCGTACTGTCGTCAACCAGTTCGGGATCGGTTCACCTGGGCTGATGGCGGCGGATTCGAAGGTGTACTGCACGCCATAGTGGCGGACTCCGCGCCGGGCCACTTGGCCGTGCATTCGCACGTCGTCGAACCGCAGAGTTTGCATTCGATCGAGGAGTTCTTGTTCCTCCTCGCCACTCAGCAGCGATGGAAAGTGCCGGAAGCCGACTGGCTCCTCGGCGATGC
>Ga0126312_10002789_pt1 | contig 11720 bp, 13 predicted proteins | sample Plot104A_FD_92537 | JGI IMG/M metagenome (GOLD analysis project Ga0126312, IMG submission 92537) | Serpentine soil microbial communities from UC McLaughlin Reserve, CA, USA - Plot104A | ecosystem: Environmental > Terrestrial > Soil > Grasslands | place: USA: UC McLaughlin Reserve, Lake County... | reverse complement strand
TAGCGTGCAACTTCATCCGGTGTCCTCCTTGAGACTGAGAGTGCTTGGCAGCCCTCAGCCTCCAAGGAGGCCCGGATGAACAACGTCCTCAGGAACTACACCTAGCGGACCGCCGCCAGCCCAGCCGCCGCCGCGCCGGGAGCAGCGCCTACCAAGGCCGAGCGCCGCGGACATCGCGGTCTCGGGCCCGTCGGACTCGCCGCGGCGGTCGCAGTCGAGCCTCGTGCACGGGCGGGCGCGGGCCGCCCGGGCGTCCGGGAACGGGGCTACACGTCGATCATGGCGCCGTCGGGGCCGAGGTTGCGGACCGGCACCGCGCCGACGCGACTCTCCCGACCCCAGCACTCGTGGACATGCCCGCACAGCACGAGCCGGGGCTGCTTCTCCTCGATCGCGCGCAGCACCGCCGCGCTGCCGTGCCCGCGGTCGACGTGCCCCTTCGGCGGCGAGTGGACGAGGAGGACGGCGCCGGCCGGCAGAGCGCTCAGCAGGGCCGCCGCCTGCTTCTCGCCGAGGTCGAAGCTCCAGTCCCAAGGCGTCGCCGGGATACCGCCGCCGAGCCCGAAGAACGTCACGCCCTCGACGGTGGTCGCCTCGCCGTGCAGCACCGTCGCGGTCGACCAGCCGGCGCACGCCGCCTGCAGCGCGTCGTCGGTCTCGTTGTTGCCGGGAACCAGCAGCACCGGACGGTCGATCGGGCGCAGCGCCTCGATCATCTCCTCCAGCCCGCGATGCATCGTCGCCAGATCTCCCACGACGGCCACGACGTCCGCGTCCGAAGCGCGCTCCACCAGCGCGCGGGCGCCCTCCGAGTCGCGATGGAGGTCGCTGCAGGCCAGGATCCGCATGGGTGACGAGAGTACGCTCGGATCGTGTCGCCCCGCCGCTCATGGGTTCCCGCGGCTCTCGCGGCCGCGCTCGTCGCAGCCTGCGGCGGAGGCGACAAGGTCGAAGGGCCGCCGCCGCCGGCGCCGGACCAGATCCGGCTGACCAGCTCGGCGTTCGCACCCGGCGAGTCGATCCCGGAGCGCTTCACCTGCGACGGCGACGACGTGTCGCCGCCACTGGAGTGGAGCGGCGTCCCGGAGGAGGCGCGCTCACTGGCGCTGCTGGTCGAGGACCCCGACGCCCCGGGCGGCACGTTCGTGCATTGGACCGTCTACGCGATCGCGCCGAGCACCACCGGGCTGCGCCAGGGCGAGGTCCCCGCGGACGCCCGCGAGGGCGAGAACTCGTTCGGGAAGAGCGGCTACCGCGGGCCCTGCCCGCCCGAGGGCGACAACCCCCATCGGTACCAGTTCATCCTCTACGCCCTCCGGGCGGCGCCGGATCTCGATGCCGGCGCCGCGCCCGACGACGTGCGCGCCGCCGTCGCGGACGGCGCGATCGCGCGCGGCGAGCTGACGGGCCGCTTCCGGCGCTGACCTAGACTCAGCCCCGTGGAGTTCGACCGCGGCATCGGCAATCCGGACCCGGGCCCCGTGGGGCGCCTGGCCGGCGCACACGAGGACTACCGCGTCGGGCGCTCGACGACACTCGGGGCCGGCACGCTCGCCTGCCCGCGCTGCGACGTCCCCGTGGCGCTGGCCGCTAGGCGCGCGACGCCGGCGGAGCCGCTCGGCTGCCCGTACTGCGGTCACGCGGGAGCGGTGCGCGACTTCCTCTCGCTCGGCGCGCCCTCACGCCCCGCACACGTCGTCGTGCGCGTGATCGGACCCGCCCGCGGCTCCTAGCCGAGCGTCGTCCTGAGCACGATCATCGTGCTCAATACGCCACTCGCGTCGCGCGGCGGCACGAGTGTCGTCTTGTGGCGCGGCCGCCCGGATCAATGGCCACTCGCAGCGCGGCGGCAGCACGAGTGCCGTCTGGTCCCGCGGTCACCCGGATCAACCGCCACTCGCGTCGCGCGGCAGCACGAGTGCCGTCTCGTCCCGGGGTCACCCGGACAACGTCGACGCGCGTGCGGCGGCCGGCACGAGTGCCGTCTGGTCCCGGGGTCGCCCGGATCAACCCTAGGAGGGGTACGGCGTCGGTCGGACCGCGATGGCTCCGGCATCAACGTCTCGGTCGTCTCCTGCTCGGTCATGAGCGCGCACGCGGCTTCCCCGTCTCCACCGGCGATCGCTGCCATCCAGGCCGCGACTGCCTCTGCAGGGTGGGCACCGGCTCATCCGACTGCTTTGAGCAGGTCGCCTACGCGCGCACCCCGCTCGAGCTCGTGCGGGAGCTCGCGCCCGGCGTGCACCTCGTAGACGTTGCGGCGTCCTTCGCGCCGGCGCGCGAGGTAGCCCTCCGCCTCTAGCTCGCACACGATGCGGTGCGCGGCCCGTTCCGTGATCCCGACGCAGTCGGCGATGTCGCGCAGCCGCATGCCGCGATGCCGGTGCACGCAGAGGAGTACGTGCGCATGGTTCGTTGGCAGACCAAACGTGGCGATGCCCAGAGGCTCCATTTGCTTGCGCTGTAAATCAAGTCACGAATTTCTAGATACGCAAAGCAAGAGTTCCTCCGGAGAAGAAGATGCACGCTGCGCTCGCGCTCCTCGCTTCCTGCGCCGCGTCTCTGATCGTCGCTTCCATCGCCTCCGCCGACGCCGGCGAGTCGCGGGCGCCCGATGTGATCGAGGGGCGCTACATCGTCCTGTACGAGCCGTCCACGCCGACACCGGCGCGCAAGTCGGAACGGCTGGAGCGCAGCAAGGGCTTCAGGGCGCGCCTGCGCTACGGCAGCGCGGTCAAGGGGTTCGCCGCGCGGCTCTCGCCGGCGCAAGCCCGCCAGCTTCGGAGTGAGGCCGGTGTCGCCCTCGTCGCGCCCGATCGTCCGGTCCGCGCACTGGACGTCCCGCTCGCCGCGGGCGACGAGGCGCCGACCGGCGTGCGGCGGATCGAGGCCGCCGGCGACACCGGAGTCCGCGGGTCGAGCAGCGTCAACGTCGCCGTGATCGACACCGGGATCGATCTCGCCCACCCGGACCTCAACACCGCCCAGGGCGTGAACTGCGTCGCGCCGGGCTCGCCGGCGCAGGACGACAACGGCCACGGGACGCACGTCGCCGGGACGATCGGAGCCCGCAACGACGGCGCGGGCGTGGTCGGCGTCGCCCCCGGCACCCGCGTTTACGGCGTCAAGGCGCTAGACGCGAGCGGCGGCGGCGCGTACTCGCAGATCATCTGCGGCATCGACTGGGTCACCCGGACCCGGGGCGACGGCGATCCGTCGAACGACATCGCCGTCGCGAACATGAGCCTCGGCGGCTCCGGCGCGCCGGTCGGGACCTGCGCCAACACGACGGACCCGATGCACGCGGCGATCTGCGCTTCGATCGCCGCCGGCGTGACCTACGTGGTCGCCGCCGGCAACAGCGGCTGGGACTTCGACTACGCGCCGGCGCCCGACACGCCGGCCGCCTACCCGGAGGTCCTGACCGTCACTGCGATGTCGGACAGCGACGGCCGCGGCGGCGGCGCCGGCGGCGCGCCCGCATGCACGACGGGCGAGGGCGACGACCGCTACGCGACCTTCTCGAACTTCGCGGCCACCAGCGCCGGAGCCGCGCACGCGATTGCGGCGCCGGGAGTTTGTATCCGCTCGACCTGGCCCGGCGGCGGCTACGAAACGATCTCGGGCACGAGCATGGCGACGCCGCACGTTACCGGGATCGCGGCTCTGTGCCTCGGCGAGGCCGGCGGGCCGGGGCCGTGCGCGGGCCTGACCCCAGCCCAGATCGCGGCGAAGCTGCGCGGCGACGCGCAGGCGTATGCGAGCACTGCCTACGGCTTCGCCGGCGACCCGCTGCGGCCGTTTGCCGGCGTGTACTTCGGCCATCTCGCCCACGTGCCGGTGGCCGACACGGTCGCGCCCACGACGAGCGCCGTCTCGCCCGCCGCCTGTGCCACGGCGGTCGCTACGAGCGCCGCGGTCGCCGTGACGTTCAGCGAGCCGATGGACAAGGCGTCCGCCGAGGCCGTCTTCTCGCTCGTGCGCGAGAGCGACGGCGCGCCCGTGGCCGGGGCGTACTCCTGGAGCGGAACGACGATGACGTTCCGGCCGTCCGCGCCGCTGGCGGAGGGGACGGTGTACCGCGCCACACTCGCCGCGAGTGCCAAGGACGTCGCCGGCAACGCGCTCGCGGCGGATCGCGCCTGGAGCTTCAAGACGCTCACCACGGTGACGGCCGTCCCTGACGGGGCAGCGCTCCAGGCGGGGACGCTCCGGTCCGGCGGACTGACGTCGCTGCACGCCCGACGACAGCGTCTTCCTCGACGTGACCTCGACGAGTGGCGGCACGCGAACGACGTCCTGGTACGGGCGCTTCTCCGGTGTCGCCCGCGACCTGCGCAGCCTCCGCGTGACCTACCGCGGGCGCAGCTCGGCGAGCTGCAGCCAGACGGTCTCCGTGTGGCACTGGCCGAACAGCGGCTGGGCGCAGGTCGACTCGCGCAGCATCGGCGCGACCGAGGTGCTCGTCGACAGGTCGCTCGGCGGCACGCTGGCCGACTACGTCAGCTCGGCCGGCGAGCTCCGCGTGCGCGTCCGCTGCACGTCGGGCAGCCAGTCGTTCTACGCCGGTGGCGACCTGCTTCGCGTAACGCTCACGCGCCCGTAGGCGCATGAGCGGTACAACCTGCGGCGTGAGCGCGAGCCCGCCTCTCTGCCCGACCTGCGGGCAGCCCGCGAGTAAGGCGCTCGGCGGGCCGGAGCACGACTGGGAGTGCCGCAACGAGGCGTGCTCCGAGTTCGGCCAGCCCGTGCGGGCGGACGAGCCGGCTCCGCGCGCGGACCCCGAGGCGAGCGACCGGCCTTGACCGTCGCGCGCATCGGACCCGAGCAGGGCTCGCTGCTCGTCAAGACCTACCGCGAGGGGATGGCCGCGAAGGCCGGCCACGACCTCGTGCTCGAGGTGACGCGCTGGGAGGCGACGCTCGACACCGCGTCCGGGACGCTCGAGCTGAGCGCCGACCCGCGCGCCCTCGAAGTCCGCGAGGGCCTGGGCGGCGTGAAGCCGCTCACCGACCGCGATCGCGGAGAGATCCGCAGGAACATCGACGAGAAGGTGCTGCGCGGCCAGCCGATCGCGTTCCGCTCGAACGCGGTGCGGATCCCGGAGGGCCCGGGACGGCTCGCCGTCGAAGGAGAGCTCACCATGGCCGGCAGCACCCGCCCGCTGACCGCCGAGCTCGACGTCGGCGAGGGCGGCCGCGTCGCGGCGACGATCGTGCTTACCCAGAGCGCCTGGGGCATCAAGCCGTACCGCGGGCTGATGGGTGCGCTCAAGGTGCGCGACGACGTAGAGATCGTCGTCGACGCGCTCCCGCCGCCGTGATCACGCGCGGCGAGGCGTAACGTACTTTCGAGGCAGCCGACCGAATTCAGGAGGGAGCATGGCGACCACGGGTCTCGAGCAGCAGCAACTGCTGATCGGCGGGGACTGGACGGCGGCGTCCGGCGGCGGCACGTTCGAGCGCGTCGACCCGTTCACGGGCGACGCGGTGACCGTCGCGGCGGCCGCGGACCGCGACGACGCGCGCCGGGCGTGCGATGCGGCGGCGGCCGCCTTCCCGGAGTGGTCGAGCAATCCGCCCGGGCAGCGCCGCGTCCTTCTCTCCAAAGCGGCCGACCTCCTGATGGAGCGCGCGCAGGAGATCGCCTCGATCATGACCGAGGAGGTCGGCGGCACGTTCGGCTGGGGCATGTTCAACTGCGATCTCGCGTCGCGGATGCTGCGCGAGGCGGCGGCCCAGACCTACTCCGTGACCGGCGACGTGATCCCGTCGGACGTCCCGGGCGCGCTGTCGATGGGCGTCCGCCAGCCCGTCGGCGTCGTCGTCGGCATGGCGCCGTGGAACGCGCCCGTGATCCTCTCCACGCGCGCGGTCGCCGCCCCGCTCGCGTACGGCAACACCGTTGTGCTCAAGGCCTCGGAGCAGTGCCCGCGCACCCACGCGGCGGTCGTGCGCGCGATCGCGGACGCCGGCGTGCCGCGCGGCGCGGTGAACCTCATCATCCACGCTCCGGACGACGCTCCCGACGTCGTCGACGAGCTGATCGCCCACCCCGCGGTGCGGCGGGTGAACTTCACCGGCTCTACGCGTGTGGGCCGGATCATCGCGATGAAGTGCGCCGAGCACCTCAAGCGCTGCCTGCTCGAGCTGGGCGGCAAGGCGCCGCAGGTCGTGCTCCCGGACGCGGACCTCGAAGCGGCGGCCGACGCGGCGAGCTTCGGCGCGTTCATGAACTCCGGCCAGATCTGCATGTCGACCGAGCGGATCGTGGTCGATCGCGCCGTCGCGGGCGAGTTCGGCGAGAAGCTCGCCGAGCGGGCGCGCCGGCTGGCCGTCGGCGACCCGCGCGACCAGGGCACGATGGTCGGACCGCTGACCAACGACGCGGCGCGCGAGCGCGTGATGGAGTTGATCGAGGACGCCCGCTCGAAGGGGGCCGAAGTGCTCGCGGGCGGCGAGGCCGACGGCAACCTCGTCTCGCCGACCGTGCTCGCGAACGTGACGCCGGAGATGCGCATCTACGCGGAGGAGTCGTTCGGCCCGGTCGTCGCCATCGTGCCGGTCGACGGCGACGACGAGGCGGTGCGCGTCGCCAACGACACCGACTACGGGCTGGCAGCCGCCGTGTTCGGCGAGGACGTCGACCACGCGCTCGAGATCGCCCGGCGCATCGAGAGCGGGATCTGCCACGTCAACTCGTCGACCGTGCACGACGAGCCGCAGATGCCGTTCGGCGGCGTGAAGTCGAGCGGCTGGGGGCGCTTCGGCGGCAGGGCGGCGCTGGAGGAGTTCACCGAGCTGCGCTGGATGAGCGTTCAGCAGATGTCCCGCCACTACCCCATCTGATGGCAGCGCGGGACAGCCCGCCCTTCCGCGCCGACCACGTCGGCAGCCTCCTGCGCCCGCCCGAGCTGCTGCGGGCGCGGGAGGACCATGCGGCGGGGCGGATCGACGACGACGAGCTGCGCGCTGCCGAGGACGCGGCGATCCGCGACGTGGTAAGGCTGCAGCGCGACGTCGGCCTGCGGACGGCGACCGACGGCGAGTTCCGCCGCGCGTCCTGGCACATGGACTTCATCTATTCGCTCCAGGGTGTCTCGAAGGTGATGGACGAGACGCTCCACGTGCAGTTCCGCAACGAGCGAGGGACGATCGAGTTCGCGCCGCCGTCGCTGCGCGTGGACGGCAGGATCGGCCTGTCGCAGACGATCTTCGGCGACGCGTTCACCTTCCTGCGGTCGTGCGCTTCGGACGGGCAGGTGCCGAAGCTGACGATCCCGTCGCCGAGCATGGTCCACTACCGCGGCGGACGAGCCGCGATCGACGAGACGCTCTATCCCGACCTCGACGAGTTCTGGGCCGACCTCGTGGCGGCGTACCGGGAGGAGGTGCGCCGGCTCGCCGAGATCGGCTGCACGTACCTGCAGTTCGACGACACGAGCCTCGCCTACATCAACGACCCGAAGCAGCGCGAGCACGTGCGCGCGATCGGCGGCGACGCCGAGCACCAGCACGAGGCCTACATCCGCCACATCAACGAGGCGCTCGCCGATCGGCCGCCCGGGCTGGCCGTGACGACGCACATGTGCCGCGGCAACTTCCGCTCCTCCTGGGTGGCGGAGGGCGGCTACGACTTCGTCGCCGAGGCGCTGTTCGGCGAGCTTGAGGTCGACGGCTTCTTCATGGAGTGGGACGACGCCCGCTCGGGCGGCTTCGAGCCGTTGCGCTTCGTGCCCAGGGGCAAGGTCGTCGTCCTGGGCCTGGTGACGACGAAGCGCGGCGAGCTCGAGGACCGCGACATGCTCGAGCGGCGCATCGAGGAGGCGTCGCGGTACGTCGATCTCGACCAGCTCTGCCTCTCGCCGCAGTGCGGCTTCTCCTCGACCGTCGAGGGCAACGAGCTGACGCGCGAGCAGCAGGCCGACAAGCTGCGGCTGGTCGTGGAGGTCGCCCAGGACGTATGGGGCTAGAAATCCGGCTCCGCGGGCAGCCCGACGTAGTTCTCGGCGAGGCTCGTCGCCGCGGCCTCGGAGCGCGCGAGGTAGTCGAGCCGCGCCAGTTGAAGCCTGCGCTGGAACTCTCCTCCGCCGAGGTCGTGCAGCAGCTGCGTCATGTAGTTGGAGAAGTCCTGCGCGCGCCAGACGCGGCGCAGCGCGGCGGTCGTGTAGCCGTCGAGCGCCGCCGTCGAGCCGTCGTCGTAGTAGGCGCGCAGCGCCGCGGCGAGCAGGCGGACGTCGTTGACGGCGAGGTTGAGGCCCTTGGCTCCCGTCGGCGGGACGATGTGGGCGGCGTCGCCGGCGAGGAAGAGGCGGCCGTGCTGCATCGGCTCGCAGACGAAGCTGCGCATCGGCGTGATGCCCTTGTCGAAGATCCGCCCCTCGTTGACCTTGCCGATGCGCACCGCCAGCTCCTCCCAGATCCGCTCGTCCGGCCAGTCGTCAAGGGGCTCGTCGTTGGCGACCTGGAGATACAGCCGGCTGACGTGAGGCGAGCGCATCGAGTGCAGCGCGAAGCCGTGCTCGTGCCAGGCGTAGATCAGCTCGTCGGTGCTCGGCGGCGCCTCGGCGAGGATCCCGAGCCAGCTGAAGGGATAGACCAGCTCGTGGGCGGTGAGCACGCCGTCGGGCATCGCCGGGCGGCAGATGCCGTGGAAGCCGTCGCAGCCGGCGATGAAGTCGCACTCCAGCTGTTGCCTTCCGTAGGTGATGCGCGGCCTGTTGCTGTCGAGGTCGTGGACCGCGACGTCCTCGACGTCGAAGTGGACCGGGACGCCGCGCTCGAGCAGCGCGGCGATCTCGTCCTTGACCACCTCCTGCTGGCCGTAGATCGTGATCTTGCGCCCGGTCAGCCTCAGCATGTCGACGTGGAAGACGCGCTCCCGGAAGCGCAGGTAGACGCCCGTGTGGTCGAGGCCCTCGCGGGCGAGGCGCTCTCCCACCCCGACGGAGTGCAGCGCGTCGACCGTGTTCTGCTCGAGCAGGCCGGCGCGCACGCGCTTCTCCACGTAGTCGCGGCTGCGCGCCTCCAGCACGACGCAGCCGATCCCCGCCTGCTGCAGGTACAGCGCCAGGGTGAGCCCGGCGGGTCCGGCTCCGACGATCCCGACCTGCGTTTTCATTCCGCAAACAATGGATAGCGCCGCCTACCTCTACGACGCCGTCCGCACGCCGTTCGGCCGGCACGGCGGCGCGCTCGCGGGCGTCAGGCCGGACGACCTCGCCGCCCACGTGGTGCGCGAGCTGACGTCGCGGTCGCCGGAGCTCGACCCGGGCCGGATCGACGAGGTGATCTTCGGCGACGCCAACCAGGCGGGGGAGGACAACCGCAACGTGGCGCGCATGGCGGCGTTGCTCGCCGCCCTGCCGACGAGCGTCCCGGGGACGACGATCAACCGGTTGTGCGGCTCCTCGCTCGACGCCGCGATGCAGGCGAGCCGCGCGATCGAGACGGGCGACGCGTCGCTCGTGCTCGTCGGCGGCGTGGAGTCGATGTCGCGCGCGCCCGGTGTCCTGCTCAAGCCCGGGAAGCCGTGGGCGGTCGGCGACCAGACGGTGTACTCGACGACGCTCGGCTGGCGGATGGTCAATCCGAAGATGCCGGGCGAGTGGACGGTCTCGCTCGGCGCCGCCACCGAGACGCTCGCACGCCTTCACGGCGTGAGCCGCGAGGCGCAGGACGAGTTCGCGCTGCGCAGCCACCGCCTGTGCGCGAAGGCGTGGGACGACGGCTTCTACGGCGACTGGGTCGTCGCGGTCCCTAACACCGAGCTCGAGAGCGACGAGAACCTGCGCAGGGACACCTCGCTCGAGAAGCTGGCGCAGCTGAAGCCGGCGTTCGTCAAGGACGGCACCGGCACGGTGACCGCCGGCAACGCCTCCCCGCTCAACGACGGCGCGGGTGCGCTGTTCATCGGCGACGAGGCGGCGAGCCGGCTGCTTGGACGCGCCCCGATCGCCCGCGTCGCCGGTCGCGGCGCGCACGCCGTCGATCCGGACTTGTTCGGCATCGCGCCCGTCGAGGCGGCCAACAGGGCGCTCGCGCGGGCGGGCATCGGCTGGGGCGACGTCGAGCTGGTCGAGCTCAACGAGGCGTTCGCCGCGCAGTCGCTCGCCTGCCTCGGCGAGTGGACCGAGCTCGACCCGGAGCGCGTCAACGTCAACGGCGGCGCGATCGCGATTGGCCACCCGCTCGGCGCCTCCGGCGTGCGCATCCTGGCGACGCTGGCATACGAGCTGCGCCGGCGCGGCGGCGGCTACGGCGTCGCGGCGATCTGCATCGGAGTCGGGCAGGGGCTGGCGATGGTGCTGCATGCGTGAGCCGCCGCTCGACTGGCCGGCGTACAAGTCGACGGCGCTGCGGCATCCGAAGCAGCCGCTGGTCCGCATCGAGCCCGAGCGCACGGGCCCCGCGCTGGCCCATCTGCGCCCGGGCGAGATCTGCAACGACCTGACCAGAGACGGGCCGGTCGGCGAGCGGATCACGGTGTCCGGGCGGCTGATCGACTCGGACGGCCGCCCGATTCCCGACCAGCTGATCGAGATCTGGCAGGCCAACGCGGCAGGGCGTTACCAGCACCGCGCGGACTACTGGCCGGCGCCGCTGGATCCGGGTTTCCACGGTGGCGGGCGCACGGTCACGGACTCGCAGGGCCGCTACGAGTTCGTGACGATCAAGCCGGGCCCGTACCCGTGGGGCAACCACTACAACGCCTGGCGCCCGGCGCACATCCACTTCTCGGTGATGGGCCGTGTGTTCGACGAGCGGCTCGTGACGCAGATGTACTTCCCGGGCGACCCCCTGTTCCCGTACGACCCGATCTTCAACGCCGTCCGCGACCCGAAGCTGCGCGAGCTGATGGTCAGCCGCTTCAGCCTCGACGCCTCCCAGGAGAATTGGGCGCTCGCCTACGAGTTCGACGTCGTCGTCGACGCCACGCCGATGGAGGGCCGGTGACCTCCACGCCGTCGCAGACCGTCGGGCCGTTCATGGCGCTCGGGCTCCCATGGGACGACGGCCCGGTCGCGGATCCGCACGGCATCCGCGTGTCCGGTGTCGTCTACGACGGCGCCGGAGAGCCGATCGTCGACGCGCTGGTCGAGACATGGTCGCCGGAGCCGCCCGCGTTCGCACGCTGCCCGACCGATGACGGCGGTCGCTGGCACGTGGTCGTGCCGCCCGCGCCGTTTCTCGCCGTGCACGTCTTCGCGCGCGGGCTGCTGCGGCACCTCACGACCCGCATCTGCTTCGACGAGGCCGCCGTGCCGCAGGCCGTGCCGGTCGACCGGCGTGAGACCCTGCTCGCCGAGCGCACGGACGATGGGTACCGATTCGACATCCGGCTCCAGGGCGAGCGCGAGACCGTCTTCTTCGACGTCTGAGCTGTTCGGTGGCATCTACGCGCGCGGTGCGGTCGCCGGCGCGGTCAGCGACGAGGCCTGGCTGCAGGCGATGCTCGACGTGGAGGCGGCTTTGGGCGGTCGCGCGGTGCACGTCGAGGAGATCGACGTGTCCGAGCTCGGGCGGGCGGCGGCCGAGCACGCGTCGCCGGTGGTGCCGCTGGCGGAGCGCTTCTTTTCCGAGACACACGCGGGCGCGACGTCCCAGGACATCCTCGACACGGCGATGATGCTCGTGGCGAAGCGGGCGCTGTCGCCGCTCCTCGACGACGCGCGGGCGGCGTCCGACGCCGCGGCCGCGCTCGCCGAGGCGCACCGCGAG
>Ga0126312_10002788_pt1 | contig 11725 bp, 12 predicted proteins | sample Plot104A_FD_92537 | JGI IMG/M metagenome (GOLD analysis project Ga0126312, IMG submission 92537) | Serpentine soil microbial communities from UC McLaughlin Reserve, CA, USA - Plot104A | ecosystem: Environmental > Terrestrial > Soil > Grasslands | place: USA: UC McLaughlin Reserve, Lake County... | reverse complement strand
GAGCGCCGAGGCGAGGCCGTAGATGTCCTCGCGGTCGATCGGGGTGACGAAGGTCTGGTTGAGGCGCTGGATGATGTCGTGCGTGATCCGGTCGCCCTCCTGCTCGCAGATCAGGATCTCGCGGGCCAGCTCGGCGCGTTCCGGGTACTCGCGCAGCATCTCCTCGAGCAGGTTGGCGGCGCGCAGGATGTTCCCACCGGCCTCCTCGAAGAGATCGAAGAACTGCCGGTCCCGAGGAGCCATAACGCTCGACAACCGCATGGCGGGCGCCACGCTAGCAGTTGTGCCGGATCAGTCGGCCGCGAAGCTGGCGAGCTCGATCCGGCGAGCGGGGAGCTCCCCCGCCTCCCCGAGCCGCTCGCGCACCGCCGCCGCGCTGGCCATGTGGTCGTAGGCCGAGCGGCGGAGCTCCACGCGCCCGTCATCGCCCACGAGCGCCCAAGCGGCGCGGTGGTCGCCGTCGAACGGCATGCCCACGCTGCCGGGATTCACGAGCTCGACGCCGGCGGCCTCGCGCCGGAAGGCGAGATGGGTGTGGCCGAACACGAGCCGGGTTGCCGTCACACCGGCCATCAACCGCGCGTCCTCGTCGCCCGGCTCCGCCGCGAAGCTCTCCACGTCCGAGACCGGCGAGCCGTGGCAGTAGAGCACGCTGCCGTCGGTCAGCGTCGCGGGCAGCCCGGCCAGCTCGCCGACGAGCTCGGCACCCAGCAGCTCCCGGCAGCGCTCGATCGCCCCGAGCACCTCTTCGGGAGCTTCATCCGGCGTGGCTGTCCAGCGCTCCCCGTTGCCGCGGATCCATCTCGCCTGGAGCTCGCGCAGGCGCTCCACCGTCTCCCGCGGCCACGCCCCGAACAGCGCGTAGTCCCCGCCCAGGACGAAGCTCTCGGCGCCGGCCGACTCCGCCTCGGCCAGCACCGCCTCCAGCGCGGGCAGGTTCCCGTGCATGTCGTAGAGGAGGGCGAGCACTACGCCGCGTGGGTCAGCGTGAACGCCTCGACCGTCCGCCGGGAGCCGGTGAGATCGACCCTCAGGAGGGCCCGCTCGCCATGTGCGAGCGTGGCGGCGATCTGGCCGAGCGCGGCGGCGCTCTCGTCCCGCGTGAGCCCGCAGGCGTCGAGGAAGCGGCCGGCCGCGTCCGCCTCGCCGGGCCCGACCTCGAGCTCCTCGACCCTGACCCAGGGGGCCGCTGAGGGACGCAGGGGGCGAACGAGGCAGACCGCCAGGTCGTCCGGCACGACGTCCGCCTCCGCCGCGATGCGGCGGACGAGGTCCTCCGCCCCCTCCTCGGGGCCGAGCTCCTCAACGAGCTCCGCGAGCCGCTCGTCGCCGAGCATGCGGCCGGCCGCGCGGGCCTCCGGGAGCCCGTCGGTGTAGAGGCAGGCCACCGCGCCACGCGGAAGCGAGATCGTGGTCTGTCGGGTGCCCGTCTCCATGCCGAGCCCGAGCGGGGGAGCGGACGCCGCGGTGATCGGCCGCCGCGCGTCGGGGCCCGCGACGATCGGCGGGGGGTGACCGGCGCCGGCGTAGGAGAGCGTCCGCGCGGCCGGATCGTAGACGGCGACCAGCACGGTGGCGAAGCGCCTCGGCGACGGGGCCGACCCGCCGGGAGACAGGGTCGGCGCGGTCGGGGAGGGCCCCGGCTCGTCGCCTACGGGGGCGCGCTCGAAGGCGTCCTCGGTCAGCTTGAGCACTTCGCGCAGCTCCGCCCCGGCCTCCATGTGGGCGCGCAGCGTGTAGCGGAGGAAGGCCGTGGGGGCGAGAGCGTCGCGGCCGTGGCCGGAGAGGTCGCCCACGACCAGCCCCACGCCCCCGTCCGGGAGCGGGAACACGTCGTAGAAGTCGCCGCCGGCCACGGGGCCGTCGGCCGGTCGGTAGGCCGCCGACACGTCGAGCGCGCCGATCCGTCCGGGGATGGTCGGGAGCAACGCCCCCTGGAGGGCCCCCACGTCCGCGAGCAGCGCGCGCCGCTGGCGCCCCAGTCGGCGGGCGCGGGCCGCGGCCAGCGCCCAGGCGGCGAGGAGGATCACGGCGAGGGCCGCGAGCCCGGCGAGCAGGACCTTGAGCGCCTTCGGTACGACCTCCACCACCTCGGTCAGCGCGCGGCTCACGCTGCGCGGGACGCCGGCCCCCTCGTGGTCGCGCTGGGCGCGGCGGCTCGAAGCCGCGCCCGAGGCGCCGGCACGTCCGGAGGAGGGCGAGGAGCCCTTCTCCGGGCTCAAGGCCCCCGAGCCCGCCAGCGTTGAATCGAAGGCGGCGGCTCCCGCCACCCCGACCACCCTGGCCCTGGGACGCCGAGCGCCCGGCTCCGCAAAGCCGGGCCGCGCCGATAGCGCCGCCGTCCCCGCAAGAGGGCGACCGTCTGCCCCGCGAGGCCGGTGCGAGCCGCCCGACCTCCGCTTACCCGACGCGACACCCCCGGAGGGCGCGCGGCTGGCGGAGGCGGCGCCGTCGGACGCGGTGCGAGACCGCGCGGAGGACCGATTGCCTCGCTCGCCCCCCATCCCGGTTGGCCCGCCGGCCCGAGCCCCGCCTCGGGCGGCGGCCGTTGCCCCGCCCCCGCGGGGCGCGGCCGCCGGGCGCAGCGCGGCGCGGTGCGCAGCGCCTCCGCCGCGGCCGCCTCCGCCGCCGGGGCGACGTCCGCCGCCGCTGCCGCCACCGTGGCGTCGTCCGCCGCCGCCCGCGTGGGCCTTGCCCACGCCACTTGGGAGCGCCGCCTTACTCACCTGTCCGGGCGGCGCGGCGGGCCTACCCGCCAGGGCAGGCGGCCCCGCCGAGGCGATGCAGGCGCCAGCCGTCACCGCTATTACGGCGGCGACCGTCCGGCATCGTGCGGCACGGCGTAGGCGTTCGTCCATGGCCAGGGGAGAAGGGCTCGGTCCAAAACCCTGTCCAATCTACATCGCGGGGGCAATCGCGGCACCAAAAACATGGCGCATTCTCCGGCGAAACGTGGGCCGTGCCGGGCTCGAACCGGGGGCCCGCGGCCTGTTGAGCCACTCCGCTCCCACCGGGGGAGCCTCGTCCTCGCCGCTGAGGCCGCTCAACAGAGCGGAGCCGTCCGAGCCTGGCCACGTGAGAGGATCGAGTGCGTGAGCGACGTGCAGGCTTCGCTCGAGGAGTACCGCGCCGTTCGCGAGGCGCTGGAGACGGCGGTGCTACCGCTCGCCACCTCGGTCGACGGCCGCCGATTCAGCTTTCAGACGACGCTGCGCGGTCTGGAGCTCGAGGCGGGCGGCTACGTGACGCTCGACGGCGGCAGCGCGAGTCGGTTGGGACAGGTGCTTTCGCTCGAGCTCCACAGCGAGGACGCGACAGGTCCCGGGTTGCCAGAGGTGCGCATCCGTGTCGGGCGCGGCGAAGGGGTGGTGCTCGAGGGGGACGGTCGAGCGTTCCACGACGCGCTTGTGCGGCCGGCGCGGCCGGATGAGGTCGACGCGTGGCTCGACCGGATCCGTCCCCGGCGGGCGGCGCTCGAGGTGGGTGAGCTGGCGCTGGCCCGCGGCGTCCCGCTCGAGCTCGACGCCGGCGGCTTCGGCCGCCATACGTTCCTCTGCGGCCAGTCCGGCTCGGGCAAGACCTATTCGCTCGGCGTGCTCCTCGAGCGGCTCCTGATGGAGACGAGCCTGCGCGTGGTGGTGCTCGATCCGAACTCGGACTACGTGAGGCTGGGAGAGACGCGCGAGGGAGCCGATGCGGCCGCGGTGGAGCGCTTCGCCTCCGTGGCCGACGCCGTCGTGGTGCGCAGCGGCGCGAGTGGCCCCGACCGCATTCGCCTGCGCTTCCGCGAGCTGAGCCCGGCCCACCAGGCGGCGCTCCTGCGGCTCGACCCGCTGGCTGACCGCGAGGAGTACGCGGAGCTGACCGCGCTCGTGGAGGACGAGAGCATCCGCAGCCTGGGGGACCTCGCGCGGGTCGAGTCGGATGCACTCGCGCTGCGCGTCCGCAACCTGGGCGTCGCACGGTGGAGCATCTGGCCCGGCCCCGAGGGCGAGTCCCTGGCAGCCGAGCTCGAGGATCCGAGCGGGCCGCGCTGCCTCGTGATCGACCTCGGCTCGCTCGGCACGCGCGAGGAGCAGGCCCTCACCGCCGGCGCCGTGCTCGAGCGCCTGTGGCGCCGGCGGGCGAGCCGCGATCCGATCGCCATCGTGATCGATGAGGCCCACAACGTCTGCCCGGCGGAGCCGGCCGACCTGATCACGGCGCTCGCCACCGAGCACGCAATCCGAATCGCGGGCGAGGGGCGCAAGTTCGGCCTGTACCTGATCGTCGTGACCCAGCGCCCGCAGAAGGTGCATGAGAACGTGCTCTCCCAGTGCGACAACCTCGTTCTGATGCGCATGAACTCGAAGGCCGACCTCGCCCACGTCGGCGAGGTCTTCTCGTTCGTCCCCCCTGGCCTCATCGACCGCGCCACGACCTTCCGCCAGGGCGAGGCGCTCGTTGCGGGCAAGATCGCCTCGCACCCGGCGCTGATCCGCTTCGGCGCACGAATCACTCGCGAGGGCGGCGCCGACGTGGCGGGTTGGTGAGAGCCGGAGGTGGGCCGTACTGGTTCAGGTCCGGTCAGAGAGCGGGATCAGGCCGGCTCTGCGTCACGTTCTGCGTCACGCTCAACGCGCGGGCGCCGCTGGGAAGCAGAGCACTTGCACAAGCTTCTTGCAGTTCTCCGGGCAATCTGTTTGGCTAGACAGCCAAAGCGCCGACCGCAAAGGAGGACTCGCATGAAGAAGGCGCTCGCAGGTGTCCTATCGATCGCAGCGCTGGCCATCTCTGCGCCAGCGGCGTTCGCGGACCAGCCGCCCGGACTGCTTGGCTACGAAGGCCAGCCCGGCAACCAGGGCGGACAGCCGGGCGGCGGTGGCGGAGGACAGCCACCGGGACTGCTTGGTTATGAGGGCCAGCCCGGCAACCAGGGCGGTCCGTAAGCATCACATTCGCTCCAACCGAACGGCGAAGGGGCGCTCGCAAGCGGCGCCCTCTCGCGTTCTTGGCGTGCTGTGACCGCATCTGCGCACGCCCTGAGCCAAGAGGGATCAGGCCGATGTTTTGTCACGTTCTGCGTCACGCTCAAACGCCGCGTCGATCTCGTCCAGGCGGCGCTCGTCGACCGCATGGGCATAGGTCTCCACCATCTTCGTGACCGACCGCTCCGACCAGCCCGCCTGCGCCGCGATCGCCGCGTCCGGCAGCCCGAGCCGGACCTTCATGTACCAGACCCCGTAGTGCTTCGTGCAGGTGTAGAAGTCGCGGTCGATCCGGCTCCGTGCCCGGACCTCCTTCCAGTAGGCGGTCAGCGTTGGCGCCGTCAACTGGCCGCCGGTCTTGTTGCGGAACACGAGACCGTGCGGGTAGTAGCCCCGGAGCCCTAGCAGCGAGTCGAGCGCGTCTCTGGCGGACGGAACGAGCGTGATCGTGCGCTCCTTGTTCGAATTCGGCAGGTCGGTCCGGCCTCGGTAGAACCGGCGCTGCACGCGAGCGCGGCCGTTCGCGCCAGCGTCTAGGTCGACGTCCTGCCAGTCGAGCGCGATGAGTTCGGACGGGCGCATGAGCGTGAAGGCGCCGAACGTGAGCAACGCCCGCATCATCGGCGCGTACGCGTCGCCGAGAGCTGAGCAGCCGTCGAGAAGCAGGACCATCTCCTCCTCGCTCGGTGGCCGCTCGTTCTTGCGGCCCTCGCTGCGCCGACTCAGGCCCTCGAAGCGGTTGCGGTCGATGATCTCGGCGCGGTAGAGCTCGTTCATCAGCGTGACCACGATCGGCAGCTTGGACGGCGGCACCCGCTCCGCCCAATCCTCAGCCTCCACGCGCGTGATCGAACCGGGCGTCCGCTCGCCGAACTCGTTCCTGAACGCCTTCAACGATCCGCGGGCGGTGTCGATGCTCGAGTCCTTGAAGCATCGGCCGGCCTTCGTGCGCAGCGCCCCGGACTCCATGCGGTCGAGGAATCTGTCCACCCACTGGTCGCAGGTCATCTCGTCACTCGGCGCCGCGGATTCCCAGGGGCGCTCCGTACGTGCCCTCGCCACCGCGTCATCGCGCTCGCGCCTCGTGGCGAAGCGGCCGACCCACCAGAACCGCTGTCGGCTGTTCTCGTCCCGGCCGAGATACACGCGACCCGGCCACGTCCTACGCTTCTTAGCTGGCATGAGGGGCATCTCCTCGTGTCCGGGGCCGGGGCGTGTCAGCGCCGCCGGCCCGCCTTGTATCTAGGACGAGCGTACCGCCAACCTCGTCGCCGTGTCGGACGAGATAGCCGTGCGCCTCGATGGGCGGCCTGCCGCGGCGACCTCGACCCCACCCCGCGCGAGGTCGTGCTCGGCATCGACATCGGCGGTGCGCGTGCCGCCTCGGCGCTCGTCGGCGTCACCCCCGACCTAGAGGTCCCGATCTGCGAGGTCTTCCAGGGCGACGACGCGGTGCTCGCCGTCACCGACGCCGTGCTGGCGCTCCAAGAGGCCGGCTGGATCATCCGCGAGCTCGCCTTCGATCCCTGCGCGCATGACGGTCGCCTCCGAGGGCCTGCACGCCGCCGTCGTCGAGGGTCGCCTGCGGCATCCCGGCCATCCCGACCTCGACCGCCACGTGGCCGCCGCCCTGGCCAGGAAGACCGGGCGGGGGTGGCGGCTCGACAAGATCGCCCGCGACGCGCAGATCGACGGCGCGATCGCGCTCGCCATGGCGGTGGAGCGGGCCCAGGACCGGCCCGAGCCGGCGCGGCTTCTTGGATGGATCGGTCCGGACGGCTTCGAGGCGGCCTCGTGAGGCGACCCTGCCTCGCCTGCGGGACGCTGATCGAGGCCGGCTCTTACTGCCGCCGCTGCGGCGATGGGCGGCTGCGCGGCCGCAAGGGGCAGCAGCTCAGGAAGACGATGCTGGCGGCGTTCGCCTACCGCTGCGCCGAATGTGGCGCTGGCGGGGTGCCGCTCGAGGTGCATCACGTTGATGGAGACCGTCGCAACAACTCTGCGGCGAATCTGCGCCCCCTGTGCCGAGATTGCCACGCTGAGGCAGGCTTGCGGCTCTGTTAGACGATTCTCGAACGATCAGAGACGCTGAGAGCGCTTCCTCACGCTCGCGGAGGTCTATCAGCGGACCGGCCGTGTCGAGGAGGCCAAACCCCACGAGGTCGCGGACATCGCCGCCGAGGTGCTGGGCGCGAAGGTCTAGCGCGCGCCGCAACCAGGAGCCATACTCGACCGACCTGTCCCGACCTTTGAGAGGAATCGCATGGGGATGAGAGGACCAGCACTGCTGGCGACTGTTGCATTCGCGCTCGCCGCGCCCGCAACCGCGTTGGGCTTCGCCTACGACGGCGGCGCCTCGGGCGGAGGCAACTCCGCGACCGCACCCGGCCAAGAGACAGCCGGAGACAACTGCGGGGCCGCCTTCCAGCAGCAGGCCGACCGTGGGATCACGGCCGGCGGCGGGCCGAAAGCGGGAGAGCCCGGCCCGCTCAACTGCGACCACTTCTTCCAGCACCAGGGAGACATCGGGGGCGGTCCCGGGGACTAGCGCGAAGGCTCACGACGCGCCGCGGCCCGGCCAGCGGACGGAATTGCCCTATGCGCGTAAGTTGGCGAGCTTGCTGACGGGCTCCGAGCGCATCCCCCACCGTTTCTGCGCGCGGCGTTTTTGCGCAGCGCAGAGGCCCGGTGTCCGCGCTGCTATGGCAAAGAACGCACGGGCACGAGTAGCGCGTAGGCCTCGGTGAGCGCCTTGGCGGCGTCCGCCAAGGCGTCGGTGCCCCCGGGCGGGCCGCCCCTACCGGTCTTGCTACCGGCGTTCTGCTCTGCTGCGTGGGCGCAGGCTAGGGCCGCCTTCCTCAGCGCCTCGGCGAGTTCCCTTTCATCGGTTTGGTTGGTCATCGGTCCTCCCTATCCAGTGACGCACCTTGACGAACTGCGTCACATTCTGCGTCACGCTCGGCCCCTGCACCGCTCTGCATAGCCAAGCATCCTGCGCTTGGCTATGCGGTTTGCGCGGCTGTGCAGAGCCACGCAGGGGGCGGGATTCGATGGGCCGTGCTGGGCTCGAACCAGCGACCTCCAGCTTGTCGAGCTGGCGCTCTCCCTACTGAGCTAACGGCCCTTGCGAGCTAGGCGGCGAGCATAGCGCCCTTCGCCCGCATGGCTGTCTCGAATGCCTCGCGGCTCGTGTGGGCCGGGGTCCATCCCAGGGTTCGCTTGAGCTTCTCGTTGGAGGCCACCCACGGGAAGAGCGCGAACTGGATCTGGCCAGCCGGCGCCTCGGAGGCGTGCAGCCTCCAGCTCACGCGCGAGAGGGCCCTCGCCAGGGGCAGCGGCAGCCGCCTGACCTTGAGTCCGGCTAGCTCCGCGCACTCGCGATAGGTCATGAAGCCCTCGCCGGCAACGTTGAAGGCTCCCGCGTGTCGCCCCTCGAGCAGTCGCGTGATCGCGTCGACCAGATCGTCCTCGTGGACGAACTGGATCAGCCCGTCGAGGTTGCCGAGGTCCGCCTGGAACGGCTGCCTCGTCCAGAGGCGTACGAGGTAGTTGTCCACGTTCGGACCGAGCACGATCGAGGGGCGCACGATCGTCATCACCCGGTCCGGGTGCTCGGCCGCCCAGAGCTGGCAGATGCGATCGGCCTCGGCCTTGTCGCGCGCGTAGGAGAAATCCGGGACGCCGCGCACCGGATCCTCCTCGGTGAGCGGCACCGGGTTGTCGGGGAACGCCCCGTAGGCGGACGTGGAGGAGGTGACGAGCACCTGCTCGACGCCCGCGGCCGAGGCCGCGTCGAGCACGTTATGGGTGCCGTTTACGTCGACGTCGTACATCAGGCGCTCGTCGTGGACCGGGTTGAGGATGAACGCGAGGTGGACGAGCACGTCCGCGCGAGCGCTCTCGAGCACCGCCCGCACTCGGTCGCGGTCGCGGACGTCGACGCGCTCGAAGCCGGTCTTCGGACGGTAGCCGCCACGTGGCGGCTTCAGGTCGGCGACGACGATGCGCTCCGTCTGCTCCCGGCGCGCCAGGTGCTGGACGAGCCGGGTGCCGATATAGCCCGCTCCCCCGGTGATCACGTACCGCATGGCGGCGGGATCCTAAAGCTTCGGGCGCCGCTGCCGATCCGGATGGGGACGAAGACCGACGGGCCGGTCGCACTCCGCGGCCGGCGGCACGTCTTCACGGAAGAAGGGGCCCCTCGAGGCCCCTTTTCCGTTCTCACGCGAGCCTCCGCCGGCCGCGTGTGGTGCGCGCCGGGCTGCTAGCAGTTAGCGCGAGAACTTGCTAACCTGCTAGCAGTCAGATGTGAACACGACCCAGGGAGGAAGCCACAATGGCGACCGCCACCAAGAGCACCGACAGCCAGGTCCACGAGGCCACCGAGCGCATCCGGGACCTCAACGAGCGGATCATCGACTCCTCGCGCAAGGCGGGCAAGGCCTACCTCGACTCCTACGAGAAGGTCCTGAAGAGCATCGCCGACTTCGAGGAGCGGGTCGGCAGGTCCTCGCAGGTCGAGTGGGTCTCGGCCGTGACCCAGGCGCAGGCCGACTTCACCCGTGAGATCGCAGGGATCTACGCGACGAGCGCTCGGGACCTCCTGAAGTAACCGGCGGGGCGGCGCTAGCGCGCCGTCCACCCAAGGTCCATCGTGACGGCCGCGCCGCTGAAGGCGCGGCCGTCGCGCGTCAGGAGGAAGGACACGACCGCGGCCACCTCCTCCGGCTCTATCAGCCGCTTCACCGCGTGAGGCTGGAGGATGACGTCCTCGAGCACCCGCTCCTCGGGCACCCCGTGCGCCTTTGCCTGGTCCGCTATCTGGGCCTCCACCAAAGGGGTGCGCACGAACGCGGGACACACGGCGGCCGCAAGGATGCCCTCGCCCGCCCCCTCGAGCGCGAGCGTCTTCACGAGCCCCATCAGGCCGTGCTTGGCCGACACGTAGCCGGCCTTGTAGGGAGAGGCCACGAGCCCGTGGACCGAGGCGATCGCCACGAAGCGACCCTCCCCCGAGCGGGCGAGAGCGCCCCAGGCGTACTTGGCGAGCAGGAAGGGGCTCGTGAGCATCAGCGCGATGAGCCCGTCCCAGCGGTCCTCGGGGAACTCCGCGACCGGCGCGACGTGCTGGAACCCGGCGTTGGCCACAACCGCGTCGAGCCCGCCGAATCGCTCCTCCGCGGCGGCCACGGCGCCGCGGTTTCCCTCGCGCGTCGTGAGGTCCGCCTGGTGGGGCTCCCCGGGCCCCTCCGGGTCCGGTCGCAGGTCGACCGCCAAGACGCCGGCCCCGTCCGACTCGAGGCGCGCCGCCACCGCGCGGCCGATACCGCTCGCCGCGCCGGTGACGAGGACGGCCTTTCCGCCGAGGTCGGGCACGTCAGCTTCTTTCCCCGTCCTGGCCGACCCGTACCCTTCAGGGCGATGATGGCCGCGGCTGCTCCCGCCCTGATCGGGCGGATGGCGGAGAGCACGCTCGCCTGCGGGGCCGCGGGCGTGGACTTCTGGACGACCGCCGCCGGCCGACCGCTCGACGGACTCCGTTGGCTCGAGCTCGTCGCGGACCGCCGGCCGCCCCGCTGGGCGACCCCCAACCGGGTGGTCTTCGAGGCCCCGCTCGCGCGGCTGCGCGACTTCGGTGGCGAATCCGGCGAGCGGGAGGGCTCGCGCGCCCGGGTCTCCCCCACCCTCCTGCTCCCGCCCCAGGCGGGCCACGACTCCTGCATCGTCGACTTCAGCCCCGAGCAGAGCCAGGTCAGGGCCCTGCGCTCGATCGGGCTGACTCGCCTGTGGTCGCTCGACTGGGTGGGCGCCACCCCCGCGACCAGCGACTCCACGGTCGACGACTACCTGGCGGTGATCGACCGGGCCTCCGAGGAGATCGGCTCGCCGCTTCACCTGATCGGCGACTGCCAGGGCGGCTGGCTGGCCGCCATCTGGGCGGCGCTGCACCCAGAGCGCGTCCGCTCGTTGACCATCGCGGGCGCCCCGATCGACTTCCACGCCGGCGACGCCGTGATCGGCGACTGGGTGGCGCTCCTCCCTCCCGACTTCTATCGCGCGGCGGTCGCGCTCGGCGGCGGGGTGCTCGACGGGCGCTTCATCCTGAACGGCTTCATCGGCATCAAGCCCGAGAACGAGCTCGCCAAGCAGCTGGGCCTCGCCGCCCATCTGGCCGACCCGGAGCACGTGGGGCGCTACCGCGCGTTCGAGGACTGGTACAAGCACACCCAGGACATCGCCGGAACCTTCTACCTATGGATCGTCGAGCACCTCTTCCGTCGCAACTCGCTGATCGAGGGCGGGCTCGAGATCGGCGGCGAGCGGGTGGACCTCGCGCGGATCCGCTGCCCGCTCAACCTGCTCGCCGGGGCCGAGGACCACATCACACCGCCCGCCCAGGTCTTCGCGATGGAGGCCGCCGCGTCGAGCCGTCGCGTGAGGAGGTGCATCTCGAGCGGCGGGCACCTGGGCCTGTTCATGGGCCGTGAGGCCCTGCGCGAGCACTGGCCCGCGTTGCTCAGCGACGTCGCTCGGCCACGAAGGCCTCGTAGATCTCGATGAGCGACCGCCGCTGGCGGTCCGTCAGGTTGGGATCGGTGCGGATGGCCAGCACCGTGGGGCTCTCCTCCTCGGCGTCGGCCAGGATGCCCGCCTGCTCGTAGAGCGCGTCGGCCGACATCCGCAGCGACTGGGCGATGTTCTCGACGACCTTCTCCGAGGGCCGGCGCAAGCCACGCTCGATCTGTGACAGGTAGGGG
>Ga0126312_10002787_pt1 | contig 11728 bp, 8 predicted proteins | sample Plot104A_FD_92537 | JGI IMG/M metagenome (GOLD analysis project Ga0126312, IMG submission 92537) | Serpentine soil microbial communities from UC McLaughlin Reserve, CA, USA - Plot104A | ecosystem: Environmental > Terrestrial > Soil > Grasslands | place: USA: UC McLaughlin Reserve, Lake County... | reverse complement strand
CGGGGTGCGGCGCCGGCCCCCGCCCCACCCCAGCGCCGGCCCCCGCGGTAGCGCCCGGCCCGCCCCAGCGCCCGGCCCGCCCCAGCGCCTGCCCCCAGCGCCGGCTCCGCCCCAGCGCCGGCCTCGGCCCAGGGGCCGGCCCGGCCGTTCGACCACGTGCCCCAGCCGCTCCGGCCGTGCGGCGCGGCTCCGGCAGGGCCGGGCCGAGCATGGATCCCGGCTCCAACGGGAATTCGTCCCGCTTCAGCGCGGGGCCAGCCCCTCGCGAGCCACCCGCCAACCGAGCGCGACCGGAGCGCCCGATCTCGCCTAATGGACGCTGGCGTATACGAGAACGAAGTTGCTGGTGGTGCACGGGAGTTGCGTCCGGATACACGCGCGTTGAGTCCCAGGCACTTTCGTTGTCGTAGCTGTTAGCGAACCGAGCGGAATGTGTGGCCGGCACCGTCGGGTCGGGGGTCGGCGGTAACGCGCGGCCCGGTGGCGACCGATCGCCGGCCGATGGGCGGCACCGAGTGACCCCGAGCCCGCACCCGGGCGACCGCGAGCCACGGGTTCGGCCGGCCGCCCTCCGGCTAGCGGCCCCGCCGGCCGCCGAGCTCGTCGAGGCGGGCGGGGAGTCGCGCCGAGTGCGGCGCCGCGAGCGCGATGCGACCTCGCGGAGCGCGTGAGGCCGTCACCACCCGGGCGCCGCCGCGTCGGCGCCAGGTGACTGGAGCGGGGGGCAGTAGGCGCAGCGCCTGCCATGTACGCGGGCCGACCACGCCCGCCTGCGGCAGGCTGTGGAGCAGCTGGAAGTCGAGGACCGCCCGTTTCGTGCGTCGACCGAAGATCCCGTCGATCGGCACGGTCTCACCGGCGCTCGCGAGGTGGAGCTGCGCCCACACCACGAGGTCGCCACGGGCTCCTCGCGCGAGCAGCGGGTAGCGCTGCACGGGCGGCGCCTGCACGGGCGCGCCGACACCGAGGAGCGGCGGCAGAACCGCGCTCACCGCGCGCCACTCGCGGCCGCCCGCGACCTGCCAGTCCCACCAGCTCGTGCCGGCGGCCCCGTGCAGCATGGCGAGCTGGCGGAAGCGCCTGATCTGGCGGGTGGGCGGGTGGGCGTAGACCTGGCCGAGGGGCAGCACGGGCCGCCCGTAGACGGCGTTGTAGCGGTAGGTGACGTCGTAGACGTGGTCGACGCTCGTGCCGATCGCGCGCCAGTACATCTGGGGCATGTTGAACTGGGCGCCGCCCGGGCCCAGGAACACGGAGTAGGGGTAGCCGGGGTGATAGTGGACGTAGGGGAAGCCGGCGAGGCCGACCGGGTAGTCCGGCCCGACCCGGGCGCGCAGGCTGCGCAGGTAGGTCTGGGCCTGGAAGTAGCGGCCCTCGTAGGCACCCTCCGCGTCGATCATCAGGCAGTCCGCGCCGGCGTCGCGCAGGGCGGCCCCGACCGCGGCCTCGGCGCGCGGATAGCGCCCATAGACGAACTGGTAGGCGCACACCCGCAGCCCGCCCGCCTTGAGGCGGGCGACGAAGGCGGGGTCGAACTGTGTCCACGGCGCGCGCCCGTCGGCTCCCTTGATCACGATGCTCTCGATGCCGTAGCGGTGGGCACGGCGCACGATGGCGTCGGGGTCGCCTCCGCTCGAGCGGCCGACGACCCAGATCCACATCGAGTCGCCGTCGAGCGGCGTGGCGGCGCGGGCGCCGCTCGCGGCGAGAAGAGCTCCCAGCACGGCGGCGCAGATGAGGCGGGCTGCGCGTCCGATGAGCCCCACCGTATGCGGGTCGCCGCGCCCGCGCAACCGGATCAGTCGAGGAAGTCGCGGATCGCGGAGTGGGTCTGGCGAGGCGACTCGAGCTGGGGCACATGGCCGCACTCGAGCTCCACGTGACGCGCCGCCGGCAGCGCCCGTTCGACGTGCTTCATGAACGCGATGGGAACCAGCCGGTCGTGACGGCCCCAGACGAACAGCGTCTCCGGCGAGAGCTCGCGCAGCCGGGTCCAGAAGCCGCCGTCTCCGTGGGGCTTGTCGAGGTAGATGTTGCGGGCGGCTGCGTAGAACGCGGCCCGACCGCGCGGTGTGAGGTAGGCGCGCAGGAACTCGTCGACTCCCGCGGCGGACCAGCCGTTCTCGCCACCGGGTATCAGGCGGCGGACGAAGCCCTCGGTGACCCCGCGCGGGGTGACCTGGATCAGCCCGAGCTCGGGTCGCAGCAGGCGCAGCAGCGTCGCCCAACGCCGGTCGCGCAGCCACGCGAGGGCGGGGGAGAGCAGGACGATCTTCCGCGTGCGCTCGGACGCGCGCAGCCCCGCCTCGAGAGCCACACGGCCGCCCATGCTGTTGCCGATCAGGTGGGCCCGGTCGAGGCCCAGCGCATCGAGGAGCGAGGTGGTCGACCGGGCCAGCCACTCCGCGTCATACGGGGCGCCGATCGGCTTGTCCGACTCGCCGAACCCAGGGAAGTCGAAGGCGATCACGCGGCGGCTCGGAGCGAGCGCCGCCGCGGTCGGGAGGAACGAGGCCTTGGTGCCCCCGAGCCCGTGAAGGCAGAGCACCGGGTCTCCCCGCCCGGCCTCGAGCACCGAAAGCGCACCCACCTCGGTCTTCACGGAGTCGAACCGGAGCCGCCCCGGCTCGCTGTTGCCGCTGGTGGCGGCCAGGAAGCCGACGCCGAGGTGCAGGTTGCGCCGCACGCTCAGTCGCCGGGCGCGGAAGGCGTCCATGCCGCCGCGTACGTCGCGGGCGATGCGCCGCCAGCTCTCGGGATCTGCCGTGAGCAGGGCGTCGGGCTCGGTGCCCTCGTGGGCCGGCGCGAGGCTCAGGCGGTCCCCGTCGATCAGCGCGTCCCAGGTCCGGCCGCCGGTCTCCTCGAGCCGGATCCGCGCGCGTCCGCCCGGGACGTCGATCACCTCGGGGTCGAAGCGCTCGGCGAGCGCCTCGATGGCGTCGGAGGTCAAGCGCCGCTTGCCGACTCCGGGGCGACGGCGGGCCGCCGCGCACCCGGCACCCTCAGCACGCGCCGCACCCGCTCCGGCAGGTACCAGTTCCAGTCCCCGATCAGCTTCATGGTCGCGGGAACCATGATCGCCCGGACCACGGTGGCGTCCAGCAGGATCGCCACCGACAGCCCGATGCCGAACTCCTGGAGCCCCACGAACGAGCCGAACGTGAACCCCGAGAACGCGGCGACCATGATGATCGCCGCGGCGGTGATGATGCGGCCGGTGTGCTCGAGTCCGTGCGCTACGGCCGCCTCGTTGTCGTGGCGCTGGTCCCACTCCTCGCGCATGCGCGAGAGCAGGAAGACCTCGTAGTCCATCGACAGGCCGAACAGCATCGCGAACAGGAATATCGGGATCCAGGCCTCGATCTGGTCTGACTGCTGGAGCCCGAAGGGTTCGCCCCAGCCGTGCTGGAAGATGAGCACGAGCACGCCGTAGGTGGCGCTCACCGAGAGCACGTTCATCAACACCGCCTTGACCGGCAGGAACAGCGACTTGAAGGCCCGCAGCAGGATCAGGTAGCTGAGCACGAGCACGCCGAGCACGAGCCAGGGGAAGGCGGAGTACGCCTTGTCGATGAAGTCCACGCCGAAGGCCGGCGCTCCCGAGACGAGCGCGGTGGCCGTCCCGAAGCCCGCGGCGGGGACGTATTGGTCGCGCAGACGGTGGACGAGGTCGACCGCGGCGTCCGTTCCGGCGTCGCTTCGGCCCGCGACACGGACCTGGTAGTAGCGGGCGCTCGGGTCCACGAGGTTGCCGCGCCGCAGCACCGCGAGCGTGCGGGCGTCGGGAGGCCCGGGACGGCGCGCGACCAGCGCGGGAGCCTGGATCGTGCCCGCGTCTACCTCGCGGTCGGAGCGCAGCTGCCCGATCAGCCTGCGCTGTGCGACGAGCGAGGCCGGCGTCCAGGCGCCGCCGCCCCGCCCGGTGTCGACCACCACCTGGTTGGGCGCGAGCGCGCCGGGACCGAGCGTGTCCTCGAGCAGCGCCAGGCCCTTCGTCGACTCGGTCGTCTTCGGCACGCCGCGATTGTCTCCGCCGGTGAGGTGGAGGTCGGTTGCGACCAGCGCCAGCGCGAGCATCGGGATCGCAGAACACGCCAGGTATAGGACCGGCCGGCGCATGATGGAGCCCGACAGGCGGGTCCAGAAGCCCCGCTGGGACTGCGCCCGCTTCTTCAGGACCGAGCGGGGGATGATCCGCCAGCGGTTCACCCCCCGCCGCATCACCGCCAGCAGGGCCGGGAGGAAGGTCGCAGACGCCGCGATCGACACGAGCGGGACGAGCAGCCCGCCCACCCCCATCGAGCGCATGAACGGCAGCGGCATCAGGACGAGCAGCGCCAGGCCCACCGCCACCGTCAGGCCCGAGAAGAGCGTGGCCCGGCCGGCCGTGCGCATGGTGCGCTCAAGCGCGCGGTGCGGGTGGTCGTGGCGCTCGAGCTCCTCGCGGTAGCGAAACACCACGAGCATCGAGTAGTCGATCGCAATCGCGAAGCCGATCAGCGTGACGATGTTCGTCACGTAGATCGCCATGTCCATGATGTGGGCGAAGATCCAGACGATCCCGAGCGTGGCCGGGATCGTGGCGGTGGCGAAGACGAGTGGGACGAAGATGCCGCCGACGGTGCCGAACATGAAGATCAGCACGGCCAGAGCGATCGGGAGCGCGATCATCTCGCCCCTGGCGAGGTCGTCGTTGTAGATCGGCTCCGTATCGTGGTTGATGGCGGGGAAGCCCGAGAGATAGGTACGCACGCCCGGCACGTCGCCGATCGCCTTGCGCATCGCCTCGGTCTTGTTGGCGGCGTCCTGGTTCTCGAGCGCCGTCGTGATCTGGACGTAGGCCACGTCCCGCCCGGCGCGCTGGAGGGGGCCCGCCTTGCCGCCCTCGATGGCGCTGGCCGCCCGCCGCGCGGCCCCGTCGGCGCGCGCGGCGAACCCGGGGGTGGTGATCGACCCGCTCTCCGAGCGCAGCACGAGCGAGAAGGCGCCGTCGCCGCGCTCGCCGAAGTGATCCTTGAGAAGGTCGAGGCCGCGTTCGGCGTCGGAGCCGGGCACGCTGAAGCGGTTCGTGAGCAGGTCGCCGAGGCCGGCGGCGGCCGCCCCGCCGAGCACCAGGGCCACGACCCAGGCCGCGATGACCTTCTTGCGGTGTCTGACGATGAAGCGGGTCCAGCGAGTCAAGCGGGGGCCAAACCTAGCACCGTCGTCGCACTGGCTTCACGCACTTACCCCACGCGTAACACGGGCCGCCCTAGGGTCCGCGGACGTGGGCTCGGAGCGGGGACAGGCGGGCATTGAGTGGGTTGGGCTGGTCCTGCTCGTCTCGCTTGCGCTCGGCGCCGGGGTCGCCGCCGGCCCGCGCGGGGACGGGCGCTCCTTCGGGGGCTTCATGGCGCACCGCCTCGTCTGCGCCGTGAAGCGCGGCTGCAGCGACGGGGACGTCGCGCTCGCGCGCGCATACGGCCGTCGCGACGCGGAGCTGGCGCGGCGCCACGCGCCCAACCTCGCGTACGAGCCCGGCGAGCAGGAGCTGCCGGTCGACTACCGTCGCTGCCGGTCGCCCGCGTGCGCCGACGCGCCGGACGACCGCGACCTCGACGCACACCGCACGGAGGCCGGCGGGCGAGCCACGCTGTTCGTGCGCCGCGTGCGCCGCGGGGGACGCACCTACCTCCAGTACTTCTTCTACTACCCCGACTCGAACTCGAGCTGGGCCGGCTCGAGCACGCTCTGGAACCACTCGGTGCTGCGCCTGTTGGGGCGCTATCCCGGGTTCCACCTCGACGATTGGGAGTCCTACCAGGTGCGGGTCGACCGGGAGGGAAGCGTCTGGGCGAGGGCCAGCGCGCACGGCCACTACCAGGGCTGCAAGCAGCTCGCCTGTAGGGACCGCTGGATCAGCGAAAGCGGCTGGACGAGAGTCTCGCGGGGGAGCCACGCCGGACACATCCCCGGAGAGCTCCGCGGCCTTCTCCGCCCCCGCTTCAGTCCGAGCTACCCGGGCCCGGACCTGCGTGAGCGAACGACCACGGCCGAGGGGCTCCGCCTGGTTCCGCTCGAGCGCCTCGACCACCGCCGCTACCGCGCGCTCGACCGGGGCATCGACCCGCCCTGGCGGAAGCGCGTCTACCGTCACCCCGAGAGCGACTCGTCATGAGCCGCCGGCCGCCGGCGCCGCGTTCTAGGCTGCCGAGCGCGGCGGCAAGCGGGCCGCGACCCGTGCGAGCATTGGGGGAGGCGCTTCGACGTGGCATCCCCGGTCGAACACCAGCCTGGGCATCGCCCGCCGAGGGTCGGGCTGGTGCTCGGCGCGGGCGGGGTGCTCGGCGGGGCCTGGCTCACGGGCGGCCTCCAGGCACTCGCCGAGGAGACCGGCTGGGATCCCGGCAGCGCCGAGCAGATCGTGGGCACGTCGGCGGGCGCGATGGTCGGCGCCCTTGTCGCGGCCGGCGTGCCGCCATGGTTCATGGTCGCCCACTCGGCGGGCGAGAGCTTCGCGGGGCTGGCCGGCCCCGACGGGCGGCCGGCCGCGGAGGCCGACCGCTCGGCGGGCGCCGTGTTCCGCGTGCAGCGTGGGCTGCCTCCACTTGGGCCGGGCTCCGTGCGCATGGCGCTCACGACGCTGGCCCGGCCGATGCGGCACACGCCGCTTCAGGTCATCACCGGCTGGCTTCCGCAAGGGGTCCTGGCCACCGACAGCCTCGAGGAGACGATCGGCCGCGTGGTGGCGCGCGGCTGGGTGGGTCATCCCGGCTTCTGGGCCGTGACCTGCGACTACGACAGCGGCAAGCGCGTGCCCTTTGGCCGGCTCGACGCGCCGCGCGCCGACCTGGCCAAGGCGGTCGCGGCCTCGTGCGCGATCCCCGGCTTCTACAGGCCGGTGCGGATCGGTGCCCGCCGGTACGTGGACGGCGGGGTCTGCTCGGCGTCCAACCTCGATTTGCTGAAGGGCCTCGGGCTAGACCTGGTGATCTGCCTCAACCCGACCTCGAGCCGGCATCGATCCGATTCCCGGAGCCCGCTGGCCCGGCTGGTCGGGATGTCGCGCGCCGCCTCGGGGCGCCGGTTGGGCTACGAGGCGAAGAAGGTGCGCGCGACGGGAACGAGCGTGGTCCTGATCCAGCCAACCGCCCGCGACCACGAGGTCATGGGCAACAACCTGATGAGCACCCGCCGCCGCCACGAGGTGATCGAGCGCGCCATGGAGACCGTCCGCGAGCAGCTCGCGGCCCCCGCCGTGCGGAGGCGGCTCGCCGGGCTTCCGCCCGGCGAGCCGCACAAGCTCCGCAGGCCGCCCGGGCCGCCCTCGACCTGGCCCGAGCTCGTCCCGGCGGTGGTGCGCGGCCGGCCGCGGCGGGCGGCGTGAGAGACTGCACCCCCGCATGAGCGAGCGAACCAGCGGGACCAGCGGCCGGACGGCCGCTTCGAGCAATGGGGCGAGCGCCGACGGCGGCGGGCCGAGCGGGGGCACGCCGGGCGGCGCCGGACGGCGCGGGGCGCTCGGCGAGCTCGCCGGCGTGGTCGGCCGCGTTGCCTCCGCCGTCGCCGAGCAGGCGCAGGCGCGCGTGCCCCGCGCGGACCTCGACGAGCGCGACCCGGACTACATCCGCGAGAGCCTGCCCGGACTTTGGATGCTCGCGAGCCTGTATTTCCGGGCCGAGGTGCGGGGCCTCCAGCACATCCCCGAGGAGGGCGGTGTTCTGCTCGTGGGGAACCACTCCGGGGGCAACCTGACGCCGGACACCGGGGTGTTCACGCTGGCCTTCTCAACCTACTTCGGCGTCGAGCGGCGCTTCTACCAGCTCGCGCACAACCTGGTGCTCTCGTGGCCAGGGCTCTCGCAGCTTCGCAAGTACGGGACCGTCGCGGCGAGCCCAGAGAACGCGAACCAGGCGCTCGAGAGCGGCGCGGCGCTGCTCGTCTACCCCGGCGGCGACTACGAGGTGCACCGCCCCAGCTGGGAGTCGGCCAAGGTCGACTTCGGCGGGCGCAAGGGCTTCATCCGGCTCGCGCTCGACAAGGACGTGCCGATCGTGCCGGTCGTGGCGATCGGGGGGCAGGAGACGGCGCTGTTCCTGAGCCGCGGCGAGCGACTCGCCCGCCTACTGGCGCTCGACCGCATGTTCCGGCTCAAGGTGCTGCCGATCTCCCTGGCGCTGCCCTGGGGACTAAACGTGGGCGACCTGCTGGGCCACATCCCGCTGCCGGCGAAGATCACGATCCAGGTGCTGCCCCCGCTCGACCTGCGCGAGGAGCTCGGGCCCGAGCCCGACCTCGACGAGGCCTACGACTCGATCATCACGCGCATGCAGGCCGCGCTCGACCTGTTGCAGCAGGAGCGGCGCCTGCCGTTGATCGGATGAGGGTCGAGGAGCAGGCGGTCCTCGACGTTCCGCGCGAGGAGGTCTGGGCGCGCGTGAGCGACCCTGGCGGCTACCCGGGCCTCGTGCATGGCATCACCCGCTGCGACCGGATCGGCGACGCCCGGCCCGCGATCGGCGCGCGCTACTCGATGCGCATGCGCGTGGGCTCCGCCGAGGTGGGCGGGGAGGTGGAGGTCGTCGAGTTCGACGCGCCGGGCGACCTGGCGTGGACGAGCGTGACCGGCATCGACCAGCGCGGGCGCTGGCGCCTGCGCGAGCTCGACGACGGGCGCACGCGTGTGACCTTCCGGCTCAGCTACGGCGCCCCCGGCGGCCTGCTCGGAGCGGTCTCCGACCGCCTCAGCGCCCCGATGGTTCGGGCGAACCTGCGGCGCAGCCTCGAGAATCTCCGCCATGAGCTGGAGGGAGAGCGGCCGGCGCCCGAGCCCGGCATGAGCATCCCCGGCCGGGTGGCGTACAACCTGGGCAGCCTCAAGGTGCTCACCGAGGCGGGCCTGGTGCGGCCCATGCGGCCGGACAAGCTCGCGCGCGTCGCGCTCATGCTGGCGCGCTGGGGGCGCAGCCCCGCCGCCGGCTATCTCGCCGGCGTCATCCGCTACCCCGACGAGCCCTCGATCGTGGACGAGCTCGGCACGCTCACGTTCCGCGAGGTGAACGAGCGCACGAACCGGCTCGCCCACGCCCTCTCCGACGAGGGGATCGGGGAGGGCCACGCCGTCGGCGTGATGTGTCGCAACCACCGGGGCTTCATCGAGGCCACGGTGGCGCTGTCGAAGCTGGGTGCGGACGCTCTCTTCCTCAACACGGCCTTTGCGGGCCCGCAGCTGGCGAAGGTGGTGAAGCGCGAGAAGCCGATCGCCCTCATCTACGACGAGGAGTTCACGGGGCTGCTCGAGGAGGCGGGCCGCCGCCGCAAGCGCTTCATCGCCTGGCACGACTCGGAGGCGACGGCGGACCCCAGTCTCGACGCCCTGATCGAGGCCGGCGACCCCGACGATCCCGTGCCCCCGGATCGCGAGGGCCGCGCGGTCATCCTGACGAGCGGCACGACGGGCACGCCCAAGGGCGCGTCACGGGGCCAGCCGCAGTCGATCGACCCGGCCATCTCCTTCCTCTCGAAGATCCCCCTGCGGACGCGCCAGGTCACTCACATCGCGGCGCCGCTCTTCCACTCCTGGGGCTTCGCCCACTTCACGATCGGCCTGATCCTCGGCAGCACCTACGTGCTGCGGCGCAAGTTCGACCCCGAGGCCTGCCTGGCCGAGATCGCGCGCCACCGCTGTGAGTCGCTGGCGGTGGTGCCGGTGATGATGCAGCGGATCCTCGAGCTGCCCGAGGAGACCCGCGGCAGGTACGACGTGAGCTCGCTGCGGGTGGTTGCGGCCAGCGGCTCGGCGCTGCCCGGCGACCTCGCGACCAAGTGGATGGACGCCTTCGGGGACAACCTCTACAACCTCTACGGCTCGACCGAGGTCGCCTGGGCCACGATCGCCACGCCCGAGGACATGCGCGCAGCCCCGGGCACCGCGGGCCGCCCGCCGCGCGGCACGGTCGTGCGCCTGTACGACGAGCGGGGCCGCGAAGCGCAGCCCGGGCAGACGGGGCGCATCTTCGTCGGCAACGAGATGCTGTTCGAGGGCTACACCGGCGGCGGCTCGAAGGACGTGGTCGACGGGCTGATGGCCACCGGCGACGTGGGCCGCATGGACGACCAGGGGCACCTGTTCGTCGAGGGCCGCGACGACGAGATGATCGTCTCGGGCGGCGAGAACGTGTTCCCCAAGGAGGTCGAGGACCTGATCGCCCGCCACGAGGCCGTCGAGGAGGTAGCGGCGATCGGCGTCGAGGACAAGGACTTCGGCCAGCGGCTGCGCGCCTTCGTCGTGCTGCGCAAGGGCAGGAAGGCCAGCGAGGACGACCTAAAGGGGCTCGTCAAGCGGAACCTGGCCCGCTACAAGGTGCCGCGGGAGATCGTGTTCGTGGACGAGCTGCCGCGGAACGCCACCGGCAAGGTGGTCAAGCGCGAGCTCGAGGGCCAGGAGCCGGCGCAGAACAAGTAGCGGTTTTCGCGGATTCCGCCCGGGTACCCAACCCGGGGACAACGGAAGCGGAAGGAGTTCGAATGAGCACATTAGCCATCGTGCTGATCGCGGTAGGGGTCGTCGTTCTGCTGCTCCTGCTGCTGCCAGCGCTCCGCAAGGGTCGTGAGCGCAGGCGCGAGACGCGCCGCACGCAGGCTCGGGAGGTGAGGCGCGAGGCCGAGGTCCATTCCTCGCGCGCTCAGAGGGTCGAGGCCGAGGCCGAGGAGCGCACGGCGCGGGCCAAGCGCGAGCACGCGCTAGCCCGGGAGCAGTCCGCCAGCGCCGATCGCGACCGGCGCGCCGCCGATGAGCGCTTCGAGCGGGCGCGAAAGCTCGACCCCGACGCCGAGGAGAAGGATCGTCCCGACCGGGACGAGGACGACGACCGCAAGCGCGAGGGCGGCCTGCTCGGCCGGTTCCGCCGCGGCGGGGACGACGACCGGGACGACGACCGTTCGCGCGGGTCCGAGCGGGACGTTGATCGCCACGCCGTCGAGGGCGAGCGCTACCAGCGCGATCGCTACGTCGACGAGTCGGGCGACGAGGTGGCGCGCCGCGAGCGGCGCGAGCAGCTCGATCCAGAACGACGCTGAGCCGAGAGGTGCCGTGCCCGCGACGGGCGCGGCCGTAACGGCACTGGGCCCCATCACCCCCCAAGGGCGATGGGGCCCGAGCAGTTCAGGGGCCCTGCGGCCAGCGTGCCTGCCGCGGCGGCGGTGGGCCTCTCTCGCCAGCCGGGCGTCCCGCGCGGGGGAGACTCGCCCGTCCTGCGGCCTACTGGCCGCACACGGGCCACTGGCCCGAGCCGCTCTCCGCCAACAGCGCGGCCGCGCGCTGGTCCTGCTCGGCCTCCGGCGCCGCGGCCGGGTCACCCGACCCGCCCACCGACCGCCAGGACGAGTAGGTGAACTGGTACTTGCCGCGGTAGGCGCCGCCTCCGCCGATGGCGGACGGGTCGCCGCCCGACTCGCAGGCCGCGATCGCGTCGAGCGCCCCGCCCACGCCGGTCGCCGTCGTGGCGACCTGCGCCGTCGAGGTCGTCGTCCCGGCGGGAGCGATCATGCGGCGCAGGACCTCGACCGACGTGCGGGTCTCCGCCGCCGTCGCCGGCCGGACGTCGCCGTCCCTTTGCTTGGCGCCCTCTAGCAGGATGTTCGTGCCGACCTCGGCGCCGGCGTGCTCCGCCTTTCGGAACAGGCGCAGGTAGGTGCGCGCCAGCCGATCGTCGGGCCGCTTGTAGGTCGGAACGAACTCGTCTTTGGT
>Ga0126312_10002786_pt1 | contig 11728 bp, 15 predicted proteins | sample Plot104A_FD_92537 | JGI IMG/M metagenome (GOLD analysis project Ga0126312, IMG submission 92537) | Serpentine soil microbial communities from UC McLaughlin Reserve, CA, USA - Plot104A | ecosystem: Environmental > Terrestrial > Soil > Grasslands | place: USA: UC McLaughlin Reserve, Lake County... | reverse complement strand
TCGTGTCGAGCAGGAAGATCCCGAGGATCACCGGCTGCGTGAGCACGAACCGGAAGCCTTCGACCATCGAGCGCAGACCGGCCCGCTCGGCCTCCTCGTGCGGCGGAAACGACGGCAGGAGCCAGATCGCGAGGAGCGACGCTCCGAAGGTCACGACGTCGATCAGGTACGTCCCCGTCAGCCCGATCCCGGCGATCAGCAGCCCGCCGGTCGCGGGCCCGGCCACCGCGCCGAGGCTGTGGTACGCGCTGTTGAGCAGTGACGCGGACGCGAGCTGGTCCTCGGGAACGAGGCGGGGCGTCAGCGAGCGCAGGGCCGGCGAGCCGAGCGCCCAGCACGACGTGATCGCCGCCGCGAGCACGAACAGCGCCCACACGCGGGGCTCGGCGAGCGTCGCGTTCAGCACGAGCAGGGCGGAGCAGATGACGAGGCCGATCTCCGTGATCAGGAGCAGGCGCCGGCGGTCGACGGCGTCGGCGATCGTCCCTCCGACTACCGCGAGCGTCAGCAGCGGCGCGAGCTCGGCGAGGGCGATCAGCCCGACGAGGAGCGTCGATCCCGTCAGCTGGTACAGCTGGTACGGGATCGCGACGTACGTGATGTTCGATCCGAAGAACGAGATCGACTGGCCGATCCAGAGGTTCCGGAAGTGCCGGTAGCGGAGCGGTCTCGTGTCGACGGCCAGCCGCTTCACGCCGATGCGCCAGCCGGGACGGTCGGTGAGCTCGGGCGCGTCTTCGGCCAGCGCATGGAAGCGCTCGTCGTCGCGGCGGTCGTCGCTCACGCGTCGCTAGAAGAGCTGGTCCGCCTCGTCCGGTCCGGCGGTTCGCTCGAGCAGGCGACGGGCGCGCCGGCTGAGGTCGTTGAGATCGACGCGTCCCTTCTCGGCGTCCGCGACGATCCGCCTGGCCAGTGAGAGCGCGTCGTCGAGCAGCGGCGCGGTCGTAGCCGCATCCTGCCCCATTTCGTGCAGGATCGTCCGCTCGGTGCGGCCGGCGACGATCGGCTCGGCGACGCCCTCGATCCACACCCGGGTCCGGCGGCCGCCGCCGCGCTCGTCGCCGGTCAGCGGCTCGAGCGCGTAGATCTTGTCCGCGCGCGCGAACTTCCCGAACCCGAGAAACACCATCCGCTGGGGCCGCTCCGCCATCGCCCGAATTCTGTCAGGCGGCGCGTGTGGCCAAGTAACAGTCTGTTACTAGGCACCGCCCGGCGTCGCGACGACGGTTCGAGGCAAGTAACAGTCTGTTACTAGCTGATCGCGCTGCGGAGTGCTTCGACCACGCGCTCCTGGTCCTCGGCTTCGATCGCCGGGAAGAACGGGAGCGCGACCGAGCGCGACGCTGCGTCCTCGGCGACCGGGCAGAGGCCCTCGCCGAAGCCGTAGCTCTCTCGCATGTACGGCTGCAGGTGGACACACGGGACGTAATGACCGGCCTCCACGCCCTCCGCCGCGAGGCGCTCGAGCACTGCCCGGTGGTCGACGCCGCGCGGGATGCGCACGACGTACACGAACCAGGAGCGCGTGTGGTCTGCGTCGTCCCGATGCGGGAGCTCGACGCCGTCCACGTCCGCCAGCAACTCGCTGTAGCGGGCGGCCGCGGCCGCACGCAGCGAGAGGATCTCGTCGAGCTTCTCGAGCTGGGCGATCCCGACGGCCGCCTGGAGATCCGTGAAGCGGTAGTTGAAGCCGACGCGCACGTGGTGGAACCAGCGGCTCTCGTAGGAGCGACCCTGGTTGCGCAACGAGCGGAGCAGCAGCGCCTCGTCCTCGGAGTGCGTCGCGACGACGCCGCCCTCGCCCGTGGTCATCTGCTTGTTCGGGTAGAAGCCGAACACGGCCGGGACTCCGTGCGATCCCACCGCGGAGCCCTTGTACAGCGCGCCCAGAGCCTCCGCCGAGTCCGAGATCACCGCGAGGCCGTGGTGCGAGGCGATCGCCCGGAGCTCGTCCAGCTCGCACGGATAGCCGAACATGTCCACCGCCACGATCGCGCGGGTGCGCGTCGTGATCGCGGCCTCGACCGCGGCCGGGTCGAGGTTCAGGGTCGACGGATCGACGTCCGCGAAGACCGGGGTCGCCCCCTCGACGATGAAGCAGTTCGCCGTCGCGACGAACGAGATCGGCGACGTGATCACCTCGTCGCCCTCCCCCAGCCCGAATCCGTGGCACAGGAGGTGCAGCCCCGCGGTGGCGCTGGTCAAGGAGACGGCGTGCGGCGCGCTGACCCGCTCGGCGAAGAGCTCCTCGAACCGGTCGATCACCGGCCCCATCGAGAGCCGGCCCGAGCGCAGCACCTCGAGCACGAGCTCCTCCTCGCGCTGCCCGATGTACGGCTTCGAGAGCGGGATCCGCCGAACGGCGGTGCTCACGCTTCCGCGGGAGTGCGCTCCGGGATGGATGCGTACTCGAGCCAGTGGCCCCAGCGCTCGCCGCCGCCGCGGACGGTGTCGAGGTACGCCTTCTGGAGCTTCAGCGTCACGGGCCCGGGCGGCCCGATCTCGTGGTCGTCGACTGAGCGGATCGGCGTGACCTCGGCCGCGGTGCCGACCATGAAGATCTCGTCGGCGAGGTAGAGATCGGAGCGGATGATGTTCCGCTCCTCGACGGTGTGGCCGAGATCCTGGGCGATCTGGATCAGGGAGTCGCGCGTGATCCCCGGGAGAATCGATGTCGACAGCCCGGGGGTCGCGATCTTGTCGCCGTAGACCACGAAGATGTTCTCCCCGGAGCCGTCCGCGACGTAGCCCTCGTCGGTGAGCAGGATCGCCTCGTCGTAGCCCGCGCGGTTCGCCTCGGTCACGGCCAGCATCGAGTTGAGATAGACGCCGGTTGCCTTCGCCACGTGCGGGATCGTGTTCGGCCCGATGCGCTTCCAGGACGAAACCTTGGCCCGGATGCCGTTCTTCATCCCCTCGTCGCCGAGGTAAGCGCCCCACGGCCAGCTCATGATCACCGTCTCGACCGGGTTGCCGGCGGTGGAGACGCCGAGCTCGCCGTAGCCGTAGAAGCAGATCGGGCGCAGGTAGCACTCGGGCAGGCCGTTGTGGCCGATCAGCTCGAGCGACGCCTCGCGCAGCTCGGCGACCGAGTACGGGATCTCCATGTACAGCAGGCGCGCAGAGTTGTGCAGCCGCTGCAGGTGATCGGTCAGGCGGAACACGGCCGGGCCCTTCGGGGTCTCGTAGCAGCGGATGCCCTCGAAGACGCCCGTGCCGTAGTGCAAGCCATGCGAGCCGACGTGGATGCGGGCGTCCGCCCAGTCCACGAGCTCGCCGTTCATCCAGATCTTCTCGGTCTCCCGCATGCTCAGCTCCTTGTAGCCGGCGTCACTCTGATGTTAACCACGGGCGCGGTCGGGGTCCTCCACCGCGTCGAGGGGCTCTGCGCGGGCGAGCCGCACCAGATCGGCGGGCGCGAGGGCCGCCAGGTGGCGCGTGGAGCCGGCTCCGATCCAGACGCGGTCGAGGGCGAGCAGGCTGCGGTCGACGAAGACACGGTCGATGCGGCGGAGCGGAAACGGCGCGACGGCGCCCGGCTCGAACCCGGTGGCGTCGACGACGAGGTCGACGCCGGCGACGCGAGCCTTTCCGCAACCCGCGGCGGCCCCGATCTTGGTCGCGTCCACTCGGCGGTCGCCCGGAACCATCACGAGGATGTTGCTGGCTGCGCACGTGAAGACGAGCGACTTGACGATCTGGCGCAGCTCGGCCCCGACTGCCCTTGCCGCGTCGCGCGCCGTCGGGGTGCCCTCCGGGAACTCCTCGATGATCGCCTCTGTCCCCGACGACCGGATGAAGCTCGCCACCCGCTCGACGGGCTCGGGCCAATCGCTCATCAGGCGACGAAGGGTACGAATCGGCGCGGCGTCTCCCGGCGATACCGCTGGTAGTCGGGATAGCGTGCAGCCAACAGCCGTTCCTCCAGCGAGGACTTGCCGACCCAGAGGGCCGCGAGCGCCGCGACTCCGAGCAGCGCGAGCGGCGCCGAGAACAGCGCCCAGCCGCCGAAGAAGAGGATCCCTCCGCCGTAGATCGGGTGGCGCGCGTACCGGTATGGCCCCTCCGTCGCGAGCCTTCCGCCCTCGCGTGGGCGCGGGAACGGTGTCAGCGACGGGCCGAGCGCGCGCAGCGACAGGTAGAACAGGTTCGCGCCGAGGATGGCGCACACCGCCCCCGCCCAGTCGAGTGGGCGATCGACGGAACCGGGCCATTCCGGCGGCAAGAATCCGAACCCGATCGTGGCCGCCATCAGCGCGAACTGCGCCGCGACCCAGCTATCGCCGCGGGGGCTACGAGAGTCGGACGAAGCGGACGTCGTCGAAGCCTTCCTCACGGATCCGATCGACGAGCTCCGGCGGCGGCGGGTCGTCGATCGAGAGCGCGGTCAGCGCCTTGTCGCCCTTGCGTGTCCGCGACACGGCCATGTTGGCGATGTTGACGCCCGCGTCGCCGAACAGCGTCCCGACCCGGCCGATCACACCCGGGACGTCGTCGTAGCGGAAGAAGACCATCAGCGGCGCCAGCTCCATCTCCAGCTCGAAGCCGAGCGCACTGACCAGCCAGCGCCGGTTGTCCCGGCCGATCGTCGTCCCCGCGACCCGCACGTCTTCGCCCGCCCCGGTCACGTCCACGCGAACGAGGTTGGTGAAGTCGCGTGACTGGCGCCGCCGCTCCTCGCCGACCTCGATCCCCTGCTCCGCCGCGACGACGGGGGCATTCACGTAGTTCACGGGCTGCTCGACGCGGCCCTGGAAGGCGCCGTTGAGGGCGGCGACCGTCAGCAGCCGGGTGTCGTAGTCGGCGAGCGAGCCGTAGTAGGTGAGTCCGATCCGCTCCGGCCGCTTCGGCGCGAGCTCCATCGCGAGCCGAGCGAGGCTCGCCGACAGCGGGATGAAGGGCCCGAGCACCTCCAGGTCGTCCGCCCCGATCACCGGGATGTTCACGGCGTTCGTCACGAGCCCGCCCTCGAGCGCTGCTGCGACCTGCTCGGCGACGATCACGCCGGCGCGGTCCTGCGCCTCCTCGGTCGAGGCCGCGAGGTGCGGCGTCACGACGACGTTGTCGAGCTCGAGCAACGGCCCTGAGTAGGGCTCGGCCGAGAAAACGTCGATCGCTGCGCCGGCCACCTTGCCCGAGCGGAGCGCCTCGAGCAGGGCGTCCTCGTCGACGAGCTCGCCCCGCGCCGCGTTGACGAGCCGAACGCCGTCGCGCATGGCGGCGAACGCGGCGGCGTCGATCCCGCCGCGCGTCTCGGGCGTGAGCGGCTGGTGGAGCGTGATGAAGTCGGCGGCAGCATAGATCTCCCCGACCGACGCCGCCGGCTCGACTCCGAGCTCGCGGAAGCGCTCCGGCGCCACAAACGGGTCGTACGCGACCACGCGCATCGCGAGCCCGAGCGCGCGGCGCGCGACCTGCTGGCCGATCCGGCCCAAGCCGAGGATGCCCAGGGTCTTGTCCGCGAGCTCGAGGCCTCCGTACGCCGCGCGCTCCCAGCGACCCTGCTTGAGCGACGCGTGCGCCTGCGGGATGTTCCGGGACAATGCGAGCAGGAGCCCGATCGTGTGCTCGGCGGCGGAGACCACGGTCGATTCCGGCGCGTTCGCGACGACGATCCCCCGACGAGTGGCCGCGTCGACGTCGACGTTGTCGACCCCCACTCCCGCGCGCCCGATCACGCGCAGGCGCTCTGCCCGCTCGATCAGGTCGGCCGTGAGCTTCGTCTTCGAGCGGACGACGATGCCCTCGTACTCGCCGATGCGCTCGGCGAGGTCGCCGTCGTAGTCGACGTCCACGTCGAAGCGCTCCTGCAAGAGCGCGACGCCCGCCTCGGCGATCGGCTCTCTGACGAGGACCTTCACACCGTCGTGTGCTCGTACGTCTCGAGCGCGCGGCTGACGGCCGCGCCCCGCTCGATCTCGGCGCCGGCCTCGCTCAGCGCGAGCTCGAGCCCAGCGAGCGCGGTGGCGATATCGAAGACGTCGAACCAGCCGATGTGGCCGATGCGGACGATCTTGCCCTTTATGGGCCCCTGGCCGCCCGCGAGCGTGATCCCGAAGCGGTCACGCAGGGTGAGGACGACCTCGCCCGCCTCGACGCCGTCAGGCATCTTCACCGCGGTCACGACGGCGGAGCTGTCGTCGTCGGGCGAGAAGAGCTCCAGACCCATCGCCTTCGCGCCCTCGCGGCAGGCACGGCCGAGGCGAACGTGGCGCTCGAAGGCCGCCTCGAGGCCGTCCTCGAGCAAGAGCCCGAGCGCGACGTCGAGCGCGACGACCAGCGAGACGGCCGGTGTGAACGCGGCGTCGAGCTTCTCCTGCGCCTTGCGGTTGCGCGCCCAGTCGAAGTAGTAGCCGCGCGAGCGGCCGCCGTCGGTCGCGTGCGAGGTGGCCGCGAACGCGAGCCCGGGCGGCGTCATCAGCGCCTTCTGCGAGCCCGAGACGACGACGTCGATCCCCCACTCGTCCGTCTCGAGCGGGACCGCTCCGAGGCTCGAGATCGCGTCGACGACGGAGAGCGCGCCGGCGTCGGCGGCCGCTGCTGCGAGAGCGCGAACGTCGGCCACGACTCCGGTAGAGGTCTCGGAGTGCGTCATCAGCACGGCCTTCGCGCCTCCGAGCTCGCGGAGCCGGGCGGCCAGATCCTCGGCTGTTGGGATCTCGCCCCACTCGTAGTCGAGCACATCTACGTCGCATTCGAACGCCTGCGCGATCTGCACCCAGCGCTGGCCGAAGTTTCCCGCAGACACGACGACGATGCGGTCGCCGGGCTGCGCGAGGTTGGCCAGCGCAGACTCCATCGCACCGGTGCCGGACGCCGTGAACATGAGCGGCTCGCGGGCGGTGCGGAAGACCGTGGTCAGGCGGTCGAGGCAGCTGCGGAAAATCGGCCGGTAGTCGGGGCTGCGGTGGTGGACGATCGGCTCAGCCATCGCGGCCAGGACCTGAGGTGGAACCGGGGTCGGGCCGGGCGTGAACAGGTGCCGCTTCATGCGTCTGACCCTAGCGAAGGTCCCGGGGAGGTCTAGGCTCCGCCGACGTGGAGGCTCTGCTCGCGTTCGCGGCGGCGCTCCTGGCGCTCCGGCTGGCGGGCGGGCTTCTGGCCCGCTGGCGGCTGCGGCGCCGCCCCGAGCTCGCAGCGTGGGCGGCCTCGCTCGGTGCCTACGCACTCGCTTCTGCCGCGCTTGCGTGGGGCGCGGCCTGGGGCTGGAGCGAGGCGTCCTTCCGCGTCTACTACCTGGCCGGGGGCCTCTTGACAGCTCCGCTGCTCGGGCTCGGGTCGCTCCTGCTCGCGGGCGTGCGCGCAGCGCTTCCGATCGCCCTGGTCTACTGCGGGCTGGCGGTGGGAGCCGCGATCGCGGAGCCGCTGACGGCGATCTCCGGAACGACGATCCCCGATGCGTCGGAGCACCTCGACTTCTTCCCGGTCCGTTTGCTGGCGGTCCTGGCCAACTCGGCCGGGACGCTGGCGGTTGTAGGCGTCGCTCTCAAGACCGTCAGACGGCGCCCGATCGGCAACTCGCTGATCCTCGCCGGCGTCGCCGTCGCGGCGGTCGGGACCGCGCTGCTCGGCTTCGGGGAAGCGCAGACCGCGGTCTCGATAGCGGTCGCCGCCGCCCTCTTCTACGGCGGCTTCATCCTTAACAAATAACTCAAACCGCGTGGCTACCTTGCTGCCCGCTCGGACAACGAGGGGCCCGTCCGAGAGTGCGCCCAGGCGACTGCGGCACCAAGTCCCGCCGGGCGTCGCACGGGCCCCGTGCGCGTAGGAGGTTTCGGTGAGACAACCGATCTGGTTGCTGCTGCTCGCGTGCGTGCTCGCGCTGGCGGCCGCTGCGCTGCAGGCGCCGCGGGAGTCGTCCGCCGGTCAGCGCAGCGTCCAGGCCGCGGCGATGCCGACCGATTACCTGCTCGGCGACATCGCGCGATACCGCCGCGAGACCTGGCGCTGGCAGGCGCTGATGGGACTGCGGACGACGCAGGCGAAGAAGGTGCACCGTGTGCGCAGCCCGCACTATCGCCGCTGGGTGCGCAACCTCTGGCGGGAGCGGGCGGCGACACACCGGCACAGGGCGCACCACCCGCCGCACAGCGCGGCGTGGCAGTGCATCCAGCGGCACGAGGGCCGCTGGAACGATCCCAACCCGCCCTACTACGGCGGTCTCCAGATGGACATGAGCTTTCAACGGCGCTACGGCGCCGACCTGCTGCGCAACAAGGGCACCGCCGACAACTGGGAACCGGTGGAGCAGATGTGGGTCGCGGAGCGGGCGTACCGCGCGGGCCGCGGCTTCTTCCCGTGGCCGAACACGGCTCGGTACTGCGGCCTGATCTGAGGATCGAGGCCGACCCGTGCTACCTTGAGGTCAAGTCAGAGCGAGTCCGGTTCGCGCTTGAGCGCCTTCCTTACCCGTTCGTGAGTGGTAAGAGGAGGTGTTTTTCTATGGCAAGCGGAACTGTGAAGTGGTTCAACGACAGCAAGGGCTACGGGTTCATCACCCCGGACGACGGGGCGAAGGATCTGTTCGTGCATCACAGCAACATCTCCGGCGAGGGGTTCAAGAGCCTCGCCGAGGGTGCACGCGTCGAGTTCGAGGCGCGTGAGGGGGCGAAGGGCCCCGAGGCGGCGAACGTCGCCGCGATCGCGTCGTAGGACGCCTGCGTCGAGCCGTGGCCGCCCCGTGCGGCCACGGCTCCGCAGCAACGAGAGGATCGAATGGCCGACAAGGAAGAGAAGGTCGAGTTCGAGGGTGAGGTGCTCGAGGCGATGCGGAACCGGATGTTCCGGATCAAGCTCGACAACGGGCACGAGACGCTCGGCTACATGGCGGGCCGGATGAAGCGGTACCGAATCCGCGTGTTTCCCGGTGACCGAGTGCGAATCGAGCTGTCGCCGTACGACCTCGACCGCGGCCGCATCGTCTACAGGTTCGGATGATCGTGGCGGCGCCGCGCTGGGAGGACGTCGACGGGCTGATCGCGAGGCTCTGCGCAACCCGTGTGAGCTTCGTAACCGAGACGTCCCCCGAGAACTCAATCGCGCAGTACGAGCGCGGCGTGCGACTGATGCACCAGAGCGACCGTGGCTCGAGATGGGTGGCCGTCGACGACGTCCGCGAGTGCTGGACGACCTTCGAGCGGCTGGGAAGCGTCAAGCGTCGAGACCTGCTCGAGCCCGGGCGCTGCTCGGCGTTCATGTTCGCGCTGTTCGCCCAGGTCGACGGAGTCATTCGCGATCCCGGGGATCCCGCGCGGCTCGAGCTGTCGCCGCGCTGACCGTCAGGACGGGCCCACGGCCGTTCGGCCGCAGGCCCGCGCGTCGTTTCGGCTAACGCCTCGCCGACTCCGTCTCCAGCAGCTCATCGAAGAGCGCTCGGTAGTGCATCAGCGCCTGGCGCTGATCCTCGGTGTCCGCGTCACCGCGCTGTGTGATCTCGTGCGCGGAGCGGTAATTCTCGACGACCTCCGGGTGGTCGACGGAGACGTCGGCGGCGCGCTGCTCGAAGTCGTCGGTCGGGTAGCCGCGTGCGCCCATCACTTCGACCACGAGGATGTGCGCGTCGTTCAGCGCCTGCCTCGGGTCGTCGACGAAGCGCTCCTGAACGCCGCTCCAGCGCTCGGCAAAGCGGTCGCGCGCACCCGGCGCAAGCGGCTTGATCTCGAGCTCCTCGCGCCGCTTCTCACGGCCGGAGAGCTCGGACTCGGCCTTGCGCCGGCTGCCGGCCTCCTCGACCGCGCGTTCGTACTCGGGGCCGAAGCCCTCCTGCAGGTGGCTCGTACGCCGCTTGCGCTTGGCCATCCAGACGATCGCCAACAGAATGAGGACGGCGGCCGCGGCAATCACGATCCAAACCCAGGTGTCCATTGCTTCCTCCTCAGGTTGCGGCTGTGAACTGTGGGCTACCCGCCTCGGCAGGATCGAATCCCTTTAAGGTCAGCTCCGATGGGACGCGGATCGAGACCGAAGCGGCGCTGGGCAGCCGACCGTCGGCGCAAGAAGAAGGAGCGCGACCAGCGCAAGGCGCCGACGCCGCCGGCCAGCAGCAGCCGCCGCTCGAGCTAGCCGCGTACCTCGACGCCTTGGTCGAGCGCGTTCGCTCGCTGCTCGGAGACGAGCTCGTCGGTGTCTACCTCGCGGGCTCGGGGGCGCTGGGCGGCTATCGTCACGGCCGGAGCGACGTCGACGTGGCCGTGGTGGCCCGTCGGCCGCTCGACCGCGCGAAGAAGGACGAGCTCGTCGCGGCGCTGCGCCACGAAGCGCTTCCGTGTCCGGCGCGCGGACTCGAGCTCGTCGTCTATGCACAGGGCCGGCCGCTGCCCGAGCTGAACCTGAACACGGGCGAGCGAATCGACTTCGTCGCCACGTTCGACCCGGGGACGGATTCGCTGCACTGGTTCGTGCTCGATCGCGCGATCATCGCCCAGCGCGGCCTCGTGCTCACCGGTCTGCCGCCTGGTGAGGCGCTCGTACGGCCGTCGGAGGACGAGATCCTCGAGGCGCTCGCGACCGGCCTGCAGTGGTATCGCGACCGCCCGGACGAGCCTCGCGACGACGCGGCGCTCAACGCCGTCCGCTCGCGCGCCTACCTCGAGACCGGCCGCTGGGCGTCGAAGGCCGAGGCGGTCGAGCTGCTGCTGGACGAGGTCAGCTCTTCTGTCGAGAGCCGGCGAGCGCAGTCGCAAGACCCAGGCCGATGAAGACCGTGCCCGAGACCCAGCGGCGCGCGCCGACGTAGAACCGGCTCGACCGCAGCCACTCGCCCGCGCTGCCGGCTGCTAGCGCGTAGAGGCTGTCGGTCACGAGACCGAGCGCGACGAAGACGACCCCGAGGAAGGCGAGCTGCAGAGCGACGTAGCCCGCGTCGGGATCGACGAACTGCGGCAGGAACGCGAGGAAGAACAGTGCCGTCTTCGGGTTGAGGATGTTGACGACCGCCCCCTCCCTGAGCAGCGTCCTGAGCGGGGCTGCGCGCACCTCGACCTCGCCCGGCTCCTCGCGGGCGATGAATGCCCGGACGCCGAGGTAGATCAGGTACGCCGCTCCGGCGTACTTGACGACGCTGAACGCGACTGCTGATGAGACGAGCAGCGACGAGAGCCCGACGGCCGCGGCCGTGACGTGGACGAGCGACCCCAGGTGCACGCCGAGCACCGACAGGAGACCCGCCGAGCGCCCCTGCTCGACGCTGCGCGCGACGATGTAGAACACGGCAGGCCCCGGCACGAGGAGGAGCGCGAGCGCGGCCAGCGCGAACAGGCCGAGCGTCGCCGCGTCGGGGCTCATGCGCTCAGCTTCTCGCGCAGGCGCTCGTTGACGACCTTCGGGTTCGCCTTGCCCTCGGTCTCGCGCATCACGGCGCCGACGAAGAAGCCGAGCAGGCCTTCCTTGCCGCCACGGTAGGCGGCAACCTGCGCCTCGTTGTCGGCGAGGATGCGGTCGATCACGGGATCGAGCTCCGAGACGTCGGTGACGGCCGCCTCGGCCAGGTACTTGTCGGCCGAGAACTCGGGGTCTCCGCTCGCCGCGATCGCCTCGGCGAACGTCCCGCGCGGGATCGTCTCGCGGCCTTCGATCAGCTTGGCGAGCTCCGCCGGCTCGACCGCGCCGGGATCGACTCCGGCGCCGGCGAGCTGGTTCATGACGACGTTCGCCGTCGCGCGGCGGTCGGCGCCGGCGGCGACGACGGCTTCGTAGAGACGGTCACGGCCGCTCGTGACGAGCCCGGTTG
>Ga0126312_10002784_pt1 | contig 11731 bp, 14 predicted proteins | sample Plot104A_FD_92537 | JGI IMG/M metagenome (GOLD analysis project Ga0126312, IMG submission 92537) | Serpentine soil microbial communities from UC McLaughlin Reserve, CA, USA - Plot104A | ecosystem: Environmental > Terrestrial > Soil > Grasslands | place: USA: UC McLaughlin Reserve, Lake County... | reverse complement strand
CGCGGCACGACCTGGTCGAAGCCGGCCGCCTCGGCGCGGCGCTTGGTGTCCGCGTCGACGTGCGAGTAGACGCCGAGCGTCCGCGTGCCCTCCAGCTCGCCCTGCTCCCGCAGCCGCTCGACCAGTGCGACGCCGTCGAAGCCCGTCGAGGCGAGGTCGACGATCAGCGCGTCGGCGCCGTCCGGGTGCGCGTCGGCGCCGCTCAGCGTCGCCTCGAACCCGCCCGCCCGCAGCATGCCGAGCACGTTGGAGCCGAGCAGCAGGTCGTCGAAGACGGCGACGACGCGCGCCACGGCTACTGCGCGCGGATGCGGCGGAACTCCTGCCGCACCGACTCGGGGCGACCCCACATCTGCGTCGTCTCGACGCGGCCCGTGCGCCACTCGCGCAGGACGAGCTCGCCGGCGATGCCAGCGTCGTCGAGCAGCTTCAGCGTCCCGTGCACGGCCGGGGCCGCGGCGGCGTGGCCGAACTGGTGGGCGACCAGGATCTTCCAGTGCCAGTCGTGGTGCGAGTACGGCAGCGCGTTGCACGTGACGACGAGCGTCGCCGCGTCCACGTAGCGGTCCTCCTGGACGCGCAGGTCGAGCTCGAGGTCCGTCCAGTCGGACGGCAGCGAGTCGACGATCTCCTGGAACTGGTCGGCGAGCGCCATGATGGCGAGAGCCTAGTGGACGCGCCCCAGGATCCCGACGACCCCCTCGCCCCCGCCCGCGGCCAGAGCGTGGAGGGCCTGCTCGCACTGCTCGAGCAGCTCGACGGCGCCGAGGAGGCGGCCGTCACGCGCTCCGCGCTGGCCGCCGGCGTTCCGGTGGAGCTGGTGCTCGAGGAGCTCCAGCGCGAGGTCGAGCGGCGGCTGCTGCGCTCCCGCCAGTTCTACGATGAGACGCAGTGGTGAGCACGCTCGAGACCAAAGCCGACGAGTACCGCGCGCTCACCGAGGGTTGCGGGCTCGTCGACCGTGCCGGCCGCGGCCGGCTCGCGCTGACCGGCCCTGACCGGCGCGAGTTCCTGCACGGCCAGATCACGCAGGACATCGAGACGCTCGAGCCGGGCCACGGCCGCTACGCCGCGCTGCTCACGCACAAGGGCAAGATGCTCAGCGACATGCGCGTGCTCGACCTCGGCGACGAGCTGCTGCTCTCGTGCGAGCGCGCCGGGCTGCAGGAGATCTTCAACATGATCCGCCGCTACAAGCTCGGCGCCGACGTGGAACTGCACAAGCGCACGCTGGAGATGGGCGAGCTGTCGCTGATCGGCCCCGACGCCCGGCGCGTCGCCGGCGCGGCCGAGCTCGGCCCGGACGAGCACGACAACGTCCGCGCCCGGCTCGGCGAGCACGACGTGATCCTCGTCGCGACCGACCTCGGCGTCGACGTCTTCTGCGCCGCGGAGGCCACCGAGGGCGTGCGCGGCACCTTGCTCGCCGCGGGAGCGGTGGAGGTCGGCGAGGCCGCCGCCGAGCTGGTTCGCGTCGAGTCCGGCCGCCCGCGCTACGGCATCGACCTCGACGACAACGTGATCCCGCAGGAGGCCGGCCTCAACGAGCGCGCGGTCTCCTTCACGAAGGGCTGCTACGTCGGCCAGGAGACGGTCGCGCGGCTGTTCTACCGCGGCAAGCCCAACCGCCACCTGCGCGGGCTCAAGCTCAGCGCGGAGGTCGAGCCGGGCACGCCGCTGCTGCTGGGCGAGAAGGAGGTCGGCCGCGTCACGAGCGTCGCCGTCTCTCCCGCGCTCGGCCCGATCGGGCTGGCGCTCGTGCGCCGCCAGGCGGAGCCGGGGAGCACGATCACGGCGGGCGAGGACGCCACCGCCGAGGTCGTCGAGCTGCCCTTCCGCTAGTCCTCATTGCGCTCTCCTGCGACGGGAGTACAGTCGGTTCGATCCCTTTGCGAAGGAGCCGCCGATGGCTGCTGGAGTGCTCGTCCTCGCCAACGTCACCGCCGCCTCAGGTGACCTGATCGACGCGATCAAGCAGCGCGCCGCCAAGGGTCCGATCGAGGTGACGCTGCTCATGCCGGGCCAAGGGCCCGGGCTCAACGGCAAGGACGCCGTGCGCGGGCGGCTCGATGCCGCACTGGCCGCCTGGCGCGACGCCGGCATCGAGGCCGAGGGCATCTGCGGCGACGCCAACCCGATGGACGCCGTGGCCGAGACGTGGGACCCGCGCCGGCACGACGAGGTGATCGTCGCGACGCTGCCGGGGCAGAGCTCGCGCTGGATCCAGGGCGACCTGCCGAGCCGCATCGGGCGCTTCACGGGCGCCCCGGTCACGCACGTGGTGGCCGGCGACATGCGCCCGGAGCCGCACGTCGGCCCGCCGCCGGAGCACGAGACCTCGCCGCTGGGGCCGCTCGGCGTCCTCTCCTGGGGCGGCGCCCGCCGCTAGGCCGCGCTCAGCAGCTCCACGCGGTTGCCCCACGGGTCCGCCGTGTAGAAGCGGCGGACCCCCGGATGGCGGTCGTCCCACTCGACAGGCGCGCCGGCCGCCCGCAGCCGCTCGGCGAGCGCGTCGAGCTCGGCGTCACCGTCGACCGCCAGGCCGGGGTGCGCCTTGCGCGCGGGCGCGAAGCCCTCGGCGACGACGCCGACGTGCAGCTCCTGGGAGCCGAGCGAGAACCAGGCGCCGCCGGCGGCGCGCATCGGCTCGGGCTTCGGCAGCTCGGGAAGCCCGAGCAGCCCGCCGTAGAACGCGCGCGCGGCCTCCTCGCAGCCGGGCGGGGCCGCCAGCTGGACGTGGTCGAGCCTCATGCGGCCGAGGCCAGTGCGCGCAGCTCGGTCACCCGCGCCTCGCCATGACCGGCCAGCCAGGCGCCGATGATGCGCGCCTCGACGAGCTCCTCGGCGGGCAGCCAGCCGCCGAGCGAGCCCGGCGCCGGCGCGTCGCGCAGCGCCGCCTCGGTCCGCGCCTCGAGCTCCTCACGGCCGGGCTTCGGCCCCCAGTCGACCACGCGCCCGCCGACGATCCAGAACGCGTCCGCGCGCTCGGGGTCGCTCGGATGCGGCGCCGTCACCAGCCGTGCGCCCGCGTGCGCGGCGCGCAGCGCGCCGCCGAGCCGCGACAGCAGCGATTCCAGCCGGCGGCGGCGCCGCTGCAGCCAGGCCGCGCGCTCGTAGGCGCGCTCGGCCGACGCCGCCCGGATCTGGCGCTCGACGTGCGCCAGCAGCGCGCTCGAGCCGTCGTGCTCGAACAGCCGCAGCGCCTCCTCGAGCCGCTCGCGGTAGAGGTTCGGGTCCAGGTCGCCCAGGCACGGCGACAGGCAGCGGCCCATCTGACCGTAGGCGGACGGCCACTGGCGCTGCGGCATCCCGCGCCCGCAGTGGCGCAGGCCGAACAGCGAGTTGATCTGCTCGACCAGCTCCGCCGCCGCGGCGCGCCCGCGCACCGGCCCGACGCAGACCGCGTGGCCGGCGGCCGGCTCATGGGCCACCTCGAGGATCGGGAACGGGATGTCCAGCCGGCAGCGCAGGTAGACGTAGCCGTCGGCGCGCTTCTTGAGGTTCACGTTGCCGGGCGGCAGCAGCCGCTTGATCAGCCGGTTCTCCAGCAGCAGCGCGCCGAGCTCGGACTCGGTCGGCTGGTAGTCGACGTGCTCGGCCTGGCCGGTCCAGGCGACCGGCGTCGTGAAGTGCGCGCGGGCGCGCGTGCGCAGGCAGACGGACTTGCCGACGTAGAGCGGGTAGCCGTCGGCGTCGCGGAAGATGTAGACCCCCGGGTCCTTCGGCAGCTTCGAGAGGTCCGGCCTGGCATCGCGCGGGCGCTTGGCCCCGGGCGCGCGGCGGCGGCGCCCGGCACCGCTCTTGGGCCGTACCGCCGCGAGCGCGTCGCCGATTGTGAAGGCAGCCGCGTGCAGGCGCGGCAGCAGCGCGCACAGCACGCGTGCGCAGGTCTCGGCGTCGGGCAGCGCGCGGTGGGTCTCGCCGACCTCGATCCCGAGCGCGTCGGCGAGCGACGCGAGCCCGCGCCGGCGCTGCAGCGGCGCGAACCGGCGCGCCAGCGCGACCGTGCACAGCACCGGCGGGTCGGGCCAGTCGAGCGCCGCGCGCGTGAACGCCTGGCGCAGCACCCGCTTGTCGAAGGCCGCGTTGTGGGCGACCAGCACGCGCCCCTGCAGCAGCTTGGCGAGCTGTGGCAGCACGGCCTCGGGCGGCGGCGCCTCGTCGACCATCTGCTGCGTGATCCCGGTGAAGCGCTGGATGCCGCGACCGAGCGGCTCCGCGACCCCGACCAGCGAGCTCCAGCGGTCGTGCAGCTCGCCGCCGCCGACCAGCACGGCGCCGACCTCCGTCAGCTCGCAGCGCTCGCGCCCGAGGCCGTTCGTCTCGGTGTCGAGCGCGATGAACTCGGCGCTGGCGAGCGGTTGGGCGAGGAGGACTTCCGACGGCATGGGGACCAAGGGTCATACGCCCTCCACCGGACGGCCTGCAGGCGCCGTTGCAGCCGCCCGGCGCACGGACCGACGCGCGGCGGGTACATTCCGCCTCGTGTGGAGGAACCCGGGGAGAGTGGCGACCGCCGGCGCGGTCCTGTTCGCGAGCGTGCTCGCGGGCTGCGGCGACGAGGGCGGCGACTACGCCAACAAGCCGCGCCCCGCGACGCCGATCAACGTGACCGCGGCGATCTCCCCGAAGAAGATCTCGATCTCGCCGAAGGAGTTCGGCGCCGGCCCGGTGGTGATCATCGTCTCCAACCAGACGGGCGCCAAGCAGCGGGTCACGCTGCAGACGGAGGAGCTCGGCGGCAACCAGCCGGGCCTCAAGCAGTCGACGGACCCGATCGCCCCGCGCGGCACGGGCACGCTGAAGGCCGACATCCGGGAGGGCTCCTACGCCCTCAGCACCAGCGACGGCCCGAAGGCCGTCACGCTGGAGGTCGGCCCCAAGCGCAAGTCGGCCCAGGACCAGTTGCTGCAGCCGTGAGGAGCCGCCCGGCCACCGCTCTCGCGCTCGCCTCCGCCGGCCTCGCGCTGGCCGCGACCCCGGCGCCCGCGGCGCAGACCGCGACCCAGCGCTTCTTCTCCGAGCGCCTGCAGGCCGACAAGGGCACGAGCAAGGAGGTCAAGGACCTCCTGCGCACGCGCGAGGGCTTCGTCGACCGCTCCCCGACCTTCAAGGACCTCACGGGCGACGACCGCGCCGACGCGATCGTGCGCGTGCAGTCGGGCGGCGCCGACGGCGCGATCGCGCTGTACGTCTTCTCCACCGACACCGGCGTCAAGAACAGCGGGCTGAAGGTCGTCTTCCGCTCGCAGGAGCTGCGGCGGGCGCAGACCCGGGTGCGCGACGGCGTGCTGCGCTACCGCTCCGCGCGGCCGCAGCCCGGCGACGAGCTGTGCTGCCCGACGGCGGAGTCCGAGACGCGGCTGCGCTGGCGAGAGCGGCTGCACAAGCTCACGGTCGCCGAGCGCGTCGAGGTCGCCCCGGACGACCCCTGGGGAGACCAGCGCTAGCGGGTTGCCAGCTCGCGCGGCGTGAGCAGCAGCTCGCGCTCGGCGCCCTCGCGGGCGATCGCGAGCGTGCACGGGCGGCCGATGTGGTCGCCGTCCATCAGCCGGTGCAGGTCATCGACGCCCGAGACCGGGGCGCCGTCGACGCCGAGGATCAGATCCTCACCCCGCAGCCCGGCGCGCGCGGCGGGCGAGTCGGCCATCACCTCGACGACCTCGACGGCGCGCTCGCGGCCGACCCGGGCGCGCAGGCGCGGCGGCAGCGGGCGCGTGCCGGCGGCGATGCCGATCCACGCGCGCCGCACGCGCCCGTCGCGCATCAGCTCGCTCACGACCCGGCGGGTGGTGGCGTTGACCGGGACGGCGAGCCCGAGCCCGACGCCCGCGACGGCGGTGTTGATCCCGACCACGCGGCCGCGCCCGTCCGCCAGTGCGCCGCCCGAGTTGCCCGGGTTCAGCGCCGCGTCGGTCTGGATGACGTCGTCGATCATGCGCCGCGCGTCGCCGTCGCCGACGGGCAGCGAGCGCCCGAGCGCGGAGACGACGCCCGCGGTCACCGAGCCGGCGAATCCGTGCGGGTTGCCGATCGCCACCACCAGCTGGCCGACGCGTAGACCCGCGGCGTCGCCGAGCTCGGCCGAGAGCAACGAAGCACGCTCGGTCCGCAGCAGGGCCAGGTCCGTGAGCGGATCCGAGCCCACCAGCTCGGCCGTCAGCTCGCGCCCGTCGGTGAACGAGGCCACCACGCGCGGCGCGCGCCGCTCCCCGACGACGTGCGCGTTGGTGAGCACGAAGCCGTCGGGGGTGATGACGACGCCCGAGCCGCCGCCGCGGCGGCCGACCCGCAGGTTCGCCACCGACGGCGCCAGCGACTCCGCGACGAACGTGATCACCCTCGAGTAGGCATCGAGGGCCTGGCGATCGTCGGGGAGCGCGCCGGGCGCAGTCACTTGCTCAATGATAGTTACTTCGCGGCGACCTTCCGGTAGCGCGCCACGGCCAGCGGCGCGAAGACCGCGGTGAGCACGGCGCACCAGATGAACGCCATCCACACGTCAGTGTGCGGCGGCGTCCCGAGCCACAGCGAACGGACCGCGTCGGCGACCGTGGTGAACGGGTTCACCTCCGCGAACTGGCGCAGGCCGTCGGGCATCGTGCTCGTCGGCACGAACACCGACGAGGCGAACGTCAGCGGGAAGATCAGCGTGAAGCCGATCGAGTTCGCCGTCTCCGGGGTCGAGGAGTACAGCCCCACCAGGGCGAAGATCCACGAGAACGCGTAGCCGAGGAACAGCAGCAGGACGATCCCGAGGATCACCTGGCCCACCGTGGTCTCCTGGAAGTTGAACCCGGCAAGGAAGCCGACCGCGAACAGCACCACCAGCGACAGGCAGTTGAGCGGGATGTCGGACGTCGTGCGCCCGAGCAGCACCGCCGCGCGTGACATCGGCAGCGAGCGGAAGCGGTCGATCAGGCCCTTCTGGACGTCCTCGGAGAGGCCGAGGGCCGTCACGAAGCCGCCGAAGGCGATCGACTGCACGATGATGCCCGGCATCAGGAAGTCGACGTAGTCGAACGGCCCCGAGTCGATCGCGCCGCCGAAGACGTAGACGAACAGCAGCGTGAACATGATCGGCTGGATCGTGTAGGCGATCAGCAGGTCGGGCTGGCGCGGGATCCGCATCAGGTTGCGGCGCGCGAGCACCCGCGTGTCCGACCAGGTGGTGGCGAGCGCGCTCATGCGGCCACCTCCTCCGTCTCGGCCTGCTCCTCCTGCTCGGACTCCTCCGCCGTATGGCCGGTCAGCGCGAGGAACACGTCGTCGAGCGTGGGCCGCCGCAGCGCGATGTCGTCGATCCCGACGCCGTCGAGCCGCCGCACGGCTTCGGCGATCGCACCCGTGCGCCGGCGCACCTTGACGTGCACCAGGCCGTGGTCGGCTTCCAGCGGCTCGTCGGCCATCTCGGCCAGCGCGGAGAGCGCCCGGTGGGTGTCGGCCGGGTCCTCGAGGCGCACCTCGAGCTTCTCGCCGCCGACGCGGTCCTTGAGCTCGTCGGCCGTGCCCTCGGCGATCACGTTGCCGTGGTCGATGACCACGATCCGGTCGGCGAGGCGGTCGGCCTCCTCCAGGTACTGCGTGGTCAGCAGCACGGTCGTGCCGGCCGCCGTGCGGGCCTCGATGGTCTCCCACATGCTCAGCCGCGAGCGCGGGTCCAGGCCGGTGGTCGGCTCGTCGAGGAACAGCACGGGCGGGCGGTAGACGAGCGCGGCGGCGAGGTCCAGCCGCCGGCGCATGCCGCCGGAGTAGGTCTTGGCCGGCCGTTTGGCGGCCTCCGTGAGCTCGAAGCGCTCGAGCAGCTCGTCCGCGCGCGCCCGCGCCTCCCGGCGGGGCATGTGGTAGAGCTGGCCCACCATCTCGAGGTTCTCGAAGCCGGTCAGGTTCTCGTCGACCGCCGCGTACTGGCCGGCGAGGCCGATCTTGGCCCGCAGCGCGGCCGCGTCGCGTACGACGTCGAGGCCGGCGACGCGCGCGCTGCCCCCGTCGGGCTGTAGCAGGGTGGTGAGGATCCGCACTGCTGTGGTCTTGCCGGCCCCGTTCGGGCCGAGCAGGCCGAGGACGCTCCCCGTACGGGCCGAGAAGTCCACGCCACAGAGCGCGCGGACCGACCCGTAGGACTTCTGGAGCCCCTCGACGAGGATCGCATCATCGTTCATTGCCGTCGAACCTAGGGGAGCGGCGCCGGGATTTCGGTTCGGCTGAGCACACCATTCGCCGGTAGGTTCCCGTGCCGACATGGACGTACTGACGGAGGTCGACGACGCCCGCATCCGCTCGCTGCTCGAGCGCCACGAGTTCTTCTGGCTCGACCTGCACGCGCCCGACCCCGGTGACTTCGCACGCGTCGGCGACATGCTCGGGCTCCACGCGATGGCCATGGAGGACACGCGCGAGTTCGGCCAGCGGCCGAAGGTCGACGTCTACCAGTCACACGTCCTGGTCGTCTTCTTCACCGCCCGGCGCACGGGCTCCGGCGAGCCCGTCGCCACGCCGCTCGAGGTCCACATCTACGTGTCCGGCGACTACGTCCTCACGGTGCGCCAGGACGAGTGCGACCTGCTCGACGACCTCCACAGCGCGATCGTCCCGCATGACACCGAGACCGAGGACTACCTCGTCTACCGCATCTTCGACACGCTGACCGATGCCTGGTACCCGGTCATCGCCGCGATCGAGGACCACGTCGACGGGCTCGAGGCCGAGGTCTTCCTGCGCGCCCGCCGCGAGCAGCTCTCGCGCATCTACCGGATGCGCCAGGAGGTGCGCGAGCACCACCGTCTCGTGACCGAGCAGCGCGACCGCTTCCAGCCCGCCGCGGAGGCGATCCGCAACCTGGCCGGCCTCAGCCGCGGCGCGAAGGAGTACCTCAGGGACGTGGGCGACCACCTGGCGCAGGTCACCGGCGAGCTGCACCGCCAGTACGAGGACCTGCTGTCGCTGGCGCAGACCTACTTCAATGCGAACTCCGATCGGCTCAGCCAGACCGCGACGCGCCTGACCGTCGTCGGCACGATCTTCGTCACCTGGACGCTCGTGACGGGCTTCTTCGGCCAGAACTTCGAGTGGCTCGTCAAGCACGTCGAGAGCGGGCCGGACTTCCTCATCTTCGGGATCGGCGGCATCGTCGTGCCGACGATCGTGCTCGGCGCGCTGTTCTGGATCAAGCGCCGCGACTGGTTCTGAACGCCGCAGGTAGCATCCTGCAACCCCCATTGACTCACCAGTCAACCGAGAGGATGCGTGCGAGCCGCGATGGCCGTTGACACCAGCCAGGTCTCCAAGATCGACGCCGAGCCGGGCGATCTGCCGCCCACCATGGCGGCGTGGGTGATCCGCCAGGAGCGCGAGGGCGAGCCGTTGGACGCCTTCCAGCTCGAGGAGATCGAGACGCCCGAGCCGGGCGCCTTCGAGGTGACGGTACGGGTGATGGCCGCTGGCGTGAACTTCAACAACGTCTGGGCGGCGCTCGGCCAGCCCGTGTCCGTGTTCAACTCCCACCCGGAGTTCGACCATCACATCGGCGGCTCGGACGCCTCCGGCATCGTCTGGAAGGTCGGCGAGGGCGTCACCCGCTGGCAGCCCGGCGACGAGGTGATCGTGCACTGCAACCAGGCTTCCTACGAGGACCCGGAGGTGCACGGACTGGACCCGCTCGCCGCCCCGTCGCAGAGGATCTGGGGCTACGAGACGACCTGGGGCTCGTTCGCGCAGTTCTGCAAGGTCCAGGCGCAGCAGCTGCTGCCCAAGCCCAAGTCGCTGACCTGGGAGGAGGCGGCCTCCTACGGGCTGACCTACTTCACCGCCTACCGGATGCTGGTGACGCAGTGCGACCTGCAGGCCGGCCATCGCGTGCTGATCTGGGGCGCCGCGGGCGGTCTCGGGGTGTTCGCGCTGCAGCTCTGCAGGCTCGCGGGCGCGGACGCCGTCGGCGTCGTCTCCAGCGCCGAGAAGGGCGAGCTCGTCGAGCAGCTCGGCGGCAAGGCCTTCATCGACCGCAACGAGTTCGCGGGGATGATGCGCAAGGGCGGCGAGTCGCCCGACGAGGAGAAGGCGCGCGTGAAGGAGATGAAGCGCTTCTCGCGCTCGCTGGCCGAGAAGCTCGGCGACCGGCCCGACATCGTCTTCGAGCACGTCGGCAAGGCGACCTTCCCCACCTCGGTCTTCTGCGTGAAGCCGTTCGGCCAGGTCGTGATCTGCGCCGGCACGTCCGGCTACGACCTGGACTTCGACGTCCGCCACCTCTGGATGCGCCAGAAGCGCATCATCGGCTCGCACTTCGCCAACGCCTACGAGTGCATGAAGGCCAACGAGCTGATCGAGGCGGGCAAGATCCGGCCCGTCCTGTGGCGTACCCTTCCGTTCGACGGTGTCGCGGAAGCGCACCAGCTGATGCGGGACAACAAGCACCTCGGCAAGATCGCGATCCTCGTGGGCGCGGAGGCCGAGGGTGAGGGCAAGACGGCTGACGGCCCGGGCGCGATCCGGGCGGAGGTGGGTGCGTAGATGGCAGGTGTGGTCCACATCCCGTGGTATGCGACGGTCTTCCGGGGAGACCGGTTCGAGGCCGCGCTCGAGCTGATCGCCCCGCTCGCGATCCGCTACGGCGCCACCGACTACCGCGTCTACCGCTCGCAGGACGACCGCTACAAGTTCCTGCAGATGGCCACCTTCGAGGACAAGGCCGACTTCGAGCGCTACTGGTACGGTGACGACTTCAACGACTGGCGCCGGGACTTCTCGAGCTGGTACCAGGTGCCGATCATCTACTCCTGGAACACCCTCGTCTTCCAGGGCAGCCTCGAGCACGCCGCCAACGGCGGAACCGCCTGACGGGAAGCGGGCGCGGGTGGCCTTCTACGACGAGGTCTTCACCCCGTCGGGCGGCCCGCGTCCCCACACCGAGGCGCTCGCCGGCGCACTGACCCAGCTCGGCCGCGAGCAGCTGGCCGACGCCGGCCGCCGCCGCGACGCGATCTTCATGCAGCAGGGGATCACGTTCGACGCGGGCGGGGTGGGCGGCGACGACTCCAACGGACCGGTGCGCGACCGCCCGTTCCCGCTCGACCTCGTCCCGCGCGTGATCCCCGCGGCCGAGTGGACGCAGATCAAGCGCGGGCTGGCCCAGCGGATCCGCGCGCTCGACCGCTTCGTCGACGACGTCTACCACGGCCGCGAGATCGTCCACGACGGCGTCGTGCCGTGGGAGCTGATCGTCTCGCGACCCGCGTTCGCGCGCGAGGCGCACGGGATCCGGCCGCCCGGCGGCGTCTACTGCCACGTCTCCGGCTGCGACCTCGTGCGCGACGCCGACGGCACGTGGAAGGTGCTCGAGGACAACGTCCGCACGCCGAGCGGGATCTCCTACGTGCTCGAGAACCGGGTCGCGATGCTGCGGCTGCTGCCGCGGCTGTTCGGCGGCTACCGCGTCCGGCCGGTCGACCACTATCCGGCGCTGCTGGCCAACGCGCTGCGCCAGGTGGCGCCCACGGAGTCCGAGGAGGAGGCGACGGTCGTCGTCTGGACGCCCGGCCCGTACAACTCCGCCTACTTCGAGCACACGTTCCTGGCGCGGCAGATGGGGGTCGAGCTGGTCGAGGCCTCCGACCTCGTGGTCCGCGACGCCGTCTGTCACATCCGCACCACGCGCGGGCTGCAACGCGTGCACGCGATCTACCGCCGGATCGACGACGACTTCATGGACCCGCTCGAGTTCCGGCCCGACTCG
>Ga0126312_10002783_pt1 | contig 11733 bp, 10 predicted proteins | sample Plot104A_FD_92537 | JGI IMG/M metagenome (GOLD analysis project Ga0126312, IMG submission 92537) | Serpentine soil microbial communities from UC McLaughlin Reserve, CA, USA - Plot104A | ecosystem: Environmental > Terrestrial > Soil > Grasslands | place: USA: UC McLaughlin Reserve, Lake County... | reverse complement strand
CGCGGCGACTACCTCGGCGCGACCGTCCAGGTGATTCCCCACATCACCGACGAGATCAAGCAGCGCACCCTCATCGTCGCTGAGTCGCAGGCGGTCGATTTCGTGATCACCGAGATCGGCGGCACGGTCGGCGACATCGAGTCGCTGCCGTTCCTTGAGGCGATCCGCCAGCTCTACTCGGAGCTCGGCCCGAAGCGGTGCATGTTCATCCATCTCACGCTGGTTCCCTACATCGGTCATGCCGGCGAGATGAAGACGAAGCCAACACAGCACTCGGTCAACGAGCTGCGGCGTATCGGCATCCAGCCGCACGCGCTGGTCTGTCGCTCCGACAGGGGGCTCGACCGCGACATCCGGAAGAAGATCGCGCTGTTCGCCAGCGTGCCGGAAGACGCGGTCGTCTCGGCTCGCGACGTGGACAACATCTACAAGGTCCCGCTGGTCCTGCGGGCGGAGGGCGCCGACGATCTCGTGCTCGATCACTTCGGGTTGGAGGCCGAGGTTCCGGAGCTCGCCGAGTGGGAGGAGCTCGTCCGCCGCGCCGATGCCAGCGAGGGCACGGCGAAGATCGCGCTGGTCGGCAAGTACGTGCAGCTCGAGGACGCTTACAAGTCGGTGATCGAGGCGCTCAATCACGGCGGCTATCACCACGGGATCAATGTCGACGTCAAGCTCGTCGACTCGGAGGACTTCGATGCCCAGGAGATCGCCGAGTGGGCCGACGGGATCCTAGTTCCCGGTGGGTTCGGCGAGCGCGGCATCGAGGGCAAGATCGCAGCGGCGCGCGTCGCCCGCGAGGGCGGCATCCCGTACTTGGGCATCTGCCTGGGGATGCAGATCGCTGTGGCCGAGTTCGCCCGCCACGTCGCCGGCATGGAGGGCGCGAACTCCACCGAGTTCGATCCCGAGACCCCGTTCCCGGTCGTGGACCTCCTCCCCGAGCAGAAGGAGGTCTCCGACATGGGTGGGACGATGCGGCTCGGCGCCGACCCCGTGAAGCTGCACGAGGGCACGCGGGCGCGCGAGGCATTCGGTGGGGAGGCCGTTATCTACAAGCGCCACCGGCACCGCTTTGAGGTCAACAACATGCTGCGGCGCCGGCTCGAGGACGAGGGACTGGTCGCCTGCGGCACCTCGCCCGACGAGCGCTTGGTCGAGATCATCGAGCTCCCGGATCACCCGTTCTTCGTCGCCTCCCAGTTCCATCCCGAGTTCAACTCCCGGCCCACGCGGCCAGAGCCGCTCTTCCGCGACTTCGTCGGCGCGGCGGCCAGGCTTGCCCGCGGGCGGACCTCCGAGGTCGGCGCCGAGATCTCCGGCGCCGAGGAGGTCGAGAGCGGCGACGTGAGCGTCCAGCGCTCCGACTGAGGATCCCTGGATGAGGGGCCCGGCGCGGTATAGGGTCAGCCCATGGTTGATCTAGATGAGTACCGCGCAAAGTCACTGCAGAACTGGGACAGCTTCTCCGGCAACTGGGCCGACGAGCATGCCTTCCTCCACGAGGCGACCGGGGGCGTAGCCCGGGCGCTGGTCGACGGCCTCGATCCGCAGCCGGGCCAGACGATCCTCGAGCTCGCGGCCGGAACCGGGGACGTCGGCTTCGCGGTGGCCGAGCGGCTGGGCGACGCCGGAAAGCTGATCCAGACGGACTTCGCGCCGGGGATGGTCGAGCAGGAAAAGCGCCTCGCCGCCGACGCGGGCCTCTCCAACATCGAGCATCGAGTCATGGACGCGGAGAACATGGACCTCGAGGACTCGAGCGTCGACGGCGTGGTCGTGCGTTACGGCTACATGCTGATGGCCGATCCCGCCGCCGCCCTATCCGAGACGAAGCGCGTGCTCCGTGACGGCGGGAAGCTCTCGTTCGCCGTGTGGACCGCGCCCGACCGCAACCTCTGGGCGTTCATCCCCGCGTTCGCGCTCGTGGAGGCCGGGCACCTGGACCCGCCCGACCCCGAGGCTCCCGGAATCTTCGCCCTCGCCGATCCGGATCGCGTTCGATCGATGGTCACGGTGGCCGGCTTCACGGAGCCGGAGATCGAGGAGGTCACGGTCGACTGGGACTACACCGATCCCGCCGTCCATTGGGAGAAGACGATGAAACTCGCCGCGCCCATCGCCGACGCGATCAACGACCTTCCCGACGATGAGCGGGAGCGCATCAAGGGCGTGGTCGCCGACCGCGTCGCCGAGAAGGTGGCCGGGGACCCCACGGCGATGCACGGCCACAGCTGGGTCGTCACCACCTCGTAACCCCAACCGAAACCGATTGTCGATTTCGTTTCGCTATGCGGAACTAAGTCGACAATCGCGGGTGGCATAGCCTTCGCGCGTGAGCGACGATCAGCGCCTCCGCGACCGCTTCGTCCGCCTCTGCGAGATCCCGAGCCCGACGGGCGACGAGCGGGCGGTCGCCGACGACGTGCTCGCCGAGCTTCACTCGCTAGGCGTCGAGGTCTCCGAGGACGACTCCGCGGAAGGCGCTGAGGCGGGCGCCGGCAACCTCATCGCACGCGTCCCGGGCGCCGAGGAGCGGTGGGTCGCGTTCTTCGCCCACCTCGACACGGTCCCGCACGAGGGGCAAGTTGAGGTGGAGCTCGCGGACGGCGTCTTCCGCAGCAAGGGCGACACCATCCTCGGCGCCGACAACAAGGCCGCCGTGACCGTGTTGATGGAGCTGGCAGCGCGCCATGCTTCAGAGCCCGCAGCGTCCGGCCTCGAGCTGGTCTTCACCGTGGCCGAGGAGGACGGGCTGCGCGGCGCGAAGGAGCTGGACACCTCGGCCCTTCGCTCGCCGTACGGGTACGCGCTGGACCACGCTACCCCGATCGGGGAGATCATCACCGCCGCCCCGACCTACAAGCGTCTGCTCGCGGAGTTCGAGGGCGAGGAGGCGCATTCGGGGATTCGTCCGGAGGACGGGCGCAGCGCGATCGCCGCCGCGGCGGCGGCGATCGCGAACATGAAGCTCGGGCGCCTCGATGAGGAGACCACCGCGAACGTCGGGCTGATCGAGGGCGGCTCCGCGTCGAACGTGGTGCCTGGGCGCTGCACGGTGGATGGGGAGGCGCGGTCGATCGAGGATTCGAAGGCCTCGGACACGATCGGGGTGATGGTCGACGCCTGCACGTGGGCCGCCTCCGAACACGGCTGCGACGTGGACGTGGAGGTGCGCGAGATGTTCCGCGGCTACCGGCTCAGCTCGAGCGCCGAGCCGGTCCGGGTGGCCCGGCAGGCGCTGGAGCGCTGCGGGTTCGAGCCGCGCGAGGTCGCCACCGGAGGCGGAAGCGACGCGAGCGCGCTGGTGGCGGGCGGCTTCGACTGCGTCCTGCTCGCCAACGGGACCGAGGCGAACCACACTCCCGAGGAGAGCGTGGCGGCCGAGCGCATCTCGCAGATGCTGGCGGTGTGCGAGGCGATCGCCGATGCTGAAGCTGCGTAGAGGGTCGGTGGTGTCCGACGACCCCCTGACCGTCGAGGTCGCGGGGGAGCGCCGACGCGCGTGGGCCGACCCGGCGCTGGTCGGGCCAGTCGAGATAGGGGACGAGGTGGTGGTGAACACGCAGGCGCTCGACCTCGAACTCGGCTCGGGCGGCTTCGACGTTGTCCATGTGAACCTCACGCGCGGGCTCGAGTACGGCGGCGCCGCGGGCGATGCGCACGTGATGAAGCTGAACTACTCCTCGTTGCAGCACGCCGTTGAGCCCATCGAGGCCGATGAGCCCGCCTCACGGGAGCGCTTGATCCCCATGCCCCCGATGCCGGCGCCGCCGGTCCTCGTGATTCCGCTGCACGGTCACCTCGCGCCCGCGGTCTGGGCCGCGCGCCAGGCGAATCCGGGTATCAACGTTGGCTTTGTTCAAGGCGCCGGGGGTGCGCTTCCGGGGTCGCTGTCGCGCGATGTGACCGACTTGCGCGACCGGGGGCTGGTGGCGGGGCACGTCACAGCCGGCGCCGCCTACGGCGCGCAGGCGGAGGCGATCACGGTGCCCGGGGGAATCGATGCCGCGGTCCACGAGCTCGCGTGGGATGCGGCCGTCGTCGGCCCGGGGCCGGGGATCCTCGGGTCGGACAGCCGCCTCGGGCACGGCGGCATGGCGGCGCTGGACGCGGCTCACTCGGCGATGGCCCTCGGGCTGCCGACGCTGGTCTGCCCGCGCCTGTCGAGCTCCGATCCCCGCCCGCGCCACCGCGGCCTCTCGCACCACTCGAGCACGGTGCTCTCGATGCTCCTCGGCCCCGTGCGGGTTCCCGTGCCGGAGGCGGCGGTCGAGGGGTGGCCGCTGCTCGACGAAGACGCGCCGGAGGGAGGCTCACCGCAGGCTGCCCTCGACGAGCTGATCGAGATCTGCGGCGGGCGGCACGACATCGCTGTCCAGCCGATCGACCTCGACGGTTACGCGGCGAGCGGCCTGCCCACAACGACGATGGGCCGCAGCATCTCCGAGGACCCGCTCTTCTTCGCCGCGCCGCTGGCCGCGGGCCGGGCGCTGGCGGAGCACGGAGGGCGCGAATGAAGCGGGTGTCCTCGAGGACCGTGTACGAGGGGCGCATCGCCAGCGTGCGGATCGACGAGTTCCGCTACGACGACGGTGAGACCGCGACGCGCGAGATCGTCACCCACGACGCCGTGGTCGCGATGCTCGCCCACGACGAGCGGCACGTCCACCTCGTGCGCCAGCCGCGCGAGGCGGTCGGGGAGCCCGTGCTCCTGGAAATCCCTGCGGGGAAGCTCGACGTCGAGGGCGAGTCCCCGCTCGAGTGCGCGCAACGCGAGCTCGCAGAGGAGATCGGGAAAGCGGCCGCGCAATGGCGGGAGCTGAAGCGCTTCTACACGAGCCCGGGGTTCGCCGAGGAAGAGGTGACGTTGTTCGAGGCGACGGAACTGTCGGACGCCACGGACGCCGAGGCCGTTCCCGGCGAGCGGATCGAGGTGGTGGAGTGGCCGCTCGCTGAGCTCGACAGCGCCATCGAGCAGTGCCACGACTCGAAGTCCCTCATCGGCCTCCTGCTCCTCCAGCGCCACCTCCCCCGCTAGCGCCGAACGTCCTTCTATGGACGCCATAGCGTCCACCCAGGGACGTTCGGCGAGGGGAGGGCGCAGGCCCGCGTGCAGCGGAAGGGAGCGGCGGCGGCGGGGAGAAACCTGCGGGCATGGCGGTCGCGGTGCGCCCACCCCAGCAGAGGCCTCCCGTCGAGGCCCGCTTCGAGGCGCTCGTGCTCGACTTCCTCGCCTACCTTGAGTTCGAGCGCGGGCTCTCGCGGAACACCTTGGAGGCCTATCGCACGGACCTCCTCCAATACGGCGCCTTCCTCACGGCGCGCGGGAGGAGCGCGATCGACGCCGAGCGTGGTGACGTGGCCGACTTCCTCGCCGATCTCGCCACCGGGAGACCAAACGGCGAGGGGGAGAAGCACCCTCCCTGTTCGCCGGCGACGATCAATCGCAAGACGGCCGCGCTGCGCTCGTTCTACCGCCACCTGCGCCGGGAGGAGCTGGTGTCCGAGGACCCGACCGCGACGCTCAGCCCGCCGGCGAAGAGCCGCAAGCTTCCCCAGGTGCTGAGCTACGCGGAGGTCAAGAGGCTGCTCGACAGCGCCGCAGGCGCGGATGCGATCCAGCTTCGGGATCGTGCGCTGCTCGAGCTCATGTACGGCTGCGGGCTGCGGGCATCGGAGGCGGTGGGCCTCGAGGTGACCGATCTCGATCTGCGGCGCGCGTTCGTGCGCCCGCACGGGAAGGGCTCGAAGGAGCGCATGGTCCCGGTCGGGAGGGAGGCCGCCGCCGCCGTCACCCGCTACCTGCGCTCGGGGCGGCCCGAGCTGGTCGGCACGAAGCCGGAGGGCAAGCTGTTCGTGAACTTCCGCGGCGGCCCGCTGACCCGGCAGGGCCTCTACAAGATCATCCAGCGCCACGCAAAGGCGGCGGGGCTGGAGGGCAAGATGAGCCCGCACACCCTGCGCCACACCTTCGCGACCCACCTGCTCTCAGGCGGCTGCGACCTCCGTTCGGTTCAGGAGATGCTCGGCCATGCCGACGTCTCGACGACCCAGCTCTACACCCATCTCTCGGGCGAGCGGATCAAGGAGGTCTACTTCAAGGCCCACCCGCGCGCCGTGGCCAAGTAGCCCCTCCCGCGGTTCAGTCCACCCGCGTGTAAATCGGCGAGCGGTCGCCCTTGCAGTCCGCGGTGGGGCGGACTCTCGCGTAGTAGTCGCCGTCGGGCGGAAACCCTTCCTCCTCGTAGGCCCAGTAGTAGCCGGGCTGCGCGATGCCCTTGTACGAGAGCGTCGACCCGCGCTTCTCATCCGGCCCGTCGATGGCCCGGTACACGATCACCTGCCGCTTGTTCTTGCAGGCCTTCTTCGAGGAGAAGATGTCTCCGGTCCAGATCGTGCCGCCGGGCGTACTCTGGATGGAGTCCAGGGTGACCCGGGTGTCCGCCTTGCCGCTCGCCGATGCGGCTGGGATACACAGCATCACGGCTGCTCCCGCCAATAGAACCACTCGCTTCATTTGACCCCTCCGTCGCTGCTCAAGCGATCGCGTGTTGCCCCGTCTGGTGGGCAACAACCTAAAGCCGTCCCGCGCGGCACGCGCCGGTTATCCGCCGCAGAGTTGCTGCGGCGGACTACTGATGGTTCCGCCTCGTAGGCTTGAGGCGTGCCCGAGCTTCCCGAGGTCGAGACGATCCGGCGGCAGCTGGAGCCCGAGGTGGTCGGGCGGCGGATCGTGGAAGTCGAGGTGCTCGACGAGCGCTGGACGCGGCCCGAGCGCCCCGGGAAGCTCGAGAGGGCAGTGGCCGGGCGGAAGATCGAGGCCGTCGATCGGCGCGGGAAGTACCTGATCCTGCGACTCGAGGGCGACAGGGCACTGGTGATGCATCTGCGGATGACCGGGAATCTGCTGCTGCGCGAGGCCGGGGCGGGGGAAGCGGTGGCCGATCTCATGGAGACGGATCGGCTTGGCGGGCCGCGGCTTTACGAGTCCACGCCCCAGCTGCGCTTCCTGCGCGCGCGGATGGTGCTCGATGATGGCTCGGAGCTCCTCTTCACGGACGCCCGCCGGTTCGGGCACGCGATCGCGCTGGTTGGAGCGGAGATCCACGCGTACTTCGCGGAGCGCCTGGGGATCGAGCCGCTGGACGGCGGGCTGACGCCGGAGGGGATCCTGGAGCTGGCGGAGGGAAGGCGGGCTCCGCTTAAGTCGTTCCTGCTCTCCCAGAGGGGGATCGCGGGGATCGGAAACATCTACGCGGACGAGGCGCTGTGGCGCGCGCGCCTTCACCCGCTCTCGCCCGCGGGCTCGATGAAGCTCGAGCACTGCGAGGACCTCGCGGAGGCGATCGTCGAGACGCTCGAGGTGGCGCTCGCCAACGGTGGCTCATCGATCGACGACTATCGCGACGCGCGGGGGGAGATGGGGTCGATGCAGGACGAGTTCCTGGTTCACACGCGCGAGGGCGAGGGCTGCTTCCGCTGCGGCGAGGTGATCCGTCGCGTTTTAGTCGCGGGCCGGTCCACCTATTTCTGCCCCGGCTGTCAGCGGCGGCTGCGAAGGCGCCCGCGGCGTCGCGCCAAGGCAAGGACAGCTCGATGAGCGACGAGATCGCCCCCCCGGCTGGGTTTGCGATCGGCCACTGGACGGATTCCGAGGCGGCGACGGGCTGCACGGTGGTGCTGGCGCCGCAGGGAAGCCAGGCGGGGGTGGACGTTCGGGGCGGCGGCCCCGGGACGAGGGAGACGGAAGTGATCGGTCCGCTCGCGGGGACGGCGGAGGTGACCGCCGTGATGCTCTCGGGAGGCAGCGCCTACGGCCTGGCGGCGGCGGACGGTGCGATGCGCTGGCTGGAGGAGCGCGGTCGCGGCTACGTGACGCCCGCGGGACTGGTGCCGATCGTCCCGGCGGCCGTTATCTATGACCTCGCGGAGGGCGACGCGGGCAGGCGGCCCGGCCGCGACGAGGGAATGGCGGCGTGCGAGGCGGCCGCGGAGGGGCTTCCCGAGCGGGGGAGGATCGGCGCCGGGACGGGCGCCGCCGTGGGGAAGATCCTCGGGCGTGAGCGCTCGACGCCCGCGGGCGTCGGCTACGCGGCCGCGCGCAGCGCGACGGGGGCAACGGTGGCCGCGCTCTCGGTGGTGAACGCGTTCGGCGACGTGATCGGCGAGCGCGGTGAGACTCTCGGCGGTCCTCGCGGCGACGACGGTCAGATGACCTCGACATCCGCGGCGATCGCCGCCATGGAGCGGCCTCCGGAGTGGACGGGCTTGGAGGAGCGCAACACGACGCTCGTGTGCGTGATGACCGACGCGGCGCTCGACAAGGCGTCGTGCACGCGGATCGCGCGCATGGCGAGCGGCGGGGTCGCGCGAGCCGTGGATCCGGTGTTCTCGGAGTTCGACGGGGACGTCGTCTTCTGCGTCGCGTCGGGAGGGCCGGCGCGTGATCGCTTCGACTCGCTGGTGGTCGGGACCGTCGCTGCCACCGTGACGGCCGCGGCGATCCGCGACGCGGTGGGCTGAGTCGTCCGATCGCGGGAGCATGATCGGGTTCTCGAATGCCTGGCTCATTCAAGACGGAAGCGGTGGTGCTGCGGTCGATCCGCTATGCGGAGGCGGACCGGGTTCTCCACCTGTACAGCGCAACCCGTGGGCGGATCAACGCGATCGCCAAGGGGGCGCGGAGGCCGCGGTCGCGGTTCGGGGGACGGCTCGAGCCGTTCTTCCGGCTGGACCTCGTGCTGTACGAGGGCCGGGGTGAACTGGCGACCGTGACGGCAGCACACACGATCGACGGGTATCCGAGCCTGCGCGAGAGCGGGCCGGCACTGACGGCGGCGGCGCGCGCCTGCGACGCGGTGCTGCGGCTGCTGGATGCGGAAGAGGCGAACCAGCCCGCCTACAACCTGCTGTGCCGGTATCTCTCGCTGCTCGACGGGTCGGAGGAGGGGAGCGGGTCTTACCCGGCAGTTCCCGAGCTTGACGGGGCGGTGGGGCACGCCACGGCGCTCGCGTTCCGGCTGAAGCTGGCGCTGGCGGCGGGATTCGCGCCGGAGCTCGCATCGTGCGCTCGCTGCGGCGAGATCGACGGGCTGAGCGGATTCTCGGGCGCCGCCGGCGGTGTGGTGTGCGGTGCATGCGAGCGGGACGGGTTCGAGCTCTCGAAGGACGCGCACGCGTTCATGGTCGAGGCGCTGGGCAGCCCGCTGGCGGCGGCACCGTCGGGCTCGCCCCGGGCGCTGCGGCAGGCCGAGCGCGCGGTGAGCGAAACGCTGGAGCACCACGCGAACGTTCAGCTGAGAGCCGCCGCGTAGGGAGCTCGAGCCCGCAAACTCGGCCTTCAGGGGGGAGATTCGGGCTGCTCCCGGGCCTATTCTCCGTGTGATGCCTGAAACCGGGACAGCGGAGGAGCTCGAGGCGCGCCGCGCGCCGCGGGTCCACAAATCGCTCGAGGAGCGGACTCGCGCGCTCGAGGCGGAGTTTCACTGGGAGCACGCGGCGCCCTCGTACCCCGCGATGCGCAGGGAGGCGGAGCCCGACACCCCGTTGCGAACACCGTTTCAGCGCGATCGCGATCGGATCGTGCACTCGAAGGCGTTCCGGAGGCTGAAGAGCAAGACGCAGGTGTTCATCGCGCCGGAGGGGGATCACTACCGCACGCGGCTCACGCACACGCTCGAGACGTGCATGATCGCCCGGACCGCGGCGCGGGCGCTTGGGCTGAACGAGGATCTCGTGGAGGCGATCGGCTACGGGCACGACCTGGGCCACCCCCCGTTCGGCCACATCGGCGAGGAGGTGCTCGACGAGGCGCTTCGCGACCACGCGGATCGCTCGTTTCGCCACAACCGCCACTCGCTGCGGGTGGTGGACGTCCTCGAGCGCGACGGGCGGGGGCTGAATCTCACCGAGCAGGTCCGCGACGGAATCCTGCGCCACACCGGGGCGGAGCGGCCGGGGACGCTGGAGGGCCGGCTCGTGCGGCTTGTGGATCGCGTCGCCTACATCAACCACGACATCGATGACGCGATCCGCGCGGGCATCATCGCCCCCGAGGATCTGCCCTCGCAGGAGCTCGAGCTGCTGGGACCCACCGGGGCGAAGCGCATCGACACGCTCGTCAGCGACGTCGTGGCTGTCTCGCGTGAGGCGAACGACATCGAGCAGAGCGAGGAGATCGGCGGAGCGATGTTGCGGCTGCGCAAGTTCATGTTCGAGCGCGTGTACCTGGGGGCCGAGGCGCGCTCGGAACACGAGCGTGTGCGCAGGACGCTGCGCGGCCTGTTCGAGCACTACCTCAAGCATCCGGAGGAGGTGCCCGAGGTGGCGAGCGGGGCCGACGACGTCCAGCGGATCACCGATTGGCTCGCGGGGATGACGGACCGGTTCTGCATCGCGACGTTCCGGCGGCTGGCGCTGCCGGAGGAGTCGCGGCTTTGACGCTCGGGTCGTCGCGCCGCTAGGTTCGCGTCATGGCGCAGTTCAGCCGGGAGTCGATCGAGCGGGTCAAGGAGGCGACCGACATGGCCGAGATCGTCTCCGCCTACACCGACCTGCGGCGGGCGGGCACGCGCTTCACCGGGCTTTGCCCGTTCCACGACGAGCGGACGCCCTCCTTCTCGGTGAATCCCCAGGAGAAGCTCTACCACTGCTTCGGATGCGGGGCCGGGGGCGACGTGTTCAAGTTCGTCGAGGAGAAGGAAGGGCTGGCGTTTGGCGACGCGGTCGAGGCGCTGGCGGAGCGCTACGGGGTCGAGATCGAGCGCGAGGCCGAGGACCCGCGCGAGGAGGAGCGCCGCAAGCGGCGGGCGCGGCTGGGCGAGCTGCTCGAGCGGACCGCCGCCTTCTACACCACGTATCTGTGGGACTCCGAGGAGGCGCGGAAGGCGCGGAAGTACCTGGCCGAGCGAGGGCTCGGCGAGGAGGTACTGCGCGACTTCGGCGTCGGCTACGCGCCCAGCGCGTGGGACACGGTCCTGAAGCGCGGGCAATTCGCGGGTTTCAAGGTGCCGGAGCTCTACGACGCGGGCTTGCTCGTCAAGAGCCAGAAGGGAGGCGCCGAGTACGACCGCTTCCGCGCGCGGATCACCTTCCCGGTGCGCGACGCCCGTGGCAGGGTGCAGGGCTTCGGCGCGCGCGCGATGCGAACCGACCAGAAGCCCAAGTACCTCAATTCGCCGGAGGGGGAGCTGTACGCGAAGAAGAGGACGCTGTACGGGATCGACCGGGCGAGGGGGCCGATGGCCAAGACCGGGCGCGCCGTGGTGGTGGAGGGGTACACGGACGTGCTCGCCTGCCATCAGGCCGGGATCGCGGAGGTCGTTGCGGTGATGGGGACGGCGATCACCCCGGAGCAGGTGAAGCTGCTGGCCGCCTACGCGGATGAGGTCGTGCTGGCGCTCGACGCCGACCGCTCAGGACGCGAGGCGATGCTGCGCGCCGAGACAGTCGCCTCCGGGAAGCGCATGCGGCTGCGGGTGGCCGCTATGACGGCGGGCGAGGACCCCGCCGACACGCTCGGCGGAAAGGGGCCTGGAAGCGATGCGGCCGACGCTTTCCGCGCGCTCGTGGACGAGGCGGACGACCTGCCCGTGTTTCACGTTCGGATGCTTCTCGAGGACGCGGACCTCGCCTCGCCCGCCGGGAGGGATCGCGCGCTCGACGAGGTGGTTCCCGTGCTCAGGGGGATGCCGGAGTCGATCACACGGGAGGAGCTCGAGCGGGAGGTCGCGG
>Ga0126312_10002782_pt1 | contig 11736 bp, 8 predicted proteins | sample Plot104A_FD_92537 | JGI IMG/M metagenome (GOLD analysis project Ga0126312, IMG submission 92537) | Serpentine soil microbial communities from UC McLaughlin Reserve, CA, USA - Plot104A | ecosystem: Environmental > Terrestrial > Soil > Grasslands | place: USA: UC McLaughlin Reserve, Lake County... | reverse complement strand
GGCCGGCGCCGGCGTCATCTACTGGGGCATGGGGATCTCCCAGCACACGACCGGGACCGACAACGCCCGCTGCCTGATCGCCATGTGCGCGATCACCGGGCACGTCGGCAAGCCGGGCACCGGGCTGCACCCGCTGCGCGGGCAGAACAACGTCCAGGGCGCCTCCGACGCCGGGCTGATCCCGATGATGTTCCCGGACTACCAGCGGGTCGACAACAACGCGGCGCAGGAGAAGTTCCGCGCCGCCTGGGGGCGCGAGCTCGACGCGCAACCGGGCCTGACGGTGACGGAGATCGTCGGCAGTGCGCTGAAGGGCGGCGTGCGCGGGATGTACATGATGGGCGAGAACCCGTTCCTCTCGGACCCGAACGTCAACAAGGTCCGCAAGGCGCTCGCCGCGCTCGAGTTCCTGGTCGTGCAGGACATCTTCCTCACCGAGACGTCGGAGTTCGCCGACGTCGTGCTGCCCGCGACGTCGTTCCTGGAGAAGGAGGGCACGTACACGAACACCGACCGGCGCGTGCAGATCGGGCGCAAGGTGCTCGACCCGCCCGGGCAGGCGCGGCAGGACTGGGAGATCGTGTGCGAGATCTCGAACCGGATCGGGCTGCCGATGGAGTACGCGTCGGTCAGCGAGGTGTTCGACGAGATGGTCGCGCTCTCGCCCGCCTACGCCGGGCTGGAGTGGGGCAACCTCGGACCGACCGGCAAGCTCTACCCCAACCCGGACCCCGAGCACGAGGACGGGACCGTCGTGCTGTTCGGTGAGTCGTTCGCGACCGACGACGGCAAGGCGCACCTCGTGCCGGCGGAGTGGATGCCGGCGAAGGAGCTGCCCGACGACGAGTTCCCGTTCGTGCTCAACACCGGGCGGCTGCTCGAGCACTGGCACACCGGCTCGATGACCCGGCGCTCGTTCGCGCTCGATGCGATCCAGCCGCAGGCGATGGTGTTCATCGCGGACGAGGACGCGGCGCGGCTGGGCGTCGCGGAGGGCGATTACGTGCGCGTGACGTCGCGGCGCGGCTCGATCGAGCTGGCGGCGAAGCTGTCGCATCGCGAGACGCCGGGCTCGTGCTTCATCCCGTTCCACTTCCGCGAGGCGGCCGCGAACCTGCTGACGATCGACGAGATCGACCCGTTCGGGAAGATCCCGGAGTTCAAGTTCTGCGCGGTGCGGATCGAGCCGGCGAACGGGCACGCCGACCTGCCGGGGTCGTCGCAGGCGCGCCAGGGGGCCGGCTAGTGCCGGGCCAGAACGGCCGCGTGCCTGGCGTCGAGGCGCGCGCGGGGAAGTTCCCCGGGCCGTCGCTGATCCCGGCGCTGCACGCGATCCAGCGCGAGCACGGCTGGCTGCCGCGCGAGCGGCTGGTGGCGCTGTCGCGCGACACGCGTCGGCCGCTGTACGAGATCGAGGGGCTGGTCTCGTTCTATCCGCACTTCCGGACCGCTCCGGCGGAGGGCGTCGAGGTGGCGGTGTGCCGCGACCTGTCGTGCCGGCTCGCGCGGTCGCAGGCGCCGGTGCCTGAGGGCGCCGTGATGCATGAGGTCTCATGCGTCGGCCGCTGCGACCAGGCTCCCGTGGCGGTGGTGGAGGAGCGCTACCCGGACGCCGTGCGCGGCGGTGAGCGGCGGCCGAACGACCCGTACTCGGACGCGTCCGAGCACTATCGTGTGCTGCGCTCGTTCGACGGCGACCCGGTGCCGGTGCTCGACGAATGCGGTCTGAAGGGAATGGGCGGCGCCGTCTTCCCGACTGGGCGCAAGTGGGACATGGTGCGCGGGCAGCAAGACGAGCCGAAGTACGTGATCTGCAACGCCGACGAGGCCGAGCCGGGCACGTTCAAGGACCGCCAGATCCTCGCCGAGCAGCCGCATCTCGTGCTCGAGGGGATGCTGATCGCGATGCGCGCGGTCGGCGCGCAGATGGGCTGGGTCTTCATCCGCCACGAATACGAGCCCGAGGAGCGCGTGCTGCGCGAGGAGATCGCACGCGCCCGCGAGGCCGGGGTCTTGGACGGGGTCGACATCGACGTCTTCACGTCGCCGGGCGGCTACATCCTCGGCGAGGAGACCGCGCTGCTCGAGTGCATGGAGGGGCACCGCGGCGAGCCGCGCAACAAGCCGCCGTTCCCGGGCGGCTACGGGCTCTGGGGCAAGCCGACGCTGATGAACAACGTCGAGACGTTCGCGGCGGTGCCGATCGTGCTGGAGCGCGGCGCGGAGTGGTGGAAGGAGCAGGGCGTCAACGGCGGCACCGGGCTGAAGTTCTTCTCCGTGTCGGGGCACGTCGAGTCGCCCGGCGTGTTCTGCGTGCCGGCGGGGACGACCGTCGGCGAGGTGATCGAGCTCGCCGGCGGCGTGCGCGACGGCGCCGCGGTCGCGGGCGTGCAGCCGGGCGGCGCGTCGACGAACTTCCTCGGCCCCGACTGCCTGGACGTGCCGCTCACGTTCGACGCGGTCGCCGAGGCCGGCTCGGCGCTGGGCACGGGCGCGATGGTGGTGCTCGCCGAGGGGACCGACCTGCTTGCGGCCGCGACCGACGTCCTGAACTTCTTCCGCAACGAGTCGTGCGGGAAGTGCGTGCCGTGCCGTGTGGGGTCGCAGAAGGCGCACACGATCCTGCTCGAGGTGCTCGAGCGCGGCGGCAGCGCGGCCGATGTCGACGGGCGCATCGACGAGCTCGAGGAGACGCTGCGACTGACCTCGATCTGCGGCCTCGGCCAGGTCGCGCTCGGGCCGGTGATGTCGGTGCTGCGGATGCAGCGGGATCCGGCAGTCGCCGGGCAGGGATCGTGACCGCGGGCGTTGCTGCCGCGCGTTTCGTCGCGGTCCGTCGCGCGCGTCTCGCCGCGCCCGCGTAGCTCGGCGATGTTCTTGACCGTCATGACGGTCGCGGAGGCGCTTGTCGCCCTCTCGCCCGCGCGCCGCAGCGCGGTTTCGCACATCGCTCCCGCGCTCGGCTCCGTGCCCGCGCGCGACGTGCGCGCCGGCGAGCAGCTGCCCGCGCACGCGCGCGCGACCGTGGACGGGTTCGCCGTGCGCGCGGTCGACACGTACGCGGCTTCGGAGACGCTGCCCGCGTTTCTCGAGCTGACCGGCGCCGTCGTCATGGGCCGAGCGCCGCAGGGCGAGGTCGGGCCGGGGGCGGCGATGGCGATTCCGACCGGCGGGCTGCTCCCGCACGGCGCCGACGCGGTCGTGATGGTCGAGCACACGAGCGAGCCGATGCCCGGCCACGTCGAGCTGATGCGGCGGGTCGCGCCCGGCGACGGCGTGCTGCATCCGGGCGAGGAGGCGCAGCCCGACGACGTGCTCGCACCGGCCGGGCGCCCGCTGCGCGCCGCCGACCTCGGGCTGCTGGCCGCGGCCGGGATCACGGAGATCGCGGCGCACGCGCGCCCGCGCGTGGGGATCGTCTCGACCGGCGACGAGGTCGTGCCGGGCGCGACGCCCGAGCTGTCGCCCGGCCAGGTGCGCGACGCCTGCGCGCCCGCGCTCGCAGGGCTGGTCCGCGAGGCCGGCGGCGAGCCGGTGCTGCGCGGGATCGTGCCCGACGACGCCGCCGCGCTCGAGCACGTGCTCGCGGGGGCGGTCGGGGAGGACGACATGGTGGTCGTCTCCGCCGGCTCCTCGGTCGGGGCGCGCGACCTGACGGCTAACGTCGCGGCGCGGCTGGGAGAGGTCGTCTGCCACGGCCTCGCGGTGAGGCCGGGGAAGCCGACGCTGCTGGCGGACTGCGGCGGCGTTCCGCTCGTCGGCCTGCCGGGCAACCCGCGCTCGGCGCTCGTCGTGTTCCGGCTGGTGGGGATGCCGCTCGTAAGGGTCGTCGGCGGCGTGACCGCGCCGCCCGCGGTGGCGCCCGTCCGCGCGCGGCTGGCGCGCGACGTGCCGAGCGCGGCGGGGCGGCTCGACGTGGTCCAGGCGTCGCTCGACGATGGGGTCGCGACGCCGCTCTTCGGCTCGTCGGCGCTGCTCGGGCCGATGGTCCGGGCGGACGGGTGGTTCTGCGTCGCGGAGGCGGACCTCGGGTTGGCGTCCGGGTCGGACGTGGACGTCTGGCTCTACGTCTGAGGTCCGGCGCTTACGTCAACGGCGGCATTGAGGAGGCGCCCGGACCGCCGGTCAACGTCGGACGCCTCGCGCTGCGGGCGCACCTTCCGACGTTCGGCATCCATGTCGCGGTCAACGTCGGACGCGGGCCGGGATCGCGTGGGCTTCCGACGTTGACGCGCGCGCCGCCTCCGGCATTGAGGAGGGCGTGGACCGCCGGTCAACGTCGGACGCCTCGTGCCGCGCGCTCAGCTTCCGACGGTCGGCATCTACGACGCGGTCAACGTCGGACGCCTCGTGCCGCGCGCTCAGCTTCCGACGTTCGGCATCTATGACGCGGTCAACCTCGGACGCCGGCCAGAATCGCGTGGGCTTCCGACGTTGACGCGCTCGCCGGCTCGCTGCGGGCTCCGAGACGAGTTGACGTCGCTAGCCGACGTGAACTCGTCGCGCGCCGGCGGCCGGGCGCTTCCGCGGAAGCGCCGCCGCGATCCGACATTCCCTCAATGCGGGTGCAAACGCCTCGCAGTGCCGCCGCGCCAGACTATCCACCGTGTTCCTCCGCGACGTCCCCGCCGACGACGCCCTCGCCGCGTGGCTCGGCGCGCTGCACGGGCGCCGGCTGCAAACCGTCGACGCACCGCTCAGCGAGGCCCTCGGCCGCGTCACCGCCGCCCCCGTCTGGGCGCTGCGCTCCTCGCCCGCCTACGACGCCGCCGCGATGGACGGGATCGCCGTCCGCGCCGCCGACACCGTCGGAGCGACCGAGACCGCACCGAAGGCGCTCCCGCGCCACGCGGTCGTCGACACCGGCGACGCGCTGCCCGACGGCTTCGACGCCGTCGTCATGCGCGAGCAGCTGCACTGGGCCGGCGGCGTGCCGGAGGTGCGCGCCGCGGCCGCGCCGTGGCAGCACGTGCGAACGATCGGGGAGGACGTCAGCGCGACCGAGCTGCTGCTGCCCGAGGGGCACCGGTTGCGGCCGGTCGACCTCGCCGCGGCGGCCGCCGCCGGCCACACGGCGCTGACCGTCCGCCGCGCTCCGCGCGTGCTCGTGATCCCGACCGGCGACGAGGTCCGGCCGATCGGCGGCGCGGAGCCGGCGCCGGGCGACCTGCTCGACACCAACTCCCTGATGCTCGCCGCGCAGGCGCGCGAGGCCGGCTGCGAGGTCGAGAGCACCGCCATCCTGCCCGACGACCCCGAGCGGATCGCGTCCGCAGTGCGCGACGGCGCCACCCGCGCCGACCTCGTGATCGTGATCGCGGGCTCGAGCGCCGGCCGCGACGACTACACCGCCAAGGTCGTCGAGAAGGCCGGCACGCTGCTCGTCCACGGCGTCGCCGTGAAGCCGGGCCACCCGGTCGTGCTCGGCGTCGTCGACGGCACGCCCGTGCTCGGCGCGCCCGGCTACCCGGTCTCCGCGGCGCTCACGTTCGAGATCTTCGCGCTGCCGCTGCTGGCGGCGCTCGAGGGCGCCGCGCCACAGGTCCGCCCGCGCGCGCGGGCGCGGCTCGCGCGCCGGCTCGCCTCCTCGCTCGGCAGCGACGACTGGATCCGCGTGCGGCTCGGGAGCGTCGGCGGCGGGCTCGTCGCGGCGCCGCTGCCGCGCGGGGCCGGCGTGCTCACGTCGCTCGTCCGCGCCGACGGGCTGCTCGTCGTCCCCGCCGCGCTCGAGGGCCACGACGCGGGCGAGGAGGTCGACGTGCGGCTGCTGCGCGACCTCGACGCGGTCGAGCGCACGATCGTCGCGATCGGCTCGCACGACCCGGTGCTCGACCTCGCCGCCTCGCTGCTGCGCGCCCGCGACCCGGCGCAGACGCTCGTCTCCGGGCCGGTCGGGTCGCTCGGCGGGCTCGTCGCGCTGCGCGACGGGCTCTGCCATCTCGCCGGCTGCCACCTGCTCGATCCCGCGAGCGGCGAGTACACGCTGCCGTGGATCCGCCGTGTGCTCGGTGACCGCGAGGTCGAGGTCGTCCGGCTCGTCCACCGCGAGCAGGGCCTGATCGTCGCGGCCGGCAACCCCGCCGGCGTCCAAGGGCTGGCCGACCTCCCGCGCCTGCGCTACGTCAACCGCCAGCGCGGCGCCGGAACGCGCGTGCTGCTCGACCACGAGCTCGAGCGCCGCGGGATCGACCCGAGCAAGATCGACGGCTACGAGCGCGAGGAGCCGACGCACCTCGCGGTCGCCGCGGCGGTGGCGGCCGGCCGCGCCGACGCCGGCCTGGGCGTGATGGCGGCCGCGCGCGCGTTCGGGCTCGACTTCCTGCCCGTCGCGCGCGAGCCGTTCGACCTCGTGATGGCGCCCGGCGAGCCGGCGGTCGCACCGCTGCTCGAGCTGCTCGACGACGCCGACTTCAAGGCCCAGGTCGAGGCGCTGGGCGGCTACTCGACCGCCGAGACCGGCCGGCGCGTCAGCCCGTGATCGGGCCGAGCACCGGCTCCAGCCCGTAGAGCGAGAACGCGCCGAAGCGGTCGAAGCGATCGTGCCCGGGCCCATGGAAGTCGGCCGACCCGGTGGCGAGCAGGCCGCGCTCGCGGGCCGCCGCGTAGAGCGCACGCGTCTGTTCCTCGTCGTGCGCGGCGTAGAAGGCCTCGACGCCGTCGAGACCCGCCGCGGCGAAGCGGTCGAGCGCCGCCAGCACCGTCGAGCGCTCGGCGATGTCCCAGAAGGGATGCGCCCAGACGGCGACGCCGCCGGCCGCGTGGATGACCTCGATCGCCTGCTCGACCGTCGGCCGCGACCGGGCGACGTACGCGCTCGCCCCCGGCACGAGGTAGGGCGGGAAGAGCGTGTCCTTGCCGTCGATCCCCTCGGCGCGCAGCTTCGCCGCGTTCGCGGGGTGCGCGAGCACGGCGTCGGCGAGGTGCGGGCGGCCGAGCGGCGCCCCGGCCGCCTCGCGGGCGCGCAGCTCGCTGCGGTCGAGCGCGAACCCCAGCTCCTCCAGCCGGTCCGCCATCGCCCAGATCCGGCGGCCGCGGTCGGCGCGGAAGTCGGCCAGCGTGGCGAGCAGCTCGGGGTCGTCGTGGCGCAGCTCGTAGCCGCACACGTGCAGGTCCTCGAACTCGCCCGAGACGCTCGAGAGCTCGGCCGCGGGCGAGCAGCGCAGCCCGTGCTCGCGCGCCGCGCGCAGCGCCTCCTCGACACCGTCGACCGTGTCGTGGTCGGTGAGCGCCATGAGTCGGATTCCTGACCTCGCCGCCTGCGCGACTACGTCCGCCGGCCGCAGCGATCCGTCCGACTCGACCGAGTGCGATTGGAGGTCGAAGTCGGGCGCGACGTGTGCGGGCTGCATGCGCCGGGAAACCTAAGGCCTCGGACGCAAACGAGGGAAGGACGTTTCCATGTCCACCGGACTCATCGTCGCCATCGTCGTGGTGGCGATCATCATCATCGCCCTGCTCATGCTGCTTCCGCGGATGCGCGGCGCCGCTCGTCAGAAGCAGGCCGAGCGCGAGCTGCGCTCGCGCCGCGAGGCCGTCGCCGACGAGCACCGCCAGGAGGCGGCCCAGCGCGAGGCCCGCGCCGAGCGGGCCGAGCAGCAGGCGCGCATGGCCGAGCGGGAGGCCGAGCGTGAGCGTGCAGACGCGAACATGAAGAAGGAGCGCGCGTCGATGCACGAGCGCGGGATGGCGGACGACGAGCTGATCGCCGACGACGAGCGCGAGCGCTTCGCCGGCGTGAGCGGCCCGGACGCCGACCGCGACGGCCACACGATGGACGACCGCGCCCGCGCGGCGACCGACCGCGATCCCGACACGACCGCCGGCACGCCGCAGGGCGACGCCGACGCGTCGCCGGGCATCCGCTCCGGCACGACCGAGGGCGACACGACCGGCGCCGGCACGTCCGGCGAGGAGTCGTCCGAGTACGAGCGCGGCCGCGAGGACGAGCGGCGCTTCGAGCGCAACCGGCTGACCGACGACGTGCGCGAGAGCGACCGCTCTCGCACCAGCTAGCTCAAGCGGCGGGCTCCAGCGGTGCCGCCGGGCCCGGCCCGGCGGCCCGCTCCGGGGCCAGCAGGTGCGCCGCCGCCTCCGCGGTGAGCGGCGCCGACAGATGGAACCCCTGCGCGAGCTCGCAGCCGAGCACCCGCAGCTTCTCCAGGTGCTCGGCCGTCTCCACGCCCTCGCCGACGACCTCCATCCCGAGGTTGTGCGCGAGGCCGACGATCGCCTTGACGATCTCATGCGAGCCCGGGTCGGTGAGCATGTCGATCACCAGCCCGCGGTCGATCTTCAGCGCGTCGCCGGGGAACCGGTGGAGGAAGCGCAGCGACGATGCGCCGGTGCCGAAGTCGTCGAGCTGCGCGCGCACGCCGACGCGCGACCGCAGGTCCGCCAGCGTCCGCAGCGCGCCCTCGCGGTCCTGGGTCATCGCCGACTCCGTGACCTCGAGGCGCAGGTTCGCGGGATGCGCGCCGGTATCCGCGAGCGCCTCCTCGACGGTGCGCGTGAAGCCGGGATCGGCGAGCTGCCGGCCGGACACGTTCACGCATACGCACGTGTCCCACTCGGCGGCGCGGCGCGCCGCCTCGCGCAGCACGAAGCGCCCGAGCGGCACGATCAGTCCGGTCTCCTCCGCGACCGCGACGAACTCGCGCGGCTCGACCTGCCAGCGGCACAGCGCCTCGAAGCCGGTGACCTCGCCGGAGACGGTCCGCACGATCGGCTGGAAGTGGACCTGCATGGCGCCCGTCTCGATCGCCCGCCGCAGGTCGGTCTCGAGGTCCAGCCGCGCGAGCACGTGGCGGTGCATGTGCGCGTCGAACACCGCATGGCGCGCCTTGCCCTCCGCCTTGGCGCGGTACATCGCGACGTCGGCGTCGCGGATCAGCTCCTCCGGATCGACGTCCGGGCCGGCGAGCGCGATCCCGATCGAGCCCGACACGTGAAGCTCGCGGCCGGCGATCGCGAACGGGTCGGCGAGCGTGGCGAGCACGCGCTCGGCGACGGTCGTCGCCTCGCGCGGGTCGCTCACGCCCTCGAGCAGCACGGTGAACTCGTCGCCGCCCATGCGCGCGACCGTGTCGCCGGGCCGCAGCGCGGCGTCGAGCCGCAGCGCGACCGACTGCAGGAGCTCGTCGCCCGCGTGGTGGCCGAGCGAGTCGTTGACGACCTTGAAGCGGTCGAGGTCGAGGAACAGCACCGCGGCGCCGGAGTCCGGCCCGCGCCGGCGCGCGCGCCGCAGCGCCTGCTCGAGCCGGTCGAGGAACAGCGTGCGGTTCGGTAGTCCGGTAAGGGCGTCGTGCAGCGCCCCGTGCTGGAGCCGCTCGACCGAGCGCCGGTGGTCCGATGCGTAGCGGACCGCGCGCATGAGCGTGTCGCCGTCGAGCGCGGCCTTCGGCAGGTGGTCGACCGCGCCGGCGGCGCGCGCGGCCTCGACCGCGGCGGCGCCGCTGGGATCGCCGAGCACGATCACCTGCGCGCGCGGGTCCTCCTCCAGCAGCCGCCGCACGGTCGCCTCGCCGGCGAGCGCGGAGTCGAGCAGGACCGCGTCGTGCGGGTGCTCGACGACCGCCGCGAGCGCGGAGCTCACGCCGGTGACCCAGTGCACGTCGGCGGTGCCCTCGCCGAGCAGCTCGCCGATCATGCGGCGGTCGACCTCGTCGGGCGCGACGAGCAGGATGACGAACGGTGGCTCGGGCATGGTGCGTGAGCCGACCCTAGGTCGCTCCTGAAAACCGAGCAATGAGCCATCCGGCCACATGGCCGCATATTCGATGGTCGATCGGCGGAACCAGCGGGCGCGGATTCAGGGCCTACGCGCCGCTAGACTTCGGCACCCGCGCCGACGTAGCTCAGCTGGCAGAGCACTTCACTCGTAATGAAGGGGTCCCCGGTTCGAGTCCGGGCGTCGGCTTGGTGTGAAAGCCCTGCACTGCGGGGCTTTCTGCTGTTCGGCGTCGATCGGTGGCGGCGGCACTGGGTCTGATACTGGGTCCGGAAACCTGGTCCAACCGCGTCCTCGCGGGTCGTGTCGGGGGCCATTCGGGCCCCGTGGTGCTCCTCAGAAGCGGAGGACACCATGGAAGAGCACCTCTCATTCGACGTTCCTGGCGAAGCCTCGCCGACGACCGAGTTCCTGACGATCGCGGAGGCCGCACAGCGGGTCCGCTGCTGCGAGCGCACGATCCGCCGCGCAATCGACAGCGGCGCGTTGCGCGCCGGTCGGATCCACGCGATCGACGGCAAGCGCGGAGGATTTCGGATCCGCCCCGTCGACCTCGAGACCTGGATCTACGGCCATGGCCTGTATCGGCATGCGACGAGCGCGGTGAGAATCTCCTCGATCCGGCTGAAGAAGATCAGGTGGCCATCGGCGGGGTAGTAGATGGCTCTGGCATATGGCAGCCGGCTCGCGCGAACGCGGTCACTCAGGGTGCGCGCGCCGATCGCACTACCTGGCTGACAACGGGTCGCTCAGAGCGGTCGCCGAACGCCGACCTCGTCGAGGTGGTCGAGCAGGTCCTGAGGATCGTCGTAGACCCGGTAGGCGCCCGAGCTGATCAGCTCCTCGCGCCCGTAGCCGCCGGAGAGCAGACCGACGCCGAGCGCGCGCGCTCGTCTCGCGGCCAGCAGGTCCCAGACGCTGTCGCCGACGACCACGCTGGCGCTGATCTCGGCCCCGATCCGCTCGGCCGCGGTCAGGAACAGATCCGGGTCGGGCTTGGCGTAGCGGACCTGGTCGCGCGTCACAAGCGGCGTCTCGGCCGGCAGGCCCAGGAGCTCGAGCGAGAGCCTGGCATAGCGCTCGCGGCCGCTCGTCGCGATCGCCCAGCGAACCCCGTGCGCGGTGAGCGCCGCCAGCAGGTCGGCGGCGCCGGGTAGCGGCCGCACACTGTCAAAGCGCCGCACGAAAGCCTCGACGTGCAGGCCCGGAAGCGCCGCGATCAGCTCCGGCTCCAGCTTCCCATCCAACTCGCGCGCCAACGCGTTGACGAACAAGCCGCCGCTCATCCCGATCCGCCGGTGGATCTTCCACACGGGCAGGTTGATGCCGACTCCCTCAAGCGCATCGCGCCAGGCGATGACGTGCTGGTAGACGCTGTCCACCAGGGTTCCATCGAGATCGAACAGAAACGCCGGCTGGCTGCGGTCGGCCGCATCCACGCCGACAATCGTCTCACCGCGGCCAGGGGTGCGGGCGAGCCCGTCGATGTCGCCGCCGGGCGGGCCCCCTCGTCCGGCCTGGACCCATGATCGTGCCCGCATTGCCGGGCGCGCGACGGTAGCTGCCGCGTCAGCGCCACGGCGAAGGGGCGTGCGGGGTTCGCGCTGTCAGCGGCCGCCGTCCCACGAGGAAGGTCGCCGCCTCCCTGAGTTCGTGCTCGGCACGGAGCGTCAAGTCAAGGAGTTCGGGCTGAGCCTGGCGAGCGCGGTGTTCTTCGACGTGTTCGTTGTCCGCAGCCCGCTGCTACCCGCGGTGCTCCAGCGCCCGGGCGCACCACGTGGGCGTTCGCCGAGGTGCTCGCACGCCAGCTGCCCCGGCTGGCGATCGAGCCGAGCCGCAGCCCGGCGAGGCCGGGTGACGACGCGTCACTTCTCGCGCGATGGTCCTGTAGCGCTATCGCCTGGCTGCGCTACTGGGACACGGCGATGCGAGAGTGCTGCAATACGCGACAAGCAGTCGCGCCTCAGGGGCGTATCACGGTCATTCCGACCGGCGACGTGTCGGTCATC
>Ga0126312_10002781_pt1 | contig 11738 bp, 10 predicted proteins | sample Plot104A_FD_92537 | JGI IMG/M metagenome (GOLD analysis project Ga0126312, IMG submission 92537) | Serpentine soil microbial communities from UC McLaughlin Reserve, CA, USA - Plot104A | ecosystem: Environmental > Terrestrial > Soil > Grasslands | place: USA: UC McLaughlin Reserve, Lake County... | reverse complement strand
GTTGTGGTAGCCTTGATCATAGGACGCATCTCCTTTGAGAACGGTGACTGTTGGCAAGCTCATTCTCGGAGAGATGCGTCTTTCTTCAAGGCGTCACTAGAAGGTTCTCGGATAGACTCTAAGTGCCTTTCCTGAGATATGCTCAATGGGCCCTGCGTCCCCGCGTCATATGGTAAGTTGCTAGGTGCGCTCCTCGCTGCCTGGCACGCACGGCGCTTAATACGAAGCATAGAGCTCCACACGGTCCTCGTTTGAACCGTGTCGGGAGTTCCGCCACAAGACTTGCTGGATGTTTGAGCGCGATCAGCGTGGTGTCACGCTCAGTTAGTGATCAAGAACTCTACAAACCTTTCCCGGCGCATCATCTGCGACAGCGCATCTTCGGCCAGTAGTCGCTCCAGCGGGGGGTTGGGTAGGACCCACGCCACCCTCTTGTGGAGTATGAACAGGAGCGAGACAAGTTCTCCGGTTGAGAACTCCCTGACGTGCCATCTGTCGCCGAGAGCGAGTGATGCGAGGAACCTCCGGGCCGCTGCGGCGGAGGAGAACACCGGCATCACCTCCTTGCCCAAGTAGGAAAAGGTATGGGGAACCTCGAAGCCCGTGGTCTCACGGTGGGCAATCACGTAGTGAACCAAGCTTGAACGTCCGGAAGGAAGCCACGACGGCTCCCAATCTTCTCCCTTCTCCACTACTCGATGACCCTTCACCTTGGCCAGTCGTGAGGTGCTCCGTCCGAATGTATTCTTCTCACTCCTTCCGCTACTCACGGTACTCCTCATCTTGGGAGTGCGTTCCCCCGTCCGACGCCCGCTCCTCCCTGACCAAGGCTGCGTGGTTGGGACCCCACCGGCAGAAGGCTTCGGAGGTGGTCAGCACTGGGCTTTCCCACAGGCACACTCCAACACGAGGCACTCCGGGTATCACAAACGTCGGCCTCGCCCTACGACATCTCCTGCACCTCGTAGTGATCCTCAGTACACTCGATTCTCGTCGCCATTCAGCTATCCCCTTTCCCCAACGGATACACTGGTCGACGTAGCATTTCACTATTGTGTCACCCACCATACCTGCCACTTCCGAGCGTTGTCAACACTACATTTGGCCCTTCAACGAACTGTTGCCACTTCTCTGCCTACATAGCCTCGGTGAACTTAGAGATTCGAGGAGTCACGGAACTTCGCTGCTTCGTAGTTCACGGAAAGCGCGGCAACCGAGCACGCCCACCGTATGCAATTTCTCTGTGCGCCTAGGAAGCTGGCCGGGTAGGGTTACGAGGCTGGTCCTTGCACAGGATCAGCTCAAGAATGCTCCCTGTATCTCTCAAGAACCTTCGTCGGTCAGCAGGACGCGGATCCTTGCATCAGATTGTGTGTAGTTTCGAAACGTTGACCGATGATAAGGGTTCCACGAGGTTCGGGGATAGGTTGTTTCAGTGCTCCCGGGAGCTTGTGGCCGTACCTGCTTCTAAGGAAGGGGCGACGAAGCACTTGCGTCAGCGGAGGCCGCGGAAGAACTCCCGCACCTCGCCGACCAAGAGGTCGGGGACTTCCATAGCGGGGAAGTGGCAGCCTTCGTCGAACTCTGACCAATGGTCCATGGTGCGCTGGGGGTTCATCACACGCCGGAGGATAGGGTCGGCGTTGAAAACGGCCATGCCCTGCGGCACGTCCGACGGCGGCACCCATCCTTCCTCGGAATGCGCGGACTCATACAAGAAGCCGGCCGCAGACGCGCCGCTGCGCGTGAACCAGTAGATGCTGACGTTCGTGAGCAAGTGGTCGCGGTCGACGGCATCTTCGGGCAGGGCGGCCACGGGGTGGGTCCATTCCTTGAACTTCTCGACAATCCAAGCGAGCTGGCCGACCGGTGAGTCGGTAAGGGAGTAGGCCACAGTCTGTGGCCGGGTCGACTGGAGCAGAAGGTAGCCTTTGCCCTCGACCTGGAAGTGCCGCTGCAGGCGCTCGACATGATCCCGCTCGACATCAGATAGACCAGAGGTATCGATCGGGATTTCGGTGCCGAGGATGATGAATGACGTCGGGTCAGAGTTCACATGTGCACCGACGACGTGCTTGGGTTCGATGCTGGCCAGCATCCCGGTGATGCCAGCGCCGATGTCGCCTCCGTGGGCACCGTAGCGCTCATAGCCGAGGCGGCGCATCAGCTCTGCCCATGCCCTGGTAATACGTGGCAAGTCCCAGCCCGTTTGCCGCACCGGAACGGAGAACCCGTGGCCCGGCAGCGAAGGCGCGACGACGTGGAAGGCGTCAGCCGGGTCGCCGCCGCGGGCACGCGGGTCGGTGAGCGGTCCAACGATGCTCAGAAACTCCACCACCGAGCTGGGGTACCCGTGGCTGATGATTAGTGGGAGCGCACCGGGCTCAGGGGAGCGGACGTGCAGGAAGTGGATATTCTGGCCGTCGATAGTAGTGGTGAACTGCGGATACTCGTTGAGCCTCGCCTCCCACTGACGCCAGTCGTATCCGTTCTGCCAGTACTCGGTTAGCTCTTTCAGGTACCCCAGCGGCACGCCACGGCTCCATCCGACGCCAGGCAGCTCATCAGGCCAGCGGGTGCGGGCCAAACGCTCTTGCAGATCCTCCAGATCAGCCTTCGGAATACTCACTCGGAAAGGTTGCACACTCATTTCGGACTAGCGCCTCCTTCTCCTCTGGTTTCCGTTGCGCCTTGATCGTATCGCCAAAGGAGGTCAGAATCTTTCCTGGTTAGTCGTGGCTTTCGAATAATTTGAGAAAGGCGGTAAGCGTGTACGGTAATCGGCCCACGACGAGGCTGCTTTCGATGCTGGAGCTGTTGCAGGCACGCGAGAGGATCGGCGTGCCGGAGCTTGCGAGAAGGCTCGAGATTGGGGAGCGGACCGTGCGCCGCTACGCGGCGATGCTCCGGGAAATGGGCATACCCATCGAGGCCGAACTGGGCCTACTCATTGAGGTCCGGCTATAGGCTGCCGCCGATGATGTTCACCGATGAGGAGGCGCTGGGGCTGGCCCTAGGGCTCTTGGCCGCCCGTCACCTCGGGCTGGCAGGGGTGGCGCCGGCTGTCGAGGGTGCTCTGGCGAAGCTGGAGAGGGTGATGCCGGAGGCTCTGCGCGGGCGGGTTCGAGCCCTGCAGGAGACCGTCTCCATTGCTGCCGCGCGGCCCCGGACGCCCGCGAGAAGCGAAGCACTCCTTACACTCGCTGCCGCCGTCGGCGAACAGAGGAGGGTGCGGCTGCGCTACCGCTCCGGGTGGTCGAGGGAGACCGAGAGGGAGGTGGATCCCTACGGCGTGATGCACCTGGAGGGTTACTGGTATGCGGTCGGTCACTGCCACCTGCGCGAGGGTATGCGGCTGTTCCGCTTGGACAGGATCCTCGATGCCGAGATGCTCGAGGAGACTTTTGCGCGTCCGGGGGGTCTCGATTCCCCGGGTGCGGTGCTAAGTTCAGTGGCCAATACGCCGGGTGACCGGTGGTCGGTAGAGGTGCTGCTGGAGACCAGGGCGGAGGTGGTGCGCGGACAGCTACCACCAGTGGGGCTCTCCCTAGAGCAAACGGAAAGAGGGACGCTCCTGCGGTGTTCAACCTGGAGTCTGGAGTGGCCGGCGCGCGTACTGGCCGGTCTCGATTGCTCCTTCGTCGTGCGGCGCCCGGCCGAGCTTAGGGACGTGCTCGAACAGCGCGCCGAGAAGCTCGCCGCGCTCGCAAAGCGTACGGAAAGGGAGGCATCGTCGGAGAAAGCGCCAAACTCTAGGGCCGAGGAGAATTCGCCGACGAACTGGCGAGCTTAGGAACTCATGGCGCGCATCAACTCCCGTGATGCAACCGGCAAGCTGCGCCTGTCTACCTCGACGTCGGGAAGGTGTCCAGACGCTTCTGGTATCTTTCCTGGAGGAACCTGCGTCCCCTACTTCATCGCCCTCTTCGAGCCACTCGGAGACGCCAACAACCCGGGCAGCCCGGTCCTCCAGCAGATGGTCAGGAACGTAGTGGGCAGTGGAGTCACGCTCCCCGCGACGGCCAACTTCGATGACAACACCCTCCAGCTGCTCGATGGCAGGCAGAAAGTCTTCACCAACGCCCAGCTGGTGAAGCTGGCCAAGACGCTCAAGCTGGATACCTCTCCTACTACAGTCCAGAGGACGCAATAGGCCACGACGAAAGCAGAGCAGCCTGTCCCTAGCGGGCGGGAAACCTTCGCGGCCGAGTAGACGAAGCTAGCTTCGTCTACTCGGCTGGGGTCCCTCAGGGGCCTCCCGCTCCTCGCTGCACCGAAGTACCGAGAGAGACTCTCCAGTAGTGGGAGGAGGACTGTCATAGTCGCGAAGGGAGCGGGAAGTAGATAGCTACGTGCCCTCTGCCCGCACAGGACGATAGCAGCACCCCGAACCTCGACGTCAAGGAGGGAGAGGGCAGGCGTGTCCTCCACTGCTGTGCGGGCTGCTCCTCTGAGTAGCTGGGCCGCGCGGCTCACGATGCGTCCTGTGCTCTAGAGCCGTTCGAGGGCTTGTTCGAGGTCGGAGATCACATCCCCAGCGTGCTCGATACCAACCGAGAGCCGCACGAGGTTCTCCCCGACTCCGAGCCTCTCCCGCCGCGAAGGCGAGAGCTCGCGGTGCGAGGAGGTGGCAGGATGTGTAGCAAGGGTATAGATGTCTCCTAGAGACGGGGCCTTGACGCACAGCTCCAGCGCGTTGAGGAAGGCGTAAGCCGCCTCACGCCCTTCAGCCACCAGTTCGAAGGAGACGAGGCCGCCTGTGTCCGAGAGCACACGCCCTGCGGTCTGGTGATCCGGATGCGCTCCGAGTGAAGGATGGTTGACCTTGGCCACCTTCGGATTGGCGAGGAGGCTAGTTGCGATCTGGCGCGCGTTCTCGCATTGGCGGCCCATGCGCAAGGGCAACGTCTTCAATCCGCGGTGCGCGAGCCAGGCCTCGAAAGGACCAAGCACGCCACCAACGAGCTTGCGTAGTTGTTCTACTGCTGCTGCGTAAGGCGGACCGGCGACCACCGCGCCGGCCGTGAGGTCCCCGTGCCCCGACAAGTACTTGGTCGCGCTGTGAACGACTATGTCCGCGCCGAGCTCCAGGGGCCGCTGGAGATATGGTGTGCCGAACGTATTGTCCACGATCAGCGCAGTCCCCGCAGCGCGGGTTAGCTTGGAGATCTGCGGTATGTCAGCGACGCGCAGGAGCGGATTGGAGATGGTCTCGACGACGACGGCGCGGGGCCCGAGTTCGGCGACTTTCTTCTCAACCGCTCCCAGATCATACGCGTCGACGAAGCGGGTCTCGACGCCGGCGGCGCCGAAGACCTGGACAAGCAGCGTCGCCGTCGAGCCGTAAAGTTGGTCGGCGGCAAGGACCGTGCCCCCGCCGGTCAGCTCCGCAGCCGCGAGCGCAGCGTGGGTAGCAGCCATCCCCGAGGCGAAAGCGAAAGCCCTGACGCCCGCTTCTGCCTCGGGGGCCTCCAGCGACACGAGCGCCTCCTCGAAGGCCCGGACGGTAGGGTTGTCGTAGCGGGCGTAACTATAGCCTTGTTCCTCTCCGCCGAGCACGCGGTCCGTGGTCTCTATGTTCGGGTGGGAGAAGGTAGTCGAAGCGTAGATCGGCGTCGAGATCGGGTAGAAGATCCCATCCCGGTCTCCCTTCGCACCCGCCCTGTGCTCTCCGGAGTGCACGGCGCGGGTCTCGAAACGTCTCGGCTGCTTCATGGTGGCTTATACTACGACCTGGTTGCCCCGGTAGCGACCGTCGCCCTGAAGTCGAGGCCGAGATCGGAGAAGATCGTCTCGGCCGCATTCCTCCCAGGAGCCATCGAGACACCTGGTCCGGGGTGGCTTCCCGAGCCGCACAGGTAGACGTTCTCTACAGGGGAGCGGTAGTCTCCCATCTCGGGTATGGGACGCATCGAGCCCGTCTGGTAAGGCAGCATCGCGCCGTGGCAGATAGTCCCATGCACGGCGCTGCTCAGCTTCCGCTCCAGGTCGAGCGGCGAATGGGCCTCCCTCTTCAGCAGCTTCTCTTTCAGGTTTGGTATGTAGTCAGCGATGATCCTGTCGATCAGGTAGTCGGCGTACCCTCCCTTCGCCGCGTCCCAGTCCCTCTCCCTGACATGCCCGGTTGCGTCGCCCCTGATCTCGTAGGGCACGCCCAACACGACGAACTTTTTCAAGTGCTTGCCCTCGGGAGTCCTGCTCGGGTCTATCACCGAGTCATTCCAGGCTACTATGAGGGGTGTGGCCGGTAGCTCTCCTCCGCGGCACTCGACCGAAGCCCTGGCCACGGAAGCGAGCGACGGGGGAGTCAGATGCACGTGGCAGGCGGCGCCGGCCTCGGGCCCTGCCTTGTACTCGACGGGGCCGTCTAGCGCCGTGTAGATCACGTAGGCCGCATCTCCCCATTCATACCGTTCCATCTTGCTTGCTATCTCAGGGCCGACGACCCCCTCGCCCAGGAACCTGAGCGCGAGCTGTCCGGGATCTACCCCCGACGCCACGAGCCGCCCGAGGGGTATCTCCTCGCCGCTCTCCAGCCGGACTCCCGTAGCCCTGTGTGAGCCGAGGAGGATCTTCTCCACCCCGGCGCTGGTCCTGATCTCACCCCCCAGGGAACGGAGGTGGTCGGCGAGGGCCAGCGACACGTGGTGCATACCGCCTTTCACAAGGTTGTTACCCGCGTCCTGCAGCACAGTGCCGAAAAGCCAGGCGAGCTCGGCGCCGCCTGCGTCGTCGGGGGCGTGTGCCATGAACAGGGCGAAGGCGCCGAACAGATACTTGACCTCCTCGGATTCGAAGGTCTGGTCGCACCACGAGCGCATACTCTGCAGGCCGAAGCGGTATTCGTCCATCCCGGCGGGGCTCCTCTCGAGTGCCGCCGCCTCGGCTGAGAACGCCGGCGCCGCCGAGAAGAGCGAGCCGACGATCCTATCTTTCGCCGCCCTGTAGCGCTCGACAAGCGCGCGCCAGGTCTCGGCGTCCTTTTTCGAGTACCGGCCGATGTTCTCGACGGTCTTCTCAAGACTCCTGCTCACTGCCAGAACCCTGCCGTCGGGGAAGGCGTGGGCGTAGACCAGGTCAGGCTCGATCAGCTCAAGGCCATGCTTCTCCAGCTCTAGCTCGCCCGGAACAGGGGATAGGTTGGCCAGCTGGTAGCCGCTCGCGTGGACATCGGACCTGAACCCGGGGAGCGTCAACTCCTCGGTGAGCGTCATGCCCCCTACGTCGTGGTAGCGCTCGAGGACGAGCACCTTCAATCCAGCCTTCGCGAGGTAACAGGCGCATGTCAACCCGTTGTGCCCGGCGCCGACAACAACAGCATCGTACCCCGTCGACATCGCTCTACCTCCCGAACGCACCATGTGGCGTCATCGTGCTCCGCTCGTGAAAGCGCGGATGCGCTCAGCCATATCGGGGTAGGACTCGACCAGCGCCTCGATGTCCCCGTGCTCCACGTCGGGGGACTCCACCCCGGGCCACTCAGTGCTGGCCAGAAGGGCGTAGTCGGCCCCAGGCGTGAAGTGTGGGAAGTGTCACCCGGGACAAACAGTTGCGGACGTTCGCCCGCCGCCAGGTCTGAACCCACAGTCGTCACGGCGCCTGTGCCGTCAGGATAGAGCATCAATACCTCTAGCGGATCTCCCATATAGTGGTGGTAGAGTTGGTCGGAGCGTATCCTGTGCATGACGATCTAGGCGTCGGGGGCGACGAGGAAGTAGATGGCCGAGCCGTAGGGGCGGTCGCCTTCGTAGGCTTCGGGCAATGCCCCGGCAGGGATCCTCTGTGGGCTGCGGTAAGTCTCGGCGACGAACCCGCATGTGGGGTGGAGCTCGAGTCCGAGCATAACCTTGACCTCATTCGCCGTCGGACGTTTCCCTAGGTCCATCGTCTCCTCCTTGGGGCTCTGTATCTCCACTCATGACACGCCAGGAGCATATCCGTGCATCTTCTCGAAGTCTACTCATGAGGGGTGCATGGCCAGCTTAAAGACCGCTCCCCGACGTGTTGTGCAAGCGGAGGGGGATCCTCTACTTCGCCGGGGAGCCTGCCCGCATTATCGGGCCAGATACGTTAAGGTGTAGTAACGCCCGTGTACCGATTCTGTTACGGCGAGAAAAATTCCTCTCGCCGGGTCGCACTCTATGGAATAGGAGCTACTCGTTCAGCTGTATAAGTGCGAGTCTGAGATCGTCTGCCATCCCGCTGTGGCCGTATTTCTCGGACTGGGTGATCCCCTTCTCGTAGGCGGCACGCGCCTCATCCTTGCGCCCGAGGTTGGCGAGCACGCTGCCGAGACGCGCGTAAGCGTTTCCCTCATCGTCGACGTGGACGGCCAGGTAGCGCTCCAGCACCGCCGCCTCATCTTCGTCGCGTCCGGCCTTCTCGTACTCGTTGGCCAGTGCCAGCAACCCCGTCGGATTATCGGGGTTGTCGGCCAGCATCCGCTCGAAATAATCTATCCTGTCTTCCATGAGGTTTCTCCCTTCAAGTTGCGTCTGGGCCAGTATAGGTCAAGGGGCGCCTGGCTGACGTCGAGCGGGTAGAATGGACCAGCTATTCAGGTAGGTATAGGGGTGGGTACGGTACTGGGGATGTGGGGTATCATAGGAATGATCGAGATGTTTGATCGCTTTGCAAGAGCGTCATCGGGGGGTGCCCGCGAAGGGTTTGGGGCCTCCTCGCGCGGCGCTCGGGCCAAAGCGGGTATCGTCACGTGAGGGTGTGATCCGATTGGAGAGAGAGACGAAGAACCAGTTTTTCGGGCCGAACCTCGGCTACGTGTTGGAACTTTACGAGAACTACAGGGAGGACCCCGATTCCGTCGACGGGCGGACGCGAGATTTCTTCGAGTCCTGGAGCCCGCCTCGGGTGGGGACGCCTGGCGCCAACGGGCAGCAAGTCGCCCCCGAGGTCGACGTGGAGAAGGCCGTCGGGGCTTCGAAGCACGTAAGGCACATAAGGGACTTCGGGCATCGGGCCGCGAAGCTTGATCCTCTCGGTAGCGAGCCGCCAGGGGACCCGACGCTCGATCCTACCTTCTACAGGATAACTAACGAGGACCTCGAGACCCTGCCCTCGCTCATCATCGGCGGACCTATCGCCGAGCGTACGTCCAACGCCAGGGAGGCTGCCGAAGAGCTGCGTGGGATCTACTGCGATACCACAGGGTACGATTTCGGGCACGTCCACGACCCCGAGGAGAGGTTCTGGCTGCGAGAGTCCGTCGAGTCGGGCCGCTTCGACAAGAGGCTGGAGGGAGAGAGCGCGAAGCGGCTCCTCCAGAGGCTCACAAGGGTAGACGCCTTTGAGAAATTCCTCCACAAGACGTTCCTCGGCCAGAAGCGGTTCTCTGTCGAAGGGAACGACATGGTCGTTCCGATGCTGAACAGGATCATCCGTTCTGCCGCTGACGTCGGCACGCCCGTGGTCACCCTTGGCATGGCGCACAGGGGGAGGCTCAACGTCCTGGCGCACGTGATGGACAAGCCTTACTCCAAGATCTTCGGCGAGTTTCAGCAGCCCGAGAAGGGTGAGCAGTCCTCGGCCGCCGGCGGACCGGGCGCCGCATGGGTCGGGGACGTCAAGTACCACCTGGGCATCAGGGGTTTCCAACTCGCCGACCAGGAGGCCGACGAGGAGGTCTTTATCCACCTCGCCCCGAACCCGAGCCACCTCGAGCACGTAAACCCCGTGGTCGAGGGTATGGCCCGAGCCTCCCAGGAAGAACAGGACGAGGCAGGCCCGCCGCAGCAGGACGTCGACGCGTCACTGCCCATCCTGTTGCACGGGGATGCGGCATTCCCCGGCGAGGGGGTCTCGGCGGAGACGCTGAACCTGAGTCGGCTGCCAGGCTACAGGACCGGCGGCACCATCCACATCATCACCAACAACCAGCTCGGGTTCACCACAGAGCGTCAGGATGCCCGCTCGACGACCTACGCCAGCGATCTGGCCAAGGGGTTCGAGATCCCCGTAGTCCACGTCAACGCCGACGATCCCGAGGCTTGCATGGCGGTGGCGAGGATGGCCCACGCCTACCGCGAGAAGTTCAACAAGGACTTCATGATCGACCTCGTCGGCTACCGTCGCTTTGGGCACAACGAGGGCGACGAGCCTGTCTACACGCAACCGCTGATGTACGAGACCATCCGCGACCACCCCACGGTGCGTGAGATCTGGGCCAGAGAGCTCGAACGCCGCGGCGTCCTGGAGGAGGGCGAGGCAGACGCCATGTTCGAGGAGGTCATGTCCGACATGGCCGAGGTGCAGAAGAAGCCCACTGATGAGCTCAAAGAAGAAGACTTCGCCACGGACGATCTGTACACGCCGCTCGTGGGGATCCCCGAGACCGCCGTCGCGGCCGAGAGGCTCTCTGAACTGAACGAGGCCCTACTCGAAGTGCCAGAGGACTTCACGCCGAACTCCAAGCTCGAGCGCCTCTTCCAGAAGAACCGCGGTGATCTCGACTCTATAGACTGGGCGCACGCAGAAGTCCTGGCTTTCGCCTCGCTGCTCGAAGATGGCACCCCTGTCCGCCTCACGGGGCAGGACACGGAGCGCGGGACCTTCTCTCAGCGCCACGCCGTGCTCTACAACGCCGAGACCGACGAGCGTTACGTCCCGCTCCAGAATCTCCCCCAATCAAGTGCTTCGTTCTCGATCTATAACAGCCCGCTCTCCGAGATCGCCGTACTCGGCTTCGAGTACGGCTACTCGGTCAACTCGGAGGACGCGCTCGTCCTCTGGGAGGCGCAGTACGGGGACTTCGCCAACGTCGGGCAGCCCATGATCGACCAGTTCATCGTGAGCGGCCAGGCGAAGTGGGGTCAGACCTCGGGGCTCGTACTGCTCCTGCCGCACGGCTACGAGGGCCAGGGACCAGAGCACTCCAGCGCGCGCCTGGAGCGTTATCTCCAGCTGGCCGCGCACGAGAACGTACGCATAGCGAACCTCACCACGGCGGCTCAGTATTTCCACCTGCTCCGCGCCCAGGCCGCGCTCAAGGACAACAAGCGTCCCCTGGTCATCATGACGCCCAAGAGCCTCCTCAGGCACCCCATGGCCGCCTCCAGTCTGGAGGACCTCTCGGAAGGCTCCTTCCAACCCGTGCTCGACGACGAAGGAGCGCGCGAGAGGGCCGAATCTGTCGAGCGGCTCATCCTGTGCTCGGGCAAGATCTACACAGAGCTGGCGGGCAGCGAGTACAGGGACGAGGCGGTGGACACGGCCATAGCCCGCATAGAGCTCCTCTATCCCTTCCCCGAGGAGAGGGTAAAGGATGTAATCGAGGGTTACCCGAACCTGCGCGAGGTCTTATGGGTCCAGGAGGAGCCGAAGAACATGGGCGCCTGGACGTTCGTCGAGCCACTGCTGCGTGAGATCTCACGCGGCGAGTTGCCTGTAATCTATGTTGGAAAGCCCCCGCGCCCCAGCCCCGCCCAGGGCTCGGCCAAGTTCCACAAGCAAGAGCACGCCGACATCGTGAGATCGGCCTTCGAGAGCGTCGGGCAGGATTTCGATGAAGAACAGGCCGTGGAGGAGACGCAGGTCCGCGCCTCTGCCCCGAGCGAATGAGAGAGGAAGAGTGAGCAGTGGCTGCTGAGATACACGTTCCAGAGCTTGGGGAGTCGGTCGCCGACGCGACGGTCGGACGCTGGCTCAAGCAAGAGGGTGAAGCCGTAAAGTCCGGCGAGGCGCTCGTCGAGCTCGAAACGGATAAGATCAACTTCGAAGTCGAG
>Ga0126312_10002780_pt1 | contig 11739 bp, 7 predicted proteins | sample Plot104A_FD_92537 | JGI IMG/M metagenome (GOLD analysis project Ga0126312, IMG submission 92537) | Serpentine soil microbial communities from UC McLaughlin Reserve, CA, USA - Plot104A | ecosystem: Environmental > Terrestrial > Soil > Grasslands | place: USA: UC McLaughlin Reserve, Lake County... | reverse complement strand
GAGGTTGGAGGAGCAGCGGCTGGAGGCCGTCGAGCTGAGCATGCAAGCGAGCCTCGCCGCGGGGCGTCACGCCGAGCTCGTGCCTGAACTGCGGCAGCTGACGCGCGAGCATCCGTGGCGCGAGCAGCTTCATGCGCACCTGATGCTCGCGCTGTATCGAAGTGGGCGCCAGGCCGATGCGCTGGAGGCCTATACCGCGGCGCGCGACGTGTTCGTCGAAGAGCTCGGGATCGAGCCCGGAGCGGAGCTCGCCGAGCTCCACGCGCAGATCCTCGCCCACGATCCCGCGCTCGCCGTGACGGCGCGCGCCGGTACCGCCGGCGGTCTCCCCGCGCCGCCCAACCGCACGATCGGCCGTGAGCCGGAGCTGGCCCGGATCGTCGAGCGCCTGCACTCGGTTCGGCTGCTGACCCTGACCGGGCCGGGCGGCGTCGGCAAGACGCGCCTCGCGGTCGACGCCGCGCGTAACGCCGGGCCCGGCTTCGCCGATGGCGCGCGCTTCGTGACCCTCGCGGCGCAGCGGCGCGCGGAGGACGTGCCGATGGCGATCGTGGGAGCGCTCGGCGCCACCCTGCTCGACGGCGAGTCCGCGGAGCAGGCCGTCCAGCGCTTTCTCTCGCGCCGGCACCTGCTCCTGGTCGTGGACAACTGCGAGCACGTCCTCGGGATCGCTCCGTTCCTCGGCCGCGTGCTCGAGTCCTGCCCCGGCGTGACCGTCCTGGCGACGAGCCGCGAGCCGCTCGCCCTGCAGGCCGAGGAACGCCGACCGGTGCCGCCCCTTCCGGCCGGCGAAGCCGCGACGCTATTCACCGTGCGCGCCCGCGCGCACGACCCCGAGCTGGATCTCTCGAACGAGAACGCCGCCGCTGTCGCCGACATCTGCCGCCGCGTAGACGGTCTCCCGCTGGCCGTCGAGCTCGCCGCCGCCCGTTGCGCGCTGCTGTCGCCGGCGGAGATCGCGCGCCGCCTCGACGCCGCGCTCGGTGCCCTCGGCCCCGCCGCGCGCGACGCGCCCGCCCGGCACCAGACGCTGCGCGCGACGATCGACTGGAGCCATGAGCTCCTGACCGACGACGAGAAGGCGTGCTTCGCGAGCTTCGCGGTCTTCATCGGCGGCGCGACGGTGGACGCCGCAGAGGCCGTGACAGGGGCGCAGCTCGACATCCTCGACCGGTTGGTGGCCAAGAGCCTGCTCGTGCGCATCAGAGCGCCGACCGGAGAGACGCGGCTCTCGATGCTCGAGACCGTCCGCACGTACGCCGCCGACCGCTTCGCCGTACTGGGTGGCGCTCCAGCAGTGCACGAGCGCCACTATGGCCACTTCCGCGCGCTGGCCGAGCGCCACGGCGACGAGCGGGCGCTATGGGGCGCAGGCCGCAAGGAGCATCTGGCTGTGCTGGATGGCGACGTCGACAACCTGCATGCGGCGCTGCGCTGGGCTGTCGGCCAGGCCGACGCCGAGGCCGCTCTGGCCATGTGCGCCGCGCTCGGGTGGTACTGGCTCATGCGCGACCGCTACACGGACGCCGTCTGGTGGATCGACCGCGCCGAGACGCTTCCCGGCGCCTCGGAGCATCCGGAGCTGGTGCTCGTCGCGCTTTGGACCAAGGTGCGCGCCATATGGCCGCTCGGCCGGCGCGTCGAGCAGCGCGCCCTGCTCGAGCGGGCGGACGCGCTGGCGAGATCGCTCGGCGATCCCGCGCTCCTCGCGCGGACGCTCGAGCTCCGGGCCACGCACGAGCTGGGCGCCGAGGGCTTCGGACGCGCCAACGCTTGGGCCGACGAGGCCATGCGCTGGGCCACACTCGCCGGCGACGACTGGAGCCTCGCGTTCGCAGCGCAAGCCAAGGCGCAGGTCGCCGGCACGCCGGAGGCGCTGCGGCGGGAGGTCGGCCGCGCCGCCGAGTTGCTGGAGCGCACCGGAAACGTCTACCAGCTCGCGGCCATGCTCGCCTCGACCGCGTACTCGGCGCTCACCCACGGCGACGATGAGCACGCGCGCAGCCTCGTCGCGCGAGCGATCCCGCTGACTCGCGCGCTCGACGACAGCTACCTGTGGATGCTCCTCTTGGGCAACATCGCGCTCGCCGCACTGTTCACGGGTGAGCCCGATGCGGCGCGAGACGCGTTTCGCGAGGAGCTCGAGGTCTGCCGCGAGATCGTCGTGCTCCCCTTCGCTTCGGAGGGACTGGCCGGTCTTGCCGCGATCGCCACGCTGCGGGACGACCTCGACCGCGCCGCGCGGCTCCACGGCGCGGCGGGCGCCCATCGTTACGGCTTCACGGAGGACGTCATCGACGCGCGGCTCGCCACGACGTACTTCGACTCGGCGCGCGAACGGCTCGGCGCCGAAGCGTGGGATGCGGCCGTACGCGACGGCGCCGCGCTCAGTTGGGACCAGGCGCTCGCGTACGGGCTCGAATGAGCCTGATCCAGGGGGTGCCGGGGCCACGACATCGCTGACCACGCGCGATTCCGCAGTCGCTGTATCACGGTGGGATCTCGCGCCTCTTGCGGTTATGAGCCTTACGACCTCGCCCACCGAGCCGGCGCCGCGCGACGTGAAACTGCGCTGTGCCCGGATCGTCGTCTGGAACGACGGACAGCGCACTCAGCTCGACGCAGCCGACCTCCCCTCCGAGTACGTGGCGACGGCGGCCGCCGCCGCTGAGCCGATCTGGGTGCAGCTGCTGCTGCCGAGGCTGTCGGAGGACCAGCAGGCTTGGTTCGAAGGGTCCGTCGATCCGTGGCAGGAGCCGGAGGAGCCGCGGCTCGACTGGACAGAGGTGCGCAGCGTTCTCGACGCCGTGGGGATCGGATCGTCCGCGCTCGACCCCTACGAGCGGAGGCTGCTCGAGCGTCTGCCCTACCTGTACGGGCGCGGCGTCGCGCGCGTCGCTCGGGAGGTGTGGGGAGCCCGCTCGAACGCGCCGGCCCAGCTGCGCTTCTTCCCGACGGTCGCCTTCCGCCCGATGACGGAGGACCCTCCGCGCTTCTGGACCGTGCGTGCCACCGTCGGCGTGATCCGCAACGTCGTGGTCTCGGTCCGGCTGCCCGACCTCTGGTGGAACGACGAGAGCGAGCGCTTCGACTACACGCGCGGGAAGGCGCTCGACGTCGCACAGCGGTTCTTCCCCAACACCGACGATCTCACAGCCGACGACGTCGCCGAGGCCATCGGGCTGCAGCAGGCGAGCACGGCGCGAGCGGTGTCGGAGAACCTCCGCAGCCGGCTCACCCAGATCGAGCGCGCGTCGCGGCGCGAGGTCGGCAGCAGCGCCCGCCGGAACCGGAAGGCAAAGCACGACCACCCGAGCCGGGTCCTCGACATGACCGACACCCTCTACCAACTCGATCGCCAGCTGGAGCGGCTTCTGCGCCGCGTCGAGCTGAACGCCTCCGACGTGCTCGGTCAGGCCAGCTCGTCCGACATTGCGGTTCGCTACCGGTTCGCCCTCGACGAGCTGCGATCGCTGGAGGGCAATAGTCGCCTGGCGTCGGAGGCGATCCAGACCGCCGAGCGAGCCGAGCGCGAGCACTTCGAGTTCGTCGCCGCGATCGTCGCGTCAGTGATCCTCGTGCCGACGCTCGTGGCGACGATCTACGGCGCCAACGTGAAGCTGCCGGCGCGGGACAGCTGGGCGGGATTCGCCGCGCTGGTCGGGTGCATCGTCGCCTGCGTCGTCCTCGCGCTGCTGTTCGTCCGGAAGGCCCTGCCAAGCCAAGCCAGGCATGGGGCGGCCGTCTTCGGCGGCATCCGGGACGGGCTCGTGCGGGTGAATGCTCGCCGTGATGACAGCCGCCGGCGAGACGATCGGAGCGGCAAGAACTCGGTCCGGGCGGCGCGAGCGTGAACCAGCAGGCGAAGATCCGTTGCCTGCTCGCCGGCGCGCTGTCGTTCTGCCTGCTCGTCGCGTGGATCGCTCCGCCGGGTGCGAGCGCGGCGAAGGCTCCGGTCTGCGGAAGCACGGACCGCAACGGCGACACGGTCCTCGGCTCACTGGCGCTCGATGACAACAGCTCGACCACCAAGACCTACGGAACCGCCAAGGGTGATCGGCAGCTCGCGCTTCTGTACTCGGTGACCGGCTGCACGTTGCCTCCTGAAGCGACGATCACCCAGGACCAGGTCTCGATCCTGCCGGCCGAGGACGGCGCCGACCTTCCGGGCGCCCCGGCGGTCGCGGTCAGCGTCGCCGAGCCCGACGCGAGTGCGGTAGCGACCATGGTCCGGTTGAAGCTCGACGACATCGCCCCCGGCACCCACGGCGGGGTCGTCCGCATCCACGTGCCGCGGTACCTGCACGATTCCTTCACACCGATCTCCGCGAGCCGGACCGCCTGGTGGTTGTGGCCGCTGCTGCTCGGCCTGGCCGGCGCAGTGGCGGGCGTGCTCTGGGCCGTCGGGATCCACTTCGCCGATTCGATCGGGATGAGCTTTTCGCCACTGCACGGCATCGTCATCGGCGTCCTCGCGGTCAGCGCAGGGCTCGCGGCCGGGTACGCGTACTGGGACAACCAGGACGTCTGGACCGTGGGAGACAACGCTTGGGCGACGCTCGTCGCAGGCTTCACCGCATCGACCACCGGCACGCTGGCCGGCGTGACAGCCGCACTCTTCTCGTCGAACAGCGGAGGAGGAAGGCCGAAGGATCTGGTGGGGGCGCAGGGGTGATCAGCCTGGGGTTCCCCGCAGTCGGACCTACGCGCGTAGGCCACGCCAGGTTGGCGGGCGCCACGATCGGAATGCGAGCTCACGGCGCGATCACAGACTCGGGGTCCGCAGCCCCCGGCGATGGCGCCGGCGACGCACCCGGCCCAACTGCTGAGGCGAGACGTTCATCCGCTCCGCCAGCGCGGCCTGAACGTCGGGAGCGCGTACGTCCAGGCGGCGCAGGATCTCGACCGCCATCGAGTCGGGAACGGCGACGATCCCGGCGAGCAGGTGTTCGGTGTCCGCGAGTCGTACCTCGAGCCCATCTGCGATGCGCCGGCTGTGCTCCAGCGCCTGCTTCAGCCGCGGCATGAGGGGCAGACATTCCGGCTGTGGGTGGCCGGCGGGCCCGGGGCTCATGCATCTGGTTGCGAGGATCCGATCGCGGGCGAGGTCGAGTCCCTGGAGAACGTCGCCCGCGAGGCCGGCATCCGTGCTTGTGAGCGCGAGCAGCACGTGCTCGGTGCCGATGTAGTCGTGATCGAGCCGGCGTGCCTCCTCCCCTGCTCTGTCGAGTGTCCGTCGGACGGCGGATGTCCAGCGGCCCGGCCACTCGCCGCCATCGGTGGTCGTCGGCCCGTAGCGCTGCTGGACGGCTTGCTTGCTGGTGCCGAACAAGCGACCGATCTCCGTCCACGAGAGGCCCGCCGAACGTGCCTCCGAGACGAAGCGCCCGATCAGTGCGTCGCCCAGCTCGGTGAGCTCGCGGCCGAGCTCGATCGCCGAGCCGAGGCGAGCGGCCGGTTCGCCGGAGCGCGTCTCCACCAGCGCGGCGAGCTCTTCGAGCGTCGGAAGCCGATCAGCCTCCACGCGTCAAGTCTAAATTGACGCCGGGCGGCCGTCAATCCGGACCGGTCACGACGAAGCGCCGCAGCGTCAGGTGCCGACCTCGGCGCCGCTCAATCCGGCAGCGGTGAGCGCCTCGTGGCGTTTCGCGTAGTCGTCGATGCGGGTGATCGTGCCGGCGTCGAGCGTGAAGACGTTGTAGATGCCGTCGGTGAGAGGGACGTCCTCGATCGCGACGATGTCGCCGCCGCTCGCGTGCAGGATCACGTGGTTGTCGCCGCCGATCAGCTCGATGGCGCCGATCTCCTGCTTGGCCTCGCGCTCGCCGGCGAACGTGTCGATCACCGACTCGGCGCCGTGGCAGGCCCACTCGTCGCGCAACCCTTGCCAGACGACGTCCGGTGCGAGCGTCGCCTTGAGTGCATCCACGTCATCGCGCCGAAGCGCGTCGAGCCAGCCGATCATGAACTCGATAGTGGTCCGCTTCATCACGTCTCCTTCCCGTTGAATGTTCGTGGGTAGAGGACCGGGAAGGAGGCGCTCGCGCGCCGCCGCCGAGCGCAACTGGCGTCAGGCGCGCGGTTAGCCATGGCGCGCGAGGGTGCGGCGCCGATGCGCTGCGCTTCGAGGTGGCTGCGTTCTAGCGTCAGCCGGGCACGCGCCCGATCGTACGCTCCTGCGCGTCGCTTCGAACCGCCGGGTCGAGCGGCGTGAGTTCCTCGTGGCCCATCCAGCCGCTCAGTCGCATCCGGTTGCATCAGCAAAGGCTGATACCGTACATCAGCGATGCCTGATGTGTCCACCGCCCGCGCACCGTTCGCACTGCCCGAAAGCCCGACCGAGCCAGAGCTCGTCGGCAAGTACTTCCGCGCGCTCGGCGACCCGACGCGCGTCCGCATCCTCGAGCTGCTCGCTGAGCACGGCGAGTTGTCGGTGACGCAGCTCGTCGACCGGCTGGCCCAGTCACAGCCGAAGGTCTCCAACCACCTCGCTTGCCTGCGCTGGTGCGGCTTCGTGCACACCCGCCGCGAGCACCCGACCGTCCACTACTCCGTCGCCGACGAGCGCGTCACCGAGCTGCTCGTCCTTGGCCGCGCGCTGCTCGCCGACAACGCCGAGCACGTCGCCGCCTGCCGACGAATCGGCGGTCAGCGAGGCTGCTGACGCCATGAAGATCGAGCTTCTGTTCTTCGACGGATGCCCCAACCACGAGACGCTGCTCCCGCGCCTCCGAGCACTCCTGAACGCCGGCGGCGCCGAGGACGCCGCCATCGAGCTCGTGCGCATCGAGGATCCCGATGCGGCTGAAGCCGAACGGTTCCTGGGCTCGCCGACCGTCCGGATCGACGGCAAGGACGTCGAGCCCGGCGCGGATGAGCGAACCGACTTCGGGCTCAAGTGCCGGCTGTTCGCCACTCCTGTCGGCCTGCACGGAATGCCGCCCGACGAATGGGTTCTCCGCGCGCTGGAGCGCGCCTGAGCACCTACACTCGAGCAGCACAGCACCAGATATCGAGCGATCACCGCGGACGCGCTGTCGCGAATTGCCCGGCGTGCCGGCTTCGACGGCGTGAGCTGGCACGCCGCCGACAGCGTCGGCTACCACCAACCCGTCATGACAGCGACGCGCCCGTCTGACTGACCGGCTCTTGCTTGGGGGCATGAGCGCTAGCGCCGCAAGGCGAAAGCGACGGCGGGCTGATCATCCCGGCCTCGCCACCTGACCTGCGCGGAGGCACGGCTCACCGTCTCTGCCAACCCCAGGTCGGCGCGAGCGTCGAGAAGAAGCAAGTAGCAACGGCGACCCGAGTCGATGGCGGACCGGGTTGACCGTCTAGCTCGGCCAGCGTAGTGCGGCAATCCGCCCGACCAAGAGGTCATCGATGCCAACATCGGCGTCCCAACCACCGCGAGCGAGACGGTCCCCGCGCGCTTGATGACCGCGTCAGCGATCCGTCGCCGCATTTGCGTTTCTCCGTTGCACGGCGATGATGCAGGATGGATGAAGCGCTGGCTCGTTCTGGTGGCGGCGTTCTTGGGGTGGGCGGCTCCTGCGGGTGGGGCGGTCTCGCCGCGGGTGGAGTCGGCGCTCCGCGAGCCGTCGCGCGACCAGCGCGTGGAGGTCGTCATCCAAGGGGCGGGGCCGGGCGCGGTCGCTGCGCTCGGCGGCGACGTGGAGGCCGTTCACGCGGGGCTGGTGCAGACACGGCTCGATTCCACGGCACTGGAGCGGCTGGCGTCGCGTCCCGGCGTGCTGATCCGGCGCCCGGCGCGTCCCGTGCCGCAGTCGCTGACACCCGGCGAGGGCGTCGCGGCGACCGGCGCCACGGCGTGGCTCGGCCAGGGGACGCAGGGCCGCGGGGTCAAGGTCGCGATCATCGACGCGGGCTTCCGGCAATGGCGCGATCGGGTGGCGGAGCGCGACCTCCCGCCCGGCGTGCACACCAAGGATCTCTGCGGCGGCCAGCTCGAGGGCACGATCGGTCACGGCACCGCGGTTGCCGAGGTCGTGCACGAGATGGCGCCGGAGGCCGAGCTGCACCTCGTGTGCGTCGACAGCGAGGTCACGCTCGGGCAGGCGAAGGACTACGCGATCGCGCAGGGCATCGACGTCGTCGCGCACGGTTTGGCCTGGTTCAACACCTCGCGCGGCGACGGCAGTGGCGGACCGAGCACGCCCGAGGGCATCGTCGCGGCCGCGACCGCCGCCGGGATCAGCTGGGTGACGCCGGCCGGCAACACCGCCCAGCATCACTGGGGCGGCACGTTCACGGACACCGACGGCGACCGCCGGCACGAATGGGCGGCGGGCGACGAGGGCAACCAGCTCCCCTACGAGACCGGGTGGCAATCGTGCGTCCACCTCAAATGGGATGCGTGGCCGCAGACGACGCGGGACTACGACCTGCACGTGGTGCACCCGAACACCGGCACGATCGTGGCCAGGTCCGAGAACGCGCAGCGGCTCGCGAGCCAGCCGCCGGTGGAGTCGGTCTGCATCCCGTCCGAGAACTCCCTGCAGCCGCTCGAGGTGCAGGTGATCGACCGCACGCCCACGGCCGGGGCGCCGCTGCGGCTGGATCTCTACGCCGACTTCTCGGCCTCGCTCGGCCGGAGCCTCGAGCACTTCACGACGGCGCAGAGCCTCGTCGAACCCGCCGGGGCCCCGGGCGCGATCACCGTGGGCGCGCATTGCGTGCACGACGGGGCGCTGGAGAGCTACAGCTCGCGTGGCCCAACGCCCGACGGAAGGATCAAGCCGGACCTCAGCGGGCCTGATGGTGCGCTCGCGGCGACCTCGCCGTACTCCCTCGAGTACGACTGTCCGTACGGCGGCTTCCCCGGCACCTCGGCGGCGGCCGCCCACGTCGCGGGCGCGGTGGCGCTCGTCCTGAGCGCGCAGCCCGGCCTCGATCCCGCGGGCGTGCGCACGTTCCTCGAGCAGCGCGCCGTCGACGCGGGCGCCGGCGGCCGCGACACGGCCTTCGGCGCCGGTCGCGTCCGACTGCGCGCGTTCGCCGACGTGGCGTCCGGCGCCGCGTATGCGGGTCACGCCGAGGCGGTGTTCCATCGCGGGGTCGTGCGGCCGGGCAGCGGCGGACGCCTCCTCCCCGACGGAACCGTCGCGCGCGGCGACTGGGCCGAAGACGTCGTGCGAGCGATGGGCCATGCCGACTGGCTGCAGCCCTACCGTGGCACGTTCACCGACCTCCCGGAAGGTGACCCGCGGACGGCCTGGGCGGAGCAACTCGCGGCCGACCGTGTGGTCGACGGCGGCGGCGCGTTCCGTCCCGGCGATCCCGTGACGCGCGCCGAGGCGGCGGAGATGCTCGTCCGCGCGCTCGGCCACGCGGACCACCTCCGGCCATACCGCGGCCTCTTCACCGACGTCGGGCCGACCACCCCGCGCGCCGCTTACATCGAGCACGCCTACGACCACGGCATCTTCGAGCGAGCTTCCGACGGAACGTTCCGTCCCACGGACGGACTGATCGCCGCGGACCTCGTCAGGTGGATCGCCAACGCCTGGCGGATGCGCTCCTTCGCGCACGTGCCGCTCGAGTTCCCCGACGACGCGGTCGTCGTCGGCGACCGCATCTGGCTGGTCAACTCGGAGACGGACCGCCTGGACGTCTACAACCTCCTGACCGCGTCGCTGGAGACGCCCGTGGCCGTCGGTTCGTATCCGCGCGAGATCGATGTGGCGCCTGACGGGCGCACCCTGCTCGTGACCAACCGCGGCAGCCACGACATCTCCGTGGTCGACGCCGTCGATCGCGTCGAGCGACGCCGGGTGCTCGTGCCGGCCAACGACCTCGGCGACACGCCGTACTCGATCGCCGTCGCGTCCAACGGCAAGGCGCTGTTCACCACCACGACCTATCCCAGCTACACGGGCTTCAGCTCACGCGTCATGGAGCTCGACCTCTCGACCTGGGCGGTGCGCGAACGGGACGACATCGTCGACTCGACCACCGAGGCGACCTACCTGGCCGCAAGCGGCGACCGCCGGCGGATCTTCGCGGCCACCGGAAACATCTCGAGCGGACTCGTCTGGGCCTACGACGCCGCCACCGATCGACGCTCGGCCGGCCGCGGCATCAGCGACTTCGTCGGCTACATCGCTGCGTCCTGGCGCGGCGATCGCGTCGTCGCGGCACCCCACGACGCGGTGATGGACGGCAGCCTCAACGTGCTGCGCGAGATCTCACCCCAGTCGTTCGGTATCGCGGTCTCACCCCTCGGCGACACGCTCTATCGCGGCAACGCGGCCGGCATCGACCTCGTCGACCTCGGTACGGGAGCCGTGCGCGGCTTCCGCCCTCTCGGCGACACCATCGGCTCCGCCCTGTCGCGCAACTACGTCCGCACCCCTGTCGCGCGCATGACGCTCGAGCCGTCGGGGACCGTCCTGGTCGTCATGACCGACAACGGGTTCTCCGTCGTCCCCGTCGCGCAACAGCCGGTAACCGTGCCCGTCGATCCGCCGCCGACGGCGACGCCGACCCCGACGCCGACGGCAACGCCGTCCCCGACGCCGACGCCCATGGCATCGGCAACGACGCCGTCGGCGACGGGCCCGACGAACGAAGGCACCGCCCCGGCCGACGGCGCCGGCTCGGGCGGGTCGGGATCAGCGCCGCTGATCTCGGGCGTGCCGCGGGTCGGGAAGACGCTGCGCGCGAGCCGCTCCGTGCGCTGGCAGCGCTGCGACGCCACGGGCGCACGGTGCACCAAGTCGGGCCCTGACGGCACGACCTATCGTCTCAGCGGGCGCGACGCGGGCCGCCGCATCCGCGCGATCGCCGACCGGATGACCTCCGCCCCCACGCCGGTCATCCGCGCGCGCACCGGCACGACGACGATCCTCGGCACGCCCGGCGCCGACGTCATCGTCGGCACGTCAGGACCCGACATCATCCGTGGTGGCAGCGGGAGCGACCGCCTGACCGGAGCCGGAGGCGCCGACCGGCTGCTCGGCGGCGCAGGAAGCGACGACCTCCGAGCGGACGACGGCCGCCGAGACACCGTCCGCGGCGGGCCGGGCAGGGACCGCGCCGTGGTGGACCGGCGCGACCTCGTGGTAGGCGTCGAACGATCTGTGCGGTCCTCGCGATAGCCGGTCAGGCGGAGGCGACAGCGACGGAGCGTCAAGCACTACGGGCGACGCCAGGCTTCGACTGACCGGGTGGTCGGGGCTGACCCGCCGGTGGGATTCCTGTAAGGATCACTCTCGATGACCGATCCGACCGGCAGCGCCGGACGGGGTCGCCTCGCCGATGTTCTGGCGACGCGTGGCGGACGGGCGGAGCCCGAGGCGCCCTTCGTCATCGAGCATCGCGAGGCGCTGATCTACATGCTCTGCCAGGCCGCCGAGCCCGAGCACGGAATCATGTGCCAGTACCTGTTCGCGGCGTTCTCCCTCAAGCAGCGCATGGACGAGGGGCTCACGCCGGAGGAGCTCGAGGCCGTCACCCGGTGGCGGCGGACGATCGCCCACGTCGCCACCGAGGAGATGCTCCACCTCGCGCTCGTGCAGAACGTGCTCTCCGGGATCGGTGCGGCGCCGCATCTGACCCGGCCGAACCTGCCGGCGCCCGTGCACCACTACCCCGCTGCCGTGAGCCTGACGCTGGTGCCTTTCGGCGAGCAGGCGCTCCGGCACTTCCTGTACCTCGAGCGACCGGAGGGCATGGCGTTCGAAGGCGCGACGGGCATCGACGCGCCCGTTCACGAGG
>Ga0126312_10002779_pt1 | contig 11740 bp, 11 predicted proteins | sample Plot104A_FD_92537 | JGI IMG/M metagenome (GOLD analysis project Ga0126312, IMG submission 92537) | Serpentine soil microbial communities from UC McLaughlin Reserve, CA, USA - Plot104A | ecosystem: Environmental > Terrestrial > Soil > Grasslands | place: USA: UC McLaughlin Reserve, Lake County... | reverse complement strand
CTCTCCGAAGGCTCCATGGCCAAACTCAGCCCGGCTGGTGATACTGGACATGTCGCCGCAATCGGAGCCGGCGACTGACATCGAGAATCCCTCGAATCCCCACCACTCAACGGGGCGCGGCCGCCAAATCTCGAATTAACTGCCGAATCTTCGGCAGCAAATCCGAGATTTGGCAGCAGATTGGCATTGCGGCCGGGCGAGCTGTGAACAGCCGAAAGGCTATCCACAGATTTCGCGATGAGCTCCCATCCGTCGGGTGCTTGTGCTGTGCTGACTCGATGTCCGGAGGCGACGAGGTACGTCTGGCGAGGGCGCTCAAACTCGAGGGCTATCCGTACGACGGTATGTCGCGACTAGTCCGAGCAGGCGAACTGATCCGAGTGCGTCACGGTGCTTACGCCGTGACGCCAGCGGACGATGCATTGATTGAGCACCGCCGACTGATCGCGGCCACGCTGCCTCGTTGCGGCCAGGTCTGCCTAAGCCACGCTACCGCGGCGCTCCTGCATGGGCTGCCATCCTGGGCGTCGGATCTCGGTCGAGTGCACGTGACGAAGTCTGGAGGCGGACATGGTCGGAAAGGGCGGGTCCTGCACCTCCACACAACTGTGCTTGAGGCCGACGAGATCGTCGAGCTGGATGACCTTCCCGTGACATCGCTGGCCCGTACGGCCGTCGATTGCGCGCGCATGTACCCGTACGACAAGGCGGTTGCGATCGGCGACGCCGCCCTGAGAGCCGGATTGCCACCGAAGGAGCTGGCGAAGAGCTTGGAACGCGCTAGGTGTCGAACCGGAATGCCGCAAGCTCGACGTGTGGCCGCCTTCATCGGCGGGCGCGCCGAGAGCGTAGGGGAGTCGAAGAGCCGAATCGTGATCAGCGGACTTGGCCTAGCGGCGCCCGAACTGCAGTTTGAGGTCTTCGACGCGAGCGGCCGCCGGATCGCCCGTACGGATTTCGGCTGGGAGGCTCAACGCACGGTGGGGGAGTTTGACGGGAAGGTCAAGTACGGCAGACTGCGGCGTCCGGGGGAGGAACCGGAGGATGCTGTCTTTCGCGAGAAGCTTCGTGAGGATCTCATTCGCGACCTCGGCTGGGAAGTGGTGCGTTGGACCTGGTCGGACTTGCAGCAACCCCAGGCCCTTGCGGACCGGCTACGGCGGGCGTTCGCGCGAGGCCTCCGCCGCGCCGCCTGAGCTTTGCCGATCCGCTCGCGAATCTCGGATTTGCCCGCCGATCTTGGGCAGCAAATGCCAGATTGGGCAGCGGATCGATGAGATTGGGCAGTGGATCGGTGATCTTCAGCTGGCAACGAACCGCTGAACGTACTGCATGACAACGGGATGTGCGGGATCGATTAACTGGCCGCCCGGAATCAACGCCGTCTCGACATGAGGCAGGGCCTGGGCGAGTCGGTTGTTCACCCGCTGCAGGACCGGTGGTGAATCCTGGGCGGAGACGAGCAGCGCCGGCTGACCGACAGCGGCTAGCTCATGAGCGGTGAATATCCGAGGCTCCTCGCTCAGGTCGAGCCCCCGACCCCTGATCTCTGCCAATACGGCAGGGCTTGCCTCGGAGAAGTGCTCCTTGACGTCTGGTGGCAACGCGTCCCAGAACCGATCGCCGTGTGATGCTCGGACGGCAGTCTCCGCGACACGTGTCGGGTCTTGGCTCGCCACATCTAGGACCTGGCGCCGGATGCGGTCAGCCTCGCCGGAGATTTCCGGGTCCAACGTATAGACCGCAGGCTCTAGCAGGACGAGGACGGCAACCTTGTCCGGGTGACGATAGGCCAATTCGAGAGCTATCAATCCTCCGGTGCTGCGGCCGATGACCACCGCCGGTGCTGCCTCCAGTGCCTCCAGCACTCCGGCGGCATCTTCGACATGGTCTGTCAGGTCAACCGCTGCGAGAGGCTCCGGCCGCGCGCTACGGGAGAAGCCGCGGCGATCATAGATGATGCAGCGCCCCAGCTGCGCCAGTTCCTTAGCCGCATCGGTCCAGAGTTGCGGCGATCTCGGCGTGCCATGAATGCCCAAGATCGGGATGCCGTCGCCGTACTCCTCGAAGTACAGCTCGAGGCCGTTTACAGTGATCATGGACACACCCAAGCCTAGGCGGCACGAGCGCAGCGACCGTGTAGGCGCGACGACCGTTTTTCAGTTTTGGGCCCTAATAAGATCGCAACATGGCACGGGTGGTTGTCAACGTGATGCCAAAGCCGGAAATCCTTGACCCGCAGGGCAAGGCCGTTACTGGGGCGCTGACCCGGCTCGGCTTTGCCGGGGTCTCCGTACGTCAGGGCAAGCGCTTTGAGCTTGAAGTGGATGGCGAGCTCAGCGAGGAGCGTCTGGCGGAGGTGCATCGGGCCGCCGAAACGCTGCTGGCGAACCCGGTCATCGAGACGTTCGAGGTACGGGTCGAGGCTGGCCGAGGCGATCAGCAGGTCGCGGTGGAGACTGCGGAGGCCGCCCCGGCCGGTGCCCACTGATGGTGTCGCGCATCGGCGTCGTGACCTTCCCAGGCTCGCTGGATGATGTCGACGCCTTGCGAGCCATCCGGCTGAGCGGCGGTAAACCAGTGCCGCTGTGGCATGCCAGCGACTCCCTTGACGATGTGAATGCAGTGATCCTGCCGGGCGGCTTCTCCTACGGTGACTACCTTCGCTGTGGTGCCATAGCACGGTTCGCGCCGATAATGACGGAGTTGATCAAGGAAGTGGAAGCCGGTCTCCCCGTCCTGGGCATCTGCAACGGGTTCCAGATCTTGTGTGAGGCGCACCTCTTGCCCGGTGCGCTGATTCGAAATGACGTCCGGACTTTTGTCTGCACGGATCAAGATCTCCGGGTGGAGTCGATCGACACGCCATGGACCTGTGATTTCCAGCCCGGTCAGCAGATCAATATCGTGCTGAAGAACGGCGAAGGGGGCTTTGTTGCCGACGCCGACACACTGCGCCGGCTGGAAGGCGAAGGGCAGGTCACCTTCCGCTATATCAATGGCAATCCCAACGGGTCGTTTCACGACATCGCGGGCATCTGCAATGAGCGGGGCAATGTCGTCGGCCTGATGCCGCACCCCGAGCACAATGTCGATCCACTGACCGGCCCGACCACCGACGGCACGTTGGTCTTCCGCAGCGTGGTCGGCTTCCTCGCCGCGAAGGTCTAGCCTGCGGGCAAATGGCTGACCGGTCGGCATTCACGCGTACCAGCACGCGCCCATCACAACGGCCGCAGCAAAAATTGCGCCGGATTCCCGATGCTCAGCCACCCACTGGATGGCCGTTGAGCCTCCGCTGGACTCTGTTGTTGATCTTGCTTGGCGCGATCTTTCTTGCGCTGCGCGCGATTTACCCGGTGGCCGAAGCGCCGCAATCGTCCGCCATCTTCACCGATCACGTCGTCGTAGTCGGCGTCACTGGACGTCCCGAACTCACTGACGCAGACCGTTCGATCCTCGGCGCAGACCTCGAGTCGGCCCAGGTGGGCTCGGTCGCCGCTCGGGGTCGATACGTTCCCGACTGTGCGGCCGCGGGTTGGACGACCTTGGGTGCAGGTCGGCGGGCAGCGGTCGGTGGTCTTTGCGATCCCGCCGTAGCGAATGGAGCAGTGACCGACTGGGCGGATCGCGAGGAAGCGGCCGCAGCACGCAACGGCGACGCCCAGTTGGGCACGCTGGCCGCCTCGGTCAGTGGTTGCGTAGCAGGAGTGGGCCCGGACGCAGCTTTGGCGGCAGCCAGGCCAGACGGTTCGCTCGCCGCATATTCGACGCCGGAGGAATTCGTCCGCGGCGGTCTGAAGTTGTCGTGTCCGATCACAATTGTGGATGCCGGGGCCATGTCGGACCAGATCGTCGCGAAGCTGGCGACGGACGAGACGGTCACGGTGTTATTCACCGGCGTCGGCCCGGCACCCGGATCTGGCGACCGCAGTCTCCAGGTGATTTACCGGTTGGGAACCACACTCCCGGGCTGGTTGACTTCGGCGAGCACCCGGCGCGAGGGAATCGTCACGTTAACCGACCTCACTCGGACCTTGGTCGACTTCGGACGCCCGCCGGACTCGCCCGTGCCGGTCATTGTCGATGGATCTCCATTTGCCGTTTACGAGGCGCCGCTCACCATTGCGGCGATCGAGCAACGGCTTGCCGAGAACTGTCCGACGCAGCGCCTGCCGCCTACCTCGGTGTAGGTCTGACTGGGGCGGCGCTCACGTTGATCATGATCGCCGGAGTGATCCTGCACCGACTCAAGATCACCCAGCTGATCTTGACCATGTCCACAGTCTGGCTGGCATCGATGATGCTGACCGGCGTTGTGCCCTGGCAGCGCAGTGACTCTCCGGGAGTGGTGGTCGTCTGCGTCATGCTGGTCGGGACCGCGATCTTGACCGGCGCAGCGCTCCTGCTGGCGCGACTGGTACCCAGTCCCGCGGCAATCGCCGGCACTGCACTGACGGTCGCCACCTTCACGGTCGACGCGGCGCTGGGCGGGCCCGTACAGCCAGGCTCGCTGCTCAACTCGCGGCCAATCTTCGGCCTGCGTTGGTACGGCTTCGGCAATGTCACCTTCGGCGCGTACGCCAGCGCTGGACTGATCCTGGCAGGGTACGTCGCACATCGGTTTCTGCTTGGTCGTCACCGGCGAGCGGCAATCCTCGCGGTAGCGCTGATCGGCTTCGGAATCGTGGTCTGCGAAGGCTGGCCGACGATGGGCAGCGACTTCGGCGGTGTGGTCGCCCTGACTCCGGCGGTGCTCTGGCTGATCTTCGCCCTGTCGAGCACCGCGATCACCTTTCCTCGGCTTGTGATCGCCACGGGATCCGCAGTGCTGGCCGTGGCGGTCATTTCGGTGCTGGACTGGACCCGGGGTCCGGACCAGCGGAGCCATCTCGGCAACTTCGTGCAGCGGATTCTTGATGGGGATGCGCTGGAGGTGGTGAGTCGCAAGGCTGTCGCGGCGTTTCAGACCCTCACTGGCCCGCTCGGTGTGGGGGCGGTGATCATCGGGATTGCATTGTGGGTCGTGATCTTCAAGTATGCTGCCTCCCTGGCCGAGGTTCAGTTCAGCACGATTCGGCCGACCCTTGTTGCCGTACTTGGCTGCTCGATTCTCGGCTCACTGCTCAACGATGGCGGCATCAGCGTGTGGATCACGATGACATCGACGGCAACCGTCGTGGTTGCCTGGTTCTGCGTCGATTACACACTCCTTCAGGGCTGGCCGGCCCGCCACCCCCTACGCCCGCCGGTAGCCTGACGCCGTGGCGGACACAGTCGAGAGCGCTCGTTCGACCCCAGATATAGCCCAGCCCTGGGCCGAGCTCGGCCTGAAGGAGGACGAGTACCGCAAAATCCGCGAGATCCTGGGTCGCCGGCCGACGTCGTCGGAGTTGGCCATGTACTCCGTCATGTGGTCCGAGCACTGCTCGTACAAGTCATCCAAGGTGCACTTGGGCAGCTTCGGCAAGCTGCCTCAGGAAACTCCGATCGGCAAGCTGCTAGCCGGCATTGGAGAAAACGCCGGCGTGATCGACATCGGACAGGGCTATGCCGTGACGTTCAAGATCGAATCTCACAACCATCCCAGCTACGTCGAGCCCTACCAGGGCGCGGCTACCGGGGTGGGCGGCATCGTTCGCGACATTCTGGCGATGGGTGCTCGCCCGATCGGGGTGATGGATCCGCTGCGGTTTGGTCCGCTAGACCAGCCGGACACGGCCCGGGTGTTGCCGGCTGTTGTCGCCGGTGTCGGCGGCTATGGGAACTGCCTTGGGTTGCCCAATATCGGCGGCGAAGTGGTCTTTGACTGGAGCTATCTGGGCAATCCCCTGGTCAATGCGCTGTGCATAGGGGTGCTGCGGCACGAGGACCTTCACCTAGCCAGGGCAACCGGCGCCGGCAACCGGGTGATCTTGTACGGCGCATCGACCGGAGGGGACGGAATCGGCGGGGTCAGCGTGCTTGCCTCGGAGTCCTTCGACGACACTGGACGTGGCAAGCGGCCGAGCGTCCAGGTTGGTGACCCGTTCCTGGAAAAGCTGCTGATCGAGTGCACGCTGGAGATCTTCTCGGCAGGACTGGTCTCTGGCATCCAAGATCTCGGCGGCGCCGGCCTGTCGTGTGCGACGTCGGAGCTGGCCAGTGCCGGCGATGGCGGAATGCACGTCGCTCTTGACCGGGTACCGCTGCGCGACCCCACGCTGAGTCCAGAAGAGATCTTGATGAGCGAATCCCAGGAAAGGATGATGGCGATCGTCGAGCCGCAGCATGTCGATCAATTTCTGGCAATCTGCCGGAAGTGGGATGTGCTTGCAACGGTGATCGGCGAGGTCACGAACGGCGATCGACTGATCATCGACTGGCATGGCGAAACGGTGGTCGATGTGCCACCACGGAGCGTGGCGCACGAGGGGCCCGTCTACCAGCGGCCGTACCATCGCCCAGAATGGATGGACCGACTGCAAGGTGAGGGCCTTGATCATCTGCAACGTCCGAGCACTGGCCAGGAACTGGCCGAGACGCTGCTGAGGATGGTCGGCTCACCCAATCTGTGTGACAGATCGTGGGTGACCGATCAATACGACCGTTACGTGCGCGGCAACTCGGTTCTCGCTCAGCCGGAGGACGCCGGGATGCTGAGGATCGACGAGGACACCGGGCTGGGTGTCGCGCTGGCCACCGACTGCAATGGGCGATTCACCTTGCTGGAGCCATACCTGGGCGCCCAGCTGGCGCTGGCCGAGGCATACCGGAATGTTGCCGTGAGCGGGGCACAGCCGGTCGCGATCACCGATTGCCTCAACTTCGGGTCGCCGGAGGATGCCGCGGTCATGTGGCAATTCGCCGAGGCGGTTCGGGGTTTGGTCGACGGTTGTCGCACTCTCGGCATCCCTGTGACCGGCGGCAACGTCAGCTTCTATAACCAGACCGGCGAGATGCCGATCTTGCCGACGCCGGTCGTGGGTGTCCTCGGGGTGATCGACGATATTTCCCATCGGACTCCGATGGGCTTTGCGGTTCCTGGAGACGCCGTCTGCCTCCTCGGTGAAACTCGTGACGACCTGGCGGGATCAGCCTGGGCGGACGTAGTTCATGATCATCTCGGTGGCCGGCCACCGCTCGTCGATCTTGATCATGAGAAGCGGCTCGCCGAGGTGCTGGTTCGAGGGAGCAGGCGTGGACTGCTGCGGAGCGCTCACGACCTGTCTGAGGGCGGCCTGGCCCAGGCTCTGGTGGAGTGCTGCCAGCGGAACGGCCTCGGTGTGGACGTCGGCCTGCCAATCGAAATTGACCCCTTCGTAATGCTGTTCTCCGAAAGCGCCGGCAGGGTGTTGGTCTCGCTGAAGCCGGATCTGATGGAGGAACTTGAGTCCCTGTGCGGTGACGCGAAGATTTCGGTCACCAGGCTCGGTGTGGTGGGACCACAGGATGAGGCCGAGCTGCATGTCGCTGGACAGTTCATCCTGCCGCTGGCCCAGATTCGGGATGTTTGGTCGATGACGATCCCAAGAGCCATGGGAGCTGGCGAAGCGCGCGACCTCACGGTTGCGAAGTCCTAGATCTCCGAACGTCGCCAGCAAGTGGCCGCTCTCCGGTAGCTGGGGCCCGCTGGCGCGGCGTCGGTCAAGATCAAGTGACAGCGCTTGCACGCAAGGTTTCGAAAGCGCTTGCATTTTGGCCCGAAATCGTGATGTAGATCATGCTGTTTCGGTTCGGGATCCGGAAATTTAGCGAACAGAATGGCGTTGTACCAATCGAGCAGCTCACAAGGCAGCTCCAAGGCAAAGGCGCCTCCACCATCACGATCTGTTGGAGGAGAAATGACCAACATCGTAAGTTCAGCCCTGCGCCCGCTCCGTGAGCGCAAGGTAGTCAAAGAGCAGCGAAAGGTCCTCGAGCGGGAGCTCGCGGAATTCAGAACTCGAGCAGACGTTCTTGATTTCGAGCGGACTCTGGATCGCTACCCAGACGGGATGACCAGGGAACTTCGGATCATGCTCGCTGCGGGTCAGGCCCTGCGCGGCTGATCACTCCTTAAGGCCCCGGCTCGGCACAGGCAACAGGTGTGACCGGGCCGGGGTCACTTATCTCAGCCTCAGTTTTCTTTCGCTGACGCCACCTGGGGGCACAGGCAGCCGTATCTGATGGAAAGATCAGGTGGCCGAGTGACCACGGTAGCCGCTCAATTTCACTCAGATTGGTCGGATGGCAACTAGCTGCCCGATCTTGTCGATCCGATGCTCGGGGTTGCCGAGTTCATCGGACCAGTGATTGCCCTCCGCATGGTCTTCGGGCGTACGACAGGTGGACAGCGTGATCACGGCCTTGGTCGCCCGCGCACCGGGTCGTCCGGGCACCGCAGCCGACTGCTCGGCCAGCGACGTGGTCGACCGGAACGACGTGACACGGGTCAGGACGATTCGATAGCTGTAGCGATAGCCCCCGGCGACCAGGTGCACCTTCGCACCCTTTCCCAGCTTGGGCAATGCGGCGAACGCACGCGTGGACGACGTGCGGTGTGCGGTGATGATGTGGTTGCCGATGCCGCCGGGTCCCACACCGCCGTCGGGACCGTAGGGACTGGCTGCCATGCCTCGGTCCTGGATCCGGGTGCCGCGGGCGTCGTCCGGCGAACCGCGATAGGGCTTGACGTGAAGATTCTTGATTCCTAAACCGGGAATCGTCAACCGGCCAGCACGCGGCTTGCCATCGCTGGCCAGGATCAAGGTCGGCGGTGACTGCTGCCTGGTTCTGGCCGCCACTGGCTTCCTGGAAATGTCGATTTGAGAAGGCGATGCGCTCATTGGCCAGTCCGGCGGTGACGATGCCCGAGCTGGAGGAACGCCGGACGTGCCAGTTGGTTGAGTTTGCTCTGCACAGCCCACGAGGGCGACCACCATGATCGCAGCAGCCATCCGTCGTACCACCGCGCGCGACGCGAGCATCGGCCCCACCATAGGTCGCCGGCTCGGCACCACAAACTCCGACGCCGAGCGATGCCGACCAGGCCCAGCCACTGAAGGGGAATTGTGCGCGGCGCTGCTGGTGCGGGCCCATGCTTGTTGACGTCACAAGAGAGTGGGAGCATTTTGATGTGCCCGATGCTCTCGCTCAGACCATTGCCTACCCGGCTCCCGGCTCCCGCCCGCACCGCAAGGACGTGGAAGTCATCCCTCCACACGTGATCGTGCTCTTCGGTGCGACCGGCGACTTGTCCCGGCGTAAATTGCTCCCCGGTTTAGCGCACCTGACGCTCTCAGCGCTGGCCCCCGACATCGAGGTGGTTGGCACATCGCTGGAGGAGTTGTCCGAGGAGGAGTTCCGGGGCTTCGCCAAGAACGCGGTCACTGAGTTCAGCCATCATCCGCTCAACGACGAGCAGTGGAACCATTTCGCCGCGAAGCTGACGTACGTCTCTCAGTCCGCTGGCCCGGAGGGCCTGGCAGAGGCCGTAAAGCTGGCGGAGGAGAGATTGGGCGGTCCCATAGGTCGGCTGCACTACCTGAGCGTCCCCCCAGCTGCTGCCCCCGCAGTAATCAACACCCTGCGCCAAGCCGATCTCGTCGATCGCTCTCGGGTGGTGATGGAGAAGCCGTTCGGCACTGACCTGCAAAGCGCCATCACGCTCAACGACAAGTTGCACGAGACTTTCCGGGAACGGCAGATCTTCCGGATCGACCACTTCTTGGGCAAGGAAGCCGCACAGAACATTCTGGCATTCCGTTTCGCGAACGGACTGTTCGAGCCGATTTGGAACCGCAATTTCATAGACCACATGCAGATCGACATTCCCGAGGCTCTTGGGCTCGATCGGCGGGCGGCGTTCTACGAACCGACCGGTGCGTACAAAGACATGGTGGTTACCCACCTATTCCAGGTGCTTGCTTTTGTTGCAATGGAGCCGCCCACAGCTCTAGAACCTCGCGCAATTAGCGAAGAAAAGAACAAAGTTTTCCGTTCCATGTTGCCTCTGGATCCAGCCCAAGTTGTCCGTGGTCAGTACAGCGGTTACCGCGAGGAGGAAGGCGTCGCCCGGGACTCGGACACCGAAACGTTCATTGCTTTGAAATGTGGGATCGACAACTGGCGGTGGGCTGGCGTACCGTTCTACTGCCGGACCGGCAAGCGGATGGCTGAGGGGCAGCGGATCATATCGATCGCGTTCAAAGAAGCGCCGAAGAGTATGTTTCCCGCTGGATCAGGCGTTGGCTCGTCCGGTCCGGACCATTTGACTTTTGATTTGGCCGACGAGTCAAAGGTGTCGCTGTCCTTCTACGGCAAGCGACCCGGACCCGGCATGAAACTCGAGAAATTGAGCATGCAATTCTCCACGCAGGAAACTGATCGGGCTGGCGATATCCTCGAGGCGTATGAGCGGTTGATCATGGACGCGATGCGGGACGATCACACGCTGTTCACGACGGCGGAGGGCATCGAAAGTCTCTGGGAGCGCTCGGAGCCGTTGCTGCAGAATCCGCCTCCGGTCAAGCCATACGCTCCCGGCACCTGGGGTCCCAACGCGATTCACCAGCTAGTCGCACCCCATGCCTGGCGCCTGCCGTTCGAGCGGGCCTGGCGCGAGAAGAAGTAGCTGGTCAGCTTTTGTTTGCTCGCCCGATCGCGCTTTGAAGTCCCTCACTTCCGCACTCCCTCGCAAGACGAAAAGCGTGTCTTGCTCGCTCAATCGTCCAGCGAGGGACGCGCGATCAACCGACCCTCGCGAACCGGCTGCGACTTCGCGATACGCGCCCGTAACCAACTGGCAATCGTGGCGTGCTAAATGGCAGTGCCCGCCACGTTAAGATGAGGCAGTGCCTCGACCAGATGGCCGTCTGAATCACAACATCAACTCCGCGGATCGCGCACCTCAAGACGCCTGCGGAGTCTTCGGTGTCTGGGCGCCCAACGAAGAGGTCGCCAAGCTGACCTACTTCGGTCTTTACGCCCTACAGCACCGCGGCCAGGAATCAGCCGGCATTGCAGTCAGCAAGGGCACCCAGATCATGGTGCACAAGGAGATGGGGCTGGTCTCCCAAGTCTTCGATGAGAACGCACTCAACTCCTTCGGCGGTGCGCACCTCGCGATCGGGCACTGCCGGTATTCGACAACCGGTGCCAGCGTCTGGAAAAACGCTCAACCCACCTTCCGGCCAACGGCGACCGGCGGAATCGCACTCGGGCACAACGGCAACCTGACCAATACGCTCGAACTGCGTGAGTGGCTCAGTGAGCGCGACCAAGCGGGCGACTCACTGGTGCCGGGGTCACTGTCCAATGAGGCAACCAACGACACCTCCTTGATCACGGCACTGCTGGCCACCTTTCCCGAGCTGAGCATCGAGCAGGCGGCGACCGAGCTGCTGCCCCGGCTGCGTGGGGCCTTCAGCCTGGTGTTCATGGACGAGGAGACGCTATACGCCGCTCGGGATCCGCAAGGAATCCGCCCGCTCGTGCTGGGCCGGCTGGAGCGAGGTTGGGTGGTCGCCAGCGAGACGGCGGCTCTCGACATCGTCGGCGCATCATTTGTCCGAGAGATCATGCCCGGTGAGCTGCTGGCCATCGATGCCCGCGGCCTACGATCGACAACTTTTGCAAAGCCCGAGCCCAAGGGCTGCCTCTTCGAGTACGTCTATCTGGCTCGGCCCGATACGGTCATCGCGGGGAGTCGGCTGCACTCGGTGCGGGTGGAGATCGGCCGGACGCTGGCTCGGGAGTATCCGGCGGAGGCCGACCTCGT
>Ga0126312_10002778_pt1 | contig 11745 bp, 12 predicted proteins | sample Plot104A_FD_92537 | JGI IMG/M metagenome (GOLD analysis project Ga0126312, IMG submission 92537) | Serpentine soil microbial communities from UC McLaughlin Reserve, CA, USA - Plot104A | ecosystem: Environmental > Terrestrial > Soil > Grasslands | place: USA: UC McLaughlin Reserve, Lake County... | reverse complement strand
GCCCACATCGACTTCTTCGAGGAGATCGCCAAGTACCGGGCCGCGCGACGGATCTGGGCGCGCGAGCTGCGCGAGACGTTCGGCGCGCGCAAGCCGGAGTCGTGGCGGATGCGCTTCCACACCCAGACTGCCGGGGTCTCGCTCACCGCCCAGCAGCCGCTGAACAACATCGTGCGCACCGCGATCGAGGCACTGGCGGGGGTGCTCGGCGGCACCCAGTCGCTGCACACCAACTCGTACGACGAGGCGCTCGCGCTGCCGACCGAGGACGCGGTGCGGATCGCCCTTCGCACGCAGCAGGTCATCGCCCACGAGACCGGGGTGGCCAACACCATCGATCCGCTGGGCGGCAGCTACTTCGTCGAGGCGCTGACCGATGAGCTCGAGGCCCAGGCCTACGCCTACTTCGACAAGATCGACGAGCTCGGCGGCATGGTCGAGGCGGTCAAGCGCAACTACCCGCAGCGCGAGATCGCCGATGCGAGCTTCCGCTTCCAGCAGGAGGTCGACGAGGGACGGCGCAAGCTCGTCGGCGTCAATGCCTACACCGAGGGCAACGAGGGCGATCCGCTCCCGATCCTGCGCATCGACCCGGCGCTCGAGGGCAAGCAGATCGAGCGACTGAACCGAGCGCGGGGCGCTCGCGACGACGGCGCAGCCGAGCGCGCGCTCGCGGCGCTGCGCGACGCCGCCGCCGACCCGCGTCACAACCTCATGCCGCTGCTGCTCGACGCCGCCCGCGCACATTGCACCGAGGGCGAGATCGTCGGCGCGCTGCAGGCCATCTTCGGTACTTACACAGAGACGCCGGTTTTCTAGGTAGCGTCGAACCGCGAGCGCGTCGCTCGCGTATCCCGCCCTACACCCCGCCCTCGGAGGAGAGCCGAATGCGAAAGCTGCTCGTCGTCGTATCCGTCGCCGCCCTTGCCGTCACGGCGTTCGCGGTCGTCCCCGCCCAGAGCGCCACCCGCGGCGTCTCGGTCAAGGACAACTTCTTCTCGCCGAAGTCGCTCACGGTCAGCAAGCGCACGACCGTGAAGTGGTCGTGGAAGGGCCGCGCGCCCCACAACGTGACCTTCCGCACCGTTCACTCGTCGACGAAGCGGTCCGGCTCGTACTCGCTGAAGTTCAACCGCTCGGGCAGCTTCAGCTACCGCTGCACGATCCACCCCGGAATGACGGGGAAGATCAGGGTCAGGTAGCGCCCTCGCCCACCGGCTGTCACCGGGCCGCGAGCGCCGCGGACCTGACCGAAGACCACCACGGCGGCCTGATCGGGGTGGTCGGCGGCTGCCTTGACCCCGGTCCAGAACGGCAAGCCTGAACGCCCGCGCCGCCGGCTTGGGCTGGCCGTCGGCGGTGAACAGAACCGCCCTGCCGGTTGACCAGCCCGGCCGCAGCCGCCGCGTTGACCGCGGTGTCGAGGCGCCGGAAGCTGTCGGGCGGGTAGGTCGAGGAGTCCGAGGCGGCGAACGGGGCGCCCGGGTGGCGCGTCGACTGGGGGGTCGGAGCCAGGCCTGACCAGCTGGCGGTCAGGCGCACGTAGCCGGCCCCCTCCTGCGCAATCTGGCCCGTGTATTGCTGCACCTGGGCGGGCGAGCGGTTGAGCAGGAGGGCGTCGTCCTGCATCGCCACGGGTAGCTGGTGCCCAGGGCGCCCCCGCCCGCCAGCAGCAAAGCCGCGAGCGCGCATATCAACGCGTCCATGGCGTCCCCACCCTCATGCCCGCCTGCTGAATCAAACCACGAACTACAATCCCGCCGCCTCACATGCCTGCCACCGAGAAGAAGATCCGCGTGGTGGTGGCCAAGCCGGGCCTCGACGGCCACGACCGCGGGGCCAAGATCATCGCCCGCGCCCTGCGCGACGCGGGAATGGAGGTGATCTACACCGGCCTCCACCAGACGCCCGAGCAGATCGTCGAGACCGTCATCCAGGAGGACGCGGACGCGGTCGGCCTGTCGATTCTCTCGGGCGCGCACATGACGCTCGTGCCGCGCATCCTCGAGCTGCTGCGCTCCGAGCAGGCCGAGGACGTCGTCGTGACGGTCGGGGGGACCATCCCGGCCGACGACATCCCCGAGCTCGAGAAGCTCGGCGTGCGCGGCGTGTTCACTCCAGGTGCTTCGACGCAGCAGATCGTTGACTTCATCAGGGAAGAAACAGCGGCAAAGGCGTGAAGCGGGTCAAGTCTTTCCTTGCCGCACCAGAAGCCGGTTTGCTGCAAGGAAACACTTGACCCCCCGACTGTTGACTGACTAGTCAATCGCTACCATTGCTCGCCGCCACTTATGCCTAGAGGAGGCTGTTCGTGAAGATTTGCGTCCTGGTCAAAGAGGTCCCGGACGCTGCCGTCGAGAAGCGCATCGATCCCTCGACGGGGCGCTTGGACCGCACCGGGGAGAAGAACCTCAACCCGTTCGACACCCACGCCATCGAGGCCGCCATGCAGATCAAGGAGGGCGGCGCCGTCGACGTGGACGAGGTCGTGGCGGTCACGATGGGTCCGGAGAGCGCGGTCCGCGCGCTCCACAAGGCGGTGTCGCTCGGGGCGGACCGCTCGGTTCACCTGACCGACGAGGCGCTTGCAGGCTCTGATGTCGCCGCCACCGGCTACGCCCTCGCGCAGACCCTCGAGGCCGAATCGCCCGACCTCGTGCTGCTGGGGCAGCAGTCCGACGACGGCGAGTGCTACACGATCGGGGCCGTCGTCGCCGACCATCTGCGGATGCCCTCGCTGACGCAGGTGATCAAGATCGACGTCTCCGACGGCAAGCTGCGTTGCGAGCGCCAGGCCGAGTACGGCTACGACACCGTCGACGTCGAGCTGCCGGCCGTCATCTCGGTCGGCGACGCCATCAACGAGCCGCGCTATCCGTCGCTGAAGGCGATCATGGGCGCGAAGAAGAAGCCACTCGAAACGAAGGCCACCGGCGACGTCGGCATCGACGCGTCGATGGTCGGGGAGGACGGCTCGCGGGTCGCGTGCGGGAACTTCCACGACCCGCCGGAGAAGGATCCGGGCCAGATCATCGAGGACGAGGACACCGCGGAGACGGTCGAGAAGATCGTCGCCTGGCTCGACGAGAGGAAGCTGATCTAGATGAGCAACATCCTGGTGTACGTCCTCCACTACGAGGGCGAGTTCAACAAGAACTCCCTCGGCGCCGTCTCGGAGGCCGCGAAGCTGGCGTCGGAGCTCGCCGGCGAGGCCCACGCGATCGTCGTGGGCGAGGGCTCGGACGTGACTGACGACTTCCTCGCCGGCCTGGGCAAGTACGGCGCGACCAAGGTCTACCGGGCCAAGGGCCCCGACGGCCTGGCCCAGCCGGTCATCGACGCGATGGCGAAGGTGATCGACTCCGACGGGCACAAGTACGCCCTGTTCGGCGGCGGCCTGCTCGGATTCGAGATCGGCGCCGGCCTGGCCGCGCGCAAGCGCGCCGGCGTGACGATGGAGGTCACCGAGGTCAAGGTCGACAACGGCGAGCTCGTCGCCGCGCGGCCGATCTTGCAGGACTCGAAGATCTCCGAGTCGCGTTACAAGGGCGACCTCGGCGTGATCATCGGCCGCCTGAACGCGTTCGAGGCCTCGGAGCGCGACGGCGGGGGGGCGACCGTGGAGGACGTGGAGTTCGAGCTCTCGCCGTGGTCGACCAAGGCGACGATGGTCCAGCGCGGCGAGCAGCGCGGCGCGGACGTGAACATCGAGGACGCCGAGGTCCTGATCGCCGGCGGGCGCGGCCTCGGCAAGCCCGAGGGCTTCGAGCAGCTCGAGGAGCTGGCGAGCGCGTTCGGCGGCGCCGTCGCCGCGACCCGCGCGGTGGTCGACGCCGGCTGGTTCCCGTACGCGGGCCAGATCGGCCAGACCGGCAAGACGGTGGCGCCGAAGCTCTACCTCGCGGCCGGCATCTCGGGCGCGATCCAGCACAAGGTCGGCATGCAGAGCTCGGAGAACATCGTCGCGATCAACAAGGACTCCAACGCGCCGATCTTCGAGTTCTCCGACCTCGGCGTCGTGGGCGACCTGAACAAGATCGTGCCCAAGCTGACCGAGGCCGTGAAGGCCAAGAAGGGCGGGTAGGCCGGTGGCCGCCGCCAACGGATCGCGCAACGGCCTCGTCGTTCCGGCGCAGTTCCCGCCGCCGGTCAACCCGGTGCAGGAGTTCGTCTCGCCGCCGACCGATCCCGAGGACGAGCGCATCGAGGTCGGGGTCGCGATCGTGGGCGGGGGGCCGGCCGGGCTGGCGTGCGCGAACCGTTTGCTCCAGCTCCTGGCCGACGACGAGGCGCTGACGGAGCGGCTCGGCGAGGTGCCGGTCGCCGTGGTCGAGAAGGGCAAGGTGTGCGGGGCGCACAACCTGAGTGGCGCGATCATGCGCCCGTCGGCGATGCAGGAGCTGTTCCCGGACGTCGATCCGGCCGACTGGCCCACCTACGGCGAGGTGCCCGGCGAGGCCGTGTACCTGATGCTTTCCGGGCGGCAGTCGGTGCGCCTCCCGACGCCGCCACCGTTCAAGAACCACGGCAACTACGTGGTGTCGGTGGCGGAGCTCTCGCGCTGGCTGGCCGACAGGGCCGAGGAGGCCGGCGCCTACATCCTCACCGAGACCTCCGCCGCCAAGCTGCTGGTGGGCGACGGCGCGGTGGTCGGCATCCGCTCGGGCGACAAGGGCCGCGGCAAGGACGGCGAGCCGCTCGGCAACTTCGAGCCCGGCTCGGACGTGGTCGCCAAGGCCACCGTGCTCGCCGAGGGCACGTGGGGGCATCTGACCGGCGCCGCGATTCGCGCTTTCGACCTCGGCACCGAGGACCCGCAGGTGTGGGCACTCGGGGTCAAGGAGGTCTGGGAGGTGCCCAAGCCGCTGACCAAGGTCATCCACACGCTGGGCTGGCCGCTGCGCACCGGTGCGAAGTACAAGGAGTTCGGCGGCTCGTGGATCTACCCGATGGGCGACGACAAGGTCTCGATCGGGTTCGTCGCCGGCCTCGACTACGCCGACGTCGAGTTCTCGGTCCACGACATCCTGCAGCAGTTCAAGCAGCACCCACGGATCCGCGCGATCCTCGAGGGCGGCAAGCGCCTCGCGTGGGGCGCGAAGGCGATTCCCGAGGGCGGCTACTGGGCGATGCCCAAGCTCGCCGCCCCGGGCATGGTCATCTGCGGCGACGCCGGCGGCATGGTCAACGTGCCCGAGCTCAAGGGCATCCACTACGCCATGCACTCCGGGATCCTGGCCGCGGAGCACATCTACCGGCGCCTGAAGGCCGGGTCGAGCGACTTCTCGTCCTATGACGAGGCGGTCCACGACTCGATCATCGGCAACGACATGTACCGAACCCGCAACATGAAGCAGCCGTTCTCGCGCGGCTTCTTCCTCGGCGGCGCGATCACGAACGCCATGGTCGCGACCAACGGCCGCTTCCCGGGCGGGCACTGGAAGACCCATCCCGACAAGGACCAGCCGATCTTCCGCGCCGGGCGGGCCAAGGGCTATCCGAAGCCGGACGGCAAGTACACGTTCGACAAGCTCTCGAGCGTGTACATCACCGGCAACGAGACGCGCGACGACGCCCCCAACCACATCCGGGTGCAGAAGGAAGTGCCGCGCGAGCTGGCGGAGATGTGGCAGTGGATGTGCCCGGCGGGCGTCTACGAGGTGCCCGACGACGCGCCGGAAGACGGCCCGGTCGACGTGATCGTCAACTACACGAACTGCGTGCAGTGCGGGGCGATCACGGCGAAGGGCGGGCGGCTGACGACGCCCGAGGGCGGCGACGGGCCGCTGTACCAGATCACCTAGCGGCGGGTCCCGGCGGATGGGTCGGTCCCGGCGGGTGTTTGACCTTAGGGGCAATTATTGCCGTAAAGGTCAAGCACCCCCTGCCGCGCGGCCCGACCCACCCTGCTTCGTCGCCCGCCGTTCACGCGGCCGGGGCAACTCCGCGGCTTGCGCTGAGCGCTAGCGCGCAACCCTTCGCCCGCCCGACTGTTTATGGAGTCCCGATGCGTCGCGCTGCTCTGATCGTAGCCGCCTCCCTCGCCGCCCTCGCCGCGCCGGCGCAGGCGGCGGAGTCGCCCGTGGCTGCGCGGCTGATCCGCTGCCACCCGCACCCGAATCAGGCCAAGCGGTTTGCGATCTTCGAGGGGGAGATGACGGGCAACGCGACGACGCGGATGGAGATCCGCTTCGATCTCCTGCGCGCCGACCCCGGGGGCGAGTTCCTCCAGGTCAACGCACCGGGACTCGGCGTGTGGAACCGGGCCGAGGCCGGCGTCGTCGACTACCGCTACCGCAAGCGGGTCGAGAATCTGCCCGCGCCGGCCAGTTACCGGGCGCTCGTGCGGTTCCGCTGGCGCAAGGCCGGAGGCGGCGTCGTGCGCCGCGGGCATGCCCTCACCGACGTGTGCGAGCAGCCGGATGAGACGATCGTCCAGCCCGTGACCCAGGTGCTGCCGCAGCCCTGATCGACCCTTGGGTTCCCCACTAGACTGGATCGTGAGATGAAGACCGAGATCCATCCCGAGTACGTCGAGGCCCACGTGCGCTGCACGTGCGGAAACGAGTTCACGACGCGCTCCACGAAGCCCGAGCTTCACGTCGAGATCTGCTCGAACTGCCATCCGTTCTACACCGGCAAGCAGAAGCTGGTGGACACCGGTGGCCGAGTCGAGCGTTTCCAGCGCCGCGCCGCCAAGCGCCGCCGCGGCTAAGACGCCTCGAGGCACGTGAGCGTCGCCGCCGCGAGCGAGGACACCCGCCTCCCCGACGGTGCGTTGATGGCTGCCCGCGACAAGCCCGTGGGCGGCCAGGCAGTGCTCGAGGGCGTGATGATGCGCGGCGTCTCGACGTGGGCGGTCGCCGTGCGGCTGCCCCGCCCCGAGGGCGCGCCCGAGAGCGAGCTCGGAGACATCGAGATCCGCAGCGAGCCGCTGGTCTCGTGGACGAAGAAGCACCGCGTCTACCGGCTGCCGATCATCCGCGGGGTCGTCGCGCTGGCCGAGTCGCTCGTCATCGGCTTCAAGGCGCTCGGCATCTCCGCCAACGCCCAGGTCCCAGACCAGGAGGAGCCGATCTCGGGCGGCATGTGGGTGGGGACGATCGTCGTAGCGCTGGCGTTCGCAATCGGCCTGTTCTTCGTCGTGCCGGTGGGGTTGACGAGCCTGATCAAGGACGCGATCGGCTCCGCCTTCCTGTTCTGGCTCATCGAGGGGATCGTGCGGACGGCGATCTTCCTCGGCTACCTCGTGCTGCTCTCGCGGCTCAAGGATCTCCGTCGCGTCTTCGAATATCACGGCGCCGAGCACAAGACGATCGCCGCCTACGAGGCCGGCGTCGACCTGACGCCGGCGAACGCGGCGCGGTTCTCGCGCCTGCATCCGCGCTGCGGCACGAGCTTCCTGCTCATCGTGATGATCGTCGCCATCTTCGTCTTTGCCCCGATCGGCCTGCCGGCGTGGTGGCTGCTCGTCATCACGCGCATCCTCGGCGTCCCGCTGATCGCCGGGATCTCGTTCGAGATCATCAAGTGGGCTGGCCGCAACCGCAACAAGGCCTGGGTGCGCGCGGTCATCTGGCCGGGCCTCCAGCTCCAGAAGCTCACGACGCGCGAGCCCGATCACGACGAGCTCGCGGTCGCCATCGCCGCCCTCGGCGCGGTGCTCGAGGTCGAGAAGCCGGGCGAGCAGGATGCCGACGAGCTCGTCGGCATCGAAGTCGTCGCTTAATCCGCAACGGTCGGCTGGATCGCGTGACAGCCCTCGGCGCGGAGGGCGGTGCGCAGGGCGTCGAAGGCCTCCGGGTCGGGCAGCGTGCCCGCGATCGCGCCGCCGCTCCCCGCGAAGTTCGCGCTCGCGCCCGCCGCACGGGCCAGCTCGACCATCCGCACGTGGCGTGGGTCCAGCTCGGCGAACGACGATCTCAGGTCGAAGGTACGGTCGACGAGGCGGTGAAGCTGCGCACGGTCGCCCGCGCGCAGGGCCGCCGCGCCGGCGCGGGCGACGTCGCCGAGCTCGGCCATCGCGGCGACGACGGCGCGCTCGCCGCGCTGGAACCGGGCACGGAGGTCGCCGTGGAAACGCCCGGACGGCGCGCCCGCATCCTCCCGCCAGGCGACGTAGAGCGGCGGCAGGAGGCCCGGCTCGAGCGCCTCGATGGTGCCCTCGCCGAAGTCCATCGACAGCATCCCGCCGTGCGCCTGGACGAGCCGGTCCTGCAGGCCGGCGGCGATCCCGAGGTCCTCGACCTCGACCGCCAGCGCCATCCGCGCCAGCTCGTCCGGCGGCCGGTCGACCCCCAGCGCCCGCAGCGCCGCGATGACGATCGCGCTCGACCCGCCGAGGCCGACCTCACGCGGGATCGTCGTGCGTAGCCGCAGCCCGGCGTCCCCGGCGTCGGCGCGTCGGGCCGCTGCCCGCAGCAGCGGCACGGCATCGGGGTGGGCGTCGACGCCCTCGCTGCGCTCCACGCGGGCGACGAAGTCGGCAAACGCGAACGCCACCACCGCGCCGCCGTAGCCGTCCGACGGGTTGCCGAGCAGGGCGGCGCGGGCGGGAGCGGTCGGCACGGCACATACACTCGCAAGCAGCAAACCCTCAACGGACCCTCAAGGGGGTCAGACCCCTGATCGAGCAGCTCGTAGACCAGATCGAGGCCCGCTACGCGCAGGCCCAGGAGGACATGGCCGACCCCGACGTGATCGGGGACCGCGTTCGCCTGGCCGAGGCCGGTCGCGCCTACCGCGACCTCGAGCCGGCGGCCAAGCTCGCCGAGCAGTGGCGCCGCGCCGTCGACGACGCCGCCGGTGCGGAGGAGCTGCTCGAGGAGGGCGCGGACGACCCCGAGCTGCGGCAGATGCTCGAGACCGCCCGCCGGCGCATGGAGGAGCTCGAGGAGGAAATCCGCCTCGCCATGCTCGAGCGCGACCCCAACGACGACAAGAACGTCATCGTCGAGATCCGCGCCGGCGCCGGCGGCGACGAGGCGTCGATCTGGGCCGGCGATCTGTACCGCATGCTGACGCGCTACGCCGAGCGTCGCGGCTTCAAGGTCGAGCCGCTCGAGTCCGCCGACGGCGCCTACACGTTCGCGATCAAGGGCGACGGCGCCTACTCGGTATTCAAGTACGAGGGCGGCACGCACCGGGTCCAGCGCGTGCCCGAGACCGAGTCCCAGGGCCGCATTCACACGTCGACCGCAACGGTGGCGGTCCTGCCCGAGGCCGAGGACGTCGACGTCGACGTCGACCCCAACGACCTGCAGATCGACGTCTACCGCTCCTCCGGACCCGGCGGACAGTCGGTCAACACGACCGACTCGGCGGTGCGCATCACCCACAGGCCCACGGGCGTCGTGGTGGCGATGCAGGACGAGAAGTCGCAGCTCCAGAACCGCGAGAAGGCGATGCGCGTGCTGCGGGCGCGCCTGTACGAGCAGAAGCTCGCCGAGCAGCAGGCGGCCGAGGCGGCCGAGCGCCGCGCCCAGGTCGGCACGGGCGAGCGGGCGGAGAAGATCCGCACCTACAACTTCCCCCAGGGGCGCGTGACCGACCATCGCGTCAGGCACACGGCCCACAATCTCGACGCCATCCTCGCCGGCGAGCTCGACGAGTTCACCGATGCGCTGTGGGACCTCGAGCGCCGCGAGCGGCTCGAAAGCGCTGCCGTCTAGCACCGGCATCACCGTCCGCGACGCGCTCGACAGCGCGACCATCCCGCTGCGCGCGGCGCGGGTCGAGTCGCCGCGACTCGACGCCGAGGTCATGCTTGCCGCGGCGATGGGCGTCGACCGCGCGGCGCTGCACCGCGATCCCGACGCCGAGCTGCCCGGCGATGCCGTCCGGCCGTTCCAGGCCATGGTGCTGCGCCGGCGCAAGCGCGAGCCGGTGGCCTACATCGTCGGTCGCAAGGGCTTCCGCCACCTCGAGCTCGAGGTCGACGCGCGCGTGATCGTGCCCCGGCCCGAGACCGAGACGCTGGTCGAGGCGGCGCTCGGGCTGCCGCGGGGCGCAAGCGTGCTGGACGTCGGGACAGGCAGCGGCGCGGTGGCGCTGGCGCTCAAGCACGAGCGGCCGGACCTGGCGATCACGGCAAGCGACGTCTCGCGCAGGGCGCTCGAGGTCGCGCAGGCGAACGCGGAGCGGCTGGGGCTCGCCGTCGAGCTGGCGGTAGCGCACCTCGTGCCGGCCGGCGACTTCGACGCGATCGTCGCCAACCCGCCCTACATCGCCGACGCCGAACGCGCCCGCCTGGCGCCCGAGATCACCCGCCACGAGCCCGCACTCGGTCTGTTCGCCGGGCCGGACGGGCTCGAGGTCATCCGCGAGCTGATGCCGGCGGCGGCGGAGCGCGCCGACTGGCTGGCGCTCGAAGTCGGCGCCGGCCAGGCCGACGCGGTGGAGGCGCTCATGCGCGAGGTGGGCCTGGCGCAGGTCGAGCGCCACCGGGACCTCGCCGGGATCGAGCGAGTGCTCGTCGGGCAGCGGTGAAGGCGCTGCCGGCAAAGCGGCCACTGCTCGCGCTCGTCGTCTCGGGGCGGGCACCGGCGTGATCACCACTGCGGACGCCGGCACGTTCGCCCGTTGCATCCACGCGCACGGCGTGGCGGTGTTCCCGGCCGACACCGTCTACGGCCTGGCCTGCGACCCCGATGCCGACGCCGCCGTGCAGCGCCTCTACGCGCTCAAGGGTCGTCGCCCGGACAAGCCCGCCGCGGTGATGTTCTTCTCGCTCGATCTCGCGCTGGCGGCGCTGCCCGAGCTGGACCGCCGGACCCGCGCGGCGCTGGAGCGGCTGCTGCCGGGGGGCGTGACCGTGCTGCTGCCGAACCCGGCGCGCCGCTTCCCCCTCGCCTGCGGTCCCGATCCCGACCTCCTCGGGCTGCGCGTGCCCGCGCTGCCCGACCCGCTGGCCCCGCTCGCGGCGATGCGCTGGCCGGTGTTGCAGTCCAGCGCCAACCGCGCGGGCGAGCCGGCGCCCCGCCGCCTCGCCGAGGTGCCGGGCGAGATTCGCGCCGGCGCCGACTGCGTGCTCGACGGCGGCGAGCTGCCCGGGACGGCGTCGACGGTGGTCGATCTCCGCGCGTACGCGCGCGAGGGCCGCTGGTGCGTCGTGCGTGCGGGAGCGGTGGGCGAAGCGACCCTGGTGCGGGCGCTCGACGTCGAGGCGCCCTGAGCTCGGGGCGCGACCCCATCCGGTCCGCGCGGCGCTCAGCCGGCTCCGACCACGGCGACGTCGACCTCGGTCAATTCGTCGGCTCGCGCTGCAGCAGGGCGGCCATCTCGCGCTCGAAGTCCTCGAGCGAGATCTCCCCGCTTGCGTAGCGCTCGCGCAGGATCATCTCCGGAGAGAGCGACGCGAAGTCGCCGCCCACGAGCGGCGCGCTCAGGTGGCGGGCGCCCGCGTCGGGCTGCTCGACGTCGGCCAGCACCCAGGCGGCGCCGTCCCAGTCAAAGGTCCAGAACTGGCGCCGGCGGACCTTGGCCCCCGCCTGCCCGGCCACCAAGGCCCCCGAGGCGTCGTCGAGGATGGTCTCGACCAGGGAGATCGTCAAAAGCGACGTAACCCGAGCGGGCGACTCCTCCATCGCCACGAAGTCGAGGTCCTCGATCAGCGGGTTCTCGAGCTGATGGACGCGGTGCTGGCGGACGAGCCCCTCGATGCGCAGCCGCTGCGAAGCCTGAAGCTGAGCCGCCATGAAGGGCTCGCCGATCGACGGGTCGCGCTCGATCCACGACCGCTCGACT
>Ga0126312_10002777_pt1 | contig 11745 bp, 9 predicted proteins | sample Plot104A_FD_92537 | JGI IMG/M metagenome (GOLD analysis project Ga0126312, IMG submission 92537) | Serpentine soil microbial communities from UC McLaughlin Reserve, CA, USA - Plot104A | ecosystem: Environmental > Terrestrial > Soil > Grasslands | place: USA: UC McLaughlin Reserve, Lake County... | reverse complement strand
TTCAACCTCTTCCACCTGCTGGGCGAGGTCAACGGCAGCGAGCCGGTGGTCGTGCGCAACGACGAGCTCCCGTGGGAGGAGCTCGCCGCGCTGGCGGCGGACAACCTGGTGATCTCGCCCGGCCCCGGCCGGCCGGAGCACCCGCGCGACGTCGGTGTCTCGCTGGACGCGCTGTTGCGTGCCGACATGCCGGTGCTCGGCGTTTGCCTCGGGCACCAGGCACTCGCCCACGTCGCGGGCGGTACGGTCGAGCGCGCCCGCGAGGTCATGCACGGGCGCCTGAGCCCGATCCACCACGACGCGAGCGGGCTCTTCGCCGGGATTCCGCAGGGCTTCCTCGCCGTGCGCTACCACTCGTTGGTGGTCGGCGCGGTGCCGACGGAGTTGCGGGTCACCGCGTGGACGCCCGACGGGGTGATCATGGGGCTCGAGCATCGCGCACGCCCGCTGTTCGGCGTGCAGTTCCATCCCGAGTCGGTGAGCACCCGGCACGGCCGCCGCATGCTCGAGAACTTCCGCGAGCTCACCCTCGCCCGGCGCGGTCGCGGCGCGGGCCGTCGCACCTGGCGGCAACCCCCGGCGCGGGCCGTCGCGCGCGCCGCGCCCGTAGGCGCGCGCGTCCACCATCGCCGGCTCGAGCCGTGGTGCGAGCCCGAGGCGGTGTTCAGCGCGCTCTACGCTGAGCGCGACCACGCGATCTGGCTCGACAGCGCCCGCGCGGGCCCGGGCGTCGCGCGCTTCTCGTTCATCGGTGCCCCCGACGGTCCACTCGGCCAGGTCGTGCGCTACGACGTCGAGACGGGCACGCTCGTCGTCGATCGCGCATCGGGGAGCGAGGCGCGCACGATGAGCGTGCTCGACTACTGCCGCGACGAGCTCGCACGCCTGCGGACCGATGCCCCGGAGCTTCCGTTCGACTTCACCTGCGGTTTCGCCGGCTACCTCGGGTACGAGCTCAAAGCCGAGTGCGGGGGGCGGCAGGCGTACGCCTCGCCGCTGCCGGACGCGGCGCTCGTGCTCTGCGACCGGCTGATCGCCTTCGATCACCAGGAGCGCCGCGTCTACCTGCTGGCGCTGACCGACGCCGCCGGCCGGGGGGCGGCGTCCGTCTGGCTGGACAGGACCGCGCGGCGGCTTGGCGAGATCGCGCGCGAGCCGCCGCCGCTGTCGCCGCCCCCGGCGGCACCCGGCAGGCTGCGCTTCGAGCTGCGCGAGGCGCCGGAGGCATATCTGGCCAACATCGCCGCCTGCCTGCGCGAGATCGTCGAGGGCGAGACCTACGAGGTCTGCCTGACGACCGAGCTGCGCAGCGAGGCCGGGCTCGACCCTGTGGCCGCCTATCGCGCCCTGAGAGCCCGCAACCCCGCGCCCTTCGCAGCGCTGCTGCGGCTTGGCGACCTCTCGGTGTTGAGTTCCTCGCCCGAGCGCTTCCTGCGGGTCGACCGCCGCCGCGTGGTCGAATCGCGCCCGATGAAGGGGACCGCGGCGCGAGTGGCGGAGCCGTTCGAGGACGCGTGCCGGGCGGCGGAGCTGCGCCGCGACGTAAAGACGCGCGCCGAGAACCTGATGATCGCCGACCTGGTCCGCAACGACCTCGGCCGGGTCTGCGCGCTTGGGAGCGTCGATGTCCCCGGCCTCATGATCGTGGAGTCGCACGCCACCGTGCACCAGATGGTGACCGTGGTGCGTGGGCGTCTGCGCGAGGACGCCGACGCGATCGACTGCGTGCGGGCGGCGTTCCCGGCCGGCTCGATGACCGGCGCGCCGAAGCTGCGGACGCTGGAGATCATCGACCGCATCGAGGGCCGTCCGCGCGGCGTCTACTCCGGCGTGCTGGGGTTCTTCGCCGTCAATGGCACGGCCGACCTCAGCATCGTCATCCGCACGCTTGTGGCTTCCCGAGACGGCCTGACGATCGGCGCCGGCGGGGCGATCGTCGCCGCGTCGGACCCCGAGGCCGAGCTCGAGGAGATGCTGCTCAAGGCGCGCCCCGTGCTCGAGACCGTCGGCGGCACCCTCGACGTGGCACGTGATGCGGCCGCAGCGCACGGATGACACCGACCGAGCCGCCGACCCGTCCCGATCCCTCGTCGGGGGTCTTCGAGACGATCCGAGCCGAAGGCGGTGCGGCGCTCTTCCTCGCCGACCACCTCGCCCGCCTGCGCGCGAGCGTGCGTGCGCTGTACGGGGTCGACCTCGGCGACGAGCTCGATGCGTGCGTGGCCGACGCCCTCGGCACTGCGGCCCCCAGCGCTGCGCGGCGCCTGCGCGTCGTCGCGAAGCCGTCGACACAGAACGCGGTCGGGCTCTCCGCGAGCCTCGCGCCCCTGGGCGCGGCGGCCGAGCGGGGCTGCGTTCACCTGCGGGCGTGGACCGTGCCCGGCGGCCTCGGCGGACACAAGTGGGCCGATCGCCGGCGAATCGACGAAGCCGCCGAGCGCCTCGGTGCGACGCCCCTGATCGTCGAGGCTGAGGGCGAGGTCCTGGAGGCCGCATGGGGCAACGTGTGGGCGCTCGAGGGGCCTCGCCTCCTGACGCCACCCGCGGATGGACGCATCCTGCCTGGCGTCACGCGCGCCCGCCTGCTCGGCCTCGCCGGTGAGCTTGGCTTGAGGGCCGCCGAGGAGCGGCTCTCGCTGGAGCGCCTCGAACGTGCCGACGCGATCGTGCTCACCTCCTCGCTGCGCCTGGCGGTCCCCGCCCGGCTCGCGAGCGGACCGGGCGGGCGGGCCGCCGAGGTCGCCGCGGCGATCGCCGCGGCGCTACGCGAGCGGGCGATCTGACGCGCGCGAGGCTTTGACGGCCCCGAGCCACTCGCGCCTGGACGTGTGGTGGCGCGTCACGGTGCCGCCGCGGCGCTCCGCGCGCAGCTCGCCCAGGAGCCCGTAGCGTTCGGCGACGACGCTGTGTTGGTGGACGGTGCCCAGGTTCTCGTGGCGGGCCGAGACGAAGGCGTCGTCCGGGAGATCGCCGTAGCGGTCGAGGACGGCGCGGAGCATCTCGCGGACACAGTCCTCGACGAAGCGCGGCCGGCGGTGGGCCTTCTCGATGACGGCGGCCTCGTCGCTCCGTTTCAACAGCTCATAGATCTCGCTGGACATGGAGTCCTCGACGATGGTCACCAACGCGGCGGCGTCGATATCGATGTCGCAGGCCTCGGGGCAGCCGATGTACAGGGTTCCCAGGCCGCGGTCGCAGCCGGTGGGCATGGGTACGGCGGCCAGGATGCGATCGATCTGGCGGTCGCTGAAGCCGTCGGCCGCCAGCCGTTTGCGCGCACCGTCGCTGAGCTGCGGCGGGCCGGGGGAGGTGGTCACGCCTTGTGCCGCGACGCCAACCATCTGGCGCGTGCCGTGCTCGAAAGCGACGGCCGAAGCGTTGAGGGTGTGCATCGCCTGGGTGGCGGTGCCGGAGACGGGGGCCGGCTTGTACTCGGGGTACCGCGCATCGATGGTGACCTCCGCGCGCGCCGCGTCTTGGCGTTGGCGCACGCGTTCGGCGATGTGCCGGGCCAATTTCTCGGCGCGAAGCGCCACTTCGCCGAGGATGACCTCCCCGATGACGTCGTTGACGGCCTCCTCGAAGCGCGACATGTGCGCGCCCTTCTGTTCGGGGCCGAGGTCGACGAGGCAGTCGAGGCGTGCGGAGAACAGCTGGGAGTCGCCGGCGCCGGTCCCGCCGATATGGATGATCTTCTCCACCCCGGTCACCCCCACGAGCGACAGCGACACCGGCACTGCCGGCGCCGAGGCCTGCACATCGGGCCACACCGCTGCGCCGACCCGAGATCGCGGAGTGCAGGGCGGCTCGCCGCTCATGTGCCGGACTCGAGCATCAGGATCTCACCCCGCCGCAGCTCGAGGCCGTCGCCGCACCAGCGGGCATAGCGGCCCTCGATCTGCTCGTCGGTCAGGGGCAGGCCGAGGGCGCGCAGGTGGCGCAGGTAGAGGCGCAGGAACGGCGGGCGATACGAGCACGCGAAGCCGAAGGTCGGCAGCAACGTCACCTGCGACATGGCCACAATCGTGCCCCGCCGCATCGCTGCCCCCGGCCGGGCGCCGACCCCTCCTAAAGCGACGATCGTGCCCGCCAGCATGCGCAGTGCAGCGGCGTCGCCCAGTCGCCCCGCCACGGCGATCAGGCCGCGGCGCAGACCCGCGCCGACCTGTTCTCCCGCGTTCCCGTACACGAGGATCTCCCCGCCGCGCATCCCGGCGCGCTCGCCCGGCTGATTCCCCCCGAGATGGTTCCCGGCCGACCCCTCGACGACGAGCCGGCCTCCGCGCATGCCCACGCCGGCGAAGTCCCCCACGGCGCCGGCGACGGCCAGCTCGCCGCCGCGCATGCCGGCGCCCGTGTGCATCCCCGCGTCGCCGACGACGGTCAGCCGGCCGGCGGTCATGCCCGCCCCCAGGAACTTGACGCGGCGCAGGTCGCCCTCGAGGCGCAGCTCCTCGTCGGCACTGCCCGACACCGCGAAGAAGTCCCCGACCTGCGCCCGCTCGTTGCCGTGCCAGACCGTGAGCGCTTCGACCTCCCCGCGGCCGCAGGTCGCGAGCCGGTCGGGGCTGAGGCCCTCGGTCTCGAGAGGTACCGTCGGCTGGTCGCGCAGCGCGAGCGTCAGCACTACTCCTCTCCCGCGCCGGGGACGAGGTCCTTCAGGGCGATGTGGTACGGGCCCAGGTTGCCGCCGTAGTTGCCGGCCGTCACGTGGCTGGCCCCCGACTGGGCGGCAGCCTCGAGGCCTCGCGCCATTGCCTCGCTCACGGCCTCGACGGTCAGCCCGTCGATGACGATCTCGAACACCGAGCCGACGCCCGGTGGCACGTCCGTGTCCGGCACCTGGGCGCGCAGGGTCGGGCACAGCGCATGGTTGGTCGAGGCCATCAGACCGCTGTAGCGCGAACCGACCTTGCTGCCGCTGCGGGCGATGCCGCCGGGGAAGGGCAGGATCACGTCGCTCACGCTGCGCATCGCGGCGGCCGCCGCCTCCGCCGCGCGCAGCGCGCTGGCGCTGTCGCGGCCGAGCATGATGATGTTGCCCCCGCCCACCCCCTCGGCGACGGCGAAGCGCTCCTCGACCAGGAACTCGCCCTCCATCACCGGCACGCGCCAGTAGCGACGCCCGTCGAGCACCTTGCTCGCCTGATAGCCGTCGCCGAAGAAGCGCAGCTGGCCGCCGACGTCGACCGTCTCGGGGCCCTCCAGCCCGTTGAAGCAGGCCGTCGTCGGGCAGGTGAGCACGCTCTGGCCGACGCGCTCGACCAGCCGCTTGGCCAGCCCCTCGCGATCGGGGGCGAACAGCAACGTGCTGACCCCGGGCCGGCCATCGGGCGTCTCGGCGGGGTCGAGCTCACGCTCGATGCCCGCCTCGCACTTGCACCCGATGACCGACGTGGCAAACCCGGTCAGCGACCGGGCGGCCTCGTGCGCCCATGCGGGGCTTTCGCCAGTGATGACGATCCGCGCGCCCCACATCGGGAAGGCCTCGGCAAAGGTGTCGACGACCTCGGCGTCGGACAGCCTCATGCCTCGCTCCGGCCGCGCCGGGCGTGGACCCGGCGAGCGGGCTCCAGCAGCCACGGCTCCCGCACCGGATAGTTGGAGAGCTGGACGCTGTAGCGCTCTTCGAACAGCGGCTCCAGGGCGCGCTCGATCTCTTCGTCGTAATCCGCCCCGACGCGTAGGAGATCACCGGTCGGCGTCGCGCGCAGCTCGCCCTCCTCGATGATCACTTGCCCGCCCTTGATGACGTAGCGCGGCGTGGCGAACATCTGCTCGCGGTCCGCGCTCTCGCTGTACACCGTCACGTCGGCGTCGGCCCCGACGCCCAAGTGGCCCTTGTCGATCAGCCCCAGCAGCCTCGCGGGTCCGGCGCGCGTGACGATCGCGATCTCTCCAAGCGTGTACTCGCGCTCGAGGTCGTCGCGCAGCACCGTGCGCCCCATCGCTTTTTGGTTGACGCGGGCGATCTGCTCGTTGCGGAACTCCCGATCCATCAGCAGGCGGATCAGTCGCGGATAGCTCAGGAACGAGCCGCCGTTCGGGTGGTCGGTGGAGAGCACGACCCGCCATGGGTCGCGGCTGAGCAGGAACAGCTCGAGGCCGATGCCCCACTGCAGCGCATGCACGTAGTTGCGCTCGCGGTAGGCGAAGGGCACGATCCCGCAGCCGGTCTCCGCCTCGAGGTCGGCGTTGACCCACTTGCCGCCGGTGATCTCGCGCAACACGGCGGAGACGGGGGCGTCGGCGGTCATCGTGGTCGCTGGCCCGAACATCACCTGTCCGACGTCGGCGCTGTGCTCCGGATGCGCGTCGAGATGCTCGGCCAGCTCCGGCGCGCGCGAGCGCGGCCGCTTGCCCGGGGTCCCGCCGTACGCGTGGAACTGCAGATGGGCGAGGTGCGCACGCCGGCCCTGCAGGGTGTCGAGCGTGTCCAGGGTCGTACGCCAGTTTCCGGCCACGCCGAGGTTGTTGCAGTGGACGTGGACGGGATGCGGGAGACCGAGCTCGTCCACCGCGGTCGCGATCGTCGCCAGCACGCGGCGTGGCGTGACGCCCAAGCCGTCCACCTCGTCGTCGAGCGAGGTCACGTTGCGGTTGCCGCGCTTCCACATCTCGACTCCGCCGGGATTGACCAGCTTGACGCCGTAGCCGCCCGTCGCCTCCAGCCACCATGCGACGGCCTCCGTCACGCGGCCCGCGCCGTCGGAAGCGGCCTCGCGGATGAGCTCGAACAGCGGCAGGTTGTTGCCCATCAGCACGAGGAACGCCGCGTCGACGATCGGCGTGTCGCGCAGCTCGGCCAGGGTGTGGCGCGCCGCCAGTGGCGGAGTGGCGGCGTCGACGACCGTCGTGTAGCCGAGGAGCGCGTAGCGGTAGCCGGTTGCGAAGGTCGACGGCACCATGCCACCCGTCCCCGAGCGCATGATCGCCGTGCGGTCGAGCACGTCCGCTCGGTGCTCCTCCGGCGCGAGCTTGCGGGCCGCGTTGACCGCCGGCCCGGCGATATGGGAGTGGATATCCACCCCGCCCGGCATCACGACCATTCCGCGAGCATCGATGCGCGGGGCGTGCGCGGGCAGCTCCTCGACCACCTTGCCGTCGTCGAGGCAGACGTCCTGGACCTCGCCGTCGATGCCGTTGGCGGGATCGTAGACGCGCCCCTGCGCGATCCGGAGCATGTAACGCTAGCTCCCCCCTTCTCCGGCGATGCGCGCGGCGATCGCGGCGAGCACTTCCGCGTCCCCCGGGCGGGGCGACGTCAGCGGGGCATGGAGCGGGACGGGCACCCCGTCCATGCGATGGGCGGTGCCCTCGCGGTACACGCCGCCGGCGGCCGTTCCGAACGCGACGCGGGCGGCCGCGGCGGTCTCGGTGGCGCGCGGCGCGACGACGATCGTCGGGATCCGGCGCATGTGGTCGGCGGCCGTCCGCGGGAGGTGGGCGAGCGCGTCGAAGCCCACGACGAGGGCCGCGTCCGTCTCGCCCCGCCCCAGCACGTCCGCGGCGCTGAACTCCCCGTGCTGCGCGCGCGGATGCCCGCGCGCGAAGCTCACGGCCGACGGGTAGCCGGTCTGCCAAGCGAGCACGTCCTCAGCGCCCCGCGCGTTGCCGTCGTGTCGCAGTGGCAGTGCCACGATGTGGGCTACGCGGGCCAGGTCGCGCACGAGGGCGAGGAGGGCCAGCGCGTTCACGTATCCGGCGCCGGTCGCGGCGAGCCCGGAGCCGTGGAGCATTGCCCCGTAGCCACACGCTCGCAAGCGGTCGGCGAGCTGCCCGAGCGCGTCCAGCGGCAGTCGGGCCGCGAGATCGGGATCGAGCGGGACGCCGCGCACGAGCGCGCGCATCGCCCACAACGCCTCGAAGTCGAGCTCGGGCGCCAGCTCGATGAACGAGTCTGCCTCGTCGGCGGTCGCCGTGCGCTGGGCGTCGACGACGACCAGCGTGCGCTCGCGCTCGCTTCCGCCGTCCGCGCGTCCGGCGCGATCGAGACGCAGGCGGGGCAGCAGGCGCGGATGGGAGGTGACTGGATCCGCGCGCCAGGCGACGACGAGCTCGGCGCGGTCGCGGACGTCGCCGAACGTGGCCGTGCTCAGGCCGACGGCCTGCGAGGCGGCGCGAGCGGCCCCGTCGCCGGGGGGGCCGGTGGGATCGATCACGGCGCCGACCGCCTCCGCCAGCGCCACGGCCGCGCGCTGGCTCTCGCAGTCCGTCTGGCCCAGCCCGCAGACGAGCGGCAGCCGGGCCTCGCTCAAGATGGCGGCCGACACGCCGACCGCCTCCGCGATGTCCACCTCGCTGCCGTCGACGGAGGCTGGCGGGGGCGCGTCGGCGGTCCGCTCGGCGAACCACGCGTCACCCAGTCGGCAGGTGCCGGTCACGCGCTCGAGCGCCTCGGCGAATACCGCGACCTCGATGTCGTCGCATCCACATCCGCAGCCGGCACAGGTCGCCGCGCGCTCACGCATCCGCGCGCCGGAGCATACCCCCGAGACGCCGGCGGGCCGCGCTGCGCCGCAGGTGTCCGCCGCGCTAAACTCGCGCCGCGCCTAGTGCCAGGACGCGCGCGACCTTGGCTTTCGCCGCGGGTGGAGGAGCCGGCGCGCGGTTCCGGGAGACGTTGGGTACCGCGGACAACCAAGAGAGAGGAAGGCACATGGCTAGGACCCTGTCGGTTGGTGAGTCTTTGGTCGGCGATGGCGCCGAAGTCGCCCACGTCGATGTGTTGATCGGACCCAAGGACGGGCCGGTCGGCGAGGCGTTCGCGGGCGCACTCCTGAACCAGAAGGAGGGGCACACGAACCTGCTCGCGATCGTCGCGCCCAACCTGCCCGCCAAGCCCGACACCATCATCGCCAACAAGGTGACGATCAAGGGCGAGAAGCAGGTGGGGCAGATGTTTGGACCCGCCCAGGCGTCGGTGGCACGCGGTGTCGTCGACTCGGTGCGGGATGGGGTGATCTCACAGGACGAGGCCGAAGACCTCTGCGTCATCGTGGGCGTCTTCATCCACTGGGAGGCCCAGGACGACAAGAAGATCTTCGACTGGAACTACCAGGCCACAAAGGAGGCGGTCGCGCGCGCGATGGCCGCCGAGCCCACGGCGAGCACCGTGATCGAGCAGGAGGCCGCCGCACGCCATCCATTTGCCTCCGGCGTGGAGGCCTAGCGGGGCGATGTGCCGGCGCTCGGGCGCCGGCCAAAGGCCGAGGCCCACGCCGTGAAGAAGGTCCTCCTACAGCTCGACACCGATCAACATCCGAGTCCGTTCGACGCCATCGTGGCCCAGGACGCTGGGGTCGACGTCCTGCTCAGCCACGGCGGCGTGACCCCCGAGGCGGTGCAAGAGCTCGTGCAGGGAGCGTTCTTCACGCGCGCCCCCGACGATCTCTCATCCATGGCCGTCTGGGTGGGCGGCTCGGACGTGTCCGCGGGCGAAAAGATTCTCGACGAGGTGCAGGCGGCATTCTTCGGGCCCTTTCGCATCTCGGCGATGCACGACTCCGACGGCTGCAACACGACGGCAGCCACCGCCATCGCGCTCATCGCCAAGGATCGCGACCTGAGCGGCCGCCGCGCCGTGATCATCGGCGTGGGCCCGGTGGGACTCCGGTCCGCAACCTTGCTGCGCGAGGAGGGCTGCGACGTCCTGGGCGTGACGATCCCGGCGGACGTCCTGGACACCGACTCCTACCGAACGCCGCATGGGCTGGCGGTCGCCGAGCAGCTTGGGCTCCAGGCCCGTGAGGCGGCCGATCGGGCCGAGATGGAAGCCGCCCTGGAGGGGGCGAGCATCGTCCTGGCCGCCGGGCCGGCGGGAGTGGAAGTGCTGCCGGAGGCGGTCTGGAGCGGTAATCCTTCGATCGAGCTGCTCGCCGACTACAACGCCGCGGAACCCCTCGGGATCGAGGGAGTCAAAGCCGGCGACGACCTCGTCGAGCGCCACGGGAAGCTCGTCATCGGCGCGCTGGCCGTCGGCGGCGCGAAGATGAAGACGCACAAGGCCTGCGTACGCCGGCTCTTCGAGCGCAACGACCTCATCCTCGACGCCGACGGTGTCTACGCCGTCGCCCGAGAAATCGTCTGAGTCGCCGACCGGCCCGCGGGTCGCCGGGGTCGATCCAGGAACCGTGTCGATCGACCTCTGCGCGCTCGACGGCGGAGAGGTGCTGCTGGACCTGAGCTTCGCGTCGGCCGATCTCGCGGCCGACCCGGCGCCGCTCGTCGACGCGCTCGTGGCCCACGGCCCGTTCGAGCTCGTGCTCGGTCCTGCGGGCTACGGGCTGCCGCTCGTTCCGGGCGAACGGGTCGGTGATCGCGAGATGGCCCTCATGTTGCTGGTGCGCAGCGATCAGCGGGGCACGCGCGCCGGCATCGGCGGCATGCGGGCGATGATCCGAGCGCTCATCGGGGCCGGCCTCCCGCTGGTTTTCGGCCCCGGAGCGATCCACCTGCCCACAGTCCCGGAGCACCGCAAGTGGAACCGCATCGACCTCGGGACGGCCGACAAGGTCGCCAGCGCGGCGCTGTGCATCGCAGACCAGGCGGGCCGCCTTGGCGTGGCCTATGAAGAGACGTCGTTCATCATGCTCGAGCTCGGCGGCGCCTTCACCGCCGCGCTCGCGATCGACCGGGGGCGGATTGTCGACGGGCTCGGCGGCTCGTGCGCGCCGATCGGAGCTCGGTCCTGCGGCGCGCTCGACGCTGAGGTCGCCTACCTGCTGGGCGCGGCGCTCTCCAAGGCGACCGTGTACAGCGGTGGGGCGCTCGACCCGCGCGGGGAGCTGGATCTCTCGGGGCCGGAGGCCCTCGAGGCGGTGCGCGGCGACCCCAGCCGCCGCGAGGCATGGCTCGCGCTCGAGGAGGGCGCGGTGAAGGCTGCGCTCGCCTTGACGGTCTCGGTTCCAGCGCCGCGCGAGATCCTCGTCGCCGGGCGCCTGGCGCGCGCTCCCGGCCTGCTCGATGCGCTGACCGAGCGGCTCGCTCGCGTGGCAAACGTCCGGCTCGCCGCGCGTCTGGGCCTGCGCGCTAAAGCTGCTGCACAGGGCGCAGCGCTGCTGGCGGACGGACTGGCCGGAGGGCGCTACCGACCGCTCGTCGAGCGGCTGCGCCTGCGCGAGGCGACCGGCACCGCGCTGGACCACCTGCGCATGCAGGGCAGCGAGAGCATCCGCTTGGCCTAGGAGCCTCGCATCACACCAGGACCCTCGACTACGGCGTCCGCTCGACGCCACCAGCGTCTGTCGATGCGCTCGAGGGATTCGAACCTCCACCGGCCATCGGCCTACAAGGCCCTCAACCTTGGCCGTCTCGGAGTGGGTTGTGATCCCGCTTTCCAGGCGGCGTCTCGGTGTTCCGGTGCCTCGCTAGACCCGGGCGAGCGCGTCACCGACCGCGCCCGGGCCTTGCCGATTCCCACGGGGCCGGACAATGGGAGACCCATCAGCCGATCTTCTCCGCCAGCTCGACGATGATTCCCGCCGGGCCGCGTACGTAGCAGAGCCAGTAGCTGTTCTCGTAGTTCTCCAGCTCGCCGACCAGCTCGCCGCCATGCGCTCGCAGGCGCGCGAGGGATGCCTCGATGTCGTCGACGACGAAGAGGATGTGGCGGATGCCCGGGGCGTTGGCCGGCGGCGGCCCGTCGTCGCCCTCGTATGAGGGCGAGCGGTACTTGGCCAGCTCGACCTTGCTGTTGCCATCCGGGGTCCGCAGTATCGCGATATCCGCCCGCACGCCCTCGAG